>Ga0105106_10003754_pt1 | contig 10802 bp, 7 predicted proteins | sample PPLLaktember2015_5_FD_79109 | JGI IMG/M metagenome (GOLD analysis project Ga0105106, IMG submission 79109) | Freshwater sediment microbial communities from Prairie Pothole Lake near Jamestown, North Dakota, USA - PPLs Lake P8 Core (1) Depth... | ecosystem: Environmental > Aquatic > Freshwater >... | reverse complement strand
ATCAGAGATCATCAGTTTTATCTTATGTTCTTTTAGTATTTTCAGCCCATCAGCTCCGCTGTTTGCTGCATAAATATTGTATGTCTCTTCAATTAGTGATCTCTTTATCGCCGATATTACATCGGGTTCGTCATCAACTATAAGTATGGAATCTTCCATTTTATCCTCCTGTTAACAATTATCAATGAATAATTATCAATTAAGGAATACGTATTTTTTACTTAATTACTCATTCATCATTATTCATTGCTCATTCGTTGTTTCACCTTGGTACCAGCACAAATATTCCGGTCTCTGAAGGGTCGAGTTGATAATAACGTCTGAGCGCATGAATATTTTTCCATTTCAATGTTGTACCCTTCGATAAAAGAATGATTCCGGTCCCGCTTTTTACGTCTCTCGAAAGCAGCAGCCCTTCTTTTAAATCGTTTACGCTGAGTTCCATCTCAACCATTTTAGTTCCGGTTTTCAGTGAGATCTTTGAATAAACCTCTCTTACCGGAGCTTCAATGAAAGGAGATATTTGCGGATCAAACCTTTTGCCGAATTCTTTTTTTATTTTATCAAACACAAGTTGAATTGCGTTATCTGCATTCAGCTTTCTGAACTCCCTCTCAATAAAATCAGTAATTGCAATAATCCCGGCCCCAACGGGTATCTTTTCTCCGGAGAGTTTGTCGGGGAACCCGGATCCGTTGTACCATTCATGATGATGTCTGATTAAAACTCCTGCAGCTCTCAGGTCTTCTGCAGAATCAATCGCCGCCTGCCCCCTCACGGGATGCTGCATGTATTCATTCCGTGCCTCGGCATCCATTTCATCTATCTCCAGTAAAAGCGCCACGTCCGGTATACCGATCTTTCCTATATCATGAAGCAGCGCTGCTGTGGCAATGGTTTCTGCTTCAGCGGCTGAGAGGTTCATTGCCTTTGCTATTTTTGCAGACATCTCAGCTACGTTCCTGGAATGATTTCCTGTTTTTTTGTCACGAAGCTCAATCAGGCTTGAAAAGGCGTGAATTGAATTTTTGAAATTATTCTTCAGGTTCTCATTGAGTTTTTCGAGTTCCTTGTTTTTGTTCTGGATCTCGAGTGTCTGTTCCTGCACAAAATATTCAAGCTGGGAATTCCATCTTTTAAGTTCCTCATTCTGCTTTCTGATAATTTCCTGTAATCTCTTGTTTTCCTTAATAAGTGAATATCTCCTCACAGCATCTCCTATAATCTGAAGGAGTTCCTCGTCGTTCCAGGGTTTTGTTATATACCTGTATGCGCCTCCTCTGTTTATTGCATCAACCACTGCATTGATATCTGCGTAACCGGTAAGCAATATCCTTACGGCATCAGGAAGCATCTCTTTTGCTTTTTCAAGCAATTCGGAGCCAGTCATAGCCGGCATCCTCTGGTCGGAGACAATAAGTCCTATATTTGGATTGTTTTTCAATATCTCCAGCGCCTCTTCACCTGAATTAGCCAATATAACGGAATGATTATCGTCTATGCACAACCGCTTGAGCGACTGCAGCACGTTTTTCTCGTCGTCAACAAAAAGAATATCTATAGGGCGTTCGGATTTTATCTCATTTGCTGTTTCCATTATCTTTTTCCCTGTCCTTGTCGAAAACAAGAATAACTCCCTCCTGCCCATCGGAAAATTTCATATGAACTCCTTTTATATTCATGCCTTCGCCGTCAATTTGAACTTGCGCTGACAGCTTTCCTTGTTTGAACACATCTTCAGCAATTGCATTGATCTCATCTGGCAGAGAGTCCATTCTGTGGGTTCCCATGATATTACCCTTTTCCATTATGAATAGCTCAAGCCCCAGTTTATTGCTTTGCACTATTTGACCTTCAAGGTCCATACCGATTACTGCTACAGGAAGCGAATCCAGGATATTCTGAGAGCTGATCAGCATTTTATTCTGCATCATCAGATCAGAGGTCCTTTCTTCAACAACCCTTTCGAGGCCGCTGTTGATTTTCTGAAGCTCCATATTTTTTTCTTCCAGTTCCTTTGTGAGCATGACATTCTTTTCTTTTATATAATAGCGGTCCAGTGCATTGGATATGGCAAGCTTAAGTTCATCGTCATTCCATGGCTTCGGGATAAACCTGTAGATATGCCCGATATTTATTGCTTCTATTATGGCGGCTGTATCGGCATAACCTGAAAGGACTATCCTGACAGTATCAGGCCAGTATCTGTATACCTCCTTCAGAAAATCAATTCCGTTCATTTTAGGCATCCTGTAATCTGATATCACAATCTGTACATGTCCTGTTTTTCTGAGGAGTTCAAGCCCTTCTTCCCCTGATTTTGCAATAAAGATCTCGTATTCACTATCAAGGAAAAGTCTCTTCAGCGATTTTAAAACATTTTCCTCGTCATCTACACACAAAATCCTTATATGTTCATCCATTTTTTACGTCCTCTATAACGACCGGCAGAGTCACTGTAAACGTAGTTCCACGACCTACTTCGCTCTCAACTGTGATCTCTCCTTTATGCTTCTTTACTATATCGTAGGTTATACTTAAGCCAAGTCCGGTCCCCTGACCCACCGGTTTTGTTGTGTAAAACGGCTCAAATATCCTGTTGATCTTGTCCTGAGGGATTCCGCCTCCTGTATCTGATATTGAGATACTGACCGTCCCGTTAACATTCCATGTTTTTATATTTATATCACCATGTTTTTCTATGGACTGTGCTGCATTGATAAGGAGATTCATGAACACCTGATTTATCTGCTGAGGGTAGCATTTTAAACGGGGTATTTCTCCGTATTCTTTTATCACTGTCGTCTTATATTTAAGTTCATTCCAGGCGATGTTCAGGGTGCTTTCAATGCATTCGTTTATGTCGGCTAATTTGTATTCCGTTTCATCAACCCTTGAAAAACTCTTCAGGTTCTGCACGATCTTCTTTACTCTTTCTGCCCCATCAAGCGATTCCTTTACCAACTGGCCGATGTCTTTAATGATATAATCAAGTTTAAGTTTTTTCCTGAGTTCTGTCAGGCTTCCTAACGCCTCTTCTGATTTAAGTGATTCGACAATCCTGCTTTGTGCATTTACGAATTCTGTTAGTTTGGTCGTGTATTTCCCGAGAGTGCCGAGATTACTTGATATAAACCCCATCGGATTATTAATTTCATGTGCAACACCGGCTGCAAGTTGACCGATCGAGGCCATCTTTTCACGCTGCAGTATCTGAGCCTGAGTTTCCTTAAGCTCTGCATAGGCATTCTCAAGTTCGCTGTTTTTAGCTTCAAGCACGTGCATCATGTTGTTGAACTGTTCCCCAATCTGGTGAATAGGGTTTGACGTTGCTGTCTTGAATACATTGCATTCTGCGCAGTTCATGTATTTTTGCGCAAACGCCCCCTGCACCTTGCCTCCGCAGAAGGTCCCGGCTATCTGCCAGCATCTTGTCGCTTCTTTTCCGTAACAGGGACAATCTTCCTTTTTGCAATTCTTCATAACATAGCATGTTGTTAAATACGGGTTGTCAAGAGCCATGTCGTATTTCTTCTGATGAGTGACATTTTGAATAAGGTTGGAAATCCGACCAAGGGCACTTGAGAGTTTTTCTCTATCCTCGTTAATCTCTTTTGTGGTCTCCTCAAGTTTTGCCGTAATCTGTTTCAATTCTGTGGTATTGTGGAGTGTTATAACCGCCCCTGAATATCCGATATCCTCAGAGTTAAAAGGATATGAGTTAGCTTCGAACCAACTCCCGGTTGATTTTTGATACAACTCCATGCCCCCGGTACAAAAAGTGCGTTTTTCCAGCCCTTTTTCTTTTAAAATGTCTTCCCAGTTCTCGTCTAATATATCCACATAAGGTTTTCCAACAAAATCTTTAACAATACGGTTAATTTTTTTTATCTCGCCCCTGTCGTTTGTAATTATTATCATGTCACCTATACAGTCTATGGTTTTCTCCCATTCTTTTTTAACCATGTCCACTTGATTGAATATAGCTTTTAATACTTTATGTTCTTCATTTAAAGCTTCATGGTTTTTATTGGTAGCATTTTCAATTTGCATATATTTAATCTTATATTCCATCAATGGCTTAACACAAAAGAAGTAAATAGCCGGAGAGATAAGCATTGTTAGTATTAGAGCATCCAGAACAGCTCTTATTGGCCCGGACGGAACGGGCATATGATTAATAAACAGCATAATTGCTATATCGACAATGAATACAGAGATGGCGATCATGCCCATATAGTGAAAAGATGTTCTATTTTTTATTGCCATAACAACACAAAACTAAAATTTGTTTTCTGTAACTCTGAATTTATCGTAATTAAAACAATCAGTTCCTGAAACACTAATAAACAACCTGTGTGTAACAGGTTATGAGTCGGCAATTTGACAATTCATGAAATCTAAATTATTTCTTTATTTCTTGTTTCTCTACCCATTGATTCATTTCCCTGATAGAATCATATGCTTTATCATCTATCCGGACAAATTTTTCTATCATCATTCCCTTGAGAATTTCCCTTCCCTTTACGTCATTGTGGGCGTTAAGGAAAATCTGGCGCAGTTTTTCTTTTAACTCAAGCTCAATCCCGTGACGAACTACAACGGGCGGTATCCCATGCGGGGGGGACTTTTCGATAATTTTTGTCCTGGATGTAAATTCAGGATTTGTACGATCTGCATATTCCCAAATAAGGCTGTCTACCGCGGCTCCGTCCACAGTACCGGCGGCTACAGCCTTTATGGATTTGTCATGGGCATGTGTATAGAAAAAACTTTTAAAGAAACTCTCCGGAGTCTCATTCATTTTAGCCAGCATATATGTGGGGATTAATTTCCCGCTGTTGGATAACGGATCGCTAAAGGCAAAGGTTTTCCCGCGAAGCTCTTTGAAATTTTTAACAGGACTGTCTTTTGGCACGATAATATAAGAGTAATATACTGTACCGCCGTATGCCTGGGGAGCAACTAAAAGCTCAAGTCCGAACTCTTCATATCCGTCAACATACGGTCCGCCGCATACAAAGGCAACGTCAATCTTCCTGTTTTGCAGCATATTGTTGATTTCGGCATAGTCTTCCCTGTCAACAAACTCAACCGTTCTGCCGAGCTTTTCTCCTACATAATTAAGAAGCTGTTTATAATAGACAAATCCTGCCCTTGGAGTAACCATCCCTCCAATTGCGATCCGGATAGGACTTTCTCCTGAGGGCTGTCCGGTTTTTTCTATCTTATTAGAAAGATTTATCTCTTTTACATCGTCATTTTTACTGCAACTCAATATCCCGGCAATAAGAAGACACATGAAAGCTGAAAGATATTTTTTTATCATTTTCCTTAACCTCTTGAAAATGTGGTTTATTTAAACTGTATATACATCATACACACTGCAATACGAGCGCTCTCTTTCGTATATCATATCGGATTAATTACGTTTATGCTTAAGGGATATAGGGGATTGGTTTCTCAGATCAAAAAAGATAAGACGGCTTATACCTGGAGCCTAAATATTCTCAAACATCTCCCACACGCCGCATGGGCAGATACCCGCGCAGAAGCTGCATCCGATGCAGAGGTTCTCATCAACTACGTATTCATATGAGCCGTCTTCGTATTCTTTCCTGCTGATGGCCCCGTAGTAGCAGGTCGCCTCGCACATGTGGCAGTCCCTGCATACAGCGCATGACATGCAGCGGTTCGCCTCTGTCTCCGGTTTAAAGGGTTCGCCTTTGCAGATGTCGTAATAAGATGTTTTTATTTTTTCGTAAGGGACCAACGGCCGCGGAGCGGGCATGTAATAAGACCTTCCTGAAAGCAGGGCGTGAACGGCGTCCGCAGCCTTCCTGCCGTGACCGATGGCGTGTGTTACAAGACCAGGCTTTGTAGCGTCTCCGATTGCGTAAACCTTCGGGTCAGATGTGTGTCCGACTTCGTCAGCCTCTATCCAGCCGTTTTTGTTTGTGTGAACAGTCGGCGGCAGGAATTCCGTCATCGGGGTATCTCCGATGGATATGACAACAACATCTGCATCAAGCGATGTGCCGTCGGTAAAGTAAATCTTCTTTTCTTTCTTCACGTATTTTTCAGTGAACTTCGGCCAGAGGATTTTTGATCCAAGTGACTGGGCGATTTCAAGCTCTTTGCCGAAGGCCGCTGGTTTCTGAATATCAACTGCTGTCACTTCTTTTGCGCCGCAGTGGAACGCCTGTGCAGCAACGTCCATCCCTACATTCCCGGCGCCTATTACAACTACTTTTTTATCTTTTAATTTCGGCACGTCGCCTATATTTATTCCTTTCAAAAAGTCATATGCGGAAACCGTATCATTTGCGCCGGGGACATTCATCATCCTCGGCTTGTGCGCTCCGCAGGCAACTACTACCGCGTCATGCTTTTTGTATATATCCTCAAATTTTTTCTTATTAACCGTTGCCTTCAGATGAACTTTGACGCCGATTTCTTCAAACCGTGAGAGCTCTTTCTTCAGTACTTTCTGCGGCAGCCTCTCTCTTGGAATGCAAAGCTCAAGCTTGCCGCCGAGCTTGTCAGCCGCCTCGTAAAGGTCAACTGAATGCCCTTTCAATGCAAGCTGCCATGCAGCGGACAACCCGCCGGGACCTCCGCCTATAATGGCAACCTTCCTGTTTGTCTTTTTCTCACGCTTTGGAAGCTTTAAATCAACACTCGCCCTGCCCAGTTCTTTGATATTGAAAGGTTTATCGACCTGCGCCCTTGTACATGTCTGCATACAAAGATTTGGACATATCTCGCCGCATACTGAAGCGGGAAGAGGGCTGTATTGAAGAACAAGTTCCAATGACTCCTGAAGTTTTCCGGCCCGGATAAGCTGTGCACGTTTTTGCGTGGGGATCCCGCTCGGACATGCGTATTCACAGGGCGGAGCATACTTGTAATTATTCCAGACAGGCTTGTATCTCCTGTCTTCGCCGGTCGTGATGTATGGAAGAACAGTGAAAGGATGATTCAGGTACTCAGCGAAAATTCCGCCTTTGCCGACGCCTGATTCCCAGACATTATTGCGGAACTCGGTAATGGACATCTTAAAAACCTTTTTCTTTGCGCGCTCCTGGGCTGTGAATGGAACAAGTTTTTTCCATTCATCTCTTGAATGCGTAAGTTCAGAGAAATATTCAGTGCGCTCTATCGCTTTAAGGTAGGGCTTCATGTTTTCAGTGAGCCATTGCCAATCCTGATCAGTCAGCTCAAGAAGCCTGACATCGCCTTCGCTGTAGCCTTGAATAGGGCCGCGAAAATATACCACCCCGCCCACCATTCCGACACACGGACGGTAGCCAAGGACATTCTCGGGATTTCTCGGATCCATTCCGCAGACAACAGCGATGCCGCCTGCCTTGAATTCCGCGAAGGTGTCTCCGACATCTCTGAAATACCATGACTGCGGAGGATCAAATTTCGGATTGTGCTTCGTCATGGTATCGCAGCGCGCGCCGCCGCTTCCCTGCACATAGAGTATTCCCTGTGCTGCGGCGTTATGGGCGCCGTTTGTGACATCACCGAGCACTGTTATTTTTGCGCCGCAGTTTATCCAGCCCACATCGTCAGAGGCGCTTCCTTTTACAACTATCTCGGTCCCGAAAAAGCCCATGCTGCCGAGCCGCTGCCCGACAGGGCCTTCTATAGTTATCGTTACGGCCTCGCCTCTGGGCCAAACCCTGCCGCCGATGCCGTGCTGTCCGTCAGCAACAACCTGGAGTTCACGCGCGCCCTGGCGGACCGCATCCTGAATTTCTTCTTCAAAAATCCGGGAAGGCGTACGCTTACCGTTGATGTTTCCTTTAAGAATGATTTTTTTCATTTTTATTTGTAGGGGCAACCCTATGTGGTTGCCCTCAACCAGGGCAGGCACATAGGCCTGCCCCTACATTTTACCCATCAACAAACATAATTTATCTGCAGTCTCTCTGCAATTGCATGGTCATCTGTGCTGATGCCGTCGGACATGCCGATCGGCAATTCCGTGCTTCTGCCCATTGGCGCGAATATCTTCTTCAACTCTATATCCAGTGATTTATATACCTCTACAACCCTCTCCGCAACCACATCAGGATCCAGCCTCCTGTAGAGTTTCGGGTCCTGTGTCGTAATGCCTCTCGGACATTTACCGAGGTTGCACACATTACACCGGTTCATCTCATCCCCATGACAGGCCGCTGCAGCCTGCATAATATATTTCCCGATTGAAACAGCAGAGGCCCCTAACATAAAAAGCGCTGCAGCATTTGCAGCAAGATTGCCTTTTTTACCAATGCCGCCTGCGGCAATAAGCGGCAATTCGTTCTGCTTGCCCTGTTTTACAAGGTCGAGATAGCATTCTCTTATATTTGATGCAATGGGGTGTCCCATAGTGTCCATCGAGACGTTGTATGCAGCTCCGGTCCCGCCGTCTTCCCCGTCAATGGAAAGGGCGGCGGCATATGGATTTCTTACAAGATTATTTAAAACAGCCTTGGCGGTTCTCGTGCCTGAAATCTTCGGATAAACAGGCACCCTGAAGCCCCATGCCATTGACATGGACTGGATCATCTTTGCAACGGATTCTTCAATCGAATATTGGGTCTGATGCGTTGGCGGGGACGGAAGGTCTACGCCCATCGGCACGCCTCTTATTTCCGATATTAACTTCAGTACCTTGTGCGCCATGAGGAGTCCGCCGTCTCCGGGCTTCGCGCCCTGACCGTATTTGATTTCTATCGCGCATGGGTCTTCAATCATGTGGGGGAGCGTCCTGACGATTTCATCCCAGCCGAAATAGCCTGAGGCGATCTGCGGGATAAAATATTTAATGAACCGGGACTTAAGAAGTCTCTGCGGCATCCCGCCCTCACCCGAGCACATGACAACAGGCATTCCCTCGACCTCGTTCAGATAGGTGATGCCCATTGCAAGCCCTTCCCACATAGTGGGAGAAAGGGCGCCTATGGACATACTGCCTATCATCACAGGATATATTTCACGGACAGGCGGTATGAATTTACCCGAAGTATTATCCGCAGCGAGCTTGCCGTCAATCATTTTCAACGGCAGCTCTTCTGCGGGAAGTATCCTGCCCAGGTACGTCCTTATCCTGAATTCGTGTCTTCCCGCATCAAGCGCGGGGTCGGTGAGCATGGAGATCCTTGTGAACCTCAGCCTGTCAAGCGTGGAAGGATTCGGGTCGTTTCTCCTGCCGCCCCTTCTGTACGGATGCCCGCCCTTGTTCTTATGAAAGTTAAATTTGTGCTGAGGATTATACTCCGGCTCTATCGCCTCGTTTGGACAAACAAGAGTGCATGTGCCGCAGCCTATGCAATAACGCTCGATATTGGTAGTCTGTTTAACAATGGTCGTTACTGAGCGTGAAGCTTTGGGTTCAGGCGTCATCCCCTCTGACTGTAAAACCCGTTTTACAACAACGGCCGGTTCTATCGAAAGCATGGGACAAACGGCTGTGCATCTTCCGCAGCGTTTGCACCTGTCGTCACGCCATCTGACTATATATGGTAAATCTTTTACTGAAAGCTCATGATTATGGTCTAACCGTGAAGCTGGTTCCATACCATTACCTCCTGTGCATCTGGTTTGACAATAACCATGTCATATTTCATGGGAAAAACATCCTGAGCTTTATCTCTTTCGGGAATTATGCTGTCAAGCCCGCATTCCTCGGACATAAATCCGTATTTACCCTTAATCCCTCCGACGACCCCCGGCCTTAGTTTTTTTGCATCCTGAACCATGATGCAGGTCCCGTCAGGAGTAAAGGCAATGACACAATTTGGGCCGTCTACGCAAAGCGGTCTCAGTGATATTTTCATCAACCTCGCCGCTTCGCTGTCTGGTCTTGCGTCAATCTCCTTCTGCTTTAGAGGAGTTATAACATCTTTATAATATGTAAGCGGATACCCGAGTCGTTTGCATGTGTAGTGCAAGATGTGACAGAAAACTTCGCTGTCGCTGTTATAACCGATATAACCCGGAAAGTTCCTGCTCATCAAGAACTCTCTAATAGGCACGAATGCCGTATTTTCACCGTTTACCATCGCACCGAACCCCTGAATGAAAAAAGGGTGGCATGCGTAAAGGTTAATAGCATAATTGGTATTTTGTCTTCCTTGCGCAAAGATGATCTTTGCCTTGAGCGTAGATTTTTCGAGACCGAAAAACTCACAAAGCTCAAGCGGGTCCCCGACCTCTTTCAATGTCAGCACATCAGGATAAAAAGAAAATACGATGATCGACTCGTCGCTCTCGCCGAATTTCCTGAGGGTCAACCTCGTATTCAGAAGCAGATCTTCCTTCTCTTCCATGGACCTGTCCTTGTAAACATCAGGATAATCATAAGCCCTCGCAAAATAGTAGTCCCTGTGAGAGATCCCTTTTACCGGTTTGATCCTCGGGGTCCAGGCGTATTTCAGTTTAAACCCAAGTTTATTCAGGTAATCATCAAGTGTATGCATTCCGTTCTTCGAACAGATGCCCGAAAGAATGGGATAATCCCTTAATTCCTCAAATTCACCGCCGAGACCTTTCAGGATAAGACCCATTCCTGAGCCGTCATGGCCTTCTTTCATGGTCTCAAGTGCGGTTATGTTCTCTATGGGCGAGAAATAATCTTTTGATGTAATTGCGGCAAGTCTACACATTTTGCAACACCTCAAATAATTGAAATTATAACTCTATATTTATATTTAGGCAAAAAAAAGCGTCATTACCACCTGAATTTATAGTGGTACGGACGCTGATTTTAACGGTAACCGTGTGCCGTAGGTCTTATGGTAACAAGT
>Ga0105106_10003752_pt1 | contig 10806 bp, 5 predicted proteins | sample PPLLaktember2015_5_FD_79109 | JGI IMG/M metagenome (GOLD analysis project Ga0105106, IMG submission 79109) | Freshwater sediment microbial communities from Prairie Pothole Lake near Jamestown, North Dakota, USA - PPLs Lake P8 Core (1) Depth... | ecosystem: Environmental > Aquatic > Freshwater >... | reverse complement strand
TAATGAGGACCGGAATTTCTCATAATCACAATATTTCGTTTGGTAATGCATCAGGTAAAACAAGGTACAGTGCCAGTGTAAACTACCTTGATAATCAGGGAATAATTAAAACAAGTTCAATGGATCGTCTGACTGCACGTATCAGTATTGAACAACAGGCTATTGACGACAGGGTAACATTAGGATTTAATCTCGCAACTACCGAAACGAATCAGCACTTCATCCGCGAAGAACTCTTTGCCAATATGCTGAAATATCTTCCTACAATAGGCATTTACAATCCCGATGGTACTTATTACCAGAACACTCAAAACAGCAACTACCACAATCCGGTTGCTATTCTGGATAATGATATAGATGACCGGAAAATTAATAACACACTTGCCAATGCTACCTTAAAAGTCAACATTTTCAGAGGGCTGACATACGATGCCAGTGCATCGTATCAGAATACCGACATAAAGCGGAATGTTTACAATAAACAGGCTTCCACTCTTAAGATCGGATCTAATGGATTTGCAATGCGGTCCGAATATGCCAACCGTAAAAAGCTGTTTGAAAATTATCTGACTTATGAGGGCACTCTTGGACAGAGCCAGGTGAAAGTACTGGCAGGCTATTCCTGGCAGGAGGATAAGCTTAATGACGGTTTCCAGGCAGCTAATGCCAATTTTGTATCGGACGACCAGTTATACAATAACCTTTCACTGGGCAGTTCTCCGGATAAAGTTACTAACGCTGAGCGTTTCGGGACCGCAACAATACAAACATTAAGACTCATATCTGTTTATTCACGTCTCAACTACCAGTTTGCCAATCGCTATTTGTTGCAGGCTACCATACGACGTGACGGTTCATCCGCATTTGGTATAAATAATCGCTGGGGAACTTTCCCGGCTGTTTCCGTAGGCTGGAGGATCTCAAATGAATCATTTATGAAAGATCAGAAGGTTTTCAGTGATCTGAAACTACGCGCTGGTTATGGCATAAGCGGAAACTCTCTTGGTTTCGATCCTATGATCGCAAAAATGAAATACGGATTAACAGGTGTTACATATATCAACGGTGAACAGGTACAGTCAATAGGTGTAACACAAAACGAAAATCCCGATTTGAAATGGGAATCAACAGCAATGACCAACATCGGGATTGATTTTGCCTTTTTAAAAGACCGGATCCGCGGTACAATTGAGGTCTATGACAAACAAACCAACGACCTGATCTGGTATTATCCTGTGAAGGTTCCCCCGTATCTGTATCCTTATCTGTGGGCCAACGTAGGAGAAATAAGCAACAGAGGTATTGAATTCCAGATAGATGCAATTCCTGTTCACAAAGGTGAATTTCAATGGAATACTTCATTCAACATATCGTCTAACAAAAACGAAGTGAAATCACTTTCGAACGACCAGTTCGAAACCCCGGAGACAGGTATATGGACTGCAGCGATCGGAGGTAAAGGACAGTCAGGGAATCCTACTCAGATCATCAAGGAAGGATATCCACTGGGTACCTTTTTCCTGAGGCAGTGGGCAGGAAGGGACGCAAGCGGTGTTTCATTATTTTATGACGCCAATGGCGACGCAGTGCGTGAAGTAGTAGTGGCTGATTTTGTGGTTGGGGAATCAGCCCAGCCCAGGCTTCTATTTGGATGGAGTAACAGTCTCTCATATAAAAAATTCGACCTGAGTTGTTTTTTCAGGGGAGTTACCGGTAACAAAATCCTTAACGGGACCCTGGCCGCGCTGAACGATGTAAACTATGCAGCGAGCAACAACATTCCCCGTTTCTCCCTCAATGAACCGGTCGGAGACATCAACTCATTCTATTATTCCGACCGTTTTGTCGAAAGCGGCTCATACCTCAGGCTCGACAATGCAACTTTCGGGTATACCATCGACCTGAGCAGTATTAAAATAAAAAGCGCCCGAATATATGTCACAGGCAACAACCTTTTCGTGATCACCAAATATATGGGAGTTGATCCCGAGATCAATATGGGAGGCATAGAACCTGGTATCGACAATAACAATTTCTATCCCAAAACCAGGTCCTTCATGTTAGGTGTGAATCTAAATTTTTAAAACCAAATCGCTTAACGAATTAAAATACGATACTCATGAAAAATAAAAGATTTAACATAATTTATCTGATCCCTGCGGTTTTTATATCAGTAATGTGGCTGAGTTCCTGCACTGACCTTGATGTAGACGTGGAATCAGAGCTCACTCCTGAAAACTTCCCAACCAGGCCTGAACATTTTGAAGCGGCTAAAGGTCCGATTTATTCTAATTTACCCTCAAGGTGGGCAATTGATTACTGGCGTCTGCAGTTACTATCAACCGACGAGGTCCTGATCCCTGCCCGTGGCGGTAACTGGGATGATGGCGGTCAATACAGGGAACTGCACAAACACACCTGGACAGTTGATCACGCAATAGTAAAAACAATCTGGGAATACGGATTTAAAGGTATAAGCTCCTGTAACCAGATCCTTACGATGTTCGAAACTGTTCCGGAAGGGGATCTTCGAAACAGGGAGTTTGCCGAGATCAGGATGATGAGGGCTTTCTATTATTTTCTGATGCTTGATAACTTCGGCAATGTTCCCATCCTGGAAAGTTTTGGCGACGATACCCCTACTTCTCCCCGCGCTGATGTATTTGAATTCATCGAAAGTGAAATCCTGGAAATATTGCCCTGGCTTCCCGAAGAAAAAGATGCAACAACTTATGGTCGTCCGACCAAATGGATGGGTCACGCTTTGCTGGCAAAGATGTACCTTAATTCTATTGTGTATACCGGACAGGCAAAATGGAATGAAGCAGTTGCCCAATGTGATTTCATAATTAATTCCGGCCTGTTCAGCCTGGATGCCGATTATAAAAGCATGTTCTTACCAACTAATGGTACTGCTGTAAAAGAATTTATTTTCGCCATTGTGTACGATGCTTTTAAAATAACCGGCAACTCATTTACCCGTTATTCCCTTACTCCTGAGCTTAAAGATAAATATGAATTGGGTTCCAGATCTCCCAGTAATTGCATGAAAACCCTCGCGGAATACTATGACAAATTTAATCTGACCGGAGATGTAAGAAATACAACCTGGTTGATAGGTCCGCAATTCAATAACGACGGTTCGCCCATTACTGTAAAAACAACCTATATAAAGCTTGACGAAACATATACCGGCCCGGCAAGGGATACAACCTGGCAGCTTTTCTTTACCAAAAGGACCTGGCTACGTGGTGATTCACTCAAAATGGATACGGGAAATGACTGGATAGCTCAGTATATGGGGCCGCGTTCAATAAAGTTCCCGCCCGACAAAAACTGGGATCCTGTCAGCCGGAGTGACAACCACGATTTTCCTGTACTACGCTATGCCGATATTCTGATGATGAAGGCTGAAGCAATACTTCACGGAGCCGGATCCACAGGCGGTGATACCCCGATGTCGCTTGTAAACCAGATTCGCGGCCGTGCCAATGCACCATTATTTACGGTAGATCCGACTCTTGACGAACTGCTTGATGAACGTGCCCGTGAATTTGTTTGGGAGGGATGGAGACGAAATGATCTTATACGCTATGGAAAATATAAAGATAAATGTCAATTTAAAGATCTGGAAAGTGCACAATACCGTGAATTATTTCCTGTTCCGGCCAGCCAGATAAACCTTAATCCCAAGCTTGTGCAAAATCCGGGGTATTAGGATTACGTAAAATGATATATTTCTAATTTAAAAATATGATCTTTTGTCTGTATTAAATTTCAATTATCTTCCCAATGAAATTTTAGCAGTTCCCGCCCACGATAAAGGGAGCTGCTAAAATTTCAATAAGATCCAAATATTAATTTGTAAATGAAGCAATTCACAATCATCGACTGGGTAGTTTTTTTCATTTACGCAGCCACAATTGTAGCAGTAGGATTATGGGTCTCGCGGAAAAAGAAGGGTGAGGAAAGAACTTCCCAGGACTACTTTCTGGCCAGTCGCTCGTTGCCCTGGTGGGCCATCGGCTCCACTCTTCTTGCTGCAAATATTTCGGCAGAACACTTTATAGCCATGTCAGGCTCAGGCTATGCTATAGGGCTGGCAATAGCCGCATACGAATGGATAGCAGCCGTTTCCCTGATTTTTGTTGCCAAATTTTTTCTTCCGGTCTTTATCGAAAAGGGCATCTTTACAATGCCCCAGTTCCTTTCAGAAAGGTATGATAAGAAGGTAAGTACCTGTTTTGCAGTGTTCTGGATACTGGTCTACATTTTTGTGAATATGACCGCCGTCATTTACCTGGGAGCACTGGCAATGGAAAGGATAATCGGAATTCCATTGGTTTACGGTGTTATAGGATTTTCAACTTTTTCAGCTTTATACTCGCTGTGGGGTGGGATGAAAGCTGTCGCATGGACAGATGTCATAAATGTGACTGTCCTGATTATTGGCGGACTTGTTACAACAGCCTTTGCACTTAATACACTGAGTGACGGACAGGGAGTTATTGCCGGATTTTCACAACTTCTGGAGAAAGTTCCGCAAAAATTCCACCTTGTTATTGAAAAGGGGACACTTTTCGCTCCTGACGGGAAAGGCGGATTGAAAGATGCATTTTCAGATCTCCCCGGACTAGGTGTGGTTCTGGGATCGATGTGGCTTACCAATCTCAGTTTCTGGGGATTTAATCAGTTCATAATACAGCGCGGACTTGCGGGGAAAAGTCTTAAGGAGGCTCAGCTGGGAGTCGCATTCGCTGGTTACCTGAAGCTGCTGGTCCCTCTTCTGGTGGTCATCCCCGGCATTACAGTATTTGCACTGGGTGTAAAACTCGGAAAATCGGATGAAGCTTATCCGTGGTTAATCAGGAATATAATACCTGTAGGGATCACAGGACTTTCTTTTGCGGCAATAGCCGCGGCAGCTGTTTCATCAATCAGTTCAATCGTCAACAGTACTTCAACCATCTTCACAATTGACATTTATAAAAGCTTTATAAATAAAAATGCAACGGAAAAACAAATGGTCAGGGTTGGAACGATCGTTGCATTTGTCGCATTGCTCATAGCCACAACAGTAGCCCCTCAGCTAAAAACTCTGGATCAGGCTTATCAATATATCCAGGAATATACCGGATTCATATACCCGGGAGAGTTCCTTATCTTCTTCTGCGGCCTTTTCTGGCGAAAGGCCTCATCCAAAGCAGCTTTATGGACAGCATTGCTTACAATACCGATGGGACTGGGAATGAAAATTCTGTTCCCTGAAATGCCTTTTGTTCTCCGGATCGGTTATGTATTTATAATTTTATCTTTTGTAATGGTGGGGATAAGCCTCCTTGATAAGAGCCACATTACTGCCAACATTTTCGATGTAACACAGCGGAAGAAAGTTGTGGGCATTGGGATCAGGCTGGTTGCCGTTGCCATGCTGGCAGGAATAATTGCTGCATTTTTTGTTCAACCGCTGAAGACACTGGCCCTGGAAGCCGTTTATGTGCTCATTGTCGGATTTATTCTGATCGGTCTTATCCTGATCTTTAACAACAGGCTTAAAAATATGGATGTCAAGGCTATATTAATAGGCAAAGGGCTGTTCCACACTTCAATGACATTCAATATTGCTGCAATAGGAATTTGCGGGATTTTGGGAATCCTATATTATTTTTTCTGGTAATTCATTAACAATCATAATATTAGTAAAACAAAACAGAAGGAGGATTAATGGAGAAAGTAGTTTACAAAAGCATACTTCAGGAGATGACGCAGACCACACCAACGGTGCTTTGGAATGACTCCTGCGCGATAGAGGAATTAAAATACTCTATCGGCCACGGAGCTCTGGGAGCAACCTGTAATCCGGTGATTGTCACCACAGTACTAAAACAGGAGTGGGACATATGGAAAGACCGGATCCCGCAGATAATCCGCGAGAATCCTTCGGCCACCGAAGATGAGATAGCCTGGAAGCTGATTGAGGAAATATCGGTGAAGGCTGCAGCGCTGCTTAAACCAATTTTTGACAGGGAAAAAGGAAGGAACGGAAGGCTTTCGATTCAGACAGATCCAAGACTCTACAGGGATGCTGAAAGGATAGTCAGGCAGGCTGTGCACTTCAGTGAACTTGCACCGAATATGATTGTTAAAATACCGGTTACAAAAGCCGGCATTACAGCAATTGAAGAGGCAACCCGGCTCGGAATAAGCATCAACGCCACTGTGAGCTTTACCCTCCCCCAGGCTGTTGCTGTGGCAGAAGCTGTTGAACGCGGACTAAAACGCCGCGAAAAGGAAGGAAAGGATATAAGCACAATGGGCCCTGTCAGCACATTGATGGTGGGAAGGCTGGATGACTGGCTGAAAGTGTTGACAGAAAAGGAAAACATTATTCCAAACCCTGATATACTGGATTGGGCAGGAGTGGCTGTAATGAAAAAAGCTTACAGTATCTACCGTGAAAGAGGATACAGGCTTAGATTATTGAGTGCAGCGTTCAGGAATCACAGACACTGGTCGGAATTCATAGGCGGTGATGTTGTTATATCTCCTCCCTGCCAGTGGCAAAAAAGGTATAATGCATCTGATGTAACGGTAGAGAACCGCATGGACAAACCGGTAGATCCGGCAATAATTGCCGAACTTGAGAAAAAATATGTTGATTTCAGACGGGCATATGATGAAAATGGATTGAAGGTTGAAGAGTTCGATGGATTCGGTGCTACAGTCAGGACTTTAAAACAATTTTGCCAGGCAACCACTGATCTGATATTAATAATCCGGGATATAATGATATCTTAAATACCGACTCATGAACAGGGATAAGAAATGTCCGTTACTGGTAAAGTCATCAGCTGATAATGATATATATCAGTCGATCACGTCCGGGGAAGCAGGCTGGACGCATCTGAACTTCATGGCCAGGACTATGAAACAGGGGCAAAAATGGGTGGGAGATACTGGAACCGATGAATACCTCTTCGTATTGCTCGGAGGTAATTTTGCTGCAGAGACATCAGACGGTGCATGGAAAACCTTTAATGGCAGAAAGAATGTTTTCAGCGGACTGCCTCATGCATTATATCTTCCTCCCCATACCGAATTTGAAATTCTTCCCGCCGGCGGATTCCTTGACATCGCCTGCGGATGGTGTGCCGCTAAGAAAAAATTTCCTCCCAGGTTGATTGCACCCGCTGATGTTAACATGATGGGCATTGAATTCCGGGGTGGGGATAATGCCAGCCGTCAGATCAACAGCATATTACCTCCTGGTTCTGAAAGCAGTCACCTGGTCTGTGTCGAAGTTTACACTCCGTCAGGCAACTGGAGCTCATTTCCTGCTCATAAGCATGATACAAGAAAAACCGATCCGGTGACCGGTAAATTACTTGAAGCCAGCCTCGAAGAGATCTATTTCTATAAGATCGATAAACCCCGGGGATTTGCAATCCAGAAAGTGTATAACGATGACCGGAGCCTTGATGAAATAGCTGAAGCACATAATAACGATGTGGTTCTTATCCCCGAAGGATATCATCCCGTAGTGGCAGGACACGGGTATAATGTGTATTATCTTAATTTTCTTGCAGGAAGCGACCAGAGCCTTGCCAGTTATGATGATCCTGATCATAAGTGGATTTACGGAACATGGAAGGGTATGGATCCCAGAATTCCTATGGTGACCATTGAAATGAATTGTCAGTGATATTATAATGATACTATATTGATATCAAAATGATATTAAAATGATATTATAATAAATCTATACAAATGAAAACCAATCGATTAACTGTCGGTCAGGCAATAATAAGGTTTTTGAAGAATCAGTACGTTGAAAGAGATGGCATTGAAAATCCTTTCTTCGCAGGTTGCCTGGGAATTTTCGGTCACGGTATAATTGCAGGGGTGGGTGAAGGTTTGCAGGAAAATCCTGATTTCAAATACATTATGACCAGGAATGAACAGGCTTCGGTACATATTGCTACAGCTTATGCAAAAATGAAGAATCGTCTGGGCACATTTGCCTGTATTTCTTCAATCGGTCCCGGTGCCACGAACATGATAACCGGCGCAGCATGCGCTACAATAAACAGGTTGCCTGTCCTGCTTCTACCCGGTGATATTTTTGTAACCAGGAATGTAGCTCCGGTGCTCCAGCAACTGGAATCGCCTTATACTCAGGATATTTCGGTCAATGATTGCTATAAGCCTGTGTCAAAATACTGGGACAGGATCAGCAGGCCTGAGCAATTAATAACCTCTCTGTCTGAAGTGATGAGAGTACTTACCTCGCCATCCGATACAGGCGCAGTAACCCTGGCTTTGCCGCAGGATGTTCAGGCAGAAGCATTTGACTTTCCTGAGGAACTTTTCGGGAAAAGGATCTGGAGAATTGCTCGGCCAAGACCTGATTCAGGAATTCTGAAAGAAGCCGCCGGGATGATCAGGACCTCAAAGAAACCGGTAATCGTTGCAGGCGGCGGAGTCATTTACAGCGAGGCAACTGAGATTTTGAAAAAATTTGTTGAACAGACCGGAATTCCGGTTACCGAGACATTTGCCGGGAAAGGCTCACTTCCCTTTGATCATCAATCAAATCTTGGAGCGGTGGGTGTAACCGGAACCCCCGGAGCAAATGAATTTACCTCTCAGTCAGATCTCGTAATCGGTATAGGTACCCGTTACAGTGATTTTACAACTGCATCTAAAACAGCATTTCAGAATCCTGAAGTAAAATTCATTAATATCAATATTGCTGAATTTGATTCACATAAGCATTGTGCACTACCTGTTACTTCAGATGCAAGGGTATGTCTTGAGGAACTGCTGAATCAACTTGCCGGCTACAAAGTCACGGATGAATACACCAGGCATGCAGTTTCGGTAAATAAAGACTGGGACAATAAGGTTAACGAATTCTTTAAAGTCTCCGGTTCGCTTCCGGTCACTCAGGCTGAGGTGGTCGGAGCCGTCAATGAATTCGCCGGGCCCCGTGATGTTGTTCTGTGCGCAGCAGGAAGTCTCCCGGGTGACCTGCACAAACTCTGGAGGACAACTGATCCGAAAGGTTTCCATCTTGAATACGGATATTCAACTATGGGGTATGAATGTGCCGCAGGGATCGGCGCAAAAATGGCCTGCCCGGACAGGGAGATATTTGTGATGGTGGGTGACGGAAATTACCTGATGATGAATAATGAAATTGTCACAGCGATACAGGAAAAAGTCAAAGTGACTATCATCCTGTTGAATAACAACGGATTCGGTAGTATCGGAGGATTATCCCAGTCGATCGGATCGGATCGTTTTGGAACCAGGTACCGCTACAGGGAAGAAAAGACCGGACAACTTACGGGAGAGAAGCTACCCGTCAATTTCGCACAGAATGCCCGCAGCCTGGGTGCGCATGTCATTGAAGCCACTGATATAGACTCCCTGAAAAAAGCACTGAAAGAAGCAAAGAAGCAGACTTCCACAACTGTGATCACAATTGAAACTGACCTGTACAAGGGTGTGCCCGGCTATGCATGGTGGGAAGTTGCAGTTGCAGAGGTTTCTGCTATCGATAGTGTAGGCAAGGCATATAAGGACTATATCGAAAATAAGAAGAAACAGAGATACCATCTGTAATTAATAATGACTTAAAAAAAGATTTATGACAAGGATTTTGAAGAACTATATTGATGGTAAGTGGACCACCAGCAAAGATTCCAGGCTAAGGGATGTGTTAAATCCGGCTACAGGGGAGATCCTTGCCAGTGTTCCGGCCGGATCGAAAGATGATATTTCCGATGCCGCGGAGAGTGCTCAACAGGCATGGTGGTCGTGGAGGAACACTCCTCCCTCGCAACGTATTCAATACCTCTTCAGGATGAAGCAGATAATAGAAGCGCATGCAGACGAAATCGCTGAGATCTGTACACGGGAAAATGGCAAGACCTTTGGTGAATCGAAAGGAGAAATAGTCCGTGCTGTCGAAAATATTGAAGTGGCATGCGGAATACCGAAGCTCATGCAAAGTGATTTTTCAGAAGATATAGCAACCGGCATCGACGAGTTCTATATACGCCAGCCTCTGGGTGTAGGTGCGAGTATCTCACCTTTTAACTTTCCTTTGATGATTGCTTTCTGGTTCATGCCCTATGCCATTGCCTGTGGAAATACATACATTGTCAAGCCTTCGGGTAAAGTACCCCTGACAATGACACGGATCTTTGAATTGTTTGAGGACCTGAACCTGCCCAAAGGTGTTCTGAATCTTGTTCATGGAGGGAAGGAGACTGTTGATGCCATTCTTCAGAATCCTCTTATTCGTGCAATAAGTTTCGTCGGCTCGACTACTGTTGCAAAATACATTTATCAGACAGGTGCAGCTAACGGGAAACGGGTCCAGGCACTTGGGGGTGCTAAGAATCCTATAGTCATAATGCCTGATGCCGACATTGAAACCACTGTTAAAATATTAACAGACAGTGCCTACGGTTGTGCAGGGCAAAGGTGCCTGGCTGCGGCAATAGTTCTGACAGTGGGAAATGCTCATGATCTCTTTACAGAAAAAATAATAGAAGCTTCAAAAGCAAAAAAGATCGGAAACGGGTTGACCCCCGGAATTGATATCGGACCTGTTATAACAAAAGATAGTAAGGAGAGGATCGAAAAGTTAATTCAAAAAGGTCTGGATGATGGCGCAAAACTGTTGCTCGACGGACGAAAGATCAAGGTTCAGGGAGCTGAAAACGGTAACTTTCTCGGGCCGACAATACTCGGAAATGTTGATATTAAAAGCGAAATTTACAATACTGAGATTTT
>Ga0105106_10003750_pt1 | contig 10808 bp, 14 predicted proteins | sample PPLLaktember2015_5_FD_79109 | JGI IMG/M metagenome (GOLD analysis project Ga0105106, IMG submission 79109) | Freshwater sediment microbial communities from Prairie Pothole Lake near Jamestown, North Dakota, USA - PPLs Lake P8 Core (1) Depth... | ecosystem: Environmental > Aquatic > Freshwater >... | reverse complement strand
CAGCCTGGGTTTATTTCTTCCGATCAGCCATCGAATTTCCCGATATTGGCCGTGGTCGCTCCCGTCACAGTTGCTTCCCCATCAGGCGGTTGAACAGGCTCTGGTTGCCCAAACCCTTTCTCCTGACCAACAAGGTCGTGTCTTGGATTCGTACATCAGAGTATACGACTCTCCCACCTTCAGTGGAGGTCAGGTTAACACCTACTGGCGGGATCAGGTGATCCCGGTCACGCATGTCACGGTCGGTTCAATCGAAGAATCGCACAACCTGGTGTGGTACCGCATCGGCGACGAGGGATATGCCCACTCGGGCATGATCCAACCAGTTCGCACACTATTGAACCCACCGGTTACCAGCCTGCCCGAAGGAGGCGCCCTGGCTGAGGTGACTGTTCCCTTTACGGATGCCCGCCAGGAACCAGGATCGGACCAACGTGTAGCCTATCGCTACTATTTTGGAACGACGCACTGGGTTGTCGATCTTGAAACCTTACCCAATGGAGAAACCTGGTACCGGGTGTTGGATGATAAGTGGGAGTATATCTATTATGTCCCTTCCGCCCATTTACACGTCTTTACACCAGATGAACTGACACCTCTTTCCACCGATGTCCCTGCCTCCCTGAAGCGCGTGGAGGTCCATCTTCCCGATCAGGTATTGCTCGCCTATGAGTTTGATGAACCGGTATTCGTCACCCGAATTTCCACAGGGGCGATCTTGCGCAACGGCAATTTTTCAACACCTAGTGGCAGTTTCATAACCTTTCATAAGCGCGGCTCCCGCCACATGGCAGCTGGCAATCTGGCTGCCAATGGCTATGACCTTCCAGGCGTACCCTGGAATTCATACATCACCGAGTCGGGGATCGCCATCCATGGCACATACTGGCACAACAATTTTGGCCGCCCACGCAGTCATGGCTGCATCAACATTACAACTCAGGCTGCCCGTTGGCTATACCTGTGGAGCATGCCATCCGTCATCCCTACAGAACAGTATGCCTATGAACGGTTTGGTACTGCGGTGGATATTTTCGGGTAAAATGGTGGTATCGCTTTATAGAGGAGAGCAACCATGGACCCTGCATTCCAGTATGACCATTTTTTACTCAAGCGGCAAGTTTTCGCCCTGGCGGGAAAATTTCGCCTGTATAACCCACGCGGAGAGCTGGTTCTGTATTCTCAGCAAAAAATGTTCCGTCTCAAAGAAGATATCCGCATCTATTCAGATGAATCAAAAACTCGTGAGCTGCTCCTGATCCAGGCGCGCTCTATCATGGATTTTTCCGCTGCATATGATGTGATCGACAGCCAAACGGGGATGAAGGTCGGTGTTCTCCGCAGAAAGGGATTCAAATCCATCGTCCGGGATGAATGGCAGGTTCTCGACGTCTCAGATCAACAGATCGGTATCCTGCAAGAAGACAACATCACACTGGCCATGCTGCGGCGCTTCTTACTGGGCAGTTTTCTGCCACAGAATTATGATCTGCTGCTCAATGAGACCCGTGTGGTGGATATTCGGCAACGTTTCAACCTCTTCCGTTATGAGCTCGACATAGACTTTACCATGGATCCCACCCAGCGTATCGATCGCCGATTAGGCATTGCCGCTGGGATCTTGCTGGCGACGATCGAAGGGCGCCAGGAGTAAAGGGTACCGCATTGCCTGGACAACCTCTCTTCGCCGGATTGGTGGTTGATGAATTCGATCAAGCTGTTCCGGTTGTCTACGTCGGGGAAGAACCCTGTTACGTTGTGGATGACGCCGGCTTTTTACGGCACATCCCCTGCGAGACGGTGGATCGGCAGGTGCTTAAGATGATGGCCTCTATGATTGAAGGTCATGAAGATGAGCTGGCTGGTCAAACTGCCAAAATGCTGGGTCAGGAAGATATCTTCACGCGTGCCATGATCGAAAATCAACTTAAGAACCTGGATCAACAATTCGAAACCGTATTGAAAGCTGGAATACCAGATGATGGTCGGGCATATATGGGAATGATGGGCTTTAAAGTTCGCATCAACGTGCATGGTGAAGTACTGGAAGTAAAACAACCCGGAGCAATAGCTCCGGATGACGGTGAAAGTTAGCCGGGACCCTTTCCATTTTCGCCAATGACCTCTGATTTTATCCGTTTAGTCTCTGAGGCTGACTTTGAATATGAAGTCATCGCTTTCTCGCGCCAGACCCCTGTCGTGGTGGATTTCTGGGCGGAATGGTGCGGTCCTTGCAAGTCGCTTGGTCCGATCCTGGAACGCCTGGTTGAGGAAGGTCAGGGATCCTTCCGGTTAGCCAAAGTTGATGTAGATTCGAGTCCTAACCTCGCCATTCGCTTCAGCGTTCGCAGCATCCCGGCTGTCAAAGCCTTCCGTGATGGACAGGTAGTTTCCGAATTTGTTGGCGCTTTACCGGAGCCACGCGTGCGTGAATTCCTCCGCTCCCTGGCTCCCAGTCAGACCGATCTGCTTTTAGAAAAGGGACAAAGTTTATTAGGGTCCCACGATTGGGTACAGGCTGAAAGCTGTTTTCATCAATTCCTGGCGAAAAATCCCAACCACCCGGCTGGTCGCCTGGGCATTCTCAAGGCTGTGTTGATGCAAGGGCGTTTACCCGAGGCTGCCACCTTGCTGGTTGATTTCCCAGCCAGTAAGGAATTTGGGGCAGCTGAAACTATTCGACCATTGGCAGATGCTCTATCCGCCCTGGGGAGCAGCCCAGCTTATCCTGAAAATCAATTAGAAGCTGCATATTTGAACGCTCTTTGGCTGGTCAGGCGCGGTAATTACGCTGCCGCCCTGGATGGAATGCTTGATCTCCTCAGACAGGATAAGCACTTCAGAAATGGCGAGGTAAGAAAAGTAATTCTTGGTTTATTTGAAACACTGGGCGAGCAATCTCTTCTGACCCAACAATACCGACGCGAACTGGCAATGGTGCTTTTCTAGCGGTTATCCAATTCAAATAAAACAAGATGTGGACGGATTTTTACCCGTCCACATCTTGTTTTTTGGGTGATCGACAGATTATTTTTCCTCAATTCCTGGCTGTCCCCTGGTCCAGTCGGGTGCCGCGCGCTGGAGCTCAGCCCGTGAAGCGCGGGTATTCTTGCCGCAATGAGGGCAATTCGCGTTATAGTGTCCCAGGTCTTCTGCTGCGAGTAGATCAAGTGCAGCATGTACGGTCTCTTTGCTCAGTCCAAATGGACGGTGACAGTGTTGGCAGCGAATTTGCATAACAACTCTCCTTTCGTTATAATACGAATATGACTAAATTTTACACCCAAAATGGTGATGATGGTTATACGGGCTTGTTAGGTGAAGGTCGGATTGCCAAACACGCTCCTCGTTTAGAAGCTGTGGGAAACATAGACGAAGCCACAGCCGCATTAGGCATGGTGCGCGCCGTCTCCAAACACCCATTAACCAGTGAGCTGGTCCTGATTGTCCAGCGGGATCTTTATCAGCTGATGGCAGAAGTCGCGGCAACTCCAGAAAATGCAATTCATTTCCGGAAGATCACCAGCGATAAAGTATCCTGGCTGGAAGAACAGACCGATGGAATTAGCGCTATGGTGTCCCTGCCCACTGAATTCATTGTTCCTGGTGATTCTCTATCTGGCGCAACAATTTCATTGGCGCGCACGATCATCCGGCGCGCAGAACGCAGTATCGCCAGACTTATCCATGCAGGTGAACTTGAGAACCAGCAGCTGCTCCGCTATCTCAACCGGCTTTCATCCCTCTGTTTTGTGCTGGAACTGTTAGAAAACCAGGCAGCTGGAAAACACACCCCCACATTGGCTAAAATATAAGATCCCTGAACTGGATTATCTACCTACCCACCTGCAGCCAACGCAGTTTCAATTGCGCCGACCATCTCCTCATAGGACGGGACGAAGCCTGGGGTCAGGTGGGTTCCGTTCACAAACAAACTCGGCGTGCCAATCACCCCATAAGCCCTGCCCACTTCGATGTCAGCCTCGATCTCCGGCAAATAAGTATTGTTATCAAAGCAAGTGTTGAACTGCCGCATATCCAAATTCAGTGCTTCAGCAAAAGCAACCAACCGGCGGTCCACAAAAGCACCGTTATTCTCGCCATTTTGGTTGGCGTAAAGCATATCGTGGTAATCCCAGAAGCGACCTTGTTCCATGGCACACATGCTGGCATTTGCAGTCTGGTCTGATTCGTTACTGGCGATGCCATCATCCAAGAATGGGTATTGGCGGAACACAACGTAAACCTGACCATCTTGGATATAGTTGCTCGTTACCAACTGTGTTTCAACGCTTTCAGCGAAATTTTTACAAGCTGGGCATTGGAAATCTTCAAATACTTCGATCGTGACTGGAGCATTCGGATCCCCCATGGTTTTTCCATCCACCAGCGGCCGCTCGACCGGTGTGATCGTAACGAATTCTCCGGCTGGGCGAAGATCATTAATGATCGTAGGTAATGCGATCAGAAGCACCACCAATAGAATAAAACCTCCTACCCCGAAAATTGCGGCCTGGCGCTGCTGGCGTTTTTTCTTGAGGCGCTGTGATTTGATTAATTCCCGATTACTGATGCTCATAAATGCTGATCTCCTGGATTGTTCAGTTAGTTCCGAATTCTCCCATGAGTTATAACTATTGTCCAGTCTTAATCCAGAAGACTTATCATAAACTTAATTGACTCTCCAACCAACCCAGCGCATATGCTAAAACCTCGTCCTTTTCTGGCTCATTATGGACCTCGTGCCATAATCCCGGCCAGATCTTCAACGTACAATTTCCGGTGATCTTGTTGGCTAATTCCTTAGAGCCCGAGACAAACGCAATTTTGTCGGCTTCCCCGTGCATGATCAGCACCGGTAATGTCCATTCGCGCGCATGATTAAATGCCCATGGCAGTGCTTCGATGGTATATTTCGCCATCGCCAGGGTTGCCACGCCGTGCACCAGGGGATCATTTACATACCTGGAAACTACCTCCGGATCGCGTGAGATCCACTCAGCCCGTAATCCAGACGGCATACTGACCTCTGGCAATAAAGCACCGGCGATCTTCGCCACCATCATCTTGCCTTTTTGGTCAGCTACCGGGGAATAAAAAGCAGGTGCAGTAAGAACGACACCCACTAGGTTCGGTTTCCGCAATAAGACATAATTCGCCACCAGCACACCTCCCAGACTATGCCCCCACAGGAATTGCGGCAGATGTGGATATAGCTTGGAGCTCTCCTCCAGCAGCACATCGATATCCTTCATGAATGCCTCAAAAGAAGCCGTATGTCCGCGTTTCCCCTCGGTTTTACCGTGTCCCCGAAGGTCTGAGGCGATCACGCTATACCCTGCCTGGTTGAAAGTCTTTGCCACGTAGGCATACCGGCCTGAGTGTTCACCCAGTCCGTGCACGATGTTGATGACCGCCTTTGGAGAACCCTCAGGTTCCCAGATCTGAGTAAAGATCTTTAACCCATCAAATGTATTCCAATTTACTTCCCGCTGAGCCATTATTTCTATCCTTTCTGGTTATTCCCATCCCAATTTATCTATTCTTGAATGAATCGTAAATTAAGGTAGATATTGATATACCCGATACTGCTCATCGGTCTGCTTGAAGCCAGCTCTGGCATATAATGCCAATGAGGCCAGGTTATCTTGCTGGGTATTGACCGTCACATGCTTGATCCCCCGTTGGGTGAATTCGATAAGCAGATTGAATAATAGGGAATACCCGATCCCCCGGGATTGAGCGTCCTGCCGGACAGCCAGGCGTGCCAGGTGTCCACCGATCGGACTGCATGTGCTGATCTGATATCCCATTATTCTCTGATCGTCAGTGATCACCGTTGCCAGGGCTGATTGTTGATAGGCGATCTCCAGAGCATTCCGAGAATTTCGCCACTCAATTTCGAAAACGGAACTGTCCAGGGCGAACACTGCCTCCATGTCCGCTGGTTGCATCAAACGGATCAATGCGCTGGACGGCTTTGGCGCTGGCAGTGATGTTCCAAGCTCCCACAGCAATACCACCACATTATCAGTCAGTACAAATCTACTGCCTCCAATAGATCACTGAACCAATTCTGAAGCGCAATGGCACCTGTTCGAGAGGCCTTTTGCTCTGCCAGCTGTTCGCGCGCCGGTTCCCACAATGCCTGCCAGGTCGATCTGAGTGAAACACCGGAGGCCGATGCAAACAAGCGCAACCAGGCGATCTCTGGTGGATCGGGAGGGCAGGCAAGTGCCGCCACCAACTTTTGGTTTTGTTCGGCTACCAGGTATGGTGTCCTACCGATCCAATCGAGGGGTGTGCGCCAATCCAAATGACGGTGCACATATAACTCGAAATGGATCAGATTTGCCAACTGCTGTCGATCCGCTTGGACAACCTCTCGGATTGAGAGTCCCATAATATCTAAAGTAGAAATTTATTGAAGTCGCAGCCGGATCTTGCCCTGCGCCCAGAGTTCTTCAAGACGATAATAGGCGCGCCGTTCTGGGGAGAACAGGTGCACGATTACGTCGCCCAGGTCCACAAGCAACCACCCATCCCGCGATCCACCCTCGCTGCGGACTGATAATCCATAGTTCTGGTGGGCGTGTTCGCTAACCGCATCTGCCAGCGCCAGAAGCATGCGGTCACTGGTTCCAGAACAGATGATGAAATAATCGGCAAAAATGGCTACTTCACGAATATCCAGTAATACTATGTTTTCACCCTTTTTCTCCTCCAGAGTGTTGACGATCGCACGGGCGATTTCCATTGTATCCAGGGCTCACCTCTTCTTTATAAAGAATTATATGCTTAATGGTGCAGCGAAAATACTGGTGTATTCTGCACCGGATGGTTTTAAGTCACTCTTGTATAAATGTACTTCTTGCACATATAAGGCTCCCAGGAAGCCGATCTTGGCAGTCTCCAATCCGTTGGAGATCACCCGCAGCTGTTGGGTACTGGTATTGCGCGAGATCCGCCCTAAAGTGAGATGAGCGGAGAAGGGTCGTTCTTCAGGCGCATAACCAAGCCTGGCGAGTGCATTTTCGATCCCGTTTTGTACTTCGGTTAATTCCAGCGGTGCTTGCACTCCCACCCAAACCACCCGCGGTTGGTGGATTGTGGGGAAAGCGCCTACCCCTCCAACACTGATCTCAAAAGACCGGTGGCTGGCAACCTCAGTCTGTAAGATCTTCGTCAACATTTCAACATTGGCGATCGAAACATCACCCAGGAACTTTAAAGTCAGGTGGATCTTGTTCGCTGGCACCCAACGCACTGCTGCCCCCTCCATTTGTTTCTTAAAAGATTTGATCACCTCATCCAACTTTTGTTGGATCTCTGGGGTTAGGTTGATCGCAATGAATGCCCGGATCACAGACATCCCACTACCTCCCCTCATCACACGGTTTGGAGGGGTGTTCCCAATTTGGATATTGTTCTTGTTCATCCGGGTACTGCGATTAGGTCGTCTACAGCTTTTTTGAGATCGAGGAACGTTACTGGCTTGGTCAAGTATATCGTAGCGCCTGCATCCAATCCTTTTTTAATATCGGCAGGCATACTCTTTGCTGAGACAATGATGACTGGCACCCTTTCCAACCTGGATTCGTTGCGCATAAACCTCAACACTTCCAAACCAGAGTTAACTGGCATCATAATATCAAGTACCAGGGCATCCGGGATCTCTTGCCTCAATAAATTCATCGCCACTGCCCCACTATGGGTTATAACCACCTTGAATCCGCTGAGCCGCATCATCTCGGCGAACATTTCAGCGGTTTCAGGTTCATCCTCAACGATCATGACAGTTCGAGAATTGGATGATAGACTCAAGCACCAGCTCCTTTATACCTGTAATTTAATATTGACGATAGCACAAGTTCTTAAAGTCCGCAAGGGTATTACCCGTGGGTGCCACTCACGGTTTATTCCCCATTGGTGACAGGGTTGTCCTGTTCAGTGACAGTCACCAGATAATCGATCAAGTTTTCGGTCTTTGATTCTGGTATTCAGTGGGCGTATCGAGATCCAACAGGATGGTCGCTGTATCGACAATCAGATAATCGATCATGTCCGAGTGTTCGGATAAAAAGCTGTGCAGGGTATCCGGCGCTTGCAAACCGGGGATTGTTGACCACAAACTGCGCCTCAACAGCCAGGGATGGCCTTTATGCATCTGATAGCTGGGCACAATGATAGGTGACCGGGCTGCCAGCCAGCGTGCCAGGATCTTACTGACGACATTTCTTTGGATCTGTGGCTGGTCTCCAAGCACTACCAGCACAGCTGGTGATCTGCCCTCTTCTGCCACTGCCAAACCAGCTTGAAACGAGGAAAGCATCTCGCCAGCAGCAAATCCAGCATTATTAACTATTCTGACTGCTTTTTCCTCCAGAGCACAGGTTACTTCAGCTTGCGCGCCACCTGTGACGACAATGATCTCGGATATACCTGCTTCCTCCAATACACTCACCACATGCTCGATCACAGTGCTGTCATCCCACGGGAGGGTCATTTTCGGGATCCCCATCCGGCGTGATTCTCCAGCGGCTAAGACGATCGCAGATACCTGATCGTTCATCAGCACATCATCCTTCATCCTCAAACCGGGTAAGGTCTTGCGGAGTGTCAACATCCAGTAAGACTGACCGGTCATACCAGGGCACATATCGGATGGGATGTTTAGAAAACAGTTGCCTGCCTCCCTGGTCCCCGGTCAGGGACAATAACTCCGGAAATGTTACCTGGTCGAACAATACCGGATTACCGCGCTGTCCATCGATCATTGGTGCAACAATTGGGGCAATCGATTGTGAATGCTCCTCGATCAGGGTTTGGATCAAGGCGGTCGGAATATTGGGTTGATCTACCAGCATGAAAACCGCCCCGCCGCAATCTGGTGAAAGAGCGCTGACGCCAGCCCGCACCGAAGTACTTTGCCCGGCTTGCCATTCCGGGTTATGCACCAGCCTGATTGGATATCCAGCCAGAACCTGCCCAACCTGCCGCGCGGCTGCTCCCGTCACCACCACGACTGGATTTAATCCAGCTGCCAATGCGGTCACCGCCACATGTTTCACCAATGGCTGTCCGCGCCATTCTGCTAACTGTTTGGGTGAGCCAAAACGCTGAGCGCCTCCGGCAGCCAGGATGATGGCTGCGATCGGCTCATGAACAGCGAATATCTCCGCTGAGACCGGGTCAGCTGGGCGGGTTGGGTCAACTACTTCAGACAGCTTTGAAATATTGGCAATGATCACTCGATTATACGCGTACTGGATCTGCTGTGCCACCGAGCGGGCTTGAGACTGGCGTTCAACGCTATCGGCCTGTGTTAACAATAAGCTCCGTCTTGCTCCTGAGGGGATGTTCTTTAATCCGCCGTCTGGATGGGCGAGCACCCGACTTAATGCCTCCGGCGTGATCTCCTCCCCCATCTCCAGACCTGATAATTGGGCAAACCGCTCTGGTCGGTGCACACAGGCTGTCCCTAGTGGCTGTCCGAGGGCTGACATCCCCGCACAGACGACCACATCTTCCACAAATCCAGGGATAGGTGGTTCATGCCTTCCTGGAGCTTTCAATGGCAGCTTGCGCGCCCCGTCTGCTTCGATCAATAAGGGCATTCCGGACGTTCGGATCAGGTATTCCAGCTCAGACCATTGTGCTTTAGTGAGGCTGCCGACCCGTTGATCGGCTCCCGGCTGACCGGTGATGAAAACCAGGCCTGGCGGGATCTCCCCACGCTCTGCTATTTTTTCTCCTTTATCCAGCACCCAATCCGAGTCAGCGTGCGCCAGTTGCCAGGTACCCAGATGTGTGGTAGTGGTCAGGATCACGCTCCGGATGGTTTCTACCAGCTCGCCGCCCAGGCACAGCATTGCACTGGTCTTTCCACCCGCTCCAACCAGCGCCAACCGAACAGGCTGAGAAAGGCGCAATGCCGCGGATAGTTTCATTCACCCCCACAAATGCTGTCTTATCTCAGCGCGTGTCAGGATTGCTTCCATCACACCACCACCCACAGCCAGTGACTTTTCAGAGACCAGGCTGCATAACGCCGGGTCATCTCGCGGGTCCACATCCCCGATTTTCATCCCCTGGACCACATCGACTTCTGAATGCAGCAATCCCCGCAGCACACCCGGGATTCCGGCGGTGATCGCCTGCCCACCCACCTCTGCGACTGACTGTCCCGCCTGCACATGCTCACCGATCTGCATTAACCCGGTCAATTTCCCGCCGATTGGCGCGCGCAACACACGCTCTGCAGATTGTTCCCCCAGTTTCCCCGGTATGGCGGTGTCTGGTTGGGCAGCGCCATCCCAGATCACCCGGCCCAGGAAATGTCCTCGCAGGGTTTCGATCACCGCATGGCAGTTATCTGGAGCCACAAAGCCTGGTCCCAATCCAATATATAACCTGGCAGTGTGCCGGAGCGGTTCGGGAGCATGTTTGGTCATGCGCGCATCGACGATCACGCTTGGGTGCAGCAGTTGGGCTGCTTTAGCCTCAGGATCGACCAGCACCGGAATCCGACCATTGGCGATTATTTGGTATATATTCAAACTGTCGCCCGCATCATTCACTTTACGCGCTGTCACCCCTTCAATGCTGATTTCACCTGTATAGACAGCCTCAGCAAAACTGACCAGCCGGCGGACCGCCAGTGGCTGCTCTAACTCGGTGATCACCACATTCAAGCCTGCACGGCTCAAGCGCAGCGCAACCCCACTTGCCAGGTCACCACCACCCTGGATCAATATCAGGGCTGGCATCTCTCTATGATCCTAAATTTTCCCCATGCCGCGTAGAAT
>Ga0105106_10003749_pt1 | contig 10808 bp, 8 predicted proteins | sample PPLLaktember2015_5_FD_79109 | JGI IMG/M metagenome (GOLD analysis project Ga0105106, IMG submission 79109) | Freshwater sediment microbial communities from Prairie Pothole Lake near Jamestown, North Dakota, USA - PPLs Lake P8 Core (1) Depth... | ecosystem: Environmental > Aquatic > Freshwater >... | reverse complement strand
GTGCAGATCTACGAAGGGGATGGGCTGGGCATGTTCCGCATCTGCGAGCTGGCCCGGCGGCTGGATGCCGAGGGAGACGGGCGGCGACAAGCGGATCTTTGAATCCGCAGGGGGGCAGAGGAGCTCCGGGGTTGACCGAAGATTCGAAGGCGCAGTCCGGTCGGAGAGCTGTGATGGATGAGCACCTATGGGGTGCCAGGGTAGAGGGAGGAGAGGATGAAGATCTTTCTGACGGGGGGAACGGGATTCGTCGGATCGCACCTCACGACGTTCTTGGTTGGCCGGGGTCATGAAATCACCATTTTGAGCAGGTCAGGGTCCAGGGGGGCGGGGAAGCCCGGGGTTGCATTCGTCCAGGGAGACTCCATGCATCCGGGGCCGTGGCAGGAATCGCTCGCCCAGCACGATGCGGTGATCAACCTGGCCGGCTCCTCCATCTTCACACCCTGGACCGCCAAGGCGCGTCGGATGATCATGGACAGCCGCATCCTCACCACACGCCATGTGGTGGATGCTCTTTCCGGGGCCTCCGACGGGAAGGTCCTCATCAGCACGTCAGCGGTGGGCTATTACGGCGGACAACTCGATGACAGGATTCTGGACGAGGACAATCCCCCGGGAGACGACTTCCTGGCCGAAGTTGGCGTCCAATGGGAAGCTGAAGCGTTGCGTGCCGCAGATTTTGGATTGCGCGTCGCCATCTGCCGCATCGGCATCGTCATGGGGAGGGGGGGCGGAGCCCTCGACAAGATGGTCCCGGCCTTCAAACGATTTGTGGGAAGCCCCCTGGGAAGCGGTAAACAGTGGTTTCCGTGGATTCACCTGGACGATCTCGTTGATATCATGGCCTTTTTGCTGGAGCATCCCGACATTTCGGGCCCGGTGAACTGCGTGGCTCCCAACCCGGTCCGCAACAAGGAAATGACCGAGATTCTGGCGAACGTGCTGCACCGTCCGCTCATCATGCCCTCCGTCCCAAGCTTTGTGCTCAGAACCATTCTGGGAGACTTCGGCGACGTCCTCCTCAAGGGGCAGCGGGTCATCCCCAGAGCGCTTCAGGAGGCCGGCTTCCGTTTTCGATTCCCCTCATTCCGCGAAGCTATGAATAACCTGCTGGCGTGAAACCCGGAACCGCCGGCAGCGGATGACCCAGGCGCGTGGGCGTCGTTGAAAGAGAGGAGCTGATCGGCCAGGCTCCCTCAACAATAGCCGTTGAGAAAGTGAATGCAGGGATGGTATGGTGTGCTGAGAAATCGCGTGCGTGACTCTGGGAGCCCTGAATTCGCTTCGACCCCGGTTGAAGCCATGGGTCAGGTTTGTTGAAGGATGATGAGCCCCGATGAAGTATGGTCGCTATGAAACCTTGAAGGAATTGGGAAGAGGTTCCATGGGGGTCGTCTACGAGGCCTATGACCCTCAGATCGATCGGACCCTGGCCCTGAAGGTTCTTCGAGCGGATTATTGCGCGAACGAGCCTTCGGTCATGAGGTTTCTGAGAGAGGCTCAGACCATCGGGCGGCTTTCCCATCCCCGTATTGTCACCGTCTATGATGCCGGGGAGGATCGGGGAACGCTCTTCATGGCCATGGAATTGCTCGAGGGAAGACCGCTCAGTGAACTGCTCCCCGATCGATGTTTCACCACAGAGGAGATCCTGGACCTCGGCATTCAGATGGCTGAAACGCTTGACTATGCCCACGGCAAGGGCATCGTGCACCGCGATATCAAGCCCAGCAACATTTTGGTCCAGCCCGACGGGTCCATCAAGATCACCGACTTCGGAATAGCGCACATCGAAGACCCCGACTGCACGATTCAAACCCTGGGGGGTGAGATCCTGGGGACCCCCGCCTACATGTCCCCTGAGCAGGTTCATGGCAAAGCCGTCGACGGTCGATCCGATCTCTTCTCACTGGGAGTCATCCTTTACCAGCTCAGCACGGGACGGAGGCCCTTCGGCAAACCGGGGACCACTCTGGCGGCGCTGTTTCATGCCATCGCGCACCTGACGCCACCCGAGCCGGCGGAATTGAACGCTGTTGTGGCCCCGAGACTCTCCGCGGTCATCATGCGATGCCTCAGCAAGGATCCTTCGGAGCGCTATCCCTCGGGGGCGGCGTTGTCGGAGGCACTTCGGGGGTGCCGCGTAAACGGGCATGCCGGGCCGCTCGGGTGGCTGCGGAGCGGGTTCGAGCGACACACATCCACCGTGGGGTTTCCCCACGTGTTTCTCCTGGTCGCGGTCATGCTGGCTGCCGCGCTGTTCTATTTCTTTCCGCAGACTCCCGAAAATGTCGCCGGATCTGCGGGAAGGCACGAGGGCGGTAAGACGGCCGTGCTGACCGTGCAAACCAGACCTGCCGGGGCGGCCATCACGGTGGACGGAGCTGGCCGGGGAAACAGCCCCGTGGAAGTCCCGCTTCCCCCGGGCAAGCACCGGGTGACTGCGAAGCTCGAAGGTCATGCCATCTGGTCGCGCGAGCTGGCCATCGACCAGGCCACGAGCATCCCGTTGGACATTCAGCTTCAGGCTCTGGCGAAGAAGACGGCGTCTCAGGTCTTCACGGCGCCGCCGGGAGCCATCCTGGTCAGCGCCGCAACGTCCGTGGGCGAACCAACCGCGCAGGAGGGCCCGGCAGGGGCGGCTGCAGCCGAACCGCTTGCCGAGGCTCGCCGTCAAGCGCATGATGGGAGCGATCATAGCGACAAGCTCCTCAATCCCGACGCCGAAAGCGCTGAAATGTTCCCGGAAATTCAGGGAATTCTCGAAATCGAGAGCACTCCGTCCGGTGCCGAGGTCCTGGTGGACGGCATTGTGGCCGGGAACACCCCCTTTGTGTCGAGGGTTCCCGAAGGCGAGCACGTGGTGGTTCTGCGGGAGGGGGATCGCAACGTCTGGCAGCAGCGGCTGAAGGTTGAGTCGGGGAAGGAATACCCTTTCAGCGTGGCACTCAACGGCGGGGAATCCCTCCTGGCCGTGGAAAGCGATCCGCCCGGGGCCAGGATTCTGGTCGACGGGGTCGAAAAGGGGACGACGCCGTCAAATCTGCAGCTTCCACCCGGAAAGCACCAGGTGAGGATCAGGCTCAAGCGGCACAAAGACTACCAGGCTGAGGTCGACCTGGCCCGGGCCGGTGAGCATTCCATCAATGCCAGCTTGAAACCGTTGCAGCCGGCTCCCCGGCGTATCGCGCAGTACAGACCCTCCCCACCCGACCCGGTTTCCACATTGGTGAGGGAGGCCCGCTACCAGCTTTCCCCCCGCACCCTGTGGCGAAGAGTGCAAAACCTCTTCTGAGGGCGTGGATGAAAAGGCTCTTATTCACCGCAAAGGCGCAAAGTCCGCAAAGAAAAGCGGAAAGGGTCGCTTTGATTCTTTCTTTGCGTCCTTGGCGACTTTGCGGTGAGCATATGTTGTGCGGCGTGGGGGAACATCAGCGCAGTCCTGCGATGAAGTCGCCGACGGCTTCGACTCCCTTCTCCTCGATGATCCGGATGGTCTGGGTGCCGATGACGGCGATGTCCACCTTCCCTCTCAAGAAATCCACGTCGGCCCGATCCTTGACTCCGAATCCCAGAGCCAGGGGGAGGTCGGTGGCCGAGCGGCAGCGGGCCAGATACTCGTCCAGTTCGTTGGAGAAGCTGGTTTCGGCGCCCGTCACGCCCTTCCTCGCCACGCAATAGATGAACCCCTTGCCGCAGGGTGCGATGGTGCGCATGCGATTCAGGCTCGTCGTCGGGGCGAAGATGAAAATGGGAGCCAGTCCCTGCCGGCCCATGGCGTCGAGGTATTCGCGGCCTTCCTCCGGAGGCAGGTCCGGCAGGATGATCCCCTGCATTCCCGACCGGGCAGAATCTTGGGCGAAACGGTCCATCCCGTATTTGAAGCCGATGTTGCAGTAGGTCATGAACAGGAACGGGATGTCGAAGGCCCGGCTCACTTCCCCGCCGAATTCCATGCAGCGCCGGACCTTGGCCCCCCGGCTCAGGGCCTCCTGGTTCGCGCGCAGGATGACTGGGCCGTCGGCGATGGGCTCCGAGAAGGGAATCTGGAGCTCCATGAGATCCACACCCGCCTTGACCATGGCCTCCACGATGCGGGCGGAGGCCTCGAAGCTGGGATATCCCAGCACGATGTGGGTCATGAGCAGGATGTCCTTCTCCCGAAGCTTTTGACGCAGGACGTTTTCAAGCACGGTATTTCTCCGCTTTGGCGATGATGAACTGCTTCCATTCGGGATCCTCGAAGGCGTCGGCCACCGTGAAGATGTCCTTGTCGCCGCGTCCCGACTGATTGATCACGATGATGTCGTCCCTGGTGAGGCCGGGGGCCTCCTTGAACGCCTGGGCGAAGGCATGGGCGGACTCCAGGGCGGGGATCAGGCCCTCCCTGCGGATGGTGAGCGCCACGGCGTCGATCACCTCCCGGTCCGTTGCCGCCTCAAAGCGTATGCGTCCCGTTTCCCTGTGGGATGAGAGGATGGGCGAGACGCCCACGTAATCGAGCCCCGCGGCCACGCTGTGGGTTTCCCGCATCTGCCCGTCGTCGTCCTGCAGAAAATAGGTCTTGTAGCCCTGAGCCACCCCGATGCTGGCGTCCTTCGAGCAGAGGCGCGACGCGTGCTCGCCCGAATCCAGACCCCTTCCCCCCGCCTCGACCCCCACCAGCTCGACGTGGTCGTCCATGAAGCCGCTGAAGATGCCGAGAGCGTTGGAGCCCCCCCCGACGCAGGCGTAGACGCGCGAGGGAAGGCGGCCTTCCCGCTCAAGGATTTGCCGGCGGGCTTCCTGGCCGATGATGGACTGGAAATAGGAGACCATCCGGGGGAAAGGGTGCGGCCCGCAGGCTGTGCCCAGCACGTAGTGGGTCGAGTCCATGTTGGTCACCCAGTCGCGGAAGGCCTCGTTGATGGCGTCCTTGAGGATGCGGGTGCCCTCCCGGACGGGAACCACCTCCGCCCCGAGCCGCTTCATCCAGAAGACGTTGGGACGCTGGCGCTCGACGTCCACTTCCCCCATGTAGATGGTGCAGGCGAAGCCGAACTTGGCGGCCATGGTGGCCGTAGCCACGCCGTGCTGGCCGGCCCCCGTTTCGGCGATGACGCGCGTTTTGCCCATGCGCTTCACGAGCAGCCCCTGGCCCATGACGTTGTTGGCCTTGTGAGCCCCCGTGTGGTTGAGATCCTCCCGCTTCACGAAGATCTTCGCCCCGCCGAAATGGGCGGTGAGGTTTTCGTCAAAGGTGAGGGGCGTGGGACGGCAGGAGTACGTGGACATGAGCTCCACATAGGTTTGCCAGAATGTGGGGTCACTCCTGGCGCTCTCAAAAGCGTCGACGAGCTCGTCGAAGGTGGCCGTCAGGATTTCGGGGATGAAAGCGCCCCCGAATCCTCCGTAGTAGCCTCGATCTTTCATCCCAAATGCCTCCAATGGTTTGAGAAAGCACGATCGGATCGGTGTGCGGGACGAACGGTGTGCCGTACGGTGATGGTCTCCGAGTGCTTCGGGAGAGAGAGCTAGTTCAAATTGGTAAAGTTGTCAATACAAATTTTGATCTTTGGACTGCATCCCATTCCCCATGGGTGCCGCGGGGCTTGAAGGCGGCCAAAACGCAAACCACAAGCATCGGTCGTCACACCTCGTCAGGCTCATCCTCTGAGCGGTCCATCTCACTTTGGGGAATGGCCAGCCCATGCCGGATCATCTTGCGACGCAGCGTGTTCTTGTCGATGCGGAGCTCCCGGGCTGTCGCCATTCGGCGCCATTGATGGCGCTCCAAGGTCTCCAGAATGGCCTGCTTCTCAATGTCTTTGAGAGTCCCTGCCCAACGCTCCGGATAAGCGTGAACTTCACCCCGGAATTGCTCGGGCAGGCACGACGGCTCGATGAGGCCGCCTCGGCAGAGGATGAAGGCATACTCCAGGACGTTTTCGAGCTCCCGAATGTTCCCGGGCCAGTCGTGCGCCATGAAGAGGGCGAGGGTCTCGTGGCTCAGGCCCAGGATGTTCCTGTTCTGCAGCCGGTTGAGGCGCTCGATGAAATGTTCGACCAGGAGCGGTATATCCTCCTTCCGCTGCGCCAGAGAAGGCAGGTCGAGCTTCACCACATTGATGCGATAGAAAAGGTCCTTCCGGAACGTGCCCTCTTCCACCAAACCGGCCAGATCCCGGTTGGTGGCTGTGACGATGCGCACATTGGCCTTGACCGTCCTGGATGACCCCAGCGGTTCATACGCACGCTCCTCCAGGACTCTCAGCAGCCGGACCTGGAGAGCGGGCGAAATGTCGCCGATTTCGTCCAGAAAGAGAGTTCCCCCTTCGGCCATGGCAAAACGTCCCAGGCGGTTCTTCTTGGCGTCGGTAAAGGCTCCCGCCACGTGGCCGAAGAGCTCCGACTCCAGGAGTGTATCCGGCAGGGCACCACAGTTCAACGCCACGAAGGGACCCTTGGCGCGCGGGCTCAACCCGTGCACCGCGCGGCTGAGGAGCTCCTTTCCCGTGCCGCTCTCTCCCTGAATGAGAACGGTGCTCTCGCTGCGGGCCACCTCGGGCAGAATGGCCAGCAGCTTTATCATGCTGGGGGATTTGGAGATGATGTCGCCAAACTGATACTGGCGCGTGATCTCCCGCCGCAGCTTCTCCACGAGGCTGAGGTCCCGAAACGTCTCCACGCCCCCGATGACTTCGCCGGATTCGTCCTTCAGCAGCGCGGTGCTCACGCTGATGGGGATCTCCCGGCCGTCGGCCCTCAGGATGGCCACAGACTTGTTGATGACGGGTTTGCCGGTTTCCAGGCTGGATTTCAGAACGCAGGTGGATTCGCACACACTCGCTCGGAACACCTCGCAGCAGAGCTTCCCCAGCGCTTCAGAAGCCGGAACCCCCGTGATGACTTCGGCGGCGCGGTTGAAGAACGTGATTCTCCACTCCAGATCCACCGTGAATACCCCGTCGGCGATGCTGTTGAGGATGATCTCGGTCTGAGGCGACAGCTCAGGGTGTTTTTGAATTTTTGTCGTCATCGCTCCAAATGCCGCGCTGATCGGGCTCGCAGTCGTTTCTGAGTGCTCATGCGAGGCTTGTATCGGTTCAGGTGTATCCAACATCCTCAAAACCGGGATCAGCGATGATCTTGGTTTGGCTCCCCTCTTCCCGCAGGTTCGGGGGCTGCGCACAAACGAACGGTATCTGCTCCTGAGTGAGCCCCCAAAAGGCGTCGTGGCGCAATGGCTGGATTTGACTTTGTGATCCGCCGACAGAATCAGATTAATCAGGGAGAGCTGCGCCGTCAAACGGCGTTTTTCACTGGCATGATTGAACGGCAGGGATGAAGGGGAAGGCGCGAGGTTGCCGGGTAACTGGCCGGGCCGGAGTTCCCACCCGATTCTGGTGGGCACGATGACCCCGTACCCACCCTACGGCTCCAATAGCGGCCATGACTTCGCAGGGTGGGCACGTCTTTTTGTGCCCACCACGATCTGCTGCAGAGGTACGGCTTTCGAAGGAAAGCCTGACGCGGGGCGGCAAACGGAAAAGGTACAAGCTGTGGAGCTTGCTGGGGCATGCCGGCAGACTTTGTGTCCCCGGCCCTGTTTCTTCCTTCGATCAGAATGCGGCCATGATCTTCTGGGCCATCTCGCGAAACACCCGGCTGGTTTCTGATTCGGGGAGGGCGATGACGATGGGGACCCCTGCGTCGCCGCCCTTTCGAAGCTCGATGTCGAGGGGTATGGACCCAAGGAGGGGAATCCCCGTCTCGCGGCTCAGGGTTTCTCCGCCGCCCGACCCGAACAGCTCGATGCGCTCGTTCGAAGGGCCCCAGCTGAAGTAGGACATGTTCTCCACCAGGCCGCAGATGCGGACGTCCATCTGCTGAAACATCCCAATGGCTTTGCGGACGTCGGCCAGAGCCACCTCCTGGGGGGTCGTGACCATGACGACTGCGGCACTGGGGATGGCCTGGGCAATGGTGATGGAAGGGTCGCCGGTGCCCGGCGGAAGGTCCACGACGAGATAGTCCAGCACTCCCCACATGACGTCGTCCAGGAACTGCCGGATGGTCTTGGCCACCAACGGTCCCCGCCAGATGAGAGGCTGGCTCTCGCCCAGGAAGAATCCGAAGGACATCACGCTCAGCTCGAACTTTTTGAGGGGCAGGAGCATCCCCGATTCGGACCGCGGCCGCTCCGAGAGATTCAGCATCACCGGGATGCTCGGTCCGTAGACGTCGGCGTCCAGCAGGCCCACCTGCCGCCCTTCCCGTGCCAGCGCGAGCGCCAGGTTGATGGCCACCGTGGTTTTGCCCACCCCCCCTTTGCCGCTGGCCACTGCGATGAAACGGCCGATCTTGTCGATCCCCTTGAGTGGATGCTTGGGAAACAACCGGTCCAGCTCATCGCGCGTCATGACGGTGAGGTCCACTTCCACGGAGGCGACCCCGGTCAATGCGGAAACGGCGTTTTTCACATCCTGAACGATGCGCTGCTTCATGGGGCATCCCAGGGTGGTCAGGGCCAGGGTCACCCGCACTTCCCCCTCACTGACCCGAATATCCCGCACCATGTTCAGATCCACGAGGCTCCGTTTGAGCTCCGGATCCAAAACTTGTTTCAACGCCTCTCGAACGGAATGCTCCGCAACCATTTCCAGCTCTCCTTTCCCGGCCCCGGGGGCCACGGTCATGATCCTTGTGGAACCGTTCCGTGGAGATTCCTGAGGAAAAATCTCCGGCCGTTGTACTCCGTTGCAACGAGAACTGCATCCCGGAGGAGGTCTTCCACCAGGGACCAGTCGGCACCTGCCTTCTCGAGCCAGCGCCTCAAACCGTCTTCCCGGATCGGATGGACCGACGCCATACCGAGCAGGTCCTCCCGGGTCTCTCCACTGCAGGCAAAGTCCGCCCCTTCGTAACCCGTCAGCAGCTCCACCTTGGGAACGGCCTCGCTCAGGATTTGAAAGGCGCGGTTGACCGCGGCCTCACCCGGTGCCCTGACCCAGGATCTGGCGGGCGGACGGGTGGGAATCGAGAGATAAGCCGTCTCCGGCGTCAGTTGGCCGACGAATGAAGCCACAGCCTTCACGTCGTCGGCACCTTCATTCAAGCGGTCCACGAGCATGGTCTCCGTGACCAGCCGGCCTCCATATTCCCGGGCAAAGAGGAGGATGCCCTTCAGGACTTCCTCCAGCCCCAGCCGGGGATGCGGCCGGTTCACGGCACGCCAGACAGACTCCCGGCAGGCATCCACCTTGAGGGAGACCCAGTCGGCTCGAAGCAGGGCATGGCGCACCTCCTCGCGCCACAGCAGGGATCCGTTGCTGATCACGGCCACCGGGATGTTCAGCAGGTCTTTGAGCTGATCGATGGCCTCCCCCAGGGCCGCGTCCAGGGTCGGCTCCCCATCGGGAACAAAGGTGAGGAAGTCGACGGGCTCACCCCTGCCCTGCAGCCCTCGCACCCGAAGACTCACCTCGTCCACGACCTGCCGCGTCGGGATGAAGCCCCTGGGCCTCTCCTGCATTTGAGTTGTGCGGCCCAGCTGGCAGTACACGCAGGCGTAGGAGCACACTTTGGGGGGAATGTGATTGATCCCCAGGCTCCTGCCCAGGCGTCGGGATGGTACGGGGCCGAAGGGAATCGTCACCAGTTCCTTCTCCCGGTGCCCGCACCGCCTCCACCACCACCGGCGCCCGCACCGCCACCACCGCCTCCCATGCCACGTCCCGTGCCGCCTCCCATACCGCGTCCCTGGCCTCCCCCCATGCCACGACCGCAACCTTTGCCCATGCCGCGTCCCTGGCCGCCCCGGCCCAAGCCCGCCTGAGGAGGCGTGGAAGCCGGCTCTCCGGCCGTCAGTCCGCCGCTTCTGAAAGCCTCCACGGCTTCCCGAACGGTCCCTTGCGCCACAGAAATGATTTGAATCCCCGCCGCACTCAGGGTCTGGGTGGCGTTGGGTCCCACCGCCCCCGTGATGACGGCTCGAGCACCCTCGTTGGCGATGAAGCGGGCCGCGCCGATCCCGGCTCCGGTTGCCATGGCCGCGTCCCCGTTGTCGAGGCTTTTCCACTCCATGGTTTCGCTGTCGATGAGGATAAAATACGCGCATCTCCCGAACCGGGGATCCACCGGGCTCTCGATGCTTGGCTGAACGGCTGATACGGCTATCTTCATCTCTGTGCTCCTTTTCCAGAAGCCCTCTCATGCCCGGAGCTGGGGAAACCCTTGTTTCCACACACCGTTCCAGGCAGGCCTTCCTGAGAGGGTCGGGTTCTTCTGCTCGAAACCCGAATCTTTGCGTCATACTTCAGCAAGGGGGGTGCCACAGCGGGCACTGCCATCCAAAACATTCCATACGCCCACTATGGCTGGAGGGCCCTCCGTCCGGGAGATGCATTCGAGTGCGGATTGGACCCGCTCGTGTGCATTTCAGGGAACAAAACGCACCATCTCCCAGCACGCGATGGGATGGTCTTCCCGCGGTGCTGTGAAAGCCTCTGGATTCCCGCCAGGAAGATGCGGGAATGACAATGTATACCCGTTTAGGCTGAGATCTTCCTTTTCTTTGACTCGCGCAGAGACGCAGAGTCGCAGAGAAAAGCTCAGAATAATAGGCCGTTACGTTCGGCAGGGTGTTGTGTGAAGATGGAGGAAACCATCCTTAATCAGTACAGCACGGTCACTGTTTTGTGGTGAGCTGCCCTAATACTACAACGAGATTTCTTTGTAGGGTGGGCAAAAGCGGTAGCGTTGCCCACCGAAAAATGCGGTTTCACGACCACGGTGGGCAAGATAGAACCCTTGCCCACCCTACG
>Ga0105106_10003747_pt1 | contig 10811 bp, 11 predicted proteins | sample PPLLaktember2015_5_FD_79109 | JGI IMG/M metagenome (GOLD analysis project Ga0105106, IMG submission 79109) | Freshwater sediment microbial communities from Prairie Pothole Lake near Jamestown, North Dakota, USA - PPLs Lake P8 Core (1) Depth... | ecosystem: Environmental > Aquatic > Freshwater >... | reverse complement strand
TGCTTGGCGCGGCCGATAGCACGCTGCGCTTCTGGGAAACGCGCCACCTCCTCAACTGGGTGGTCGGCCGATCGTCGGGCCTCATCGGCAGCGACGACCAGTAGCCCCAAGCGGGGCAGTCCGACGAAGATCCCGGCACCGCGAAGCCCACGAACGCGCGCGTCAGACCGGCCGTGGGTCGAGCCGAGCTTGCCGTACCGGATTAGACTCTGAGATCGTGACCGTGACGGCAGTTCCAGGCAGGGCTCCTCGCCTTCGCGTGTTGATGGTCGCGTCCGAAGCGACGCCTTGGGCAAAGACCGGCGGTCTGGCCGACGTCGTCGGCGCCCTTCCGGCAGCACTCGAAGAGCTGGGCCACGCGATCACGCTCGTGCTCCCGAGGTATCGAGGTGTCGACACCGCTGGAGCAGTGGTGGCACGCCGGTCCCTCCAGATGGGGCGCGCCAGCTACGATTTGGCGCTGCACGTGCTCGAGATCTCGGCGCGCCGCAGGGTGGTGTTCGTCGAGCACCCGTTCTTCGAGCGAGATGGTCTGTACGGTTCGCAGGGCCGCGACTACGCAGACAACGCGCTGCGCTTCGGGTTGCTGGCGCGGGCCGTGCTCGACTTCGCCGAGTCGGAACCCGCCGCGCCTCCCGATGTGATCCACGTGCACGACTGGCAGGCGGGGCTGGTGCCGACCTGGCTCCGTGCCGAGCCACGCCGCTGGCCGCGCCTCTCCCGTGCGGGACTGGTCTTCACTATTCACAACCTCGCGTATCAGGGCCTGTTTCCGAAGGAGATGATCCCCAGCCTCGGCCTGCCCTGGGAGGTGTTCACCCTCTCGGGCGGTGAGTTCTGGAATCAGCTCAGCTTCCTGAAGGCGGGCATCAACTTCAGCGACTGGGTCACCACGGTCAGTCCGGCCTACGCGCGCGAGACGCTGACCGCCGAATTTGGGGCCGGGATGGAGGGGGTGCTCGCCGCGCGCGGAGAACGATACGTCGGCATCCTGAACGGCATCGACGCCGAGATCTGGAACCCCGCTTCCGATCGATGGTTGCCGGCCCCGTATAGTGCGGCGGCGCTGTCGGGCAAGGCGCGCTGCAAGCTGGCGCTGCTCGAGCGCTTCGGTTTGCCGGTGGGCGACGACGCCCGAAGGCGCCCGGTTGTGGGGCTCGTATCCCGACTCGTGGATCAGAAGGGACTCGACCTCGTGGCGGCCGCGAGCGCCAGCCTGCTGAACCTCGACGCCACCTGGGTCTTCGTCGGCGCCGGCGAGCCGAAGTACGAGCAGTTCCTGCGGGACCTGGCTACCAGGCACCCCAGTCGCGTGGGCGTCTTCGTGGGCTTCAGCGAAGAACTGGCGCATCTGGTGGAGGCTGGTGCGGACATCTTCCTGATGCCGTCGAGGTTCGAGCCGTGCGGTCTCAACCAGATGTACAGCCTGCGCTACGGCACAGTGCCCGTGGTCCATGCCGTCGGCGGGCTCGACGACACGGTGCAGCCCTACACGGCCCGCGCGCGGCGCGCGAACGGATTCAAGTTTCGTGACGCGACCCCTGAGGCGCTCGTGCGAGCCGTCCGGCAGGCCGTGCGTCTGTTTCACGACAAGGGCGCGTGGAGCCGGCTGATACGGACCGGAATGAGCGCGGATTACTCCTGGAGGAAGTCCGCCAGAGAATATGTCAAAGTGTATAGACGGGCCCGGGCCGCGAGCGCGCTCCGTGGCGGCCAGCCCGGCCCGACCAACGCGAAAGGGTAGCAGGCGACTATGGCATCTCCGAATGTGCAGACCTATACCGACGGCAACTTCGAGACCGACGTGCTCAAGGCCGACAGCCCGGTCCTGGTGGATTTCTGGGCCGAGTGGTGCGGTCCTTGCCGCGCCATGGAACCCGCGATCAGTGCCGTGGCCGCCGATTACGTCGGCAAGGTCAGCGTCGGCAAGCTCAACGTGGACGACAACCCCGGCACGACGATGAAGTACATGGTTCGCGGCATCCCGACGGTCATGCTCTTCAAGGGCGGCCAGATCGTGGATCAGGTCGTGGGCCTCGTCGACAAGGGCTCCCTCAAGCAGATGCTCGACCGTCACATCTAATCGGGCGCGGACGTCGCCCGCTTTCCCGGGCCTTCAGATCTCATGTCCGAACCTCGTAACGTCGTGATCATCGGCTCCGGGCCGGCGGGCCTGACTGCGGCCCTGTACGCCGCACGAGCCAACCTGAAGCCGGTCGTGATCGAGGGCCTCGAGGCCGGCGGGCAACTGATGCTCACGACCGCCGTCGAGAATTTCCCCGGATTCCAGGACGGCGTCATGGGGCCGGACCTGATGGCGACGATGCGCGCGCAGGCGGAGCGGTTCGGCACCGAGATCGTTCGCGGCAACGTCAAGGCCGTCAAGGTGACCGAGCCCCCCTTCACCGTGGCCACCGATGACGAGGTGTTCGAGGCGCGCGCCGTGATCATCGCAACCGGCGCGTCAGCGAAGCTCCTCGGGCTGCCATCGGAGCGCGCGCTCATGGGGCACGGCGTCTCCACCTGCGCCACCTGCGACGGGTTCTTCTTCCGGGGCAAGCCCATCGCGGTCGTGGGCGGAGGCGATTCGGCGCTGGAGGAGGCGACCTTCCTCACGCGGTTCGCCTCGCACGTCACCGTGATCCACCGGCGCGACACGCTGCGGGCGTCCAAGATCATGCAGGACAAGGCGTTCAAGAATCCCAAGATCTCGTTCGAGTGGGATTCCGAAGTGCTCGACGTGCTGAATCCTGCCGAAGGCGCCGTCTCCTCCATCCGCTTGCGGAACCTCCGCACAGGGGAGGAGAAGGACCTGGCGATCGAAGGACTGTTCGTCGCTATCGGTCACACGCCGAATACGTCACTTTTCGTGGGGCAGTTGGAGATGGACGCCGCAGGCTATCTCTTGACCCACAACGGCGCCCGGACGACTGTCCCTGGCGTGTTCGCGTGTGGCGACGTCCAGGACCATGTCTACCGGCAGGCGATCACCGCCGCGGGATCCGGGTGCATGGCTGCGCTCGACGCGGAGCGCTACCTCGAGACGCTCGAGGAGACGATCGAGGAGATCTGACGTCCTTGGGGGGGCGCCTTGCGTGCGGCTACCGGTCGATCCAGCCGCCGCCGACGACCTCTTCCTGTTCGTAGAACACCACCGCCTGTCCGGGCGTGATGGCCAGTTGAGGCTCATCGAAGACGAGAGCGGCGCGCGCGGGGCCATCGGGCGTGAGCAGCGCCGGGGCATCCAGGTGCCGGTGGCGGATCCGCGCCGTGACACGCCTCGGCGCGGCGGGCGGCGAGCCGTCGATCCAGTTGACGTCGGAGGCGGTGAGTGTGAGGCCGCCAAGTTCGTCGCGCGAGCCCACGACCACGCGCGCGTGCTCGGGCTCGAGCCGCAGCACATACAGCGGCTGCGCGGCCGTGAGGCCGAGGCCTCGACGCTGACCGACCGTCAGTCTGTGGATGCCCTGATGCCGGCCCAGCACTCTGCCGCCCGAGTCGACGATCTCTCCGCTGCGGTCGGCGGCCGGCAGGTGCCTGTCGACGAATCCGCTCGCGTCGCCGTCCGGAACGAAGCAGATCTCGTGGCTGTCGGGCTTGGCCGCGACGGCCAGCCCGATGCGCTCCGCGTGCGAGCGCACTTCCGGCTTCGTGAGATGTCCAACAGGGAAGAGCGCGTGCGCGAGCTGATCCTGCGTCAGCGAGAAGAGGAAGTAGGACTGGTCCTTGTCCCGATCGATGCCGCGAAGCAGCCGGTAGCGCCGGCGGTCCTCGTCGAACGCCACGCGCGCGTAATGTCCCGTGGCGACCGCCGCCGCTCCGAAGCCGGCGGCGCGCTCGGCGAGCGTCGCGAACTTGAGGTCCGCGTTGCACCGCACGCATGGGATGGGCGTGCGGCCATGCGCGTACTCCTCGACGAAGCGATCGATGACGCTGGTCTGGAAGCGCTTCTCGAAGTTGAGAATGTAGTGCGGGATGCCGATCGCGGCCGCCACGCGCCGTGCGTCGTGCAGGTCGTCGATGCTGCAGCACGAGCCGAAGGCCTCGGGTGACGCGCGCTGATCGTAGAGCTGCATCGAGAGGCCGATGACCTCGTGTCCGGCTTCTGTCAGCAGGGCAGCGGCGACGGAGGAATCGACTCCGCCCGACATCGCAACGACGACGCGCATGGCTATCTGAGGGCCGCGGCGGTGCGGCCGAGTTGCCGGAGCTTGGTGACCAGTCGAGGTAGCATGGCCACCACCGCGGCGATGTCCTCCGCGCTCGTGTGTGGGCCCAGGCTGAAGCGAAGCGAACTGCGGGCCCGGCCGCCGGCGAGCCCCATGGCCTGCAGGACGTGCGACGGCTCGAGCGTGCCGGACGAGCACGCCGAACCGGTGGACACGGCGACGCCCTCGAGGTCGAGCGCAATCAACAGCGACTCCGCCTCGAGGCCCTGGAAGCTGATGTTCGTGGTGTTGGGCACGCGTCGCGCCGGGTCGCCGTTCACGGCCGTGCCAGGAACCGAAGACAGGATGGCCTGCTCGAGCTGGTCGCGGAGCGCGGCGACGCGTGGGGCGGCGTCGGCGAGCGTGCGTCGCGCCAGCGTGGCGGCGACGCCGAGGCCGACAATCGCCGGGACGTTCTCGGTTCCGGCACGCCGGTTCCGCTCCTGACGTCCCCCGGTCATCTGGGCGACCAGTCGCACGCCCCTTCGAATCCACAGGGCTCCGATGCCCTTCGGGCCGGCGAACTTGTGGCCGGAAAGGGAGAGCAGGTCCACGCCGAGCGTCTTGACCGAGACGGGGATCTTGCCGACCGACTGCACGGCGTCCGTATGGAAAACGGCCTGCTGCGCGTGCGCGATAGCGGCGAGTTCGGCGATCGGCTGGATCGTGCCCACCTCGTTGTTGGCGTGCATCACGGAGACGATCGCCGTGTCGGGCGTCATGGCCGCGGCCAGCACGGCCGGATCCAGGATGCCGCGCTGGCCAACGGGCAGGGCGACGATCGTCCAGCCTCGGCGTTCGAGGGCGGCGGCGGTCCTCAGGACGGCCTCGTGCTCGATCCCGGTCGTGATGAGCCGGCGGCGCCCCGAGGGCTCAGCGGCCTCCGCCGCGCCGCGCAGGGCGAGGTTGTCGGCCTCGGTGCCGCCCGAGGTGAGCACGACATCGCCCGGATCGGCGTCGATGAGCGCGGCCACCGCCTGGCGGGCCTCGTCGACCTGGGCCTTGGCCGCCTGGCCGAACGCGTGGACCGAGGAGGGATTGCCGTAGTGGCGCTCGAGCGCGTCGGCCATCGCCGCGATCACGTCGGGCGCCGGAGGCGCCGTCGCGTTGTAATCGAAGTAAATGCGCACGATTCTTCACATCCTAGCACTCCGTCACGACGCCCCGAATTTTTCCTGGCCAAAGCCGTAGACACTTTCTCGGAGCGACCGATATACTGGGCGGCGCCTGACTCCCCAGACCGGCCACGCACTTCTGCGGCCAGCCGCCCAGGCGCCTTTTGGTTTGGAGAGGAACCCCATGTGGAAGCGAGATGAGGCCGTGCGAACGCCTCAACCGGTGAATGTGCCGTCTGCGACTCCGACGCCGGAGCCGTCTACACCGCGTGCGGACGTCGTCCGCCAGTCAGAGAGGGACATGGTGAACATAGGCAAGAGTGTGATTATCAAAGGCGAGCTCAGCGGCAGTGAGGACCTGACGATCGAAGGGCAGGTCGATGGCAAGATCGAGCTGCGCCAGAACATCCTCACCATCGGCCCGAACGGCAAGATCAAGGCGCAGGTGGCGGCCAAGGCGGTCGTGGTGCTGGGCGAGGTGCACGGCAACATCACCGCGTCCGAGCGCGTGGACATCCGCGACAACGGATCGGTCGAGGGCGACCTGTCGGCGCCGCGCGTGGCGATCGCCGACGGCGCGCACTTCCGCGGGGCGATCGACATGCAGCGCGGCGGCAAGGCCGGCGAGACCCGGCCCACCGAGGTCAAGTCCGCCGAAGTCAAGCAGATGCCGGTGGCTGCCGGCGCCACGGCCGCCGTCCGATAGGGCGGTGTCCGGGCTGTTCAAGTGGGGGGCGCGCAAGCAAGAGGAGCCGGCCGCTGGGTCGGCTCCCGCGCCCATGCCCGCCGAAGTCGTCACGACCTCCAAGGTCCTGCCGCGGTTCTTTGCCGCGCTGGCTCAGCCGTCGTTGCCGGTCATCATGGACTTGGGGCCCATCGTGGGTCCCAACGTCGCCTTTCTTGGTGAGCGCTTCTCCTGCAAGCTGCTGATCGAGGACTTCTTCGCCGAAGTGGAGTCAGCCGCACGTGCGGGCAGCGCCGAAGGACTCCTCGAGGCGTTCGATCGCCACCTGGAGCCGCTCGCGCCCGGCTCGGTCGACGGCGTCCTGTGCTGGGATCTGTTCGACTTCCTGGACCGCGGGATCGGCCAGGCTTTGGCGGCCAGGCTCACGGCGCTGCTGCGCGAGGGTGGGGTGCTCTACGGCAGCTTCGGCACCACGCCCGTCCAGCTCTCGCACTACACCCGCGTATTCTTCGAGTCCGACGACAAGTTCCGCACGCGTCCCTATCCGGCGACGCCCGTGAAGCGCACGGTGCTCGTCACCCGCGACATCAACCGCATGTTCGAGGGGCTTCGCGTGGCCGAGTCGGTGTTGCTCAAGAGCAGCACGAGGGAAACCCTCTTCCGCAAGGCCTGAAAGGACGGGGTAAACTAGCCCGTCCGCCATGGTCCGTCCGATCATCGCCTTTCTCACCGATTTCGGGGCTCGCGATCACTACGCCGGCGTCTTGAAGGGCGTGGTGCTCGGCATCGTCGCCGACGTGACGCTCGTGGACATCTCGCACGAACTTCCGGCGCACGACGTCCCGTTTGCCGCGCTCGAGCTCGCGGCGGCCTACCGGTATTTCCCGGCGGGCACGATCTTCGTCGCGGTGGTCGATCCCGGCGTGGGGAGCGCGCGCCGTGGATTGGCGGCCGAGGTGGGCGATTGGAAGTTCGTGGCGCCCGACAACGGCGTGCTGACAGGCGTGTTCCAGGAAACGGCGCCGAAACGCGTCGTGGAGCTGAGCGAGCGGCGATACGCCCGCCCGACCGTGAGCCGGACGTTCGAAGGCCGCGATCGATTCGCCCCGGCGGCCGCCTGGCTCGCCAAGGGCATCCAGCTGCCGGCTCTGGGACGCGCCGTAACCGACTATCAGATGATCGACCTCGCCAGACCGACGGTCGCAGACGGGGTCGCACAGGGACGGGTCGTGCGGATCGACCGTTTCGGCAACGTCGTGACCAACCTGGATCGCCGCCTCTACGAACGGGTCGCTGAAGGCCACCGAGCCCTTTCGCTCACGGTCGGCGGCCAGCTCATCGGGCGGCTCGTCTCGACGTACGCCGATCTGGGCCCTGGAGAGATTGGCGCGCTGTTCGGCAGCACGGACCACCTGGAGTGCGCGGCGCAGGCGGCAAGCGCGGCGGAGCGCCTCGGGGTGGCGGTTGGCGACCCCGTGGAACTGCGTCGTGGGGAATGACACGAGGAGACGTCCGTGATGGCGACGAAGGCCCCGTTCGATCTTTCGCTGGAGATGCTCAAGGTGGTGGAGCAGGCGGCCATCGCCTGCGCACACACGATGGGGCAGGGCGACCGCATGGGCTCCGACCGCGTCGCGGTGGAGGCGATGCGGCGCACGCTGGACGACGTCGCGATCGACGGCACCATCGTCATCGGTGAAGGCGAACGCGACGAGGCCCCGATGCTGTACATCGGCGAGCGCGTCGGTCGTGGGGCCAAGGGCGAGGACGGTCTCGTGGAGGTCGACATCGCCGTCGATCCGCTCGAGGGGACGAACCTCTGCGCCACGGGCGCGCCGAATGCGATCGCCGTGCTCGCGGCCTCGACGCGGGGCGGTCTGCTGCACGCGCCGGATCTGTACATGGAGAAGCTGGTGGTCGGCGCCAGAGCCCGTCACGCCGTGAGCCTCGATCGGCCGGTGAAGCAGAACCTGCGGTCGATCGCGCGGGCCCTGGACCGCAAGGTCGAGGATCTGGTGGTGATGGTGCTGGAGCGGCCGCGGCACGACAAGCTCATCAACGAGATCCGGGCGACCGGCGCGCGGATTCGTCTCATCGGGGACGGCGACCTGTCCGCCGGCATCGCAGCGGCCGTCGAAGGATCGGGGGTGCACGCGGTGATGGGAACCGGCGGCGCGCCCGAAGGGGTGCTGACGGCGGCGGCCATGCGCTGTTTGGGCGGCGAGATCTACGCGCGCCTCGTCGTGGCCAAGCCTGATGACGAGGAGCGATGCCGCGAGATGGGCATCAACGACTTCAAGCGCATCTACTCGTCCGGCGATCTGGCGTCGGGGGAGACGATCACCTTCGCCGCCACGGGCGTCACCGACGGCGCGCTGATGAAGGGCGTGCGCTTCTTCGGCCATGGCATCCGCACGAGCTCGATCGTCATGCAGAACGAGCCGCACCAGATCCGCTTCATCGACACGATTCACGTGCACCGCACGGATGAAGACCTGCGCATCCGATTCTGAGCGCCCGAGGTGACCGCGCCCGCTGCGCTGCCCGCGCCGCACTGGCGCCGCAATCAGGCCGCGGTGACCGGGGCCGCGTTCATCGGCTTCACCGGCTTCACCCTGGTGATGCCGTTCCTGCCGCTGTACTTCGAGCAGCTCGGTGTCCGCGATCCGGGCACCATCGCGTTGTGGTCCGGGGTGAGCCTGGGTGTGACGCCGGCCGTTACGGCCGCAATGGCTCCGGCGTGGGCCCGCATCGCCGATCGGTTCGGGCACAAACTGATGGTGGTGCGCTCGCTCGCGAGCTTCGTGGTGATCATGTCGCTGATGGCCTATGTCACCGAGGCGTGGCAGGTCTTCGCGCTGCGGGCCATCCAGGGCCTGTTCGCCGGCTACGGTCCGATCGCGATCACGATGGCGGCCGAGTCGGCCCCACCCGAGCACACCGCCACGGCCATCGGGTGGGTGCAGACGGCACAGCGTCTGGGGCCCGCGCTCGGCCCCGTCATCGGCGGGTCGCTGGCACAGGCCGTCGGCTTACGGGGTGCATTCCTCGTGTCCGCCGGGTTCTACGTGGCGGCCTTTCTGTTCGTCATGGTCGGCTTTCGGGAGACCGGCGCTCCGCGGCGCGCGGCGGCGGGCAAGCCGGCCCCTGTGTCGTTTGCTCAGCTCCGGCGGGTGCCCCATTTCGTGCTGTTCATGGGGACGGTATTCGGCTTGCAGCTCGCGGACCGGAGTTTCGGACCGATCCTGCCGCTGTACCTGCTCGAGATCGGAATCGCTTCCGAGCGAGCGCCGTTCCTGAGCGGGATCCTGTTCACGACCACGGCCGGTTCGGCGGCGCTCGGCAACCAGGCGGCTGCCTGGCTGCTCGCGCGGCGTGGCGTGGGCGGGCTGGTGCCCGTCGCATGCGCGATTGCCTCGGTCGGGGCGCTGGTGTTCGCGTCGGCCGCGCCGATCGCGGTGCTCGTCGTGATGGCGATCGGATTCGGGTTCTCGATGGGAGTCGCAATGACGGTGATCTACACCGCCGCTACCAAGGCGGTCGCCGTGCCCGATCGAGGAGCCGCCTTCGCCTGGTTGTCGACGGCCTACCTGGTCGCACTCGCGATGAGTCCGGTGCTGGCCGGGGCGCTCGGCTCGCTCAGCATGCGTGCCGTGTTCCTTGCTGATGCCGTGGGACTCGGCGTTCTCGCCTGGAGCGTGCGCCGGCGGATGGCGCCAGTGTGAGACCCCAGACATGCCAGTCATCTCGGTGAACGCCGGCAGCTGCACGCCAGGCGACTTGGCGGCCGCCGCCGAGTGGTTGCGGCAGGGCGGCGTGGTCGCCTATCCCACCGACACGCTCTACGGCCTCGCCGTCGATCCGAGCTCGGCGCGTGCCGTGGCGGCGCTGTTCGAGTTGAAGGGGCGCGACGAACGGTCGGCGCTGCCGCTCATCGCGGGATCCGTGGCGCAGGTGGAAGCGTTCTGCGGGCCGATGAGCGAGGCGGCCAGGCGCCTGGTCGCCGCGTTCTGGCCCGGGCCGTTGGCGCTCGTGTGTCCGGCGCCGGCGTCGGTCACGCCCGCTGTGCACGCCGGCAGCGGCACGGTGGCGATTCGCGTACCGGATCACGCCGTGGCGCGGGCGCTGGCGGACGCGTTCGGCACACCGATCACGGCCACCAGCGCGAACAGGAGCGGCGGGCCGGCGGCGAGTCGCGCGCAGGCGATCGATCTGCCGCACGATCGGATCTTCGTGATCGACGGCGGCGACACGCCGGGCGGACCGCCGTCGACGATCGTCGACGCGCGCGATGACGGCCTGCGGCTGGTGCGCGAGGGCGCGATCGCGTGGAATCGCGTGCTAGAATCGCAGGAACGATGAAGAAACGCGCCGCGACGTCGAGCGAGGCGCCGGGCGAGCGCGCAGCCGTCGTCGGCCTCGTGGCGAAGAGCCGGAGCGCGCGTCGCGTCGATCCTGAAACGGTCCTCGAGGAGCTCGAAGGTCTGGCGCGGGCGGCGGGCGCACGTGTGGTCCTTCGCGTGGTGCAGGAACGGGCACAGCCGGATCCTGCGACGCTCATCGGGCGCGGCAAGGCCGAGGCGCTGGCGCTCGCCAGCGACGAAGCCGGCGCCAACCTCGTGATCGTGGACAACCCGCTGACGCCAGCGCAGGCGCGCAATCTCGAGAAAATCTGTGGACGGCGGGTGATCGATCGCACCGAGCTGATCCTCGACATCTTTGCGCGGCGTGCGCGCACGAAGGAAGGCCAGCTCCAGGTCGAGCTGGCGCAGCTGCAGTACCTGCTTCCGCGTCTCGCCGGTT
>Ga0105106_10003745_pt1 | contig 10814 bp, 7 predicted proteins | sample PPLLaktember2015_5_FD_79109 | JGI IMG/M metagenome (GOLD analysis project Ga0105106, IMG submission 79109) | Freshwater sediment microbial communities from Prairie Pothole Lake near Jamestown, North Dakota, USA - PPLs Lake P8 Core (1) Depth... | ecosystem: Environmental > Aquatic > Freshwater >... | reverse complement strand
GTTGCCGTTTTGACGGGCCTCAGGTAGGCACCCCAATAACTCATTCCAACAAATACCGCGCCGCCGATGATGTTGCCAAGGGTAACAGGCAAGAGATTCTTCCATAGAAAATTGACCCAGCCGAGGACATTGGGATCGATCCCCTGGATCCCAGAGAACCCTGCCCCTCGCATCAACAATATTCCTGTGGGAATGAAATACATATTGGCGACGCTGTGCTCAAACCCAATGGCCACAAAGGCCATGATGGGAAAGAAGATGGCGAAGATCTTTCCAATGGTTTGACGAGCTGCAAGGGCCATCCAGACGGCAAGGCAGACGAGCCAGTTGCAGCCAATTCCTCGCCAGAGGGCTTCGCTGAAAGTAAGATTGACTTTGCTATAAGCAATCTTCACGGCCGCCACACCCAGAGCTCCCTCCGCGGTCTTCCAAAGCCCGGAGTAGTAAAAAAGGAGGGTGACAAGGATCGATCCAAGGAAATTGGCAACAAAGACGACGCCCCACCTCTTTACCATAGTCCCAAAGGTAATCTCTCTCGACATGACGCTTGAAACCATCAGATTATTACCGGTAAACAACTCTGCTCCTGCAATGACAACGAGCATGAGGCCTACGCTAAAGGCTGCTCCCCCCAGGATCTTTGTCACGCCCAGACCCCATTTCGCTGCCGCATCGAAAGTCACTGCCGTCGAGAGCAAACCTCCAAAGCCGATGTAGGCTCCTGCCAGAATACCTAGGACAAAAACAGTGAACCACGGTGAGGTGGCTTTGGCTACCCCTACGGTTTGAGCGACTGTCTCGGCAATCGTCTTCGGTGCCTTATCCTCCAACGTGGGCACAGGGAATTGCCAGGACTTCATGATCTTTTCAACTCTTCCAATGACTTTTGTCTCTACTGTAACTTTTCGCCTCACCGCCTTTTTGACAACCTCGATGATCTCCTCGGGTCTGAAGGGTTTGGCGAGAAAATCCATAGCCCCTCGCTTCATGGCTTCTGTGGCACGGCCCACGGAGGGATAACCGCTGATCATAACGATTGAGGAGCCCGGCGAACGCTTGTCGATCTCCTCCACTACATCCATTCCGTCAAAACCTGGCATCATCCAGTCTACAAGGATCACGTCGAAATTTTTTCCCGCGACGAGAGTAAGCCCCTCCTGAGGGTTCGCCGTGGTAGTCACTTCGAACCCCTCTGCTTCAAAAATCTTCCGACAGGATTTCAGGACGATCTCCTCATCATCAATGATCAGCATCTTCTCAGCCATAGTCTCCCCCTATTCAGATTTAAAATTCGAATATCTAAGCACGAAATTCGAAACAAGCACCAATGTTCAAAATCCGAATTTCCCAAACAAAAAAGTCTAGAATTTTTCTCATTCGAGCTTTGGATTTGTTTCGAGTTTCGATATTCGGATTTCGGATTTCCATCTTTTACTATCCTGCCCCCGTAGGGAAGGATTTCTTACTTGAAATCTTTTGAAGAACCGGGCGAATGGTCTTGATCAGTTCGTCTGGTCGAAACGGTTTTGGAATGAATTGAGTGGCTCCTAACTTCAGGACATCAGAGACGGTCTCAGGTGTCGGATAGCCGCTCATGACAATGATCGGCATCTCGGGTATGACCTTTAGGATCTCCCGCATGAGGAACATCCCGTCATGTTTGGGCATCTTGACATCAATCAGCAGAAGATCGAACTCGTATTTTTTGATCATCTCCAGTGCTTCATCCGCACTTGGAACCGTAGAGACCTCCAGACCCTCTGCTTCGAGGATGCGTTTGCAACTTTTGATCACGATGGCATCATCATCAACGACTAATATTTTCATTTCCTGCGCTCTGCTCCTCTATGGGCAGCCAGACCTTAAAGGTGCTTCCTTTCCCAACCTTGCTCTGAACCCAGATGGTCCCTCCGTGGCGTTCAACGATGCCATAGGATACCGATAAACCTAAACCTGTGCCGTGTCCAACGTCTTTCGTTGTAAAGAAAGGGTCGAAAAGCCTATTGAGGTTCTCAGGAGGAATGCCACAGCCTGTATCCGTACACAAAATTTCAATACCGTTTTGTCCGGGCTTGCTCGTGGATACCCCAATACCACTCGTAATGGTAATACTTCCGCCTGGCTCCGTGGCATCGAGGGCATTGATAATGATATTGAGTAAGACACTCTGCATCTGGTTTCTGTCCAAGGTAATTGTGGGAAGCCCTTCGCCTGGTTCGAAGTTCAAACTTACCCCTTTGATGAGCGCCTGATTTTCAACCAGTGACACAGTATAACGGACAAGACGGTTGATATCCATTGGCTCCCGGTCAAGTTCTGTCTGGCGTGAGAAATCGAGCAACCCCTTCACAATTTTTCGAACCCGCTCTGTCTCCTGGGCAATGGTTTCAAGGTCCTGACGGACTTCCTCGGGAATATCCTTTCGCTTCAGAAGCATGTGCGTAAACGTAAAGATGCCGGTGAGGGGATTGTTAATCTCATGGGCTACGCCACCCGCAAGTTTACCAACACTAGCCTGTTTTTCGGACTGGAGTAATTTACTTTCACTCTCTTCCCTCTGTCGCTGATCTCTTTCCTGGATCGAGGCTAGCATCTGTTTAAAAGTTTTTTGGAGGACACCGATCTCACTATTTGAGATCGGTCCAATCTCAGGCGAGAGATTCCCCTGGGAGACCTGGATGCTGGCTTTTGTGAGTTGCTGGACAGGTCGACTGATCTTGTCTGCAATAATGTATCCCAGGCCAATGGCAAAGACCATTCCGGCCATCGTGATCAGTATGAAAACAGAGAGGGCTTTCCAGCGGACATCTGCATACTTCGCCTCTAATACCCCCACATAGAGCATTCCAACTTTCGTACCAAAGATATCCTCGATGGGCTCATAGGCGGTGATGTACCAATCGTTGACCACAAAAGCACGGTCCGTCCACTTATTCCCCTCAGTCAGGACGTATTTAGTCACCTCCTCAGAGGCCACGGTTCCAATCGCTCGGCTTCCATCAGGATTAAGAACATTGGTGGAGACGCGAATATCTTTCAGAAAAATCGTAGCTGTACCAATGCTCCGGCCATTATAGATTTCATGCTGAAACACCGTGTCCCGGACCCGATCCACGATCTCCTCACTTCGATTAAGAAGAATCCCTCCGTAGAGGACACCTAGAAGATGACCGGAATCGAAGACCGGAACAGCAGCGGCAAGAACCATCCCAGAGAGCTCCTCGCTCTCCGGTCGCGGCGTGGCTCTCTTTGTGGGAAGCAATTTCATTCTCGATCGCTCGGCGAGTTCCGGATTCTCCGAAAAGAGAAATTCATTGCTCAGAACGACTGTCCCGAAAAGCCCGATCTGTTTTTGAAGGACTAAATTGGCAATGGGATTCGGTGGACTATTCCCCCTGGGTATCGAATTGGGTCCAATCCGGCAGAGCGTTTTGCCCTCCTTCGTTACAATGCCTGCAAAATCTAATTCCGTCTGCTGGGCTATATTCGTGAGGAGGCCGACCAATTTTTGAACATCCTGCTTCTCAAGGGCTGAGCGGAAGACCGGCCCCAGGGTGGTGATGTTGAGGGCTACCTTCACTCCCTTGACCCGGGTCAGATAGATCTCCTGTGCGGCATTGAGATCTAAACGGACACGGTTATAGGCTTCATTAAGGATGGATTTATAGAGGAGTTGACCGCCAACAATAAGAGCAACGGCGCATACCAAAAAAGCCACCCCAAGAAAACTGATGATGAGTCTCGATCGAGTTGAGTAAAACAAAGGGGTCCCCCATTGAAGATACTGAATTCATTATATCAGCAAACCTTTATTCTTGAAACCCTCTTTTTTAGGTCTCTCTTTTCTTTCAACCAAAAGAGAACCCCTGGAATCGATGCGGTGAATTCGGTCACCACGGCCTACCCCGGCCCTTCTGCCGATGGACTGAATACGATGGGTCAGGCAAGAATGGCACTCCCATGCCGTTTCTCTGATGCACGCCTTGGAGGGGTAGATTTCATACAGGGCACGATATTTTGAAGGTGTCAGATTTGGCATCACCACATTGGCACCACGCATCAAGCCCAGCTCTCGCCCCTGTTCAATGTTGATCGTTGCCAATGCAGTGGTACTGGGGATATTGGCCTCCGGGCATAGCATTCGTGTTAAGGCGATCAACTTATAGGTCATGTCCTCTGTATTCGGCACCTGTTCTTCGTCGGGGATGAAAAATTTCCATTCTCCCGTGGCAACGGGTGTTTCAGGATGAGGAATATAAGGCCCAACGCCCACCATGTCAAGATCGAGTCCACGGAAAATTTCGATATCTCCTGCAAGGCTTTCATAGGTCTGTCCTGGGATGCCAATCATCACTCCGCTTCCAATCTGGTAACCCATGCTTCGAAGTCTCCTCAGGATTTCCACACGGTGGCGTGACCTCCCCGACAATGAGGGATGGATGAGGTGATAGAGATCAGGGTCTGACGTCTCAAATCGGAGAAGATAACGGTCAGCCCCTGCTTTGCGCCATGCCTCCAGATCTTTGTCAGGACGCTCGCCCATACTTAAAGTGACGGCAAGCGGAGTTTCGGCTTTGATCCGGTGAACCGTGTTTGCAAGCCATTCTGTCTCAATCCCATCGTCCTCGCCGGATTGGAGGACGACTGTGCCATAGCCACATCTCTCGGCCTCTTCAACACAGGCCATGATCTCCTCTTCCTTCATTCGGTAGCGCTCGAGTTCCTTGTTACCAGCCCTCAAGCCACAATAGCCACATTGCCGGACACAATAGTTGGAAATCTCGATAAGGCCGCGGAGGTGAACCTCGTCGCCCACGTTTTCCCGCCGCACTGTGTCAGCCTGACGCCAAAGTTCTTCGAGTCGGCCTTCTTCCTCCTCTTTCAACCAGAGGAGTATTTCGCTTCGGTTCATATCCTTTATTCACGCTCCAAGAGAAGCAACCCGCATCACGAAACCGGGCTCATGAATGAGCAGGTAGCAATCCTCCACCATCTCAGTCTCCGGTTGGGATTTCTTCACCTCACGGGTTGAAATCCTATTCGGGACCTCTACTACTGAAATGAGTTTCATTCTCTCCCTTTCAGCTCTTTTCTTTCAACTGTTCTTCTCCTCTCTTCTGACAGACCTCCCGGGCCTCTGGAAAGGGTTCCAGGGCCCTCTCGAAGATTCCAAGGGAATAGGCAATGGTTAGCCCATAGTTCGTCATCGGGATCCCGGCCTGACGGCAATGGAGAAGCCGTGTGAGCATTTCTCGGCGATTCGTCATGCAGGCTCCGCAGTGAACGACAAGTCGGTAAGGAGAAAGATCTTTCGGAAAATCATGTCCCTGGACAGTATCGAACTCGAGCTTTCCACCGACATACTGGGTCAGCCATCTCGGGATTTTTACCCGCCCGATATCTTCTGCAATGGGATGGTGGGAGCAGGCCTCTGCAATCAGGATTCGGTCGCCGGGTTTTAATCGATCGATGGCCAAGGTTCCAAGAACGAGTTCTGAGAGATCCCCTTTGAACCGTGCAAAGAGGATGGAGAAAGAGGTGAGTGGAATCTCTCGAGGGGTATCGGCTGCTACTTTCAAGAATGCTTGAGAATCGGTGACCACCAGTTTGGGTGGTTTCTTGAGACGCTCTAAAACATGACGCAGTTCCCGCTCTTTGACGACAATACAGGAAGCATCACTATCGAGGAGGTCCCGGATGGCCTGAACCTGTGGCAGGATGAGTCGACCTTTCGGCGCCTCCTTATCTATGGGAACAACGAGGATCGCCATCTCACCTGCACCGACGAGGTCACCCACAATCTTCGGGTTGTTGACAAATTCGGGAGGGGCTGTATTGAGCAATGCCTGACGGAAGTCCAAGATCCCTTTGCCTGAAAGGACAGATGTCTTGACCACTGGAATCTTCTCTAGGGCGAGCCGATCTAAAATCTTCCCGTTCGATTCAGCCAGGTCGGATTTATTGAAGACAGCGATCACAGGAATCTTTCGAGCTCTCAACTCGCCGAGAAGTTTCTCCTCAAAGTCTCCCCAGATATCAGATTCTGAGATGATCACTCCAAGATCGATACGATTCAGAACCTGACGTGTTTTTTCGATACGGAGTTCACCGAGGGCACCCGTATCATCAATCCCTGCCGTATCGATGAAGAGCACGGGTCCAAGAGGAAGGAGCTCCATCGGTTTTTCAACCGGGTCGGTCGTTGTCCCGGCAAACTCCGAGACGATCGAAACATACTGACGGGTGATGGCATTGAGGAGACTCGACTTTCCCACATTGCGTCGACCGAAGAGACCAATATGGAGTCTAAATCCTTTCGGCGTCGTTTGAGAAATCTCTCTTCCAACTAAGTCCTCTCCGGTCAGATTTTGGACCTTATTCACCTTTGGTTCTTCACTTCGTGCGAGCTTTGACATTTGGCTGGCAAGTGCCCTGCGGGCCCGGCCTTATATAGGCGCGGGCAGGGGGTACAATATAAATGATATTACATTACCGGGAAGCCCCGCCCTTTGCCTGCCTGCCGGTAGGCAGGGGCGGAAGGCTTCACATTGCCTTTAAAAATAAAGGTCTCTCTTCCCTTGCTCAATCTTCACCAAACGATCCTTGGTTTCTAATTGCCGCTCAGCAGTGGGAATCTCGCCGATATTCTTCTCGATCAGGTCCAATCCTGCCATTCGTGTCTCAGGGGTGGCATAATCTTCAAGATACTCTTTAAAGGTCATAAGAGCATTGGGCAAGCAGAAGTGTTTGATGAGACCTGGTTTGGCCAGATCCATGAAATCTTCTCCGGTGCGACCTTTACGATAACACGCTGTACAGAAGGATGGGACATATCCCATGCCCACAATGTCGAAGATGACCTCATCCAGATTCCGATGATCGCCCAGTTGAAATTGCGCCCCAGACGGTTCGCCATTGGAATAGCCTCCGGGATTGGTTCGACTTCCTGCGCTGATCTGCGAAACACCCAGGGCAAACGTCTCGGCTCTCATCTTTGCCGTCTCGCGAGTGCTCATGATGATGCCTGTATAGGGGACCGCCAGACGAAGGATGGCGACGATCTTTTTGAAGTCTGCATCAGACACAGGGTAAGGAGGATTCGAAGCGATGTCTGATCCATCGGCCGGCTCAAGTCGTGGCACGCTGATCGTGTGAGGGCCTATGCCATAGACCTTTTCAAGATGACGGATGTGTTGCAAAAGGGCAAGGATCTCAAAGCGGAAATCATAAAGGCCGAAGAGCACACCGATTCCCACATCGTCAATCCGTGCCTCAAAAGCCCTGCCAATGGCACTGAGCCGCCAATGGTAATCGGCCTTTGGCCCGCTGAGATGCATCTTTTTATAGGTAGAAAGTTGATAGGTCTCCTGAAAGAGTTGGTAAGTTCCAATCTTAGCGTCTTTGAGTTTGCGAAATTCATCAACCGTCAGAGGCGCAATGTTCACATTGACCCGTCGGATTTCTCCTCTGCCTTCGCGAGTTTCATAGATGGTTTGGATGGCATTCAAAATATACTCAAATCCCTCTTGGGGATAACTCTCCCCAGCCACCAGAAGGACCCTTTTGTGTCCGGTTCTTTCAAGATGGCGGATCTCTTCGGTAATCTCCTCCTGAGTGAGCGCTCTTCGCTTGATATTCTTATTGCGCACCCGAAAGGCACAGTATTGGCAATCGTTATGGCAGAGATTCGAAATATAGAGAGGGGCGAAAAGGACCAACCGGTTTCCATAGATGGCCTCCTTGACTTCCCGTGCGGCATGAAACATCTCTTCGAGGACGACCGGGTCACGACATTGGAGGAGGGTGGCCACATCCTTATTGTCTAGACCTTTGAGCTCCTTGGCCTTGGCGATCACCTCCCGGACCTGGTCAACCCCTGATCGGGCAGCCATCTCCAGGTTTTCTTCAATCTCTCGCTCATGAATCAATCCGGAGGCGGCTCCTTCCTTTTCGATCCCCCTTCTTCCCTGAGGCTTTTCCTTCTCAATCGCGGGCAGATGGACGATGAAGGTTGTTCCGAGCCCTTCTTCGCTCTCCACCTCTATCTTTCCACCGTGCTTATCGATGATCTCTTTGACGATCGTCAACCCCAGACCTGTTCCAACCGTATTTTGAACGTTTGAGGCCCTAAAAAATTCTTTAAACAGATTGGGCTGATCCTGTTTTGGAATACCCATCCCGTTATCACTCACCACAATTCGGATGGTCTCATCCGTACCGGGCCAGAAGGTTATTCCGACCCGTCCCTCTTCAGGCGTATATTTAATGGCGTTGGAGACGAGATTCTCCAGCATCTCTTCGATCATCTCTTGATCGCCTTTCACCCCTGGGAGATCCTCTGGAACAGTCACCTCGAAGGTGAGCCGCTTCCGAAGGACCTCTTCTTGGAAGGTCTGTTGGACGCGATCGGCGAGTGTTTTGAGCTGGATGGGTCCTAATTCGAGCCTTGGATGTTTCGTCTGACTCTTGGCCAGGGTCATCAATTCATTAATCAACAAGAGCATGCCCTGGACTCGGTGATCGATCCGATGGAGGTACTGATGGGATGTTTCGCTCAGGTCGCCCAGGTAGCCGTTCTGGATCACTTCAAGCATGCTGGACATGGCCACCAGAGGGGCCCGAAGGTTATGGGTCACCCGGTTCATGAATCGGGAACGCTCCTCAATCAGATTTTCGATAGCTTCATAAGCCTGGGCATTGGTGATGGCGATGGCCAGAAGCCCTGCGGCCAGACGGAAAAAATCGAGTTCTTCACGGCCAAAACGCTCAGGACGGCTGGAGTAGGCCCCGAGGATTCCGATGGTTCGCTTCTTAACAATCATGGGAACGAATTGAACCGACTTGATCCCCGCTCCATAAAGATCTTCACCAAATTGGAAGACTTCACGCTGGGTCACACTGCCGGAGACAAAAGGTTCCCCCTCGATGATCCTACGATTGAGGGGGCTTCTGGCGACCTCTACAACCTTGTCCGTAACAAAATCAGTGGGCAATCCATGGGCAGCTGCATAATGGAGAAATTTGCCATCCTCGCTCAACAGTTTGACAGAGATGGCCTGGACGTCCATCACCTTGGCCAGTTCGGAGGTGGCAACCTGGAGAACCTGATTGAGATGCTGTTCCGAACCGACGGCCTGAACCACATCATAAAGGGTCTGAAGTCTCTCATTGAGGTTCGTCACTGTTTCGGTCAGTTCCGCAAGGTCGAGGATTCTCTTTTCAAGCATCCTCATAACGGCGGTAATGGAGAAAGCGGCGATGAAGACGAACCCGGCAAAGAAGCTGAGGATCACCATCATGTGGAAGGGCTGAGCGCTCAGATCAATGGACCTGCCCCGAAAGGAAAGGGCATGATGGGGAATCCAACCCAAATATTCGGCTCCTGCTATTAAGATCATGCCCGCCGCCGCAATGGCAGCTAGGCTGTAGGTGGACACTCGCGGCAGAAAGATGGCCGAAAAGGTGATATGAAAGATGAAGAAGAAGATAAAGGGGCTCGCAAGGCCGCCGGTGAAATGGATGATGAGAAACATGGTTCCGTAGTCAAATCCAACCTGCCAAGAGGTGAAATGTTGAATATACTCTTTCTGATGGGGCTCTGTCTTGACACGGCGGCTCAGAAGGTGGAAGACCGTATTGTAGGTGAGAATGAAGAGCGCGATCAAAAGGAGAGGAAGGACCTTAAATTCGACCCCTAATCCTCGGGCGAGAAGCGTTCCGGCCACAATGCATGGAGGGACCCACCACCGGAGCTTAACAAACCACAGGGTCCTCTCTTTCAGTTCGCCCAGGATGATTCTTTTTCGTTTGTAAAGTTCTTCAGGCAGGTTGAGGGAGCCTGTTTCCCTTTCCGGATCGGCCATCTTACCCTCCAAAACCGGAGGTTTCATTAGCCCCCGGCCAGGATGCCTTCGATCTTGGCGATGAGCTTTTTGGTATCCACTGGTTTTTCAAAAAGCCATTTGGCAGGCCATGCCTCTCCCATGATGTGTTGGAATTTTTCTGGACCGTCTTGACGAACCTTTTCGAGGAAACTGGTCAGCAGGATAATGGGCAGGTCTCCAGCACTGGGTCTATTCTTGAGTTCGTAAGCCAGATCGAATCCTTCCGTTTCGGTGGTCATCATAATGTCCAGGATCATGAGGTCAGGCCTTTTGGCCTTCAGCGCTTCGAGAGCCTCTTTACCGTTTGAGGCCGTTCGAACGTGATAGCCGTTTTTCTCCAAGATAATCTGTAGAGAATCACGAAGGTCTGGATCGTCATCCACTAAAAGAATCTCACCTTTGATTGACATAGGACCTCCTTTTGCCAACCCCTGGTTGGGCTAAACCCCCCTCTTCACATAATGAGTATGGAGCAGTTTATGGGACATCTCACTCAGAGGGTATTCAAGGAATGTTTCATAGAGCTGTTTGACCGCGGGGTTCTCATGAGACTGCCTGAGGGGTTGAACCTCTCTGTCGTCACGGTAGAGGGCCTGGGCCCGAAGAGCCCGTTTCTCATTGCTGGCGGGGAGAGACTGTCCCCCTCCCCCCACACAACCGCCTGGGCAGGACATGATTTCGATGAAGTGGTAGTTGGCTGTTCCGCCCACGACTCTATCCATGAGCCTTCTCGCGTTGGCCAGACCATGAGCGACAGCGATGCGAACCTCACCCAGTCTGCCTACCTCTAGAGAAGCCTCCTTCACTCCTTCAAGCCCCCGGACAGGCAGAACGTCGAGGTTAGGCAGGTTCTTTCCTGTTACGACAGCATAGACCGTCCTTAAGGCAGCCTCCATCACACCTCCGGTGGCTCCAAAGATCGTCCCTGCT
>Ga0105106_10003743_pt1 | contig 10815 bp, 10 predicted proteins | sample PPLLaktember2015_5_FD_79109 | JGI IMG/M metagenome (GOLD analysis project Ga0105106, IMG submission 79109) | Freshwater sediment microbial communities from Prairie Pothole Lake near Jamestown, North Dakota, USA - PPLs Lake P8 Core (1) Depth... | ecosystem: Environmental > Aquatic > Freshwater >... | reverse complement strand
CGATGAGGAGCAGCGGGCGCCGCGCGTGGCTGCCTGCCGCCGTCCACAGGACCACGGGCACGCACCGCCCGCCAGCCTGGACGAAGAACTCGCGGCCGAGCACCGGTCGGAATGCTAGGCGGCGCGCGCCTCGTAATCCGAATCGGGCGCGATTTCCTTCTCGCCGCGCGGCGCTTCGATGAAGTTGGGCGCCCGGTCGTAGATGGCGAGGAACAGCGAGCCCCCCGGCCCGGAAGTGATGGGCCCGTAGTTCAGTCCCTTGTGCTCGAACTGCATGAAGCCGGGCCCGAACTTCTTGCTCCGGCCGATCAGCCACTCACCTTCGAGGATGTAGTGGAAGACATCGCCTTCATGGCTGTGCCTTTCGACGCGCACGCCGGGCTGATGCTTCACCAGGTAGAACCAGGGCCCGATGCCTTCCCTGCCGAAGAACTTGCAGGTGATCCCAGGGATATCGACACCGCCGAACCCCGGCGTATCCTTCAGCAGCAGCCAGGGAAGCTTGTCGGCTTCGGCAAACGCTACCTTCGGTGCTTCGAAAACCATTGCTCAACCTCCTGTGACGTAGGGGTACTTAAGCTCGCCCGAGCGCAGCCTCGCCGGCGCGAGGATGACGTGCCGGCCCGGCTGCTTGAACTGGTCGAGCCCGCTGCCCGAAATGTTACGGAACTGCACGAAAAGAACGCGCGGTTCCGCCCACTCGCCCAGCGGGCCGAAACGCACGTCGCCGACCACGGTGCTGAACGTGGTCCGGCGGATGTGATCGGCGAGCTTTCCATGCTCGAGGCTGCCGACGGCCCGCACGGCCTGCTCCAGCACCTGCATCTCCGCATAGATGTAAGGTGGGATGTAAAACCCGAGCGCATCGAGCTTTTCCTTCACCGCCTCTTCCTGGTAGCGCCGCAGGAAATCCTCGATGCCCGGGAACTTCATCGTCGGCTCGGGGACGTAGAGTTCGAACGACACAATCCCGTTCAGCAGCGACCCGAGCTGGGTCTTGATCGGCGCGTACTGCGTGCCCACCATGCCGCCGCCGAACATGGCGGCCTTCAGTCCCATCTCGCCGGCCGCCCGGATGATGCCGACGGTGTCCGGCGGATAAGAGGCTACGTAGACGACATCCGGGTTGGAAGCGCGCACGCCGCGCAGGAGGGAGCTGAATTCCACCGTGTTCGGCGGGTAATTGCGATCGAACACGACCTTCAGGCCGAATTTCTTCGCGTTGTCGCGCGCTCCGGAAAGCGAGTTCTGCGAGAACTCGGCGTCCGCACCGATGAGCGCCACGGTTTTCGGCCGCGGCTTGATCGAGGCAACGGCTTCGAAGAACCCGTGGGACAGCGCCAGCCGCGCGTCGGGCCCGGCCGGGAATGCCTGGAAGAAGCGGTCGTACTTGAATCTGTCGTTGGTGCCCGTGCCCATACTGCCCATGAACAGCAGCTTGCGCTCCATCATCATGGGCATCGCGGGCACCTGGAGGTTGGTGCCGTACCCCGACACCACCAGGTCGATCTTGTCCACGTCGAGCAATTTGCCGTAGATGCCGGGCACGTTGGCCGGATTGCTCTGGTCGTCGTAGGAAATGATCTCGACCTGCCTGCCGAGCAGGCCGCCGCGGCGGTTGACGTCGTCCGCCCACATGCGCATGGCGACCAGCGCCGCGCGCCCGCCGCCGGCGAGAGCTCCGGTCATCGACATGCCGACGCCGACCTTGATCGGATCGGCCGCAGAAGCCAGGCGCGCGAACGGCAGCTGCGCGGCCAACGCACCCCCGGCCAGGGCTAGTACGGTCCTTCGTTTCTCGGGCTTCAATGCTCACTCCTCCTGTCAGCTAGGCGCTAGCTTCGGCTTTCGCCTCGCTCGCGCGGGTCGGCGCGATGTCGCGCCAGGAATCGCCCTGCGCAGCCACCGATCGCAGGCCGAGCCATATTTCCGAGATCTTCATCGACTCCGTCCATAGCAGAGCGGCAATGCGCCTCTGCCGCTCCGGCGGCATGCGCGAAATGATCGCCGTCACGCACAGGGACGCGATCGGCCGGCGGTGCGCATCGAGCACCGGCACGCCGACCGCGCTCATCGTAGGGTAGGAAACGATCTGGTTCGAAGCGTAGTTCCTGGCGCGCGTCTCCTTGACCTGCTGCAGCAACTTCGTCGGCGTATAAAGGTCCTGACCGGCAAGCCGCGGCGCGTTGTGCTCCACGATCTCGCGCACTTCATGGTCCGCGAGGTAGGCGAGCAAGGGCATGCTGAACGCGCCGACGCCAAGGGGCCAGCGGTCGTGCACGCTCAGCTTGAGCGTTTTCTCCGGATAAGTGCCCTCGAGCACGCTCAGGCACAGCCCGTCGTATCCGCTGCGGATCGCGAGATAGACGGTGTCCTCGGTTTCGCTGCGCACCGCCTCCATGGATAGGTGCGCGATGGCGCGAATGTCGAAGCGATCGCCCATCGCCGCGCTCAGGGCGAACACGCCGATGCCGACGCGATAGTTGCGCGAAAGATCGTCCTGCTCGAGCATTCCTTCGTCGCACAGCGCGCGCAACATCCGGTGCGCCGTCGCTTTCTGGAGTCCGCTGGCTGCCACGACTTCAGCGAGAGAGGCGCCGCGGCCCGAGAAGGACGCTACGACCCTGAGGATCTGCGACGCGCGGCGGATGCACTGCGCGCCAGCGCTTCGTCTCGTGCCGGGGAGCGTGGGTTGTCTCACGATGTGAACCGCGCTGCTGCGATTGACGTTGTTCTTATATCCCACCTAAACTCGCCCGCGCAAGCGAGAGAAGGAGCGGAGATGAGGTTCTTGCAGTGCCGCAATTAGTCCACCATGTGGACCAACGGCGCATCCCCGTCGAAGGCGCCAGCCTGCATGCGGAGGCGCGCGGCCCAGACAGTGGCCCAGCCGTCATCCTGATGGGCTCGCTCGCATCCGATGTCACCAGCTGGGAGCCGCAGATTGCGGCGCTGGCCGACGCCGGCTTCCATGCCGTGGCGTTCGACTATCGCGGCCACGGCCGTTCGTCCGCAGGAGCCGGCCGGTTCAGCCTGGAGCTCTTCCAGAACGATCTGCGCGCGGTCGTCGCCAGTTTCGCGCTTCGCCGGCCGCATCTGGTCGGGCTATCGCTCGGCGGCATGGTCGCGCTTGGCGCAGCGCTTGCCGCAGGCAACGACTATGCCCGCATGGTGATCGCTTCGACACGCGCCGACATGCCGGAGCCGCTGGCAAGCGCCTGGGCGGAGCGCGCGCGGGCGGTGCGGGAGCAGGGCGTCGAGGCGATCGCCGACGAAACGCTCGAGCGCTGGTTCACGGAAGGTTTTCGTCGCGCCCATCCGGAGGCGCTCGCCCGGGTGCGGCGGATGATCGTCCGAACCGATCGCAACGCCTATGCGGACTGCATCGACATCGTGCGTACCATCGACCTCATGGAGCGGTTGCGCCAAGTGCGCCAGCCCGTCCTCTACCTCACCGGCGAGCAGGACACGGCCTCGCCGCCGGAATTGATGCGCGAGATGCAGCAGCGCACCCCGGGAGCGGGCTTCGCCACCATCCCGGCGGCAGCCCATCTGCCGACCATCGAGCAACCCGCCGCTTTCAATCGCCTGATGCTCGAGTTCCTCGGCTCATGAACCTGCACTCCGTACTGGCCAATGCCGCCCAGGCGTGGCCGCGGCGGACCGCGCTCATCGATGTCGATGCACCCGGCGGCGAGCGGCGTTTTACCTATTCCGAGCTGTGGGACGAGGTGCAGCGCCTCGCGGCGGGCTTGCGCGCGCTCGGACTCCAGCACGGCGAGCGCGTGGCGCTGCTCATGGGGAATTCCTGGGAATACGTCGTGGCGTTCCTCGGCGCAAGCGCAGCCGGGCTTGTGTCCGTGCCGATGAACGTGCGCCTGCTCGAATCCGAGCTTACCCACATGATTCGCGACGCGGGCGCGCGCCTGCTGATCGCGCAGGAAGCGCTGCTGCAGGAGCGCCCGGGCCTGGCTGCCATCCCGCCGCTCGGCGTTGCGCTCGCGCGAGCCTCGAGCGCTGCCGCGGCCCGGCGGTTCGAGGACCTCGCCTCCAGCACCATCGCTCCGGCTGCGCAGACCCCGGCCGACTCGGTCGCCTCGCTGCTGTACACCAGCGGCACGACCGGCCTGCCCAAGGGCGCGATGCTGTCGCACGCTTCCTGGCTCACGGTATCGGACTACGTGCGCCGGTACCTGCGCTATGCCGACGACGAAGTCACCCTCCATACGGCTGCGCTTACGCACGGCTCCGGCTTCCTGGTGCTGCCTACGTTTGCAGCCGGCGGGATCAACGTCGTATGCGCGAAGTTCGAGGCGCAAAGCGCATTGTCGCTGTTCGGCACGCTGGGGGTCACGAACGGATTCTTCGTGCCCACCATGATCCAGATGCTGCTCGATGCGCCGCAGCGGCGCGAGCACGGCAGATGGCGGCTGCGCAGCCTGTACTACGCCGGTTCGCCCATCGACCCCGGCACCCTGCAGGGCGCGATGGAGCGCTTCGGCCCCGTGCTGATCCAGTCTTTTGCGCAGACCGAGGCGCCGATGTTCCTGACAGTCCTCGACCAGGCCGAGCATCGCAGGATCGCGCAGCGGCCGCATCTCATCCGCTCCGCCGGCCGCGTGGTGAACGGGGCGGAGGTCCGCATCTTCGACGACGAGGATCGCGAGCTTCCCGTGGGCGATATCGGCGAAGTGGTCGCGCGTGCAGCCCATGTCATGAAGGGCTACTGGAACCGGCAGGATGCCACGGCTGAAACTCTGCGCAACGGCTGGCTGCATACGGGCGACGTGGGCTGCTTCGACGAGGAAGGCTATCTGTATATCGTCGATCGGAAAAAGGACATGATCATCTCCGGCGGCTCCAACGTCTACGCCCGCGAAGTCGAGCAGGAGCTGCTCGGCATGGAAGCGGTCAAGGAAGCCGCCGTGATCGGCTTGCCGCATTCCAAATGGGGCGAGATGGTGACGGCGGTGCTGGTGAGCCGCAGCGGCAGCCGCGTGGATGACGCGGCGATGGAGGCCTTCTGCCGGACGCGGATCGCCGATTACCGCCGGCCGAAGCGGTTCATCTGGGTGGAATCGCTCCCGCGCAATGCCTACGGCAAGGTGCTGAAGCGGGAGCTGCGAGCGCGCTACGCGCAGAAAGAGAACCAGCATGCCTGAGAATGCCTGCATCGTCGGCTGGGCGCATTCGCGCTTCGGCAAGCTCGCGGAGCAGGACCTGGAGACGCTTATGGTGGGGGTCGCCCGGGATGCCATGGCCGACGCCGGGGTCGCCGGCGAGGACGTTGACGCCGTCTATGTCGGCCTGTTCAACAACGGATTCTCGAAGCAGGATTTTCCGTCCTCGCTGGTGCTGCACGCCGATCCGGGCCTGCGCTACAAGCCGGCGACCCGGCTCGAGAACGCGTGCGCGACCGGATCCGCCGCGATCCACGGGGCGCTCGACTTTCTCGCCGCGGGGCGCGGCCGCCTGGCGCTCGTGGTGGGCGCGGAAAAAATGACCGCGACGCCCGGCCCGGAGATCGGCGAGATCCTGCTCAAGGCGTCGTACATCAAGGAAGGCACCGAGGGCGCCAACAGCTTCGTCGGCGTGTTCGGCCGGATCGCGCAGGCTTACTTCGACCGCTACGGCGATCGCTCCGAGGCGCTGGCGCGCATCGCATCGAAGAACCATCGCAACGGCGTGAACAATCCCTATGCGCAGATGCGCAAGGACCTCGGCTTCGAGTTCTGCAACCGCGTTTCGCCCGGCAATCCCCATGTGGCCGCGCCGCTGAGGCGCACCGACTGCTCGCCTGTGTCGGACGGTGCCGCAGCGCTCGTGCTGGCCGATGCGCGTACGGCCAGGGCGATGAACAAGGCCGTCGCTTTCCGCGCCGCGGTCCAGGTGAACGAGTACCTGCCCATCGGCGGGCGCGATATGACGCGGTTCGACGGCGCCGCGCTTGCGTGGCGCAAGGGACTGCAGCAGGCCGGGGTCGGCCTGCTCGACCTCGATCTGGTCGAGACCCATGACTGCTTCACCATCGCGGAGCTGATCGAGTACGAGGCCATGGGTCTCGCGAAAGCAGGCCAGGGCCACATAGCGATCGACGAAGGCTGGGTGGAAAAGGACGGCAAGCTGCCCATCAACCCGTCCGGCGGCCTGAAGTCCAAGGGCCATCCGATCGGCGCGACCGGGGTATCTATGCATGCGCTGGCCGCCATGCAGGCGACCGGCTCTGCAGGCGGAATGCAGATCCCGGGCGCCTCGCTCGTCGGCGTGTTCAACATGGGCGGCGCCGCGGTGGCCAACTATCTCAGCATCCTCGAACGGGTGAGCTGACGGGCGGGCCTTGGCCTGCGCCGAATGTTAGCTACAATAAGGCCATAAGGAGGAGGTCATGAAACTTTCCAGGCGTAGCTGGCTTTCCGTAGCAATCGGTCTGGTGATCGGCGCGGTCGCGCCGGTTTCCGTCGCGCAGCAGAATCCCATCAAGGTCGGCATCGGCATCGCGCAGACCGGCACGCTCGGCGGCGGCGGCAAGGCGGCGCTGCTCGCGATCCAGATGTGGGTCGAGGACGTCAACCAGAAGGGCGGCCTGCTCGGGCGCAAGGTAGAGCTGATCTCCTACGACGACCAGTCCAACCCGGCCACGATTCCGGGCATCTACACCAAGCTGCTCGACGTCGACGGGGTCGATCTGCTCATCGCGCCCTATGGGACGGTGCCCACGGCGCCGCTCATGCCGATGGTGAAGCAGCGCGGCCTGCTCCTCATGGGCAACTTCTCGTTCCAGGTGAACCACAAGGTGCAGCACGACATGTGGTTCAACAACGCGCCCTGGAACGACGCCTCGAGCTGGTCCGACGGCTTCATCCGCGCCGGCCAGAAGCACGGCGCCAAGACCATCGCCATCCTCGCCGCGGACCAGGAGTTCGCGCAGAACCTGGCCAACGGCGCGCGCGTGCTGGCGAAGAAGGCCGGGTTGAAGACGGTCTACGAGCAGAACTACCCGCCTACCACGGTCGACTTCTCGTCGATGATCCGCGCCGTCCGCGCCGCCAAGCCCGACATCGTGTTCGTCATGTCCTACCCGAACGACTCCGTGGCCATCGTGCGCGCGGTGAACGAGATCGGCGTGGGCTCGTCGGTCAAGCTCTTCGGCGGCGGCATGGTGGGCCTGCAGTTCACGCCGATCATGGCCTCGCTCGGCAGCTCGCTCAACGGCATCGTCAACTACAACTCTTACGTGCCGGGGATAAAGTATCCCGGCGTCGAGGAATTCCTGCAGCGCTACGCCAAGAAGGCGGTCGAGGCCAAGGTCGACCCGCTGGGCTTCTACCTGCCGCCGTTCAACTACGCCATCGGCCAGATGCTCGAGCAGGCGATCAAGGCCACCAACAGCATTGACCACAAGAAGCTCGCCGATTACCTGCGCAAGAACGAGATGAAGACCATCGTCGGTCCGATCCGCTACGACAAGAACGGCGAGTGGGCCAACCCGCGCGTCGTGCAGGCCCAGTTCCGCGGCGTGGTGGACAAGAACGTGGAGCAGTTCCGCGATCCGAAGAAGCAGGTGGTGATCTACCCCGACCAGTACAAGACCGGCGAGGTGGTGGTGCCTTTCGAGAAGGCGCGCAAGTAGCCATTCTGCAAGGGAAGACGGCGCGGCAATCCCGCGCCGTTTTCTTAGGGGGAGCATGTTTTTCTCGTTCGACCTGCTGTTCGAGGCGGTGCTATTCGGCGTGCTGCTGGGCTGCTTCTATGCGGCGGTGAGCATCGGGCTGTCGGTGTCGTTCGGGCTGCTCGACGTGCCGCACGTCGCGCACCCGGCCATCATGGTGTTCGGCGCCTACTGCACCTACCTCCTGGGGCTGTACGGCTTCGACCCGATCGTCGCCGGAATCGTGCTGATGGCGCCGTTCTTCCTGCTCGGCATGCTGGTGTACCGCTTCTACTACGAGACCTTCGAGCGGCGCGGCAGCGAAGCGGGGGTACGCGGCCTGGCGTTCTTCTTCGGCCTCGCCTTCATCATCGAGGTCGGGCTGATCCTGGCGTTCGGCGTCGACCAGCGCTTCGTCGAGGCGGACTACATCGGCAGCAGCCTGTCGCTCGGCGATTACCGCATCCCGTACCGCATGCTCGTCGCCTTCGGCGTCGCGCTGGTGCTGACGATCTCGCTCACGCTCTACCTGTCGAAAACCTTCACCGGCCGCGCGATCAAGGCCGTGGCGCAGGACGAGCCGGCGCTGCGCCTGATGGGCGCCAACCCGGTGCGCATCAAGCAATGGGCCTTCGGCATCGCCACCGGGGTGAGCGCGCTCGCTGGCGCCATGCTGATCATCGTCGGCCCGGTGGAGCCGAGCCTGGATCGCGTGTACATCGGCCGCACTTTCGCGGTTGTGGTGCTCGCCGGGCTGGGCAGCATGACCGGCACGCTGGCGGCCGGGCTGATCCTGGGCATCTCCGAATCCATCGTGCTGATGCTGTTCGGGGCTTCGTGGGCACCGGCGGTCGCGTTCGGCCTTCTCCTCATCGTCCTGGGCATCCGCCCGCAGGGGCTGTTCGGCCGATGAAGTACTGGATCTCCGCCATCCTGCTCGTCGTACTCGCCGCCGGCACCGCGCTCAGCGGCATGAACGAGTACTTCTTTTTCGCCGGCTATGTGGTGCTGACTTTCGTCGTGCTCGCCACCGCATGGAACATCCTCGGCGGCTATGCCGGCTACGTGAACTTCGGCACGGCCGCCTTCTTCGGCATCGGCGCCTACACCGCGACGGTGCTGTTCAAATGGCTCGGCGCGCCGCTCGCCGTGCAGATCGCGGGGGGCGCGCTGATCAGCGGCCTGCTCGGCTTCGGCGTGGGCCTGCTCACCCTGCGGCTGCGAGGCATCTTCTTCGCCATCGCCACCGTGGCGGTGATCTTCATCTGCGAGACGCTGATGATCAACTGGCGCTACGTGGGCGGAGCCACCGGGCTGCAGCTCCTGCGCCCGGAGGTGCTCGCGCCATTCGAGACCTATACCCGGATGCTGTTCGTGCTGATGGCCCTGCTCGCCGTGGGCGCGGTGTCGATTGCGCGCTACATCCAGACCTCCTGGTTCGGCCGCGGGTTGCGCGCCATCCGCGACTCGGAGGAGGCGGCCGAGGCCTCGGGCGTGCCGACGCTGAAGCTCAAGCTTTTCGCCTGCACCGTGTCGGGCATGCTGATGGGCGCCGCCGGCGCCCCGATGCCGATGTATCTCTCCTTCATCGAGCCGGTGTCGAGCTTCAACCTGACCTATTCGGTGTCGGCGCTCGCCATGCCGATGATCGGCGGCACCGCCCACTGGATCGGCCCGGTGATCGGCGCGCTGCTGCTCGGCTCGGTGCAGCAGATCGTCACCGTCACCATCTCCAACGAGATCAACGTGCTGGTGGTGGGCGTGCTGCTGGTGCTGTTCGTCGTGCTCGCCCCGGACGGGGTCATCGGCCTTTTCAAGAAATGGACCAGATACTTCAAGTAAAAGGCGTATCGAAGCACTTCGGCGGGTTCACGGCGCTCTCGGACGTGAGCGTCGACATCGTGCGAGGGGAGCGCTTCGGGCTCATCGGGCCCAACGGCTCGGGCAAGACCACGCTCATCAACTGCATTTCGGGGGCGCTGCGCAACGACGGCGGCTCGATCCTGTTCGAGGGCGTGGAGGTCTCCGGCCTGCCGGCCTACAAGCGCACGCGGCGCGGCATCGCGCGCAGCTTCCAGTTGCCGCGCCCGTTCCACAGCATGACGGTGCTCGAGAACCTGCTGGTGCCGCTGGAGTACGTGGCGCACGGCAAGGAAGAGGAGGTGTTCGACATCCTCAGACGCATCGGGCTGGCGGACAAGGCCCACACCCAGTCGAACCAGCTCTCGCAGGTCGAGCTGCGCAAGCTGGAGCTGGCGCGCGCCATGGCGGCCAAGCCGCGGCTGCTGATCTCGGACGAGGCGATGGCGGGCCTGTCGGGCAGCGAGGTGGACGAGGTGCTGAAGATCCTGCTCGACCTCAACGCCACCGGCATCACCGTGATCATGATCGAGCACATCATGCAGGCGGTGATGCGCTTCTCCCAGCGCGTGGTTTGCCTCGATGCCGGCAAGATCATCTGCGAGGGCACGCCGGCCTCGATCGTCGCCAACCCCGACGTGCAGAGGGCCTACCTTGGGGCTTGAGCTCGACATCCGGGACGTCAACGCCGGCTACGGCGCGATCCGCGCGCTTCACGGCGTTTCGCTGAGCATCTCCCAGGGCCAGACCGTCGCGCTGCTGGGGACCAACGGCAACGGCAAGAGCACCCTGATGAAGTGCGTCATGGGCATGGTTCGGCCCACGAGCGGCAGGGTGAGCCTGACGCTGGATGGGGCGAAGCACGACCTGACGCGGCTTTCGACCGAGCAGATCGTGAATCTCGGCGTCGCCATGGTCCCCGAGGGCCGCCGCCTGTTTCCCAAGCTGACGGTGGAGGAGAACCTGCTGCTCGGCGCCTTCCGCAAGCAGGCGCGGGCCGACATCGGCCGCAACCGGGCGTTCTGCTTCGAGGCATTTCCGGTGCTCGCCGAGCGGCGCCGCCAGCTCGCCGGCTCCATGTCCGGCGGCCAGCAGCAGATGCTGGCAATCGCGCGCGCGCTCATGTCCGCGCCCAAGCTGCTGCTGGTGGACGAGCCGTCGGTCGGGCTCGCGCCCATCCTGGTGTCGCACACCATCACCAAGGTCAAGGAGCTGAAGGAGAAGTACGGCCTCACGGTGCTGATGGCGGAGCAGAACTTCCACCAGGCGATCCGCATCGCCGACCGCGGCTACATCATCGTGCACGG
>Ga0105106_10003741_pt1 | contig 10819 bp, 4 predicted proteins | sample PPLLaktember2015_5_FD_79109 | JGI IMG/M metagenome (GOLD analysis project Ga0105106, IMG submission 79109) | Freshwater sediment microbial communities from Prairie Pothole Lake near Jamestown, North Dakota, USA - PPLs Lake P8 Core (1) Depth... | ecosystem: Environmental > Aquatic > Freshwater >... | reverse complement strand
GTTATCTCGATTATCCTGTTTATCTACCTTCCGTTTCAAGTAGATCTTTTCCCGGAAAGCGATGTAAAAAAATTATATTATGTTGATAATATCTCAGATGCTCATTTAAAGATTATAAATAAGTTTAACAGAAAATATTCAGATCAAATTGAGATTCTACCTGTAAATCTTCCCTTTCATTACTTTACTACAAATGACAGGAAAGAAATTTTAACACGTTCATTGCGCAGCCGGAGTGATGGTGTTGATATTTTTGCTGTTGATCTGATCTGGATTCCTCGGTTTGCGAAATGGGGCTATGTTATGGATAACCGCTTCGATGAAAGAACTCTGACTGAAGTAAATGCAATGGCAATAAATGCATGTTATCATAATGAAAGCCTGGTTGCATTCCCAATGTTCCTGGATGTTGGCGTTTTATATTATCGTAAAGATTTAATTCAAGCTCTTCCTGATGGAAATGCAATTGAACAGAGGATTCAGAATTCATTAACCTGGGATGAATTCATTTCGCTCGGTAAGCGATTTAAATCTACCAAAAAGCCTTACTACATTTTTACCGGAAGTGATTTTGAAGGAATGATATGCTGTTTCCATGAATTGCTTTCAAACAGAGAAAGTGAAAATATTTTTTCTGATAATAATACCAATCTTAAAACAGAGCCTGCTAAAAAGGCTTTACAATTATTAGTTGATTTGATTCACTCATACAATTTTTCTCCATTTGATGTAATCAGGTTTGATGAATACAACAGTTACCTTTATGCAAATAATAATAATGCAGTTTTTCTTAGAGGATGGATAGGCTATCATAAACAGTATAAAGGTTTTTTAAGTGATACTTCAAATATTTCGAATATGGAAATTGCCCCTTTGCCTCATTTTCAAGGAAACAATACTTCGGGAGTATTTGGTGGATGGAGTTTAATGATCTCCAAATTTTCAAACAGGAAAGAAGAAGCATTAAAGTTTATCAGTTTTATGTTTGAAAAGGAAAACCAGGAAATCCTTTATGAGGAAGGCGGTTATTTACCAATTAATACAGATGTATATAATGACACTTCCTTTATTAAAAAGCATAAGGAGTTATCACAGATTCAAACCCTTTTATCCTGGGGAAAACACCGCCCATTCCTTGATAATTATACGAGACAATCAGAAATCATGTCCAGGTATTTTCACAAAGCATTGAAGAAAGAAATTTCAGTAGAAGACGCCCTAACCTCAGCTTCTGCCCAGATAAATAATGAAAAAGTAATTGTAAAATAAAAAGGGAGATTCTCTCCAATGAAAGTTTTAAAGAAATTAAAAAAAATCCGGTTTGAGTGGAAACACGTTCTGATTATTTTTATTACACTCATCATTTTCCAGGTTTTTGTTACTTCGCTGCAACAAAGTACTTTGCAGGATCTTCTCTCTGATACAATGGACTGGTATAAACAAAATTCCGCAGAACAGATTGGCAACCTTACAACAACTTCATTGGAACTTTTACTTGAATCTAACCCGCTTGACGACAGTGAAGATAAATTAAACAGGGAAAGGAATTTGATTCATGCTTTAAATAGCATTTTAAAACAACCCTTGATGAAACGCAATGTTGAAGAAATGTGTGTTATTCTTCCATATAACAACAAATTTGTAGCAATGGATCTTGGTCAAACACTCTATTCATATTTCTACAATCACCAGGTTTCAGACACGATTAATAAATCAGAATATCAATATGCAATCACACGTTATGCGGGAATTCACGAAAAAATGGTTAGTTCTGAGTTGATTACAAGTTTTGAAGAAGAACAAAATGTATTTCATGTTTATGTACCATTGGTTCCTCATGGTGAATATGGTGGAGCTGTGTATTTAAGAATTCATCCGGATTTTTCTTTTATAAGCCAGCAAATCCTTGCAAGTTTTAACAAAACCGTTCTGTTTTTCTCATCATTAATCCTGATGGGATTACTGGCTATGTTTTATATTTCAACGTACACACTCGTTGATAGAGATGAGGCACGGGAATTATTGTACAAAGAAAGAGAAGCACATCTTCATGAACATATAACGCAAAAAAAGGAACACCTGTTTACAAAACGAATTTATCATACTCATCATAAAGCTGAAAAGGTAATGGGATTTATTAGTGAGGACCTGGAAAAGATAGATGAATCAAGCATTAAAGAAGTTAAATACCGGATTTCAAAATATGCAAACTTTGTCTCCAGAGTAATTTATGATATGAAATGGTATAATCCCCCGTTACAAACAATAAGGAATCCAATCTTTAAAACTAATTTAAACGAGGTATTAAGATTTATAATTAATGATATCTTTTTGCGGATATCTTATCAGGTTAAAACCATTAAATTCAATTTTAACCTTGATGAAAGTTTACCAAGTGTATCGGTAAATGAATTTGTTGCATGGGAAATTATTGAACCATTAATCCAAAATTGTATCGATCACTCCGATAGGGATATGATAATAATTACAATAAGCACAAAATATAACGCAAAAGATAAAACTTCAGTTTTAACAATAGAGGATAATGGTAAAGGTATCCGGCCTGATCTATTGGAACAAAATGAATTTGGAATCAAGCGGATATTTTTGGAAAATATATCAACAAAAGAAGAAGACCGGAATTGTGGTTATGGATGTTATCTTGCATATGAAATTGCAAAAAGATGCGGTTGGGAACTCGATGGTTATAATTGCGAAGAAAGTGGATGTAAATTCACATTATTTATAAAACATTAATTATGTTGCACAAAATTTGTAATGAAACTTTAATGCGAAGTAATAATTGAGTTACATTCTAAATTAGTTGGAGTGAGTAATGCAGTTCAATAAACATATAAATCTTTTATTAATTGAAGATGAATCTTTTGATGTAAATCGTATAAGAAAAACTTTAGCTCCCTTTGCTGATAGATTAATAATTAAAAAAGTAGTTGCTGATGGACAATCTGCACTTAAACTTTTATCAGAACGGGAAGAAGAGTATGATGTTATAATTATGGATTATCAGATTGTTGGACCACTGACAGGTGAGAAGTTAGTACACAGAATAAAATCTATTGATCCTTTTATTCAGATAATAGTTATTACTAAAATGACTATTAATGTAACTGATTTTGATTTCGCCAACAGGTTGATTGAAGCCGGTGCTATGTGGTTTTGCACAAAATATCCTGCAGATATTAAAGATTATATATATCAGCCTACAGATCTTCTTTTATCTATTTTAAACGCTTATGAAAAAAAACGTCTTAAACTTGAAAAATCAAAATCAAACACACAGTTAAATCAGTCTATAAATAATATCCTTGGAGAGAAAAAAATAATTGGTAATTCTCCTGCTGTTGTCAGATTAATTAAACAAATTGAAAAGGCATCACAACAGGATGCAACCGTTCTGATTTCAGGAGCTTCTGGTACAGGGAAAGAATTAGTTGCTACTCATATACACTATTTAAGCAAAAGAAACTTTGAGAATTTTGTAACAATAAATGCGGGTAGCATTCCACAAGATTTAATAGAAAGTGAGCTGTTTGGTTTTGAAAAGGGTTCTTTTACTGGAGCGATTGGTTCTAAGAAAGGTTTATTTGAAGTTGCAGATAACGGAACAATATTCCTTGATGAGATTAGCCAGGTTCCAATGTCTTCCCAGGTAAAATTGCTCCGAGTTTTGCAGGAAGGAGAGATTGATAAAATCGGTAGAACGGAAAAAATAAAAGTTGATGTTCGTGTTATCGCAGCATCAAATATTGATCTTGAAAGAGCAGTTGAAGAAAAAATATTCAGAGAAGATCTTTATTATCGTTTAAATGTAATCTATATATATACTCCAACTTTGCGCGAAAGAATTGAAGATATTCCTCTTCTTACTGAATTTTTTATAAACAAATACAGTAACCAGATGTCCATAAAAACTCCGGACATAAGAAACGATGCAATTGAGGCGTTGCAATCTTATGAATGGCCGGGCAACATAAGGCAGCTCCAGAATATTATCCAGAGAATTTTAATTTCCTGTGAGGGTGAAATAAATAAGGATGATATATTAAATGTTTTAGGTTCAAAAAAAGTTGGTTCAATTGCTGGTCCTGAATTCTGGTTTGGTGATAAAATTTTAACATGGAAAGAAATGGAAACCATTTTCAGATGGCGATATTTTAATTACGTTAAAGATAAAACTAAATCGGAATCTGAAGCTGCACGTAAACTTGGTATAGCTCCTTCAAATTTTTATAGGATGTGTAATAAGCTAGGCTTTAAATAAAGAGAAAAATCACGTTATTTATTTTTATTCAAGTTGCAATGTTAATATCATTTTGATAAAGAATATATAGTTTTATTTTTATCGAATTGATATAAAAAATCCCTTCATATTTATAATATTTAAACAAATCAAAAACTATTTATCCGGTATAATCATTGTGACATTAAAATATTTGCAATCGTTTGCATATATTTGGAGTGTGTATTAATTATTTATCTACTGTAAGTAACTTATTTATGCATAATTGTTATTCTCCTGCCACTATTAATTTCATTTCTACTACCGTATTAAAAATAAAAAATCGAAGAAATCAATATCCAATTTTTAAAAAAAATATATGTTGCCTTACTCAAATTCTAAGGAGTAAATGATTATGAGAAAACTGATACTATTAACCTTGATTTTCTTATCAGCGATAATCCAGATATCCACAACTTTAGCCGGTACAACTGGTAAGATTGCTGGCAAAATAACCGATAAAAATGGTGACCGGTTGCCCGGTGCTAACATATTGATTATCGGAACAACTCTGGGTGGGACCACCGATGTAGAAGGTCAATATACAATTCTTGAAGTTCCTCCCGGTACTTATGATTTACAAATTTCTTATATCGGTTATAAAAAAGTCACAGTTAGTGAAGTACGGGTTTTTATCGATCAAACCACACGTATAGACCTTGAAATGGAAGAAGAGACTATAGGGATAGATGAAATCGTAATTACAGCTAAAAGAGATCTGATCAAAAAAGATGTTAATACAAGTGTAGTTTCTGTTTCCGAGGATGAGATTAAAGAGTTACCAGTAACTAATGTTGTAAGTGTTATCGGTTTGCAAGCCGGAATTCGTGGAGGCTGGAGTTCTTTTCCGGACGGAGCTAATGGGCCATCTTTTCTTTCAACCTATACAAGAGGAAAGGTAAGTGTCCAGGGAGGTTTAAGTATACGGGGTGGTGATGGAGACAATATACTTTTTGAAATGGATGGTGTAACACTGAGAGATCCGAGAAATAATGAACCAATGACCAAACTACCATTAAGCTCTGTAAAAACAATCTCTGTAGAACGCGGTGGGTTTCAGGCTGAATATGGTCAGGTTCGTTCCGGAATTGTTAATGTAGTTACAAGAGAAGGAAACAAACAAAGTTATTCAGGTAACTTGCAGATAAGATACAGCCCTCCTGCTCCTAAATACTGGAGGGGTGAAGACATCTTAGATCTTCTTGACCCTTATTCTTTTGCTTTGAGACCTTACTTTGATGATGCCGTATGCTGGACAGGAACAACTAATGGAGCCTGGGATGAATATACCAGGGCACAATACCCGGAGTTTGAAGGTTGGAATGCTGTTTCAAGAAATCTTAATTCAGATAATGATCCTGCGAACGATTTAACTCCTCAGGGTGCTCAGCGTGTTTTTATGTATGAAACCAGAAAAAGACAAATTAATGATGAACCTGATTTTGAAATAGATGGCGGTTTTGGAGGGCCAGTTCCTTTAATAAGTAGTGATTTAGGAGATCTAAGGTTTTATACTTCATTTCGCACCAATCGCGAAATGCTTCTGTTCCCTTTAACGAGGCCTGATTACCGGGATTATGACTGGACTATACAGATGATATCCAACATTTCACCATCAATGACATTGAGGCTGATCAGTTTAATAGGTAAACAATATACCATCAGACATAATTGGGATGCAACCAGTATTTATTTCTATCCTCGCTTTCCAACTGATATTGCAAATGTAGCAAGTGGAATTACCAGTAAGTTCGATTTGATTGGATTGTTTTCTGATTTTAATTTCGCTTTATCAGATATTGGGCATCAATCTTATTCTGCTAAGTTTACACATACATTTAATCCAACTACATTTTATGATGTATCTATTGAGCATTTCAGGCGTGATTATTTTACCCGTCCTGCAGCCTTACGTGATACTTCAGCAAAATTTGAGGTTATTCCCGGCTTTATTGAGGATTCCAATCCATTCGGCTACTGGCCTTATGAGGTAACAGGTTCACTCATAAATGGAGGTTCACATGTTGCTAAAGCCCGTGATAATACAAAAGTTAATTCAACTACAATTAAAGCCGATTTTACAAATCAGATTAATTTTCAGAATCTCTTAAAAGCCGGAATTGAATTCAACTATAATGATTTAAATTTTGACTATGGAATAATAAATTCTGGGTCACAAGGTTCTAATATCTTAGATCCGGATGCTGGCTATGCTACGCGGGTACAAATGCATGTATTTCCTATTCGGGCTTCTCTTTATCTGCAAGATAAACTTGAATTAGAAGAGTTTACTCTGAATGCAGGATTGCGTTTAGATTATAGCGATTCAAGAGCAGATTGGTGGGACATTGATCCTTTTAATTCTCTCTTTTTCTTGTCAGATGATGATAACTCTGTAGATTATAGTGATAAAGATTTATTCCCGGTAAAAGAATCTGAATCGCAGTGGCAGATAAGCCCGCGCTTAGGTATATCTCATCCAATTACAGAAAATTCCAAGCTCTTTTTTAATTATGGGCACTTCAAGCAAGTGCCGCAGTATGAAAGCTTGTTCAGAGTTGAACGAGGACAAACTCGTCAATTGACTAGTTTTGGAGATCCAAACCTTGTTCTGGCTAAAACCATTTCTTATGAACTTGGATATGACCATATTTTATTTGAAGATTATTTATTGCAGCTTGCTGCTTTTTATAATGATATTACGGATCAACAGGATTTCACAAGATATCAGTCCAGGGCAAGTGGACTTTCTTATACAAAATCCAGCTCAAATAATTATGAAGATGCTCGTGGATTTGAAATAACTTTAAGAAAGAGTTCCGGACTCTGGTTGACCGGTTTTGCTAATTATACATACCAGGTTAGAACCACAGGACATTTTGGTAGTTCTCAAATCTTTTCAAGCAAACAGCAACAAAGTGATTTTGACCAGCAGACCACAAATCTATACCAGGATCGTCCAATCCCACAGCCCTATGCAAGAGCAAATATAAATTTATTTACACCAGATGATTTTGGTCCATTACTCTGGAATCATAATATTCTTGGTGGTTTTGGATTAAATGTTACTCTGGATTGGCAAGCTGGCTATTGGACTACATGGAATCCTAATGGACTCCCTGCAATAGCTTACAATGTTCAGGCAGTGGATTTCTTCAACATTGTTCTTCGGTTGGTTAAAGCAATCAATTTCGGGAAATTCAGTGTTCAGTTATTCATGGACATGGATAATGTGTTGAATACTTTAAGGTTATGGAATACCGGAGATCAGGATTATATGAGATCCCTGCATCTTCCTAGAAGTTATGTATATTCAAACATACCCGGTAGTGATAGAGTTGGTGACTATAGAGAACCTGGGGTTGACTTTCAACCGGTAAAAGGAGTAGAAAATTGGGATAATGAACATTTACCTGCACCCGATCGGGCATGGTATGTGGAAATTTCAACGGGAATTTACCGTGAATATACAAATGGACAATGGGTTGAAGTAGACAAAAGCCGTGCTGATAAACTGCTTGAGGATAAGGCTTACATTGATATGCCAAATGCTTCTACATTCTGGTTCTTAAATCCGCGGAGAATCTTTTTCGGTTTGAGGTTCTCTTTCAATCTTGGTGAATAGAAATAACAGAGGAATCAATGAAACAACTTATTAAAAAATTTATGACTCAAAAAGAATTTACAATATACAGGTTCTTAAGACTTTCAGTCGGCTTTTTAATTCTGTTTGGTATTAATTCACTGTACCCTCAGCAAATCAGATGGCTCCATGTTGGTGACTTACAAGCTCCTGTTAACGAAATCGGTGCTGAATATGAAGGTGAAATCCCATCAGGGTCGGGAATTAATAATTGGTTTTCCTGGCCTGCTCAATACAGTCTTGATCAAACCACAACAAGAATGAAAGGTTTATGGATAGGCTGTAAAAATTTTAACGATCCGGTAGAAAATAAATTAAAAAGTGTAAAGGTTATTCAATCAGGACCTAGGGATTTCCCTGATCGTCCTAACCAGATATTTCCGGTTGAAATAAAATTAATCGGAAAAAATGCTTATCCGAATGTATCTGTGGATAATATAGACGCATCAGATAATTTGATATATGATTTAGTAGATGAGATTGATCCAACATTGCCAGCCGATAGAATGGTCTTAGTCAGGTTTAATACTTCTATAGGAATTTCTGTTACTAAAAAGGTATATGCGTTTGCCAGTTCAGAGCATGGTAACTACTTTATATATGATTATGTTTTTAAAAATACTGGTATTTATAACAGGCAGGGAAATGTATTAGAGCAGACTTTGCAGGATGTCTGGTTTTATTTCTTTTATAGATATGCATTTGCTGGAGTAACTTCATTGGCATTTGGGTCAACATGGGGAGAATTCAGCACTACCTGGGGTACTAATAACGTACATCATTCATTTGGGGAAGATCCGGATAATCCTGAATTTACTGACAATACTGGCAACCTAATGAGAGGTTTTTTCTGCTGGCCCGGCCCGGTTGAAAGTTCAGTGCGTCCTTCATATGCAGAAGATTGGGGAACTCCGAAACTTGATCAGCCCGATGGCGGTACATTAGGTACCTCAAAATATAGTGGTTGTGTAACTCTTCATGCTGATATAAGCCCCCAAAATCAAAATGATGACATTTACCAGCCTAAAACAACCTGGTTCATCGCTTCTGATGGTAATCACGTAGATCAGAATGTCACTCAATATAATGAATCGGAAATGCAAATCATTTATGATATAATGAGTGAAGGTCATCCAACTGTTAAACATGATGTTTTAGTTGGCGACAACTATCCGTTTGACTATAATGATCCTGTCAGACAAAATGGAGGCGGTACAAGCCAGGGACAGGGATATGGTCCATATGCTATAGCATATGGTGACAGTATTCATATAGTATTTGCTGAAGGAGTATCAGGAATATCATGGGAAAAAGGACGTGAAGTTGGAAACAATTGGCTTCAATGGCGTAATAGTACAGGTACACCAACTCTCATAATGCCAGATGGATCACAAACGACTGATTTTAATCTTTACAAACGGAGATGGGTAGAATCAGGAAAGGATTCAATATTAAAAACTTTCAGGAATGCTGTACAAAATTACAATACAGGTTTCATTCAATCTCCTCCCCCTCCCGGTAGTTTTGTAGTCACATCCGGTGGTGACAGAATTAAATTAGAATGGGAAGCAGCCCCGGGTTCCGAAGGATATGTAATCTATCGTTCCAGAGGAAATGTTCTTGATTATAGGACCATTTACCAAAAGATTTTCGAAACAAATGATCCAAATGTAACGAGCTTTGATGATGTAACTGCTGTTCGTGGATTTGATTATTATTACTATATCCAATCAAAAAGTGGTGGAGCATTAAGTAATTTTTCCTGGACAATTACTAATACACCGGCAACTCTTCAAAGACCAGCGATTACAGGGCCGCCTACACCGCCAGAAGGAGATACAACCCAATGGAAATTTATTAATCCTTCTGAATGGGTTTTAGATTCAACATATTCTCCCTATGCTTCAGTCAATTATCATGGACTAACATATCTTTGCCTAAGCACTATTGACACATTACCACCGGATTCGAATAGAGCATATTGGAAACAAATAAGTTTAGATGGAAATAACTGGATTTCATATAGAGGTGAATGGGTTTCCGGAGCTGCTTATAATGGTTTTGATATTGTATCATATAATGGCTCAAATTTTATAACTCCCTTTTCCATTTCCGGTGGAACTCTGTTGGATCTTGTTCGTGTAGTACCTAATCCTTATGATGTGCGGGGTAGATTCCTTCAGTTTGGAGATCAATCACAATTAGATAGAATTGCATTCTATGGACTACCACCAATTTGCAAATTAAAAATTTTCACTGAACGGGGTGATCTTATTTGGGAAAAGGATCATGTTATTGGAACCGGAGATGAACTTTGGGATTCAAAGACTACCTATGGACAAATCGTAACCAGCGGTATTTATATTTTATATGTTGAAACACCTGACGGTCGTTCTGTTTTTAGAAAATTTGTGATAATCAGGTAAGGAGGATTCAAATGAAAAAAAAGATACTGAGTTTTATTATCGTTCTTTTTATAGGATGTTTACAGCTTACAAATATTTATGCACAGGACAATGTTAAATTAGCTCAAAGCGGTTTTCAATTTCTAAGTGTAGTTTCAGATGCGCGTGCTGCTGCAATGGGAGAGGCAATGACAAGTCTTCAATTTGGTTCCAGTTCGTTGTTTTTTAATCCTGCGGGAATGGCTGATATAACTAGTTTTATTGATGTAACAGCGAGCATCAATCAATGGATAGCAGATATCCAACATAACTCCGTTAGTTTGGCAGTTAATCCTTTCGATGGAGACTATGGTGTTCTTGGTTTTAGTCTTCAATACGTGGATTATGGAGACTTCTATGGCACACGTGTTAATTTAGCATCTCCCCAGGGTTATGATGATATAGGAATATTTTCACTGAATGCATTAGCAG
>Ga0105106_10003739_pt1 | contig 10823 bp, 14 predicted proteins | sample PPLLaktember2015_5_FD_79109 | JGI IMG/M metagenome (GOLD analysis project Ga0105106, IMG submission 79109) | Freshwater sediment microbial communities from Prairie Pothole Lake near Jamestown, North Dakota, USA - PPLs Lake P8 Core (1) Depth... | ecosystem: Environmental > Aquatic > Freshwater >... | reverse complement strand
GGGCAATCGGTGCGGCACCGACCGGATCAGGGCTGGACGGTGCAGATCAACAATCCGGCGCGCATTGCCGAGCGCACCGGCATCACGATCGTTGCCGACTTCCGGTCGCGCGACGTCGCGGCGGGGGGACAGGGTGCGCCGCTGGTGCCGGCATTCCACGCCGCAATGTTCGGCGGGTCGACCCGTCGTGTCGTCGTCAACGTGGGTGGGATCGCCAATCTCACCGATCTGTCCTCGGCCGACGGCGTGCGCGGTTTCGATACCGGTCCCGGCAATGTGCTGATGGATCTCTGGTGCGCGCGGCATCGCAACGAGCCGTACGATCGCGACGGGATCTGGGCCGCCGCGGGCCGTTCCGATCCCGGGTTGCTTGCCGCGTTGCTCGCCGAGCCGTTCTTCGCGCTGCCGCCGCCCAAGAGCACCGGGCGCGACCTGTTCAATGCCGCCTGGCTCGACGCCAGGCTTGCCGCATTCCCGCTTGCCGCGGTGGACGTGCAGGCGACCCTTACGGCGCTGACCGCGCGCACGATTGCCGATGCCGTACGGTCACAATGCGTCGGCGCGGTCGAGGTGCTGATGTGCGGTGGCGGTGCCAACAACGTCGCGTTGATGCGCGCGCTGGCGGCGGAGCTCGCGCCGCGCGCGGTGGTCACGACCGCCGCGCACGGCGTCGCGGTCGAGCACGTGGAGGCGCTGGCGTTCGCCTGGCTCGCCCGCGAAGCGATTGCCGGGCGTCCCGGCAACCTGCCCGCCGTCACCGGCGCCCGCGGTCCGCGCGTGCTCGGGGCCATCTATCCTCGCTGACCCGGAGCCCCGTCATGATCACGCGCAGGACCGCCCTGGTCACCGGCTCCACCTCCGGCATCGGAATCGGCATCGCCGAAGCGCTCGCCGGCCAGGGTTTCAATCGGGCCCTCAACGGTTTCGGTGACGCCGCGGCAGTCGATGCGCTGCGCGCTCGCCTTGCCGCGGATCACGGTGTCGACGTTCGCTATGACGGCGCCGACATGGCGCGGGCTGCCGACAAAGCGGGCCGCCGCGAGCGTCACGTCGGCGCGCACCCGAAAACGACGAAGCCGGCGCGTTGCCGCGCCGGCTTCGTGGACAATCGTCCCGGGTGAACGGGTCAGGCGGAGAACGAGGACCCGCAGCCGCAGGTAGTCGTGGCGTTCGGATTCTTGATGACGAATTGCGCCCCTTCGAGCCCCTCGGAGTAGTCGATCTCGGCACCGACCAGGTACTGGTAGCTCATGGGGTCGATCAACAGCGTCACGCCGTCCTTGACCATCGACGTGTCGTCGTCGTTGACGACCTCGTCGAACGTGAAACCGTACTGGAATCCCGAGCACCCGCCGCCGGTGACGAACACGCGGAGCTTGAGCTCCGGATTGCCTTCCTCTTCGATCAGCGTTTTCACCTTCGCCGCCGCGCTGTCGGTGAAGATCAGGGGCGCGGGCATTTCGGTTATCGCGTTCATCCAGACTCCTTGCGCGTAATCAAACTGCATTATCAAGCTTCCCGGCCTTTCACCGCAACCCTGCCGCCGATGGGGTCGGTCAGGGGTGCGGCCGGGCCGTTTGCGGCCCGCGGCGGGGACCCTGCACTCAGTCGGCGGCCGCCCGCTTGAATTCGACCACCGATGCCGACCCAGGTTCAGCGTGCGCGAGCCGGCCCTGGACCACCGCGCCGACATGCATTTCCAGGGTCCGGTAGCTGACGTCGCCGACCACCCTGCACTTCGCCTGCAGTTCGAGGTAGTCGTTTGCCGTCACCGGGCCGTTCACCGTACCGTTGATCACCACGTGCGATACCCGGATTTCGCCGTCGATGCGGGCGTGCTCGCTGATCACCACCGTACCCGGCTCGCCATCGGCCGCAACGACGTTGCCTTGCACGTGGCCGTCGACGCGCAAGCCACCCGCAAACGTCACGTCGCCGGTCACGACGGTACCGGCGCCGATCAGGCTGTCGATACGTTTCTGCGGGCTGGTCGATTTCTTCCTGAACATATGGGGTCCTCCTCAGGGCAGTACAAGATTACGCGATGCGCGCGGACTCGGCTGCCCGGTTTCGTAGGCGCGGGCCGTCAGCGACCGCACCTGAGCCCCGGCGGGCACCCGGAACGTGCCCTCGAGCCGCTGGTAGTACTTGAACCTCAGCTTCAAGGCGGGCGCCATTTCCGGCTGTTCGTCGGGCAGGTTGATCGTGGTCGGATGGAACGCCGGGGTTGCCCCGACGGGCGGCGCGATCGCCACCTGCATCGAAAGATGGCCGTCGAATTCGGCCGCCGGGTTGCCGCCGCGGACGACGAGCAGGCGGTACTGCCAGGCATCGTCACCCTCCCGCTCTGCCGCAAGTCGCTGAATCGACAGCCCGACCTGCTTGCTGGAGTCGGCGACGAGCCGTTGCAGGAACACGAGTTCCTCCTTGAGTTGCGTGTTCTCGTTCTGCAACTCCAGCGCCTGCTTCGAGAGCGTCGTCTGCGCACCTCGAGTCATCGCAAGCTCGCTTTCGAGCTGGGTGCTCCTGTTGAGCAGCTCCGCCGCTTCCGTGCGGAGCTGCGCCGACTCGGCCTCCAGCGCGGTCAACTTCGCTTCGAGGTTCTTGCGGTTGAACCCGCCGAAGATCTGGCCGAAGTCGAAGCCCCACCACCACATTCCGGCGACGACCGCGAGCAACGCCACGCCGAGGACGGCCCGCCACGGCCACGGCAGGTGGGTGCGCACCGCCATCCGCGGGGCGTCGATCGAGAAGTGCTGGCGCGCCCGGCGCCACCAGACGGAAAGCGCCACGGGGATTCCTAGGGCAGGACCGGCAGCGCACCCAGGCCGGTGGTCTCCGGCAGCCCGAACATCAGGTTCATGTTCTGGACCGCCTGTCCCGCGGCCCCCTTGACGAGATTGTCCTGCACGACGAGCACCGTGACGAGATCGCCGTTGCCCGGACGGTGGACCGCGATGCGCAGCATGTTCGACGCCCGCACGGACCGGGTGTCCGGCATCGACCCCTCCGGCATGACGTCGACAAACGGCTCGCCGGCATAGCGCCGTTCGAAGATTCCCTGCAAATCGACGACGTCGGTGCGCGTGAGGCGGGCGTAGAGGGTCGAATGCATGCCCCGGATCATGGGTACCAGGTGCGGCGTGAATACCAGCCGTACCGGTTCCGCGCTGTACGGCGCCAGCTGTTCGACCGTTTCGGGCAGGTGCCGATGTCCCTTGACTCCGTACGCCTTGAAGTTGTCCGATGCCTCGGAAAAGATGAGGTCCATCTCGGCCTTGCGGCCTGCGCCGGAGACCCCCGACTTGCAGTCGGCGATGAGGTGCCCGGCATCGACGATACCGGCTTCCAGCAGGGGCACGAATCCCAGCTGTACCGTGGTCGGATAGCAACCCGGATTGGCGACGATCCGTGCCTTGCGGATTGCATCGCGATTGAGTTCCGGCAGGCCGTAAACCGCCTCGGCGAGAAGGTCGGGACAGGTGTGCGGGATCCGATACCACTTCTCGAAGACTGCGGCGTCCTTCAGCCGGAAATCAGCAGCCAGATCGACGATCCGGACCCCGGCACCCGTGAGCTCGCGCGCCTGGGCCATGGCGACGCCGTGTGGAGTGGCGAAGAACACGACGTCGCAGCGGGCGAGTTCCGCTGCCGCGGGGTCCACGAACGCAAGGTCGTATCGGCCGCGCAGGCTGGGGAACAGGTCGGCCACCCGCGTGCCGGCATCCTTGCGCGACGTGATGGTCCGTACCTCCGACTCGGGATGGTGCGCCAGGAGCCGGAGGAGTTCCACGCCCGTATAGCCGGTTCCGCCGACGATGCCGATCTTGATCATGTCTGCCTCGCAGGAACAGCGGGCGATTCTAGCACTGCCCCGCTGCCGGGGTTATGCCATTGGAATAATATTGCGGCTGCGGCCGGGCCCGGAAAAGCACAAAGGCCGCCTCGTTCGGCGGCCTTTGCGTCGGGAGCGCCGGACGATCAGCGCTTCGAGAATTGCTTGCGACGGCGCGCCTTGTGCAGGCCGACCTTCTTGCGCTCGACTTCTCGCGCGTCGCGGGTGACCAGGCCCGCCTTGGAGAGCGTCGGCTTCAACGCGGCGTCGTAGTCGATCAGCGCCCGGGTGATGCCGTGCCGAACCGCGCCCGCCTGTCCGGATTCGCCGCCGCCGGCGACATTGATCATGATGTCGAACGTGGCCTCATGACCGGTGAGCTTCAGTGGCTGGCGGATCACCATGCGGCCCGTATCGCGCGAAAAGAACTCGTCCGCCGGCTTGTCGTTGACGACGATGTTGCCGTTGCCCTTCTTGATGAACACGCGGGCGACCGCGCTCTTGCGGCGGCCGGTGCCGTAATAGTAGTTGCCGATCATGGGTCAGATGTCCAGAGGTTTCGGTTGCTGGGCGGAGTGCGGATGCGCATCGCCGGCATAGCACTTCAGCTTCTTCAGCATCCGGTAGCCGAGCGGACCCTTCGGCAGCATGCCCTTGACCGCGATTTCGAGCGCGCGGCCCGGGAACCGGGCCTGCATCTTCGAAAAGGTGGTCGTCGAGATGCCGCCCGGATAGCCGCTGTGGCGGTGATAGAGCTTGTCGTCACCCTTGTTGCCGGTGACGCGGAGCCGTTCGACGTTGGTCACGACGATGAAATCGCCGGTGTCCATGTGCGGCGTGAACGTGGCCTTGTGCTTGCCGCGCAGACGAAGCGCAATCTGGCTGGCGAGACGGCCGAGGACTTTGTCCGTGGCGTCAACCACGTACCAATCCCGCTGGATGTCCTGCGGCTTGGCGGAAAAGGTCTTCATCGGGAATTCCAGTTTCGGGTGATTTCAGCAAAGTCTTGCATGTTAATAGATTTTTGGCTAAATGGTCAAGGCGGGACTGGCGCGCAGCTTATCCGCACCGGGCGGCGCTGGCATCGATCGAGCCTCGACCCCGGCAAGTGAACGTGCGGCGATCGCTGCGACACCTGGACCGCGACGTGTCGCGTCGCAACGGACGCGCTTTGCGGCGCCGCTTCCGGACAAAAAAAGCGCGACCTTTTGGGGTCGCGCTCTGAAGATTCCGCCCTAGGAGGAGGAAGGGAGGAATTGCCTGCGGCTGGAAAAGGAGGAGTTCTCCGGGTCCGCAGACATGGAATATGGTTCCATATTGCGATGCACAATGCAATATCTGTTGCGTCGCAATGGGCTGGACAAATGCCGCACCATAATGGGACGAGCTGCGTAAGTGTGTATTCACTGATTGTATGAGCAGGCCGGAATGCGCCCGGCATGTCCCGGCCGGCACGGAGGAAGGGAAAACGTCTTGAAAGCCAGGGTGAAATGGAACGAAGGCGTGAGCTTCGTCGGCGAGGCGGGAAGCGGTCATGCGGTCGTCATCGACGGTGCGCCGGAGTTCGGGGGACGCAACCTGGGCATGCGTCCGATCGAGCTCGTACTTCTGGGGGCGGCAGCGTGCACTGCCTTCGACGTCGTGCTGATCCTCAAGAAGGGGCGGCAGCCGGTCGCCGATTGCGTCGTCGAAGCCGAGGCCGAACGCGCCGAAACCGTGCCCAGGGTGTTCCGGAAGATACATCTGCGCTACATCGTGGCCGGGCGCGGTCTCGACCGAAGGCAGGTGGAGCGGGCCGCGAAGCTGTCCAAGGAAAAATACTGCTCCGCGACCATCATGCTCGCCGCAACGGCCGAGATCAGCTATGAGGTCGCGATCGTCGACGGCGACGAGATTCCACCGCCCGCGCAGGCACCGTCGGGCGGTTAGGCGCCACCAGGCTCGCCGAGCCGATTCAAGCGGCGCCGAGTCGCGCCACGGCCGCGGCGGGCGAGGCGCCGATCAGCCGCGCCAGTGCTCCCGTCGGGCCGAGGCGCCTGCCGATCATTTCGGGTTGCGCAGCGCGCGAATCAGGCTCGACGTGTCCCAGCGTGAGCCGCCCATGGCCTGAACGCGAGCGTAGAACTGATCGACGAGCGCCGTCACCGGCAGCGCGGCGCCGTTCGCGCGCGACTCCGCAAGGCAGATGGCCAGATCCTTGCGCATCCAGTCGACGGCAAACCCGAAATCGAACTTGTCCGTCACCATCGTCTTGCCGCGATTCTCCATTTGCCACGATTGCGCAGCCCCCTTGCTGATGACGTCGAGCACCCGTTCCGGGTCGAGCCCAGCCCGTTGCGCGAAGTTGATGCCCTCGGAGAGCGCCTGCACGAGGCCGGCAATGCAGATCTGGTTGACCATCTTCGTCAACTGGCCGCTACCCGGCCCGCCCATCAGCGTGACGGCGCGCGCGTAATGCGCGAGCACGCCTTCGGCGTGCGCGAACGCGGCGGCATCTCCGCCGACCATGATCGTGAGCTTGCCGTTTTCGGCGCCTGCCTGGCCGCCGGACACCGGCGCATCGAGAAACGCGACGCCCTTCGCTTTCGCGGAGGCGTGAATTTCGCGCGCGACCTGTGCAGAGGCGGTCGTGTGGTCGACGAGAAGGGTCCCCGTTGCCATCGCCGCCAGAGCACCGTCCTTGCCGGCGACGACGGCACGCACGTCGTCGTCGTTGCCGACGCATATCAGCACGATGTCGGCACCGGCCGCGGCCGCGGCCGGCGTCGGGGCGCTGGCCCCGCCGTACTGCTCGACCCACTTGGCGGCCTTCGCCGGCGTCCGGTTGTAGACGGTAATCGAGTGCCCGGCGCCCGCGAGGTGTCCGGCCATCGGATACCCCATTACGCCCAGCCCGAGGAATGCAAGTTTCTTGGCAGCCATCAGCCGTCCTTTCCTGGTTCCTGTTCCGCGCCATAGACCGGCGGCGCGTGTTTCTCATCGCCGCCGCGCCCGAAATGCCATTTGAGGAGGAGGATCGTCAGTGCGAGCGCGAGCGTGACGACGTTGGCGAGAATGACCGGCAACGCATCGAGCCGAAGCCCGTACCAGAGCCACAACGCTACGCCGGCAGCGAAGATGCCGAACATCCACCACGACAGATCGTCCGCGTGGCGCAACCGAACGATGCGCACGACCTGCGGGACGAAGGCGACGGTGGTCAGCGTGCCCGCTGCGAATCCCAGTGCGTCCTGCGACGAGACCATCGCGACGTCAACCGGCGACAAGTGCCGCGCGTGCCGCGGCGATGGCGGCACGCACCTGAGCCGGCGCCGTTCCGCCGGGGTGGTTGCGGGCCGCCACGGACCCGTCGAGGGTCAGCACGGCGAATACGTCGTCGCCGACAAGGGCGGAGAACGACTGCAGCTCGGCGAGCGGCAACGCGGAGAGGTCGACGCCCTTGCTCTCGGCGTGCCGGACGGCGCGGGCAACCGCCTCGTGCGCATCGCGGAACGGCAGCCCCTTCTTGACCAGGTAGTCGGCGAGATCCGTCGCCGTCGCGAATCCCTCGCGCGCCGCCTGCCGCATACGTTCGGGATCGGCCGTGATCCCGGTGGCAACCAGATCGGCCATGATCGTCAGCGTATCGGCCAGCGTGTCGACCGTGTCGAACAGGGGCTCCTTGTCTTCCTGATTGTCCTTGTTGTAGGCAAGAGGCTGACCCTTCATCAGGACGAGCAGTCCGACGAGGGCACCGACGACACGGCCCGTCTTTCCGCGAACGAGTTCCGGCACATCCGGATTCTTCTTCTGCGGCATGATTGAGCTGCCGGTGCAGAACCGGTCGGCGAGCCGGACGAAGCCGAAGCGCGGGCTCATCCACAGGATAAGCTCCTCGGAAAACCGCGACAGATGCACCATCACGAGTGAGGCGGCGGCCGTGAACTCGATTGCGAAGTCCCGGTCGGACACCGCGTCGAGCGAGTTCGTCGCAATGCCGTCGAAGCCGAGCTCCCTGGCCACGCGTGCGCGGTCGATCGGGTAGCTCGTCCCCGCGAGAGCGGCGCTCCCGAGCGGCAGCCTGTTCACGCGGCGACGGCAATCGGCGAAGCGTTCGGCATCGCGCGCCAGCATCGCTTCGTACGCGAGCAGGTGGTGGCCGAAGGTCACCGGCTGGGCGACCTGCAGATGGGTAAAACCGGGCATGATCGTGTCGGCGTGACGCTCCGCGAGGTCGAGCAGCGCGCCACGCAGGACCACGAGCCGTTCCAGAAGCGCATCGATCGCGGCGCGCAGGAACAGGCGGATGTCGGTGGCCACCTGATCGTTGCGGGACCGCGCCGTGTGCAGCCGTTTGCCGGCGTCGCCGACGAGCGCTGTCAGACGCTTTTCGATGTTGAGGTGGACGTCCTCGAGATCGCGTGACCAGATGAACGCGCCGCTGGCGATTTCGTCCCGCAGCGTGGCCATTCCCCGTTCGATGGAGGCGAGGTCTTCCTGCGTGAGCACCCCGACCCCGGCCAGCATCCGCGCGTGCGCCAGCGAGCCGGCGATGTCGACCTCGGCCAGCCGGCGGTCGAAATCGACCGAAGCGGTATAGCGCTTGACGAGGTCGGACACGGGCTCGCCGAAACGGCCGGACCAGCCCCCGCCGGCGGTGTCCGAATGCGACTTGGTGTCGGCCATGACGAGCGATGATGAAGAGAGTCGAAACGAACGGAACCGTGCAGCCGCTGCGCCGCGCCGCTTGCCTCACCCGCGGCGCTTGCCGACAATAGCCGGAATCGCTGGTCGCCACCCGGTCTCGCGCGGGGACCGGAGCTTCGGCACGAAGCTTGCATGCCGCCTCCGATATGCGGCCGATTATAAGACATAATTCCGCCTCCCTCGCCCTGCCGGACTTCCGCAATCTGGGAACGATCCTGCGCATCCTACTGGTCGTGAACCTGATGGCGGCGGTTGCGGCGCTCGTCCGCGAGGCCCACTGGGATCGAGTGGCAAGCGCAGGATTTGAACTCGCGGCGGCGGTGGAGCCGCAGCTTCTCGCGGTGCTCGCCATCCTGTACGCGGTCTCGCCGCGGCTCTCCCGGTTGCCGTATGCCACCGGGGCGGCAGTTGTTGCCGCCATTACCGTCGTGGCGGGCATCGTTGTCTTCGTGCTCATTGACCCCCTGGTGCCGCAGCCCCCGGGTGCGCTCCTGCGACAACTCATCCTGGCCCTGCTGGTCTGCATGGCGCTGCTGGGCTACTTCCATCTCCGGGCCAAGGCGCTTTCGCCCGCGATCACCGAGGCGCGGCTGCAGGCGCTGCAGGCGCGCATCCGGCCCCATTTCCTGTTCAACAGCATCAATGCCGTGTTGTCGCTGATTCGCCGCGAGCCCGCACGGGCCGAGGAGGCGCTCGAGGACCTCGCGGACCTCTTCCGGGTGCTGATGCGCGACAACCGCGACCTGGCGCCGCTCGCCGACGAAGTCCAGTTGTGCCGCCAATATCTGGCGCTCGAACAGCTGCGGCTCGGCGAACGACTGCAGGTCGAGTGGCACCTCCAGAGCATGCCCGCCGACGCGCTGGTGCCGCCGCTCGTACTGCAGCCGCTGCTCGAGAACGCCGTCTACCACGGCATCGAGCCGCTGACGTCCGCCGGCGTCGTGTCGATCAACATCTTCTACAAGGGGGGTGAGCTGCACGCGATCCTGCGCAACCCGTACCGCGTGGACGGTGGGAAGCATCACGCCGGAAACAAGATGGCGCTGGCAAACGTCCGCGAGCGTCTCGCGCTGCACTTCGACGCGGAGGGTGTTCTCGAATCGCGGGTGAAGGCGGACGCCTACGAGGTGCACGTCCGGATGCCCTACCGGACCGCCGGATCCGCGGCCGGGAGTGCCACCGGCCGTCAGCCAGGTCCGTCGCGCGCCGTCGGCGGCAACGGCGGCGCCCATCACCGCTCGACGATTCGCGTGGACGTCGGCAAGACGGAGGTCTTCCGTGGCTGATGCCCCTTTGCGCGTCCTCGTCGTCGACGACGAAGCGCCCGCGCGCCGGCGCTTGCGCGAGCTCCTCGACGACTGCTCTGCAGTTCTTCCCATCGCGATCGTCGGCGAGGCTGCCAACGGCCGTGAGGCCCTCGACGTCCTGCAGGCGGTGGCGGCCGATCTCGTCCTTACCGACATTCGCATGCCGGACATGGATGGCATAGAGCTCGCGCGCCATCTGCTGAAGCTGCCGCAGCCGCCGGTGCTGATCTTCACCACGGCCTTTCACGAGCATGCGCTGCAGGCGTTCGACGTGAACGCCGTCGATTACCTGATGAAGCCGGTCCGGATGCAGCGTCTGCTCGCCGCGCTGCAGAAAGTGCCGCGTCTGAAGCCGCTCACGGCGACGCGGCTCGATCAACTGCCATCCACCGCGCGCCGGTTTCTCTCGGTCACCGAGCGCTCGCGCGTCGTGCTGGTGCCGGTGGAGGACGTCGTCTACCTCAAGGCCGAGCTGAAGTACATCACCATCCGCACTGTCCAGCGGGAATACCTGCTCGAGGAATCGCTGACCCGGCTCGAGGAGGAGTTCGGCCCCCGCTTCGTGCGCGTGCACCGCAACTGCCTCGTCGCGCGCGATTTCATCCGCGGATTCGAGCGGCGCGTCGGCGACGAAGGTGATGCGCACTGGGAGGTGCTGCTGCGCGACGTTGCCGAGTCGCTGCCGGTTTCGCGCCGCCAGCAGTTCGTCGTCAGGGAGATCGGCAGGGAGAATCAGTGAGGAAGCGAGGAAGTGAGGAGAGCCCAGCGCGGCGGCAGGTTAGACTTCCGCACTTCCTGATCATCTGGCCTCCCTGCTTCCATCCCCATGCCTCCCCGCACCCTGATCTGCGGTTCGCTCGCCTACGACACCATCATGGTGTTTCCGGACCGCTTCGCCCGCCACATCCTGCCCGAGCAGGTGCATCTGCTGTCGGTGTCCTTCACGGTCGGTGAGATGCGCCGCGAGTGGGGCGGGTGCGCCGGCAACATCGCGT
>Ga0105106_10003738_pt1 | contig 10824 bp, 7 predicted proteins | sample PPLLaktember2015_5_FD_79109 | JGI IMG/M metagenome (GOLD analysis project Ga0105106, IMG submission 79109) | Freshwater sediment microbial communities from Prairie Pothole Lake near Jamestown, North Dakota, USA - PPLs Lake P8 Core (1) Depth... | ecosystem: Environmental > Aquatic > Freshwater >... | reverse complement strand
GGCTGACCGGCCTAATCCCAGCTCAACGCGCCGCCGGTCTGGTACTCGGTGACGCGCGTCTCGAAGAAGTTCTTCTCCTTCTTCAAGTCGATCATCTCGGCCATCCACGGGAACGGGTTGTCGGCCTTGTCGAAGACCGGATCGAGGCCGATCTGCTGGCAGCGGCGGTTGGCGATGAAGCGCAGGTACTCCTTGAACATCGGGGCATTGAGGCCCAGCACGCCGCGCGGCATCGTGTCCTCGGCGTAGCGGTACTCGAGCTCGACGCCCTTCCGCATCAGCTCGGCGATCTCGGCCTTGAACTCGGCCGTCCACAGCTGCGGGTTCTCGAGCTTGATCGTGTTGATGAGGTCGATGCCGAAGTTGCAGTGCATCGACTCGTCGCGCAGGATGTACTGGTACTGCTCGGAGCTGCCGGTCATCTTGTTCTGCCGGCCCATCGCGAGGATCTGCACGAAGCCGACGTAGAAGAACAGCCCCTCCATGATGCAGGCGAAGACGATCAGGCTCTTCAGGAGCTGCTGGTCGGCCTCGTCGGTGCCGGTCTTGAAGGCCGGGTTGGTCAGCACCTCGATGAACGGGATGAGGAACTCATCCTTGTCGCGGATCGAAGAGATCTCGTGATAGGCGTTGAAGATCTCGCCCTCGTCCAGTCCGAGGCTCTCGACGATGTACTGGTAGGCGTGGGTGTGGATCGCCTCCTCGAAGGCCTGCCGCAGCAGGTACTGGCGGCACTCCGGCGCCGTGATGTGCCGGTAGGTGCCGAGCACGATGTTGTTGGCGGCAAGGCTGTCCGCGGTGACGAAGAAGCCGAGGTTGCGCTTGACGATCAGCCGCTCGTCGTCGGTGAGGCCACCCGGGTTCTTCCACAGCTCGATGTCGCGCTGCATGTTGATCTCCTGCGGCATCCAGTGGTTCGCGCAGCCCGCGAGGTACTTGTCCCACGCCCAACGGTACTTGAACGGCACGAGCTGGTTGACGTCGGCCTGGCCGTTGATGACGCGCTTGTCCTCGAGGCGCACGCGACCCGTCGGGATCGATGGCTGCTGGCGATCGACGTCGAGGTCGTGCACCGGCTCGCGCGAGAGGATGCCGCCGGCGCCCTGCGCGCGGATCGTGTCGGGCGTAGCCGCATGCGCGGGCAGCCCCGGGGCGGGGGAGAGATCGTCTTCGAACGTCAGCATTTCGTGTGTCTCCTGCGGCCTGCCTGCACAGGCCTTGGTGTCGCTTCGGGGCGCCGCGGTCGCGCCCGGTTCAATTCATCGCCTTCAGCTTCTCGTAGAGGAACTCGGGCGCGAAGTCCTGGCCGGACAGCCACGCGATCGACGACAGCCCGTAGTCCAGGTAGAACTGCGAGAAGTGCGATCGGTCCCGCAACGGCTCCAGCGACTCGCCGTGCAGCTCGTCCGCGAGGTCCACGACACCCTTCCGCCCATCGTTGAACTCCAGCCAGACCTTGTAGTCACCCATGTACTTCGCCTCGATCACGTGCCGGGGCGTCTGCTCGTAGCGGGCCAACGGCGGCCTCCCTTTCGTGAAGTTGACGAACGCGCCAAGCGCTGCCCGGAAAAACCGGCGCGCGACGCGAGCCGCGTGCGTCGCGCGCCTTCCGGTCGTGCGTCGCGGGACGTCCGGGTTTTGTTCCCGTATCCGTCCTGCCGGCACCTCCGCGCCGCGGCGTTCTCTCGTCTGCCGCGATCACCGGTGCCGTATCGGGTGGCCTTGCCTGGATGCGCGTGCAACTTCTGGGATTCCTGTCCGGGTCCGCGCTCCGGTCCTGCCGTGCCGCCCACCGAGTTCCTGATCCCTTCCGTCCTCCTGTCAGCCTGCGAGGCCCAACAGCCCCCGCGAGGGTCCGTCGTTCACGTTCGCCGCCGGGCGGTAGGTCGAGACCAGGCCGGCGACGATGTTCTTCAGCACGTCGTCCGACGTGCACGGCAATGCGGCGTACGAGACGAAGAGACCCGTGCCCGCCCGCGGATGGGCGATCCAGCGTCCGAACGCCTGGTGCGTCGCCGCGACCGCGCGCGCCGCAAGGTTGGCGGCGTGGCCGAAGTAGATCGGCTCGAACGGGCAGGGCGTCCACGTCGCGTTCACCACCTGCACCGCGTACATCCCGGCGCAGGTCGGTGCGCTCGGCGTCGAGAACGACGCCGGCGCCGAGAACAGCCAACCGCCGTAGCGCACGGTGCGATCGGTCGACCCGGGACTGAAGGAGAGCGGCAAGGGAGCCTCCGCGGGCGTCGCGCGCCGGACCCGCCTACTGGCAGGCCTCGCACGTGGGGTCGGAGCGATCGCCGCCCGTTTGCACGGGCTTAACTTCCGCCCATGCGCGGAAGTTAGCGATCGCCGCTGCCCGACGTTCGGCATGCCTCATTGGCATGCCTCACACGTCGGGTCGTCAATCGCGCAGAACTTCGGCGCCTCCGATTCCCCGGCGGCGCCCGCCGCCGCGGTGCCCTTCGCCGTCGCCGCCGACGCGATACCGCCCGACGCCGTCACCGCGTTCAGCTCACCGCCACGGCCCGTGGACTTCTCGGCCGACGTCGCGGCGAGCGTGCGCAGGTAGTAGGTGGTCTTCAGCCCGCGCAACCAGGCGAGCTTGTAGGTCTCGTCGAGCTTCTTGCCCGACGCCCCGGCCATGTAGATGTTGAGGCTCTGCGCCTGGTCGATCCACTTCTGGCGGCGCGCGCCGGCCTCGACGATCCACGTGGTCTCGACCTCGAAGGCGGTGGCGTAGAGGTTGCGCAAGCTCGCCGGGACGCGGTCGATCTTGGCGAGCGAGCCGTCGAAGTACTTGAGGTCGGACACCATCACGTCGTCCCAGAGGTCCAGCTCCTTCAGGTCCTGCACCAATTGCTCGTTCACGACCGTGAACTCGCCGGAGAGGTTCGACTTGACGTAGATGTTCTGGTAGTCGGGCTCGATCGACGCGGACACGCCGATGATGTTGGAGATCGTCGCCGTCGGAGCGATCGCCACGCAGTTCGAGTTGCGCATGCCGTGCTCGCGGATGCGCGCGCGCAGCGCTTCCCAGTCCATCGTCGACGACTCGTCCGTCTCGACGTAGCCGCCGCGCTCGTCGCGCAGCAGCTTGAGCGAGTCCTGCGGCAGGATGCCGCGGTCCCAGAGGCTGCCGCCGAACGAGCTGTACCGACCACGCTCCTCGGCCAGCTCGGTCGAGGCCCAGTAGGCGTGGTAGCAGACGGATTCCATCGACGCGTCGGCGAAGCGCATCGCGTCGTCCGACGCGTAGGGAACCCGCAGCAGGTGCAGGCAGTCCTGGAAGCCCATGATGCCGAGTCCCACCGGACGGTGCTTCAGATTGCTGTTGCGCGCCTTCGCCACCGCGTAGTAGTTGATGTCGATCACGTTGTCGAGCATGCGCATCGCCGTCGTGATGGTGCGCGCGAGCTTCGCCTGGTCGAGCTGCCAGCCCCCGTCGATCCTCGTCATGTGGGCGAGCAGGTTCACCGAGCCGAGGTTGCAGACCGCGATCTCGGTGTCGCTGGTGTTGAGCGTGATCTCGGTGCACAGGTTGCTGCTGTGCACCGTGCCGACGTGCTGCTGCGGCGAGCGGACGTTGCAGGCGTCCTTGAAGGTGATCCAGGGGTGGCCGGTCTCGAACAGCATCGAGAGCATCTTGCGCCACAGCTGCACTGCCGGGATCCGCTTGTACAGCTTGAGCTCGCCGCGGGCGACCTTGTCCTCGTAGCGCGTGTAGGCCTCCTCGAAAGCGCGGCCCCACTTGTCGTGCAGGTCGGGCACGTCCGAGGGCGAGAACAGCGTCCAGTCGCCGCCCTCGACGACGCGCTTCATGAACAGGTCGGGGATCCAGTTCGCGGTGTTCATGTCGTGCGTGCGGCGGCGGTCGTCGCCGGTGTTCTTGCGCAGCTCGAGGAACTCCTCGATGTCGAGGTGCCAGCTCTCGAGGTAGGTGCACACGGCGCCCTTGCGCTTGCCGCCCTGGTTCACCGCGACCGCGGTGTCGTTCACCACCTTGAGGAACGGCACCACGCCCTGGCTCTTGCCGTTGGTGCCCTTGATGTGCGAGCCCATCGCGCGCACGTTGGTCCAGTCGTTGCCGAGGCCGCCGGCGAACTTGGACAGCAGCGCGTTCTCCTTGATCGCCTCGTAGATGCCGTCGAGGTCGTCGGCGACCGTCGTGAGGTAGCACGACGAGAGCTGCGAGCGGTGCGTGCCGGAATTGAACAGCGTCGGCGTCGACGACATGAAGTCGAACGTCGACAGCACGTCGTAGAACTCGATCGCGCGCGCCTCGCGATCGACCTCGTTCAGCGCGAGGCCCATCGCCACGCGCATGAAGAAGCACTGCGGCAGCTCGAAGCGGCGGCCCGCGTTGGCGTGCACCGCGTACTGGTCGATGAGGAAGTAGCGGTCGTAGAGCGTCTGCAGGCCGAGGTAGCCGAACTGAAGGTCGCGCTCGGGCTTCAGCGCGGCGCCGAGCTTGCCCATGTCGAACTGGAGCAGCGCCTCGTTGAGCAGCCCGATCTTGACGCCGTGCTTGACGAATTGCGGGAAGTACTCCGCATACTTCGACGACATGTCCGCCTGCGTTGCCGGTTCGCCGAGCGCCTCGAAGCGCAGCGCGTCGAGCAGCAGGCGCGCGGTCACGTAGCTGTATTGCGGGTCCTTCTCGATCAGCGTGCGCGCCGCGAGCACCACGCCCTTGCGCACCTCGTCCATCGGCACGCCGTCGTAGAGATCCTTGAGCGTCGCGCGCAGGATCCGCTCGGCGTCGACGTCCGCGAGGCCCTCGCACGACTCCCGCACGAGCGCGGTCAGGCGGGCCATGTCGAGCGGCTTCCGCACACCGTTCTCGATGACCTCGATTGCCTGGATGGCTTCCTGGCGGGCCGCGGGTTTCTGCTGCGCACGCTCCTGCGAGCGCCGCTCGCGGTAGAGCACGTAGGCGCGGGCGACCTCGTGCGCGCCGCTGCGCATCAGCGACAGCTCGACCTGGTCCTGGATCTCCTCGATGTGGATCGCGCCGCCCTCGGGCTTGCGCTTCATCAGCGATCCGACCACGACATCGGTCAGGCGGGTGACCTCGTCGCGTACGCTCGCCGACGCGGCGCTCTGACCGCCGTGCACGGCGAGGAACGCCTTGGTCATCGCGATCGTGATCTTGGCCGGCTCGAAGCCGACCACGGACCCGTTGCGGCGGATGACCTTGTACTGGGCGAAGCGGGGATCGGCCCCCGTGCCGACCGGCAATCCGGCCTCGGCGCTGGCCATCGTGCCCATGGGCACGCTGGGCGAGGCGGTGGACGGGACGGCGGACGTGAGTTGCATGCGGTGTTTCTCCCGAATTCTTGTGCTTGTGACGATCTCGAACGCCCGGGACGCGAAGCGAATACTTTTGCGCAATCCCGCGACCGGCGCGGCATGTCGTCCCAAGCGTGCAAACGGTCGCGCGTCGGCTTGACAGGCCGTGCCGAACCCTCCTGACCCGGCACGCATTGCCGATTGCGCTTCAGAATCAGAACCTACAAGATATTGTGTTGAGATGCAGGTTCAGCACCAAGCATAGTGGCTTGGCGGCCGTCATGCAAGCGCCAATTTATCCCCGCGGACGCGTGCCGGAATCGCCGCTGAAAACAGGAACTTGGGTGTGGGCCGCCACACGATCCACCGACGCTCCACCGCTTGTTCACCGACTTGTCCACAGGGATCACGCCGGCGGCCCGCTTCGCGGTCGTGCCCGTTGCGCAACAAGGACTTCCCTCGTCGCAGCGCAGCAAGGACCGTATTCGGGCCCGGGTCGTTGCTGTCAAAAAACCCCGCCGCTGCACCGTAACGGCACCTGCGCCCGTGCTTATCCATGTTGCCGGGCCGATAAACAACCCCGCAACCCGCATGAAACTGTTCTACTGGAGCGCGGGGGGCAGGCGGAACAGGCGGTTGCCGGCGATGGCGACGACGGTGTCCTCGGGCGATGCAGCGAGGATCGCGAGTCCGGTCAGGCGGCCGAATGCCGGCAGGAGCGCCCGGCGTCGCCCGAGCACGAAGCACGGCAGCCGGACCGATTCGCGTCCGCGACCGGCGAGTCGTACGCCGGGGTGGACGTGGCCGCACAGGGCGTAACCCGTCCGGGGTGCCTGCGGGATGTGGCAGGCCAGGAATGGCGGGAGCGCGTGGGGCTCGTCGACCACGTCGACCGCCCAGGCCGTCGGCGGATCGCCGGCCCGGGCGTCATGGTTGCCGCGCACGATCCGGACCGACAGTCCCGAGTGAGCGTCGCGCCACGCGCGGAAGGCCGTGTCGAGCGCGGGCACGCGGCCCGATGCGGCGTGCAGGAAGTCGCCGAGCACACACAGCGTCCCGGCGCGCGTGCGGGCGACGAGCGTGGCGAGCCGCGCGAGGTCGTCGGCGGTCGCGCCACGCGGCAGGGGGATGCCTCCCGCCCGGAACGCCGCGCCCTTGCCCAGGTGCACGTCGGCGACGAACAGCGTGCGCCCGCGGGGCCAGTACAGCGCGCGGGCGGCGTGGAGCTCCACGGCTTCCCCGCCACACGATGCGGACAGGACGTCCCGGGCCGCATCCGGGCCAGTGGGGCTTGTCGGAAGTTGCAGTGTCGCGACGCTCATCGGTCGGAATGCCTGTCTTGACGCGGCACGCGTTGCCTGGGTGCCCCTGCGTGGCGCACACTTGGATCGAGGGCCGATTCTAAGTCAGCCCACCGCGCGGCGCCCGGGGCGACGGCGGATGGGCAGGCTCACTGGACTACCCTCCGCGCTAACGCGCCTCGGGGGGATTCGCCCTCGGGGCGGCCCTTCGGGCTCATGGGACCATGCCGCGCTTCGCTGCCAACCTGACGATGCTGTGGAACGACGTGCCTTTCCTCGACCGGTTCGGCGAGGCGGCCGAGGCGGGGTTCCGCGCCGTCGAATTCCTGTCGCCCTACGAGTTCCAGTCGCGCGAGCTGGTCGAGCGCGCGCGTGCGCACGAACTCGAGGTGGTGCTGTTCAACGCCGCACTCGGCGATTGGGCCGCGGGCGACCGCGGGCTCGCCTCGCTTCCCGGGCGCGAGCACGAGTTCGCCGCGGAGTTCGCCGGCGCGCTCCGCTACGCGCAGGCGCTCGGCACGAAACGGCTGCACGTGATGGCGGGGCTGCTCCCCGAGGACGCCGACGCGGACGAGCGCGCGCGCCGCGTACGCACCTACGTGCGCAACCTGCGTCTGGCGTGCGAGGAGGCGGCGCCGCAGGGCGTCACGGTGCTGATCGAGCCGATCAACCCGTTCGACATGCCGAACTACCTCCTGAGCACGCAGCGCGAGGCGCACGCGATCCGCGCCGAGGTCGGCGCGCCGAACCTCAAGGTGCAGATGGACTTCTATCACTGCCAAATGGACGAGGGCGATCTCGCGAACAAGTTCCGGCGCTGGCAGCCGCACATCGGCCACGTGCAGATCGCGGGCGTGCCGGGACGGCACGAGCCCGACGCGGGCGAGATCAACTACACCTACCTGTTCCGGTTGCTGGACGACCTCCGCTACGACGGCTGGGTGGGCTGCGAGTACCGTCCGCAGGGCTCGACGGTCGCCGGCCTCAACTGGCTGTTCCGCCTGCTCGACCGCAAGCCGCCGCACTGACCGGGCGGGCGTCAGACACAGACGCTCATGCCGCCGTCGACGAAGATCGTCTGGCCGGTGATGTAGCTCGCGGCATCGGAGGCGAGGAACACGGCGATGCCGGCGAGCTCGTCGGGGTCTCCCCAGCGGCGCATCGGCGTGCGGCCCCGCACCCAGGTGTCGAACTCCTTGTTGTCGATGAGCGCACGGTTCATTTCGGTGAGGAAGTAGCCCGGCGCGATCGCGTTGACGCGGATGCCCGTGGGGCCGAGTTCGGTGGCGAGCCCGCGCGTCAGCTGGCGCACGCCGCCCTTGGCGGCCGTGTAAGGGACGATCGTGGGGCGCCCGAGCTCGCTCATCAGCGACGCGATGTTGATGATGACGCCCCGGCCCCGCGCCTTCATGCCGGGCAGCGCGGCCTGCGCGACCAGGAACGGTGCGGTGAGGTTGGTCGCGATGATCGCGTCCCAGTCCTCGAGCGGGAATTCGGTGACCGGATGGCGCCGCTGGATGCCGGCGTTGTTGACGACGATATCGATCGCTCCGTGCCGCGCCTCGAGGTCGGCAATCGCGGCCCGCACGGCGTCGCGGTCGGTGACGTCGAACACCGCGGCGTCGGCGCGCCCGCCGTCACCCTCGATCGAGGCGCGGGCCGCGGACAGTGCCTTGGCGTCGCGACCGTTCAGCACCGTGAGGGCGCCGGCGCGCGCGAGCCCGCGCGCGATCGCCAAGCCCAGGCCGCGGGCGGCGCCGGTGACGAGGGCCACGCGGCCCGAGAGGTCGAGGGAAAGCGGCATGGAGTGTCCTTGTCTGAAGACGGTCGAAAGCACACATCGTCACATCTCCGCGTCCGCGGCGCAAATCGCAGGGTGGTCGCGCGCCTCGCGACTTGCGCATCGGTCGAACGGCGAGGGACCGGCGCGTTTCAGTCGACGGACGCGGCGGCCTCGAGCTCGCCGACCATGCGTGCAACGCGCGCCTCGAGCGCCTCGGTGGTGAGCTTCTCGCGGAACATCTCGACCATCAGCGGAAACGCGAACGGCGTCGGGCGCGGCGGGTCGGTGATGACGACACGGCTGGCACGAAGGCGCGCGAGGGCTGCGGCGAGCCGCGTCGCTTCGAGCTCGCGTTCCAGCACCTCGCGGGTCGCCTGCGCGAGCAGCGGGTTGTCGGGGTCGTACTCGGCGAACACGTCGTGGATGAGTCCCGACGATGCCTGCAATTGCCGGCTCGACTGTCCCTGCCCGGGAAAGCCCTGGAACACGAGTCCGGCGACGCGGGCGATCTCCCGGAAGCGCCGTCGGGCGAGCTCGGCGGCGTTCAGCCCGGCGAGGATGTCGCGCTCGACGTCGGCGGCCGCCAGCAGCGGGCCTAGCTCGCGAACGCGGAGCGTCACGGGCTCCGGCGAGAGCAGCGCGAAACCGTAGTCGTTGACGGTGATGCTGAACGTGCGCGGTGCCGCGCGCGACAGCCGGTAGCTCATCAGCGTGGCGAGCCCGAGATGCGCGAGACGTCCCTCGAACGGGTAGAAGACGAGGTAGTGACCGTCGCGGGTCGCGAGTCGTTCCACCAGCCATTCGTTGCCGGCCGGCAGTGCGGACCAGCGCGCCTGCAATGCGAGGAGCGGGCGCACCAGCGCGAGCTCCGGCTGCGCGTACGTGCCCGAGCGGGCCTGCGCGATCAGCCCGCGCGTGCGCTCGGCGAGGAGCGTGGAGAGCGCCATCTTCGCACCCATCCAGCGCGGCACGACCGCGGAACGCGCCGGCGCGGGCTTCACCCACGCGGTCATCTCGCGCACGCGGACGAACTCCAGCATCCGCCCGGCGAACACGAAGCACTGCCCCGGCACGAGGCGCGCGATGAACGACTCCTCGACGTGGCCGAGCGCCTTGCCGCTGGCGAGTCGCACGGTGATGCTCGCCTCGGCGACGATCGTCCCGATCGACATGCGATGTCGACGCGCCATGGCGGCGTCGGGTGCCCGCGCGATGCCGTCCTCGCCGATCACCACGCGGCGATATTCGGGATACGCATTGAGGCTCGCGCCGCCGTGCACGACGAAGTCGAGCGCGAAGCGCCACTCGTCGTCGGTGAGGTGCGCGTACGCCCGCGTACCGCGCACTTCCGCCTTGAGCGCGTCGGGGTCGAACCCGCCGCCGAGCGCGCACGTGACGAGGTGCTGGATGAGGACGTCAAGGGGCGCGTCGGCCGGCACGCGCGCTTCCACCTCGCCGGCCGCGGCGGCTTCGCGCGCGGCGGCGGCCTCGATGAGCTCGAGCGCGTGCGTCGGCAGCACGGTGACGCGCGAGACCTCGCCGGGGCGGTGGCCGCTGCGGCCGGCGCGCTGCAGCAGCCGGCCGACGCCCTTGGGACTGCCGATCTGCAGCACCTGGTCGACGGGCGCGAAGTCGACGCCGAGATCGAGACTGGACGTGCACACCACCGCGCGCAGCCGACCGTCGCGCAACGCCTGCTCGACCCACTCCCGCACCTCGCGTCCGAGCGAGCCGTGGTGGAGCGCGATCGACCCGGCCCAGTGCGGCCGCGCCTCGAGCAGCGCCTGGTACCAGATCTCCGCGCTCGATCGCACGTTGGTGAAGACCAATGTCGAACGCGCCGACTCGATGGCGCGCACGACCTCCGGCAGCAGGCGCACGCCGATGTGCCCGGCCCACGGGAAGCGCTCGATCGACGCCGGGGCGAGCGTGGCGATGTCGATCTGCTTCGCTTCGAGCCCGCGGACGATGCGGGCCGCGGCGGCACCGCGGGGACCCACCAATGCGGCGGCCGCGTCCGCGAGATTGGCGAGCGTGGCCGACAGGCCCCAGACGCGAAGGCCGGGCCGCAGGCCGGCCAGCCGGGCCCGGGCGAGCTCCACCTGCACGCCGCGCTTCGACGACAGGAGCTCGTGCCACTCGTCGACGACCAGCGCCTCGAGGTGCGCGAAGCGCTCGCGCCAGTCGGCACGCGACAGGAACAGCGAGAGGCTCTCCGGCGTGGTGACGAGTACCGTGGGCAGCCGGCGCGCCTGGCGCGCGCGCGCGGCGTCGCTCGTGTCGCCCGTGCGCACGTCCACCGACCAGTGCGGGGCGAGCGCCCGGGCCGCCTCGACCAGCGCGAGTCCGGTGTCGCCCGCGAGCGCGCGCAGCGCCGTGACCCACAGCATCGCGAGCGGAGGGGGATGGTCGGCCGCACCCCGGCAGCCGCAGACCATCGCGGGCAGCGCC
>Ga0105106_10003737_pt1 | contig 10825 bp, 9 predicted proteins | sample PPLLaktember2015_5_FD_79109 | JGI IMG/M metagenome (GOLD analysis project Ga0105106, IMG submission 79109) | Freshwater sediment microbial communities from Prairie Pothole Lake near Jamestown, North Dakota, USA - PPLs Lake P8 Core (1) Depth... | ecosystem: Environmental > Aquatic > Freshwater >... | reverse complement strand
GCTGGCGGGTTTCGCGCGCGGGTTCTACGCTCTTGCGGACGAGCACGGCGTCGATCTCGTCGGTGGCGACACGACCAAAGGGCCGCTCAACCTCTGCGTGACGATTCTGGGCGAGGTGCCCGCCGGTGAAGCGCTGACGCGGGCAGGCGCGCGACCGGGCGACGACATCTACGTCTCGGGAACGCTCGGGGACGCCGCGCTGGCGCTCGCTGCGATGTCGGGGCGGACGTCGCTCGCGCCGTCCGACGCCGCGGCGTGCCGGGAGCGCCTCGAGAACCCCATGCCGCGCATCGCGTTGGGCGAGGCACTGCGCGGCATCGCGAGCGCAGCCATCGATGTTTCGGACGGACTGACCGGCGATATCGGCCACATTCTCGAACGGTCCGGTGCCGGTGCGACCATCGAGCTCGCCGCTATTCCACGACGTGAAGCGCTCGCGGCAAAGCTCGGCGGGCACGAGCGCGCGCTCGCGCTCCAGTGTCTGCTGGCGGGCGGCGACGACTACGAGCTCTGCTTCACCGCTCCCGCGTCGATGCGGGAGCGGATCGCGGCGATCGCGCGGACGGGCGCATTGCCGCTGACGCGCGTCGGCGTCATCGTCGCAGGTGCCGGGCTCGTCGTGCGCGACGAACGCGGCGGCTTGCTGCCGGCGTTGCCGCACGCCTACGACCACTTCGCCGGAAATTCGCCGTGAGCGCACCCGCGCCCACGTGGCGATTCCTCGTCAGCCATCCCGCGCATTTCGTCGCGCTGGGGTTCGGCGCCGGTCTGGCGCCGGTGGCGCCGGGCACGTTCGGAACGCTGCTCGCGATCCCTATCGCGATGGCGCTCCAGGCGCGATTCTCCGACACGGGCTACCTCGTCGTCGTCATCGCGTTGACGCTGATCGGCATCTGGGCCGCCAGCGTCACCGGCGAGGATCTCGGCGTGCCCGACCACGGCGCGATCGTCTGGGACGAGGTCGTGGCATTCCTCCTGGTGCTGTTCTTCGCGGGCACCGACGGGGTGCGCCTGGCGTTCGCATTCCTGCTGTTCCGGTTCTTCGACATCGTGAAGCCCCCGCCGATCCGGCAGCTCGACGCCGCGCTCAAGAACGGCTTCGGCGTGATGGCCGACGATTTCCTCGCGGCCGGCTATACGCTGCTCGCGCTGGCCGTGGGACAGAGGATCCTCCAGTGACCGCGTCCGCAGCGGAACGCCTGGACAGCGTCGCGGGTGTGTCCGCAGCGCGGATCGAGGAGGCCGGGCTCAATGCGCTGCAGACGCAGCGGCAGCTTTTCTACGATGGCTGGCTGCTGCGGCTGTCCGCCGGCAAGGCCCGGCGCGCCCGCAGCGTCAACGCGCAATTCGGGTCGACGCTGCCGCTGGCGGAAAAGATCGGGTATTGCGAGCGCGTGTTCGACCGGCACGGGCTGCCATTGCTGTTTCGGATGACTCCATTCGTACGGCCCGCCGGCCTCGCGGTTGAACTCGCCGCGCGGGGCTTTGCCGCGTTCGACGAGACGCTGGTCCAGGCGATGCCGCTGATCGGCCCGCCCGCGTTGCCCGCGGTCGCTCCCGACGTGACCGTCGCCGCATCCGATGCCGACACGTTCGTCGACGCGGTTTGCGACCTGCGCGAATCCCCGGCGGCACATCGCGAAGCGCTGCGCGAAAGGCTCCAGCATTCCGCGCTCGACAAGCGGTATGCGGTGGTCTGCGTCGATGACCGCGTCGTCGGCGCGGCGCAGGTTGCACTCGAAGGCACGCTGGCGGGCCTCTTCGACGTCGTTACCGCGGAGGATGCGCGCGGACGCGGTTACGCAACGGTCGCCTGTGCCCACCTGCTGTCCTGGGCGTGGCAGCACGGCGCGCAGGCGGCATACCTGCAGGTCGATGTCGGCAACGCGCCTGCACTCGCCGTGTACCGTCGGTTCGGCTTCGCGACGATATACACCTATCACTACCGTGCGCGGCCGGCGGAGGATGCATGAGTGCGGCGGGCGAAGCCGAGGCCCGTAGGGCGCGTCGCCGCGCAATTGCGTGCGGCCGACCGCACAGCGCCGCGCATGCCGCAACCGCGGGGGAGGACGCATGAGTGCAGCAACGGTGTCGCTGGCGACGGACCTCGGGCGGGCGCTCGCCGCCCGGGGCTGGTTCGTCGCCACGGCCGAGTCCTGTACCGGCGGCCTGATCGCGGGGGCGATCACCGACGTCGCCGGCAGCTCCGGCTGGTTCGACCGCGGGTTCGTCACCTACACGAACGCGGCCAAGATCGAGATGCTTGGCGTCGCTGCGGCGACCCTGGACACATTCGGCGCGGTCAGCGAGGCGACGGCCCGGGAGATGGCGGGCAGCGCCCTGGAACGAAGTCGGGCCAACCTCGCCGTCGCGGTGACCGGGATTGCCGGACCCTCCGGGGGAACGGCGGCGAAGCCCGTGGGAATGGTCTGTCTTGCCTGGGCTCGCCGATCGGGCACGATCGACGCGACGACGTGCCGGTTCGACGGCGACCGGGCGACCGTCCGCGCAGCGACCGTCGTCGCGGCGCTCGAAGGACTGCTGAGCCGCGCCCGTTGACCCGGATCGATTGCCGTTTCGGTCCGGTGGATTAGGCCGAGCGGGGACTGGCATCGAACGATCGTTCTATGCCATAATTCCCTTCGATGACGGGTTCGATTCCCGGCGCGGCTTTCCGCCGCAGTCCGGCCGCCGAGCCCCGAAGTACCGGCGCAACCCCCTCCTCAGGACATACCACGATGGACGACAACAAGAGCAAGGCGCTCGCCGCCGCTCTCTCCCAGATCGAAAAGCAGTTTGGCAAGGGCTCGATCATGAAAATGGGCGATGCCCAGATCCAGAACGACCTGCAGGTCGTCTCGACTGGCTCGCTTGGTCTCGACATCGCCCTTGGGGTCGGCGGACTTCCCCGCGGACGGGTCGTCGAGATCTACGGGCCGGAGTCCTCGGGCAAGACCACGCTGTCACTGCAGGTCGTCGCCCAGGTCCAGAAGGCCGGCGGCACCGCCGCCTATATCGACGCCGAGAACGCGCTCGATCCAGTCTATGCAGGCAAGCTGGGGGTCAACGTCGGGGATCTCCTCATTTCGCAGCCGGACACGGGCGAGCAGGCGCTCGAGATCGCCGACATGCTCGTGCGCTCGGGCGGCGTGGACATCATCGTCATCGACTCGGTCGCAGCCCTCGTGCCGAAGGCGGAAATCGAAGGCGAGATGGGCGATCAGCTCCCCGGGCTGCAGGCGCGCCTGATGAGCCAGGCGCTGCGCAAGCTCACCGCCAACATCAAGCGCGCGAACACGCTGGTCATCTTCATCAACCAGATCCGGATGAAGATCGGCGTGATGTTCGGCAACCCGGAGACCACCACCGGCGGCAATGCGCTCAAGTTCTACGCATCGGTGCGCCTCGACATCCGCCGGATCGGCGCGATCAAGCGCGGCGAGGAGGTCGTCGGCAACGAAACGCGGGTCAAGGTCGTCAAGAACAAGGTCGCTCCGCCGTTCCGCGAGGCGCTGTTCGACATCCTCTACGGCGAGGGCATCTCGCGGCATGGGGAGATCATCGAACTCGGCGTTGCGCACAACATCATCGACAAGTCCGGTGCCTGGTACGCCTACAAGGGCGAGAAGATCGGGCAGGGCAAGGACAACACGCGCGAGTTCCTCAGGGAGCACCCGGAGATGGCCGAGGAGATCGAGACCAGGATCCGCGAGGCCGTTGGCGTGCCGGTGCCGGGCGCGCTGCGCGCGCGTGGCGAGCCGCCGGCAGGGGAATGATCGCCAGCGCCGGCCGGTGATTCGCGTGAACGGGAGCGGCGCGCGCAACCGGCCGCCGCGGTCGTTGAAGGCGACGGCGGTCGGCATGCTGGCGCGCCGCGAGTACAGTCGTGCGGAGCTCGCGGCGCGCCTTGCGGCGAAGGGGGGTGCGCCGGACGAGATCGAGCGCCTGCTCGATGAGCTCGCCGCGCTGGGATATCTCTCCGACGTGCGCTTTGCGCACGCGGTGGTGACGCAAAAGTCCGGCCGCTTCAGCCGGCGTGCAATCGCCGAATCCCTGAAGGCAGCCGGTGTTCCGCCCGCCGCGGTCGACGGCGCGCTCGCGGAGCACGCGCCTGTCGACGACGAGGCATTGGTGGCGCTGTGGCGGCGGCGGTTCGGCCGGCCGCCCGCCGACGATCGGGAAAAGGCGCGGCAGGTCAGGTTCCTGCAAAGTCGCGGTTTCTCGCTGACGGCGATCTTGCGGCTGCTGCGCGAACCGCCGGTCGAGCCGGACGCGGGCCCCTGACGTACCGGTCGTGCTTCCCGAAGGTGCGGCCGCGGCTGCAGCGGCCCTGCACGTCGTGCATCGCGCCGCCTCCCGATCCCGAGTTTGCACCCGTCATGCGCGGGCATCGCACCGGTCATGCGCGGGCATCGCGCACGCCGTGGCACCGATTTGGCGGGCAGCGCGGTTGCCGCGTAAAATCAACAACTTTGTCGATCGGCGCCCCGTGGCCGGGCGCGCCGGACTCACCGGATCGGTCCACGCATGAAAGCCAACGAGATTCGCAGCAAGTTCCTCCAGTATTTCGCCGATCGCGGGCATACCGTCGTCGCGAGCTCGTCGCTCGTTCCCGCCAACGACCCGACGCTTCTGTTCGTGAATTCCGGAATGGTCCAGTTCAAGGACGTGTTCCTCGGCATCGACAAGCGGCCGTATTCGCGGGCGACGACCGCGCAGCGCAGTGTGCGCGCCGGCGGAAAGCACAACGACCTCGAGAATGTCGGCTACACGGCGCGGCACCACACGTTCTTCGAGATGCTGGGCAACTTCAGCTTCGGCGATTACTTCAAGCGCGAGGCGATCCGGTATGCGTGGGAGCTGCTCACCCGGGTCTACGGGCTGCCCGCCGAGAAGCTGTGGACGACGGTCTACATCGACGACGACGAGGCGTACGACGTGTGGACGAAGGAAATCGGCGTCCCCCCGGAACGCTGCGTGCGCATCGGCGACAACAAGGGTGCCAAGTACGCGAGTGACAACTTCTGGCAGATGGCCGACACCGGGCCCTGTGGTCCGTGCTCCGAGATCTTCTACGACCACGGACCGGAGGTCTGGGGCGGCCCGCCGGGGAGCCCCGAGGCCGAAGGTGACCGCTACATCGAGATCTGGAACCTCGTGTTCATGCAGTTCAACCGCGACGACAAGGGCGTCATGCACCCGCTGCCCAAGCCGTCGGTGGACACCGGGATGGGCCTGGAGCGGCTGACTGCGGTGCTGCAGCACGTGCATTCGAACTACGAAATCGATCTCTTTCAGGACCTGATCCGCGCCGCCGTGCGCGAGACCGGGGCCAGGGACTACCTGAGCCCGTCGTTGCGGGTGATCGCCGACCACATCCGGGCGTGCGCCTTCCTGATCGTCGACGGCATCATTCCCGGCAACGAGGGCCGCGGCTACGTACTGCGGCGGATCATCCGGAGCGCGATCCGCCACGGCTATCAGCTGGGACAGAAGCAGCCGTTCTTCCACAGGCTCGTGGACGACCTCGATAGCGCGATGGGCGATGCGTATCCGGAACTGCGCCGCGACACGGCGCGCGTACGCGACGTGCTGAGGCTCGAGGAAGAGCGCTTCGGCGAGACCATCGAGCACGGCATGAAGATCCTCGGCGAGGCGCTGGCGCGGCTGGAACAGGCCGGAGGGAAGGTGCTCGACGGCGAGACCGCGTTCACGCTCTACGACACCTTCGGTTTTCCCTTCGACCTCACCGCCGACGTCTGCCGCGAGCGCAACGTCACCGTCGACGAGGCCGGCTTCGACAAGGCGATGGACGCGCAGCGCGAACGCGCGCGCGCCGCGAGCCATTTCAAGATGGGCGCGCAGCTCGAATACGCAGGGCAGAAGACACAGTTCCGCGGATACGACACGCTGTCCGTCGAGTCGCGCGTGACGGCGCTGTACAGTGAAGGCTCACCCGTCGATTCGCTCGCGACGGGCGAACGCGGTGTCGTGGTGCTGTCGGAAACGCCGTTCTACGCCGAGTCCGGCGGCCAGGTCGGCGACCGTGGCGAGCTGTCGAAGGGCGGCGCCTGCCTGACGCTTTTCACCGTTGCCGATACGCAGAAGATCCAGCCCGACGTTTTCGGCCACGTCGGGGAGGTGAAGACCGGCGAACTGAAGGTCGGCGACATCGTCGCCGCGCAGGTGGACCACGCGGCCCGCGCGCGGACGATGCGCAACCACTCGGCGACGCACCTGATGCACAAGGCGATGCGCGAGGTGCTGGGGGCCCACGTCCAGCAGAAGGGCTCGCTCGTCGATCCGGACAAGACGCGCTTCGACTTCGCCCACAACGCGCCCGTCACCGACGACGAGATCCGGCGGGTCGAGGCGCTCGTCAATCGGGAGATCCTCGCCAATGCGGCGACCCAGGCGCGCGTGATGCCGATCGAGGAGGCGCAGAAATCCGGCGCGATGATGCTCTTCGGCGAAAAGTACGGCGACCTGGTGCGCGTTCTCGACATCGGCAGCTCCCGCGAGTTCTGCGGCGGCACGCACGTCGCGCGCACCGGCGACATCGGCTTCTTCAAGATCGTGGGCGAAGGCGGGGTCGCGGCCGGGGTGCGTCGGGTCGAGGCGGTGACCGGCGACAACGCGCTCGAATGGGTGCAGGCGCAGGAAGCGAATATCGCCGCCGCGGCGGCCGCACTGAAAGCCCCGGTGGGCGAGGTCGAGGCGAGAATCGCGCAGCTGATCGAGAGCGCGCGAGCGTCCGAGAAGGAACTTGCCCGCCTCAAGGCGAAGCTTGCGGCGAGCGCCGGCGACGATCTCGCCGGGAGTGCCGTGGACGTCAAGGGCCCGCAGGGCAACGTCCGGGTCCTCGCCGCGACCGTCGACGGCGCCGACGTCAAGGGCCTGCGCGAAACCCTCGACAAGCTCAAGGACAAGTTGAAGAGCGCGGCGATCGTGCTGTCGACGGTCAACGACGGCAAGGTGACGCTGATCGCCGGGGTGACCGCCGATCTCACTGCCCGGGTCAAGGCCGGGGAACTCGTCAATCACGTCGCACAGCAGGTCGGCGGCAAGGGCGGCGGACGTCCGGACATGGCACAGGCGGGCGGGACGGATCCGGCGGGGCTGCCGGCGGCGCTGAAGTCGGTCGAGTCGTGGGTCGCACAGCGGCTCTGACATCGTCCATCGGGCGCCGGTCGGCGTCGCCGGCTGTCGCGCGGCATCGCCTGCCGATGCGCGCTCGTCCTCGCGCTGCCCGACCGCAAGTCTGACCAACTCGTTCCACGGAACCTGCCTTCAGGAGTCCACGATGTCGCTGCGTCCGGAGATCACCGTCGAAGCGCTGAACCATCGCGGCACCGGCCGGCTTCCGGGTCTCATGGGTTTTCGCGTGATGGCGCTGGAACAGGGACTGCTGGTCGCCGAGCTCGACATCCGCCCCGAGCTTCTGGCGCCGAACGGCTTCCTGCACGCGGCGACCGTCGTCGCGCTGGCGGACACGGCCTGCGGATACGGCTGCATCGCCCATCTGCCGAAGGGAGCGGAGAACTTCACCACCGTCGAGTTGAAGAGCAACTTTCTCGGCACCGCGCGCGAGGGCACGCTCACCTGCATAGCGAAGCCGGCGCACCTGGGCAAGACCACGCAGGTGTGGGACGCGACCGTGTCGCGCCACGCGGACGGCGCGGCGATCGCGCTCTTCCGCTGTACGCAGATGATCCTCTGGCCGAAGACCTGATCGCGAAGCCACTGCCGTGCTTACGATCCGTCGCCTCGATCATCTGGTGCTCACCTGCCGCGACGTGGCCGCGTCGATCCGCTTCTACACCGAGGTGCTCGGCATGCGCGAGGTGACCTTCGGCAGCGGCCGCAAGGCGCTCGCTTTCGGGCAGCAGAAGATCAACCTGCACGCCGCCGGCCAAGCGGCGGAAGGTGCCGACGGCAACGTCGCGGCGGTCGCGGCGCGCCCCCTTCCGGGCTCGGCGGACATTTGCCTGCTCGTGGCGGAACCGCTGACGGCCGTCGTCGCGCACCTCGCCGCCTGTGGCGTGCCGGTCGAAGAGGGGCCGGTGATCCGGACGGGCGCGATGGGACCGATCGAGTCGGTGTATGTCCGCGATCCGGACGGCAATCTCGTCGAGCTGTCGCGCTACGTCGACGCGGACTGAGCACCCCGCCCGGCGCACGCGCGAACGGCGGCGATTCGAGGCTCGGCTGGTTGCTTCAGACTCGGCCGATGAACCAGCCCGGGAATACGGAAAGAACGACCACGGCGGCGAGGCACAGCACGCTTGCCGACAGCGTGTATCCGCGCATTGTCGCCGGCTGCGCGACGGCTTCGTCGCCGCTCATGAACATGTACTGGATGACCCGCAGGTAGAAGTAGATCCCGAGATAGCTGCCGACGAGGCCGAGCACCGCGTAGAGCGTGTAACCGGCAGCGATCACGTTCTTGAAGATCAGAAATTTTGCAACGAAGCCCGGGAACGGAGGGATGCCGGCCAGCGACAGCATCGCGATCCCGATCGCCACCGCCGCGAACGGCCGGCGATGGAACAGTCCCTTGAGGGCATCGAGCCGGTCGCGCGTCATGTCGTCGGTGCCCGGCGGCAGGCAGGCGAAGGCGAGCACGTTCATCACGCCGTAAGCGACGAGGTAGAACAGAACGGCCTCGAAGCGGCCCGGGCCGGTCCCCAGGAACGCGTAGAAGAGGAAGCCTGCGTGCGCGATCGCCGAGTAGGCGATCATCCGCCGGAAGCTCGACTGCCGCATCGCGGTGAGATTGCCCCAGACGATCGAGATCAGCGGCAGCACGGCGAGAAAGTCGACGATGGGTCGCGCCACCGGCGCGGTGCCGAACAGGCGCAGCGCCGCGAGCAGCACGCCGGCCTTGATGATCGTCGCCATGTACGCGGTGACGGGGACACTCGCGCCCTCGTACGCATCGGGCGCCCAGGCGTGGAACGGCACGATCGCCGCCTTGAGGAAGAACGCGATCAGCACGAGCACGACCGCCGCGATCGCCATCGTGTCGTTCGCGGCCAGCGCGGCGCCGAACGTCGACAGCGCGAGGGATCCGCTGCCGCCGTAGAGGAGCGACGCGCCCATCAGCAACATCGCCGTGGCCGCCCCGCCCAGCACCAGGTACTTGAGCGCGGCTTCAGCGCTGTCGCCCCGGACGAAGGCCAGCAGCACCAGCGTGTACACCGGGATCGACATCAATTCGATCCCGAGGAACAGCGTGAGGAAGCTGTCCGAGGAGAGCAGCAGACAGAATCCATACAGCGACGACAGCAGCAACAGGTGGAACGGGCCGTCCGGGAAATCGTCGCGGGAGATCAGCAGCACCGGCACGGCGAGGGCGAGTACGACAGCCTTGGCCAGCAGACTGCTCGGATCGACGGAGAACTGGCCGGGAAACGCTGCCGCCGCATACCCGGAAGCACACAGCCACGCCGCCACCGCCGCGGCGGCGGCGACGATGGCGAGCGAGATCTCGAGCGACGCGCGCGGCCGGTCGGTGACGATCTCGATCAGGATCATCACGACAATGCCGGCGAGCAGCAGGTGCTCGGGCAGCATCGAGGTCAAGACGACCTGCCAGTTCATGGCGCGCTCCCGGGGGTCCGCGCCGTGGAGACGAGCTGCTGGTAGTGCTTCGCGGCGAGCTCGGTCTTGCGCATCGGCTCATCGGGGAAAAGGCCGAGCGCGAACACCGCAGCGACGATGATGGCGAGGATCGCCCGTTCGCGGCCGTCCAGGTCGGTGAGCGGCAGATGCGGCGCCTTTTCGACGCCGAACAGGAACCTCTGTGCGAACCGCAGCATGTACAGGGCGCCGAGGACGACCCCGCTGACCGCCGTAACCGCCATGGCCAGCGGCCAGACGGCGCCCTGCTGGTATTGCGGCCACGCTGCGGTGAAGGCACCCAGCAGCGTCAGGAACTCGCCAGTGAAGCCGCTGGTCGTCGGCAGACCGATCGACGCCAGCGTCAGGATCATGAAGAACACCGAATAGACGGGCAGGAGCTTCGCGATGCCGCCGTACGCGGAGAGTTCGCGGGTGTGGCAGCGCTCGTAGATCATCCCGACCATCAGGAAGAGCCCGGCGGCCGTGAGCCCGTGGCTCACCATCTGGACGATGGCACCCTGGATGCCGATGAGGTCGAGGCTGATGAGGCCCAGCATCACGTAGCCGAGGTGGCTGATCGACGAGTAGGCGATGATCTTCTTGATGTCGTTCTGCACCAGAGCGAGGCAGGCGCCGTAGACGATGCTGACCACGGCCAGCGTCATGATCGCCGGCGCGAACCAGCGCGTGGCGTCGGGGAACAGCGGAAAGCCGAGCTTCATGAAGCCGTACGTGCCCATCTTCAGCAGGACGCCGGCAAGGATCACCGAACCCGCGGTCGGCGCTTCGACGTGGGCATCGGGCAGCCACGTGTGCAGCGGCACCATCGGCACCTTGATCGCGAACGAGAGCCCGAACGCACAGAGCAATACCATCTGGACCGACAGCGGCAGCTTCGTCCGGTAGAGATCGGCGAACGCGAACGACGTCACGCCGGTCGTCGTCTGCAGCGAGTAGACAAGGTAGATGACCGCGGCGAGCATCAGGATGCTGCCGAACGCGGTGTAGAGGAAGAACTTCAGCGTCGCGTAGATCCGCCGCTCGCCGCCCCAGATGCCGATGATCAGGAACATCGGGATCAGCATCGTTTCCCAGAACAGGTAGAACAGGAACAGGTCCTGGGCTACGAACGTGCCCAGCATCGCGAACTGGAGCAGGAGCACCATCGCATAGAAGAGCTTCACGTCCTTCTGGATCGCCG
>Ga0105106_10003735_pt1 | contig 10829 bp, 10 predicted proteins | sample PPLLaktember2015_5_FD_79109 | JGI IMG/M metagenome (GOLD analysis project Ga0105106, IMG submission 79109) | Freshwater sediment microbial communities from Prairie Pothole Lake near Jamestown, North Dakota, USA - PPLs Lake P8 Core (1) Depth... | ecosystem: Environmental > Aquatic > Freshwater >... | reverse complement strand
TCGAGATGGAGAACGCGACGCTCACCAACATCCAGGGCTTCGTCTCCCCCAAGCCCGACCTCACGCTGACGATCAACCGCTCCGATCTCGAGAAGACGATGATGGGCGCCAAGACCCTGGAGGCCCAGATCGCCGACGGAACCGCCAAGGCCGTCGGTGACGTCGGCGTACTGAAGCAGCTCGCGTCTACGATGGTGGACTTCGATCCGCGCTTCCCGATCATGCCTGGCACGAAGCTGCGGCAGGCGGCGCCGCCGAAGCGGGATCCCTTCGAGGCGCAGCTGGGCGACGTGACGGCGGAGTAGGCCGGGCCGCTCCGCGAACGGATCCTCTTCGGGGCGACATCGCCGCCGCGAAGGGGCGGAAAGGAGATCGGATGGGAAGCTCTGGGACTCGGCGCATCCGAGGCGGGCTCGGGTTGGCGACGGCGCTGGTGCTCGGCTTCGGTTGCGCATCGGCTCGCGTCGAGAACCTGGAGAAGGCGGAAGTGCATACGCTGCCGCGGCCCGCCCGCGTCGTCGTGTTCGACTTCGACACCGGCTCCGCAGACGTGCGTGTGGTCTCGTCGCCCGCGAGGACGGTCTCGCGCGCCGTGGGTCTGACGGCCGAGGAGCCGGACCTGCTTGGCCAGGCCGTCGCCGACACCCTCGCGAGCCGATTGGTCGAGCAGATCACGGCGCTCGGCCTGCCGGCCGTTCGCGCCGCCGGAGCAGAACCTCCGGCCCCGACCGACCTGGTGCTGATGGGGCAGTTCGTACGCATCGACGAGGGCTCGAAGACGAAGCGCTTCGTGATCGGGTTTGGCCTGGGCGCGACCGAGCTCCGGACGCAGGTCGAGATCTTCCAGGTGACCGCCGCGGGCTGGCAGCCGGTCCAGCAGTTCGACACGGTCGCGACGGGCTCGCGCCTCCCGGGCGCGGCGTTCTTCGTCGCCGGCGGGGCGGTGGCCGGAACCGTCGCGACCACCGCCGTCGTTTCGTCGGGCGTCGGTGTTCTTCGCGAGCTCCGCGCTTCGATCGACGCGGACGCGGGGCGCACCTCCGAAGAGATCACGCAAAAGCTCTCGGCGCTGTCCAGCGCCCACGGCTGGTAGTCGGGTGATCGGACCCAGGCCGGAAGAGTGACCCACCATGAAGACCCCGACACGACGTGACGTCATGTGCTCGTCGCGAGCGCCCATGGAGGGCGTGCGCATCCGTCGAGACGTACTCCAACGACGAGGAACTCCCATGATTCGCAGAACTCTTTCGATCGTCGCGCTCCACTTGTTGTTTGCCGCAGGCTGCGCCGCCCAGAGCGGTTGGACGCCCACGGTCGACACCTTCGGGAGTTCACGCGCGCAGTACCTGGCCCGCGATCAGGCCGAGTGCCGGGAGCTGGCCACCCAGACCTCCGGCGGGACCGGCGGCTCGGCCGTGCGAGGCGCCGTCACGGGCGGCGCGGTCGGCGCGGCCGGCGGAGCGGCCGTCGGCGCGATCATGGGCAATGCGGGCCGCGGCGCGGCGCTCGGCGCCGCAGTGGGCGGCATCGGTCGCGGGGCTCAGCAGGCTGGCGCGTCGAACGCGCAGTTCCAGCAGGCGTTCCGCAACTGCCTGCGCAATCGCGGCCACAACGTCATCAACTGACTGCCACGCGAGCGCGTGGGGAACTCGAGGAGTCCTTCATGAAGACCCGGATTCTTGCTCTCGCCGCGTTGCTGTTCCTTGCGGCCACGGCTGGCGTATCGCGCGCCGACGACGCGCTCTCCGGCGCACTCGAGAAGGTCGCAACGGATCAGATCGCGGCGTTCAACCGCGAGGACGCGAACGCCACGCTGTCGGACGCGTACACGAAGTCGCCGGCGTACGACACGGCCAAGGAAGCGCTCGGCCCGCTCTTCAGCGAAGGCGACGCGAAGGGGGAGCTGCTCAGCTTCAAGTACATCGGCCACGACGACGAGTTCGCCGTCGCGCGCGCGAAGGTGAAGGTGACCGGAACCGACCCGGGCTTCCAGAACAACGTCGTCGACGGGCTGATGATCTTCCACACCGAAGGGGGAGCCTGGAAGGTGTGGGACACCTACGTGCTCGGTAGCGAACTCGTGAAGTAGTAGTGGGCGCTCCGGCCTTCCTCGTCCTTGCCGCCAGCCTGCTCGGCGCCGCCGCGACGACGCAGCCCGATTTCACGCGTCTCGCGAGCGATCGCCTTCTCGCGGGCCGGTGCGGCGCGGCAGCGGATCGAGGGGGCGGCGTGGGCTCTCCGTCCTCGACGCTCCGGGTCGAAGGACCGGTGTGGCGGGTCGAGGCTCTCTCCGGACAGGACGCGAACGCGCTCGCCGCGGCGCGGCCCGGCCTCAGCGTGCGCTTCGAAGCGGGTCGCGTCGAGGGCTTCTCGGGCTGCAATCGATTCGCCGGCAGCTACACGCTCGAGGCCGACCGCATCCACTTCGGACCGCTGGCCGGCACGCTGATGGCGTGCGGAGAGCCGGCCACGGCGCTCGAGAACGCCTTCCGGAGCGTGCTCGCAGGGGCGCCGCGCTTCGCCCTCGCCGAGGGTCGGCTGAGCCTCACCGCGGATTCGGGCACAACGGCCTCGCTCCGCGAGGCGCCGGCCCCGAACCTCGAGGGTGTCGCCTGGGAAGTCACCGGCTACAACAATGGGCGCGAGGCGATCGTGAGCCCCCAGCTCGGCACCGCCCTCAGCCTGTCCTTCGAAGATGGCGAGGTGACGGGGTCGAGCGGCTGCAACAGCTTCCACGCGAGCTACACGCAGGAAGGGAATCGCATCTCCGTCGGCCCGCTTGCGACCACACGCAAGCACTGCACCGGCGAAGGCGTGATGGAGCAGGAGCGCGAGTTCCTGGCCGCGCTCGCGGCGGCCAGGACCTGGTCCATTCGCGACGAGCTGCTCGACATGCACTTCGAGGACGGTGCGCGCGCGCTGACGGCCCGCCCGAAGTAGGCGGGCCTATCGCCCCTTCGCGGTCACCGAGGGCGGCGCGGCCTCATCGATCCTCGGGTCCGGATCCGCCGCCCTGCCCGGGCGGACGGCGTTGCTGCCGTGCACGTCGACGGATGAGACTGCCCAGAAAGAGCAGCCCCACGCCGACGGCGATTGCGAGGGACGTGAGAACCGATTCATCCATGCTGGGATCTCCCGAGATCACGACCAGGGCGTCGGAGCGATGTCGACCTTTTCCTCGGTGCGCGCTTGTGCGATGGCGCTCTGGGGCAATGCGAGCGCCCACACGCGCGGGAGGAGCGGGATGAAGACGCGCTTGTCGAAGCGGCCGGCCATGTTGCAGTCCTCCCGGGCCCGCGGGGCGAGCGCCCTCGCATCATAGGTCGATGGGAAGCCTCGGGAGCGATTCTTTTCGGGTGCTCGCCGCACGCGCCGGGCGCGTGCGTGGCGCGCGAACCCTCGACGTGTCCCCTGCCGGTCCGTCGCTCACTCGCGGGTCGGCGACCCCTGCGCCCCGGTCAGTGTCGCCCGAGCGTCGACTGCATCCGCTGCACCTCGGCGAGCTCCGACTCGACGAGCGCGCGGTAGCGCCGCTGAACACGGCGGTAGCGATCGCCCCGCAGCGCCCCGAACGGATCGCGCTCCGCCTTCGCCGCCAGGATCCCGCGGTAGATCCGCTCGAAGTGCGCGAGATTTGCGTCGAGCTCCGTGAAGCGCGGATCGTCGAGCATCTCGAGCAGCCGGTTCGTCGCGCGCCGGGTCACCGGGCCTTGGAAGATCATGATCCGCGCGCTCGGGTCGAACAGCTCGTTCTCCGCGCGCACCGGCAGCGAGACCAGCAGCGCCCCGTGGCGCGTGGGCAGCCAGCCGAACTCGAGCAGCGCGTGGCGCATCGAGTCGTCGCGGAAGATCTCCGGGTAGTCGGCCAGCGGTCCCATCGTTCCGAGCGCGGCGAGGTTGATCGCCTCGTTCGCGGGCACCGCCAGGTGGAACAGCTGCAGCAGCTTCGTGGCGCGCACCGAGATCGGATCCCACACGCTGGCCGCCGCGAGCGCATTCCGCACGGTGTGGACGCAGTTGTCGTGGTAGCCGTTCCACTCGAAGTCGACGGCACCGGTGGCGTACTCGCGGTTCAGGTCGTTCAGGAAGTGGATGATCTCGTCGAGCATCTCCGGCTCGACGGGCAGCCTGCCGCAGAGCGCCGAACGACCGAGCCGCAGCGCGAAGTCCGTGCCGGCGCCGCGGGTGGACACGAAATCGAAGAGCGTCGGGTCGGGAGTGGGATGGGGGAACGGCCAGAGCTCGACGCCTGCGAAGGCGCCCGTGTCGATCGCCTCGCGCGCGACCTGGTCGAAACGCGCGCGCGTCACCGTCTCACCCGGCGCGAGGCCGCCGTCGAAGAACATCCCGCGCCCGGAGACCGCCACCCAGTTCACGTTGCGGAACCAGCGATTCACGCTGACCCCCGCACCGTGCTCGGGGTCGTTCGGGTCGGTCGCGTTGCGCTTGCAGCGACGCAGCTTCGGGTAGGGGGCGTCGGTGTCGCGGCAGGCTCCCTTCAGATACATCGCCGCGTGGCCTGGGCTCCCTCCGGAAGGGAGCTCCTCGGAGCGCAGCTGACTGACCGCGCAGAGCTCCACGTAGTAGGGGAACAGCTGCTCGTAGCGCGCTTCGGGCTCGTGGTATGCGAAGCCTTCCGCCGGAGCAAACAAGATCCGGTCGGAGCAGGTGGATGGGATCCCCATCAGGGCCATGGCGGCGAGAGCCACTGCGGCTGCGACGATCGCGTAGCGCACGCTTCCCCCATCCCTCTTCCGCGTCGCTCGGCGACCTTCTCGGACGATGGGCGCGCGGGGGAGCCGAGCATAACCTGAAACGCTACCCGCGCTCGAACCCCGGTCGACCGAGCCGAGTCTCAAGGCCGCTGCCTTCGACCGTGCTGTCCGTCAGCCCAGCACGTGCGAGACCAGCCGCTCCACCAGGGCGCCCGCGATCCAGGATCCGAGCGGCAGCGCGAGGAACACGGTGAACCGGACGAGCGTCCCGACGTCGAACGGCCACTCGGCGACGCCGGCGATCCGCGCTTCGAAAGCGAGAAGGCCGCCGAGGCGCGTCGCGTCCTCCGTGTCAGCCGATCCCCCGGCGAGCGCCGCCGCGCGCGTGCGCGCGATCGCCGCGCGCACGGCGAGCAGCTCGGCGTCCTTCGCGGCGCGGATTGCGCGATGCACGCCGCGCACGGGCAGCAGGACCGTGAACGCTCCCACGGCGCCCACGATCGCCATCGTGATGAGAGTGACCGGAAGCGTGAGCTCGTCGCTGGCCATCGCAAAGATCATCGACGCCGCGAGCGCGAACGCGAGCGCGCTCCGCAAGCCGATGCGTGCGAGCGGTGCGAGGCCGCGCAGGTCGAAGAGGTCGATGCGCGCCACACGCTCGGACAGCAGCGACACGCGCTGAGAGCTTCCGATCACCACGACGATGAGCCGGATCGAGAGCGTCCAGATCGTCACGTCGCGGATGAAACGCCAGAAGCGGTCATCCAGCGCGGGGTGACCTGTCGGAAGCATTGCATTCACGAGCGAGTGGACGACGATGCCCGTTGCGACGCCTCCGGCACCCGCGACGAGGAGCGCGAGCGGTGAGAAGAGGCCGATGCCCGCCCGCTCGGCGGCCAGCTCGGACGGCTCGATCGCCAGAACGGGCGCGAGCGCGTCGAGGTCGCGGCGCACGCTGCGTACGATCCAACCCCCGCACGCAAAGACGTAGCCGAGGATCACGGCGAACACGATCTCGAGACGCCAGGGCGTCCGCCAGAACGGCTCGCCGTCCACTGCGAGTCCGCGCCAGGCTCCCGTAGCGTTGTGCCACGCCGTGCAGAGCACCAGGACGATCAGTGTGGCGACGATCCACACGAAGAGTGAGGGCAGCCGCATCGCCTCCCCCAGGCGATGTTCGATCGGGCGCACGCGCGCGCCTTCGGCACCGGTCGCGGCCACTACTCCCTCCCCCTCTGCTCCCCATCGCGCCGCAAGATGCCGCGCACCCGAGACGAAGTCTCCCATTCGCCAAGCAGGATCTCGGCGCCCGTAGCGCGTGAAGAGAGACGGTTCATGGCGGGCAGACGGTACCGCGCGATCCGGAAGCGAGACAGGAAAGGCGCCGACGTTGGGTGTAGCGCTGCGAGGTTCTCCGCCACTTTCGTCTCCCGGCCGCCACCTCTCGAATAGGAGCTCGTGCCACGCACGGCGCGCGCATCCTCCGAGGAGCCGTGATGCAGAATCTACACACGGGGCTCGTCCTCCTTTCGGCGCTCGCGCTCGCGTCTTCCGGCACGGAGGCGGCCGCGTTCTCGACGACGCAGAGCCAGCAGTACCTCTTGATCGGAAACGGACCCGTCAACGACTCGACGGGCCAGTTCACCAACAAGGGCGTCGGCAACGCGGTCGACGTCAGCAACTTCGAGCTCGGCGCCAACCAGAAGGCCGTGCCGTCGCCGAGCGACCCGACCTTGGCCGGCAACGTCCCTCCGCTCCCGGCCGGCATCGCGCCGGTGGGCGTGGGAATCTTCGGGAACGGCAACCTCGCGATCACCCACCCGGACGGCACGTTCACGCTCTCGAACGTCGACGTCTACGCCGATCTCGGCATCGACTGCGCGCAGGCGGCGGGGGGCTGCGACGACGACAGCTCGAGCTCCTTCTTCAATCCGCCCGGCAATCCGATCCCGATGAACGGCGTCACCGGAAACGTCGACTTCGCCGCGCTGCTCGACGAGCTCACCGACGCCAGGACCGAGATCTCCGCGCTCGCGCAGACCGGCACGCTCGACACCAGCGGGAACGGCGGAAAGATCACGAGCGACACCAGCGTCACCCTCGGCCCCGGGCTGAACGTGATCGACATCCTCACCGGCGGGAACGATTTCTCGCTCGAGAACGCCAACCTGGTGGTCGACGGACCCCCCGGAGCGGTGGCGATCTTTCGGGTGAACGACGACGCCAACTTCAAGATCTCGAACGGCAACATCCTCGTGGGGGACGGCGGCATCGGCCTGAACAGCGTGCTGTTCGTTTCGCTGAAGCCGGACAACGCCACACACTTCGACTTCAGCAACACGGTCTTGAACGGCGTCGCCTTCTGGGACCTGGGTACGCTGGGAAGCGAGATCAGCGTCGACAACGGCCAGGGCTGCACGCAGTTCATCGGCGACAAGATCGTCCTCCAGAACGTGCGCGTCGGGCGCTGCGCGTTCACCGTATCGGCCTGTCCGTCCGGCCCCGGGCAGGACGCCGATGGCGACGGGGTGGGCGACGCCTGCGACAACTGCCCCTTCGCAGCGAATGCGGATCAGGGCGACGTCGGGGGCGTCGGCGCCGGCAGCGACCCGGACGGCGTCGGTGACGTCTGCCAGTGTGGCGACGTCTCGGGTGACGGTCGCGTCACGATCGGTGACGCCGTCATCGTGCAGCGCTCGCTCCTGACTCCGCCGACCGCGGTGCAGACGCAGCCCGATCTCTGCGACGTGAACGGGAGCGGAACCTGCTCGATCTCCGACGTCGCGGTCCTGCAGCGCAGCCTCCTGGTCCCGCCGACGGCGACGATCCGCCAGGAGTGCGCGCCGGCCCTGCCGTGAGGCGCACCGTCGCGCTTGGTGCTGGCGTCGATCACCGTGCGGTGAGCGTCCGGAACTCGCCCGCGGTGCGATGTGTCGCCGGGAGGCCGCGGGCTCGAGCATCATGGGCGGCGGAGTACGCCCGCTTCCGATCTCTCTCTGCCGACACGGACCCATGCTCGACATCGCTGCCATCTGCCTCGTCATCACCGCGCTGCTCGCCTATCTGAATCACCGATTCGTCGGGATGCCCCCGGCGATCGGTGTCATGGCCGGCTCGCTGGCCGTGTCCCTGGCGCTCGCCGGGCTCGACGCAGTGGGCGTCGCGCAAGGCTTGCTGCAGTACGAGCGATCGCTGCTTCGCGCGATCGATTTCTCGGACGTCCTCATGCAGGGGATGCTGTCGCTGCTGCTGTTCGCCGGTGCGCTCCACCAGCTCGCCGGCCCCAAACCGCCGACCTTTCCTGGGGTGGCCCGATCCAGGCCCTCGGTGGCGCAGTCTGCCGGCGCCGGTCCTTCGTCGACTCCATCGGCTCGAGACGTACACGTAGCCGGTGTCGAGTCGGGGCGACCGCTAGCCGGGGATCTCGCGGCGCCCCGCGCCGCCATGCGGCGCGGCGCGAAGCTATCGCCCCGCGCCCCGCTCGCGGCGCGGTCGACGCCGCCGCCGTCCGCCCAGGCCGCACAGCCCGAGCGCGATCAACGCGGCACTCCCGGGCTCCGGGATCAGCGTGCTCTCCACCGGCGCGTTTGCCGGGTAGGTGAGGACGTCGCCACCGAAGCCGCCCAGCTGGACGGGATTCGCGGCCGCGAACACCGGCGGAAGGTCCGGCGCCGCCGGATCCGCCAGAGCGAAGAGATCCGCGGGCAGCCGCACCGAGGCGTTGAAGAAGAGCTCCGTGCCGAGCCGCGTCGCACGCGAGAGGATCTGGACGGTGTCGAAATTGAAGACGGGATCGCCGTCGACGAATTGGAGATCGATGTTGTTGATGGTGAGCGGTGCCCCGCCGAGCACGATGGTCGCGCTGCTGGGGACGAACTCGGCGAAGCCGGGGTTCTGCGTGCCGTCCTGGTCGATCGCGGCGGAGTCCACGAACACTTCCACCGAGAACGGCGTGCCGTCGTCCTGGGTCACGGCGGAGCCATCGCCCGAGAGCTCCCAGGGATTGCCGGGTGCGTCGCCAGGCTCGGCGAAGCCGGTCCAGGTGTATCGGATCGGCGCGGCGCCGGCGGAGAGCGGCGCCACGGCACAGATCAGTGTGGCGATTAGACTACAGAGAAGGGCCACACGCATTTCACGTTCCTCCGGTGGCTCGACGTAGCGCCGCGGCGGGACTGCCTACCGGCGCGAGCCAAGCCTCATGGAGGAAGTGGCGATCCGGTTGCTTTGGTGGCGCGGCCAGCGACGCTACCGGCCCTCTACCCGCTACGACACCGCCTCGTTCTGGGCGTGCGACGAGCCATTCGCGCCGCAGCTCAATCCTCGGCGCACCACACGAAGTGGGGCGTGTTGCAGCTGCTCGCCTGAGCGATCCACGGGGCGAGCGGGCCGCTGGTCACGGCACTGCCGAAGCGAACCATCCGGCCGTTGTCATTCGACGCTGCGGAGCTCCAAAGCGCGCAGTTCCCATCCACGGTTCCCACGTCGGACGGCGCCCCGGTGCGCACCCACCCGTACAGCTGCGTCGGCGGCCCCCGCCCGTCGAGGCCGGGGCGAGGGGCGAGGGCGTCGTCGTACGCGAGCGTGGTGGCAGCGTGCAGCTCGGGGAGCGACGCCATGTGGAAGCCCGCGCCGCACGCCGAGAGCGCCTCGTTGCCCGGAGCGGGCGTCGTCGAGAGGAAGTAGCGGCGGCGGCCGCCATCTCGTGAGCACCTGCCGTCGTCGCACACGTTCCCGCCGGTCGCCGAGCCGCCTGCGACGGACCCATCGCCGTTGCCGGTGAACGAGTTCGCGAAGAACGCGACTCCGTCGAAGAACAATCCGCCGTAGCCACCGTTTCGGCCGACGCCATTTCCCGCGACGACGCCACCGAATGAGCGAATTCCGGCGCTTCCGTTGCCGGACACGTGGTTGCCCATGATCTCGCTCTCGCGCCCCGCGAAGATCCCGAAGCCCTGGTTGCTGTACACGTGACAGCCGCGAATGATCGCGGCGTCTCCGACTGTGATTCCGCTTCCCCCGTTGTTCCACACGTGGACGTCGTCGATGCGCGCCGACCAGGAGAGCCGAATTCCGTCGCTGCCCATCCCCCGGATCGACCCATTGTGGACGCTCACGGCGTCGTTGCCGCTGATGCCCACGCCCGCACCGGTCGGCGTGCAGCTCGTGGTCGGAATTCCGGCGCAGGTCGTGACGCCGGTGATCGCGAAGCCGCCGAGGTCGATCTGCACCTGCGGCGTCTGGATGAGGACCGCCGTGGTATCGGCCGTTGCGACCTGGAGGTCGCTCGTGAGGCGGAAGCTCCGCGCGGGCGCCGCAGCCGTGATCGTCACCGGGAAGCCGGCCGCGTCGCCCGTGAAGCAGCCGGTCTGGGTGGCGCAGGTCTGGCTGATCTCGAGGACGCCGTCGGCCGCGCGCGACGAGACGGGAAGAGCCAGCACGAGCGCAGCCGCCGCCGCGACGGCGGCGGGCAGGGTGGGGCGGAGCGGGAGACGCATCGGGAGCCTCCACGGCGGCGACGAGAGCAGCCGCGGAGGTATGTGGCGCGAGACACGCGAATGTGGCGCCGCGGAGCCCGGGCGAGGTCCGGGCTGCGAGCAGCCAACGATGCCGTCGCTGTCTTCGACGACCCGGATCACGATCGCGCAAGGGGGATCTGGAGGGGTCGGCTCCGCTTGCACCGCCCCGGCTCACGTCAGCCCGCCCGGAGCGTCTCCCTCAAGAATGCGATCACGCGCTGGATCGTCCCGGGCTCGTCGAAGGCGCCGTCGCCGTGGTCCGTATTCTCGAGGATGACGAGCTCGACGCGGCTCGTGGCCGGCGACGCGGCGAGGGCGTCGCGCAGCCGCTCCGACTGCGCCTTCGCGACGACCGGGTCCCGATCGCCGTGCATGATGAGGAACGGGGGAACCTTCGCGCCCGGCGGGACGCGCGGGAGATAGGCGAGCGGGCTCACGGCCCGCGCGGCCTCGGGGTGCTCCGCGACGGTGAGGCCGACGAGCGCCGACTCCGCGGAGTCCGGCGCGTCGTTGCGCGTCCACAGGCGCGGGACGCCGGAGGCCTCCATGTCGGCGTCCATCGTGGTGAAGTCGACGGGGCCGCACCAGTCGACGACCG
>Ga0105106_10003734_pt1 | contig 10830 bp, 8 predicted proteins | sample PPLLaktember2015_5_FD_79109 | JGI IMG/M metagenome (GOLD analysis project Ga0105106, IMG submission 79109) | Freshwater sediment microbial communities from Prairie Pothole Lake near Jamestown, North Dakota, USA - PPLs Lake P8 Core (1) Depth... | ecosystem: Environmental > Aquatic > Freshwater >... | reverse complement strand
GCGGAGTTCGCCGCCGAGTCGGACGGCTACACGGCCACGAAGCATCAGCGTGAGGTGGGCACGGGCTACTTCGATGAGATCACCCAGCTGGTCGCCGGTGGTTCGGCGTCGACGGTCGCACTCGCTGAGTCCACGGAGGCGTCGCAGTTCCACTAGGGAAGCTCTGAATAAGTGAATCTTGCATCTGGTCCAGGCCGTTGCCGGAGCGGGTGAAGACAATGCGGCTCCCATCGGGGTCCAGATAGCGCTTCCCGCCGGCGCTCCGCGTCGCTGGACTTTCGATGCTTAGAACTCACCAGAGACGACTTGCATCAGTTCGACAAGCTCTCCGCTGGGTCCGCGGAAGAACATGTTCTTCGCAACGGTTCCGCTCGACGTACTGACGGTCTGGATCGCAGAGGGATTCCGTCCACCCGCTTTCCGTACGCGCTCGGCGGCCGCCTCGATGTCCCTCACGTCGACGCCGAGGTGCTGGTAGTAGGGAGCCGGCCCCGTCGTCGCCGCGGCCGGCCGCTCGGCCAGCTCGAGCACGAACTCCTGCCCCGGGAACCTGAGCAGGGCCATCCTCACGGGCCGCGCGCTCGACGCACTGTCCGCGCCTGTGACACGAAGCTCGCTGATGCGTTGGGCGACCTGAAGATCGAAGGCGGCGGTGTAGAACGCGATCGACGAATCCAGGTTGGAGACGACGAGCATCACGTGATTGAAGCGCGGCGAAAGCGCCGCCTCTTTCGCGGGGACAAACGCGGAGACCGCTACAATGGTCGACGCGAGCGCGGCCAGCGCAGTCAGACGGAAGTTGCGCGGGAGCGATTGCATGGGGCGCCTCTGGCTGTTCGAGGGATGATCAACCCGCAGGGTCCGACGTGCACTGGAGTGACGGTACTCCCGGGTCGCCACGCGCACAACCTGATGCCGGTCGCTCAATCACCGCCGCGGCCGTTTTGTAGCGGCGGGCTCGCCCCCGCATGACTTCGAAGCCTGTCTGATTGTGGACGTTCTCGCGCATCAGCTCGAAGCCCAGCTTTGCGTAGAACGCTCTGCCCAGCAGGTTCCTCTCGAACACCTCGACCTCGAGCTCTTCCCCACCAACGGAGCGCTCTGGCTCCCACTGCGCCTTGCATCAAACGGTGAAGGAGACAGGCTGCGCGTGCAGGTGCTTGGCCGGTTGGCGGACGGCGTGTCCGCACAACAGGCGGAGGCGGAACTGTCCTCTCTGGGCCAACCACCGCCAACCAGCGCGAACGAAGCGGAGGAGCGTGCGCGGCTGCGAGCGGAAGTGGTGCCGTTTGGTCTCCTGTATCTGGGTCTCCCTGCGGGTGGACTCGCTAGCCTGCCCGAGTTTCGGTGCGTGCAGGTTCTCATGTTCGTGCTACTGCTCGTCGCGTGCGGCCACGTCGCCATGCTGGTGTTCGCACGCACCGCGACGCGTCTTCAAGAGCTTGCGATTCGCACGGCGCTCGGTGCGAGCCGAGCGCGCCTCGTATCGCAGATCTTCGTGGAAACGTTGCTGCTTGCAGTCATTGCAGCGGGTGTCGGCGTGCTGGGCGGTCGATTGGGAGCTCGATCGCGTGAACCTCGCAGGGCTGGCCGGCGAGTCTGCGTTGGGGTACTGGCTCTCGCTGGACCTGACGCGCGAGACGGCGCTCAGTGCGATCGCGCTCGCGGCCGTCAGCGCGACCGTGGCCGGCGTCGTGCCAGCGATCGCCATCACGGGGCGGGCGATCTCGCAGAACATCCGTGGCGGGTCGCGTGTTCGCTTTGGCAGACTGACCGGGCGCTGGTGGTGGCTGATATCGCCGTATCCGTTGGGGCGGTAGGGATGGCGTTCGCGGCTTCGGGTCACGCCACGGATCTGCAGGCGGCGAATCGTGCGACGGGTATTCCGGCGTCGGAGTACCTGGCGGTGGAATTCCGTTTGCCACAGGACGCAAGGAACTCCGTGGAAGGGAGCGCGCACGGTGGGACCCCTGATCGACTGCGCGTGCAGCTCGGGCGGACCAGCGCGAACTCGTCGCTGCGCTCGAGCGGGAACCCGGCGTCGGGGGCCGTGATCGGTCTTCCGATCGCCGCACGGTTCGTGTTCGAGCTCACCGGTACGCCCGATGGCGGTGGGTCCGTGTCGCGATCGATGGCCGGTCGCACTCGGCATCTCGACGGGGATCGTGCTGCTCGTAGGAATGAGCTCCTGTCTCATGCCTACACGGCGGATCCTCGCGATCGAGGCGAGTGAGGCAATGCACGCAGACGGTTGATGAGACTGCGACGGGCCGATGGAGTGCCGATGAGGGCGGCTGGCCACGACTGGACGCACCCCGCCACGCCTGCAATACTTCAACGATTCCCCCGAACGGGAATTCGCCGACGCCTGCGCACTCGGTGACGTCCGTGCCGTGCGCCGGTGCATCGCAGGCAAGACCCAATAGGAGCTCTCGCACATCCTGCTCTTCAATGAGAGTGAGGGCTTCTGCAAGGCCGCTGCCGGGGGGCACGTGCGGGCGATCAGCGAGATGGCCCGGTTGGCGCGCCGCTGCCGCCAGTTCGGTGTGCTGGGCGCCATGCTGAGAGCCGCCGGGTTTCGCGCGCTCCACCTGACCGCCGAGCACGGACACGTGAAGGCGATGACCAGGATTCTCGACCTGGCGAACGAAGTCGGCGCCGAAGAGCCGATCACGCTCTGGAAGGAAGCCAGCCCACACGCAGTGCGCCGGCAACTGTCTCCAATGACCCGGCTGCAGATCAGGGTCACCGATCGCATCCTCCCGGTACGGGTGTTGTTCGGCTGGTCGGATCTCCTGCGGACGTGGAGCTGGACGACGAAACTCCCGATCGCTGTCGCCGCGGCGCTGTCTGCGTATCCGCTCCTGGCCGACACCTCCTTCGCCACGGCACTCCGATTCCAGGTCCCCGGATACGCGCCCGTCCTTGTGGCGATTGGCGCGGCCGTCCTGGGGTGGTACCTCAACCTCTTGCTGTCCGTCGCAGTTCGACTGCTCGCCAGCACGCTGGGTCTCGCGTTCGTAGTGCTGATGGTTGCTGCCGGTCTTGGTCTGGCCTACTTGGCACTGGCGCCATCCGTCGGCTGGCCTCTTCCGTTCTGACCTCGCTACCTGTGCCACCCGAACTGATCACCCTCCTTGCAGCAGCCGCATCGGCGGTCGTTGGTACGGCCGGCGAGAAGCTCTCGGATGGGGTGCTCAAGCACCTCGCGTCCGGCGTTGGCTCCATCTGGTCGTCGATACTCACCTCTCGCCTTGAGCGCGCCGCGGACGCCCGCGAGCTGGAGGCGCGCCTCCAACGCAATCACGACCTGCACGACCTCAGTGGCCGCGCGATCACTTTCGTCATTGATGAACTGAAACTTGAACTCGTCAACCACGGATACCTCCGGGCTACGCTCCTCGAGGTGCGCGCCGGATTCGACACCGGCTGGCCGTCGATCGACGCGTCGGTGGTGCCGGCCGAGGTGGCCGGCGTGGTGGCGACCGTAACGAGTGGAGCGGGAGAGCAACCTTCCCCATCGTCCCTGAGCCCGGAGCAGTGGTCAGTGCTGCTCGCGCGAGTGAGCGGGGTCCGCGCTGATCAAACCAACGAGGAGCTCTTCCGGCGCCTCGGCGTGAAACTGCATGCCAACTACGAGCGTGCCCTTCTGGCAGTGGCCGCGAGGTCATGGAAGGAGCGCGACTTCGCATGGCCGAAGCTGGTGCTTGGCATCCTCGGCGACATCTCCAGGATGAATGCCGAGACACGTCAGGACGTGAAGGAGGTGCAGGAGGCATGCCTCCGGATTTCGACCGCGCTCACTGACCATATCAAGGCCGCAACCCGCAGCCTCGGCGACTATCTATACCGGCCTTGGGAGCGCCCGAACACCTTTCCGTTTCACTTCTCGCTCAGACAGACCACGGTGGTCGGCGCCCCCGCCGCCGAAGCGCTGGCACGGCTGGATGGCTTCCTGGATGACAACGAGTCGTTCGCGTGGTGGCTGTGGACCGGACTGGAAGGAGCGGGTAAGAGCCGGTGCGCCGCCGAGGTCTGCCGAGCTGCCGAGCAACGCGTGTGGCTCAACGGTACGCGCTGGCGTGCGGGATTCGTGGAGTGGGGCGATCTCACGCGATTGGCGAACACCTGGGCCACAATGCTCGTCGATGCGCCCACGCTGCTGGTGTTGGACTATGTGGGGAGTGCTCCCGATGAAGTGCGCAGTGCGCTCGTGGGCCTCGCGAGGCGCCCGGACGCGGCGACACCGGTGCGGGTGCTGCTCCTGGAGCGCCACACCGAGGCCCTGAGAACGACGCCCGACGGGAGCATCCGCCCGGAGTGGGTGGACCGCATCTTCGGGCCCGAACTGGATCGCCTCGCAAGCGAGAAGGTCGCCGAGCGGCAATACCCTCACCCCGGAGCCCCGAGCCTCCACCTCGGCGGACTCAGTCCCGAAGAGGCTGAGCAGGTCGCGCTCGAACTGCTCTCGCGCGAGGCGCCCGAGTCCCCGCTCGCGGCGCGAGTGGCGGTGGCGCGCGAGACCGTGCGGATAATCGCGGACCAACCGAGGCCGCTGCACGTGCAGATCACCGCGCTGGTGCTGTGGCAGAGCCACGACGCCCGGCCTGCGTCGTTTGCCGACGTCATGAGGCGCTACGTACGTGGCCGCTTGGCTTATCGACGCCGCCAGTTGACCGCGCTCGTGGGGGACGAAGCCGACCGCGTGCTGAACCTGATGTGCCTCGCCACCTTGCTGCGTCGCGTCTCCCTCCCAACGATCGAAGCACTGGTACGCGCGCCCGGGGCGACGTGGGCCTCGCGCCTCCCGTCCCCGGAAGTGCTGGCGCGAAGGGGCAGGCTCCTGACGGCGTTCGGTCAGTCACCGGATGCCACGGACCTGAATGGGCTGGAGCCTGACCTGATTGGCGAGTGGTTCGTGCGCCTCTGGAGCGACGACGGCGATCTCGACACCACGCTCGACAGCGCCGTAATAACCGAGATGGCACGGGCCGTGCCCGGGTCGAGCCGCGGGATCCAGGACTTCGTTCAGCGAACGTACCGCTACTTCAGCGACACGACGCTGTGGCGCAGACTTCGAAACACGCTCGGCCGGTACTCCACGCCGTTCGGTCGTGCGTTCGACCAGCGCCAGTCCATGCTGCTGGGCGGCACTTCGCGGCGCGCCGATACCTGGTACAGCGCGGCGATTCATCGGCACATCGATGCTGTCCGGGAAGAATCTGTGCGGCGGCACGCCGTGGTGATCGACCTCATGGCCGGGGGATCAGCTCGCCCCGATGCGCTCTGCCGGCGCTTTGGGCGTGGTCTCACACTGATCGCGATCGATCGCGACGTCTCGCGGCTGGCGGAACTCCCCGTCGGCGCGTGGGGATCGCGGGAGCCTGGCCTGCGTGTGGTGGAGCAGGAAGTCACGGCTCGCCTCGATCTGCGGGCGGTGCTGGACCAGGCCTGCTCCCGTCAGACGTGCGACATGGTCGTCGCTAAAAAGGCGCTGCATGAGCTGAAGTGGGAGGAGCAGCAGGCGCTCATCGAGCGTATCGGGCAAGTCGTCCACCCGGGCGGGTACGCCGTCATCTATGCCGACAGCCCCGTGTTAATGGACAGCCGGGGTCAGGAGCGCTGGTGGGACATCCAGAAGATGCTGCAACGGCTGCTACCGATCGACCTGCCCGCCTCCGAAGATCTCGCCGAGCGCACTCGCGCGTTCCTGCCCGAGGCATTGCCGTTCAGCGCGGCGTCACCGTCCGACCCCGCCGTTTTCGCCAACCTCTGGATCAAACTCAAGGACTGGGCGAACTACAATAGCCACGAGTACGAACACCGATACTTCAGCAGCATGAATGAGTTGCTGGACGAATTCACCTTGGCGGGATTCGAGACTCCAGGTCATGAAGGGGCCTCTCCCCAGACGCGGGTCCAAGCCTTCGCGATGGAGCTGCAGGCCACCCGTTTCGTGGAGGAGGCGATCAACCGATTGGGCTACCTCGCCGTCGACAGACAGTCGACGCCCGACGAGCTCGCGGCTGTCTTTCACGACAACACTCGCTACCAGTTGTTCTGGGCGGTGGCCGCAGCGCACCTGTGGAGTGTTGGCGGGCCGACCGCATTTGGAGCCAGCGAGGCCGTGGGCGCCAAGGCACCGAGCCCGTTCGCGGTGCGGGACCTACTCGAGTTCCTGGGAGACGAATCGCTGAAAGCGCGCCTCGACCTCGCGAATCTCCCGCCACTGCAGAGTCCCTCGTTCAGAATGCCGGTCCACGTGCTCGTGCTGCGAAAGTCATTCTGACACCGTTCCGGAGACGATTCGGTGGCGCGGGATGGCATTGGCGGCGTCGGCTCTGTTCCCCGCGCATGGAGACACAAAACGAGCCTGCTCCTTTGCGAATGACTTGAGGGTGGCCCGGCAGAAGTCGAGGCAACCGAGCAAGCGGTTGGGCTCGGAAGTTACGGACGCGTGCTCACCGTCATTTCTGCACCTGATCTCCGCGAAGTCGACAAGTACGAGGAGGAAGAGGCGGGCTCAGATGAAGTACCTGATTAGCGGAGTGATCCCTCGCGGATACAAACTGGGATGAGGTCGCCCGCAGCACCGAAGACCACAGGTTGGCGCGCGACGGGGCCGACGAGTGGGTGGGTCGAGTCAAGCAGCCCACCCACTCGTTAGGGGCCTGTTAATCGCCCTCGCGACCGTATGTTGACTTGCACAGAGGGACGAGTGGCGCGGAGGACGCAGTCTGCGGCCAACAAGAACAAGCAAGTCGGAAAGAAGTCGATCCTTGACCCTCCGCCGCGACTCGCGCACATACACATCGCGCGACGCTGGAAAGAGCCAGCTCCTCCGCCAGTCCCGCACCGCACCTGGCATCTTCACGGCGAGCGCACGCGGTAACGCCACATACCCGCCCCGTACAACAGCATCACCACCAGACGCGCCGCACCACGCAGCTCGCGCAACACCCGCTCGATCTCCTCCGGCTCCAGCACGTTCGGCACACGCACAGGGCCCTTGGCCCCCGCGCAATCGCCGGCAGCGCCGCCAGCGGTCGCCCCAGCACATCACGATACAGGAACGACAGGGCAGCCACCGCCTGATTCTGCGTCGACGCCGCGATCTGGCGCGTGGCCACCAGATGATCGAGAAACGCGACCACCTCACGCTCGCCGCACTCGCGGGGATCCCGACGGTCGCCGAACAGCACGAACCGGCGCGCCCAGAATACGTAGGCGCGCTCCGTGCGAGCACTGAAATGACGAAGACGAAGGGCGGCCCGAATACTCGGGATCAATCGCTGCGGTACCATCCCCCAACCTCACCCCGCCCCACCACGGTCACCGCATCATTCCCTTCCCGATCCAACCAAAACCACGCAACCGGCAAATCACCCGCAGCCGCGGGTCGACGCCACCCGAGCGCAGCTCAGCCCCAACCGCACTCCGTTCACCGTCTGCTCGCGCGCTGCCATCGTTCGCCGCGCCGACGCGAGATCCACCGTGATCGGACGCTTGGTCAACAGATGCATGTCCACGTCGAACTGCACCGCGTACCGCGCCGCCTGACACGTCACCCCCGATACCCGATCGTTCGCCGGGGAGAAACACGAGGCACCGCGCGACACCTCACGGATCTTCACATACCCGCCCACACCACCCCAGAACAGGTCCGGCTTCGTCGCGTTCGACTGGCCGGTCGCACTCAGGGCCGCCGTTGTCTCCTGGTACTGCGCGGTCGCCGCTGCGAAGAACGCGGCATACGGCGACGTCGCCGACAGCGAAAGCGGATGCAGGATCGGCGCCGAATCGAGCGGCGTGGTCAGCGACAGGATCCGCGTCACCCCATCGTTCGTGCGACGCCACGCGATCATGTTGCGATGGTTCGGCGCACGCAGCTGATCGGTGATCGTGGGATCCCACTCCAGCGCGCTCACGAAGCCGTCGAACGCTTCCTGCGTGCCATTATTGATGATGTCGATCCGCGACGGTACGATCCCGCGCCGCACGGCAATCGCCGCGTAGGCGAAGCCTTCGCTCCGCGCGCGATCACCACTCGCCTCCGACTGCGCCGATAACGCATCGAAGGTCAGCGCGAGGGGATCCTCGGTCTGGTCAAACGTGCTCGGCGCCGAGGCCGGCGTACCATCAACGCAGGCCGCCGTGAGGGCTACTGCGAGCGCGAGGCTCGTCCTGTACATGAATCTGATGTGCGTCATGATCGTGGCTCCTGTCTTCGGGATAGCCGACACCCGACACCCGTCGCCGCCCCGACCCGCCCCCGCTTCCCGCCCCCTCTACCGCCTGAACTCCGCTAGTGACACCCGAAGTGACTTGAGGGCCCGACCCATCTGCGTCTCCACCGTCTTGATAGAAATGCCCAGATCTCGGGCAATTTGTCCGTATGTCAGTCCCCCGTCGCGACTCATGAGGAAAATCTCGCGACAGCGCTCCGGTAAACGCTGGATGGCAGCACGCACGGCGCGTTCCACCTCGCTCGTCGACGCGCTGTCGCTGGCGACGTCGGTCCCCATCGGCTCACCCTTGGCCAGCTCGCGCTCCTCGTACGCGTGCTCGAGCTTCTGCCGCCGCAGGTAATTGAGCGCGGTGTTTCGGGCGGCTCGATACAGATACGTCTTCAGCGCATCGATCTCGGCAAGCTGCTCGCGCCGCGACCACAGCTTGAAGAACACGTCCTGCACCAGCTCCTCGGCGACATCGGGAGCGAAGACGATCCGGCGCACGACGGTGCACATGGTCGCATAATGCGCCCGAAAGACCGCCTCCAGGGCGCGCTCGTCCCCCGCGCGCAGCCTGGCCAGCAGCTGCGCGTCGACCGCACGATCGGCGGCCGCGTCATCAATAGATCGGGTCGACGGACGGGGGGATTCCAGAGTTGCACTCCGCTGACTTTCGACACGCCTGGCCCCGCTTCCCCGACGCTCCGTTCTCTGCGGGGGAGCACGCTCCTCGGCCGGCCGCTCCACGCTGCCCGTTGGCAAGCGGGGCGAAGCGGGTGAGGTTAACATCCTGCGAAAGTTGAGAGTAAGGGGGTGCCGCTTTTCGTGGTGTCTCCTTGCAGAAGGCCCGACACCCGAGCACCCACTTTGAACCCACAAGACCTCAACGACGAAGCCTACGAGCGGCTGGCTCGACACCTGTCAGGGGAAGCCAGCGCCGCAGAGCGCGCGGACCTCGAGCTCTGGCTCGCTGAGCCGAGCCGAGAGGGCCTGCGCACCCAGGTGGAGAAGGACTGGCAGGTCGTCGGCATGGACGGGTCATGGGATGTCGAGGCCGGCCTCGCTCGACTCAGGCAACGTATAGCGACCAGTGCGTCTGAGTCCCCGAAAGTCCTCAGAATGCCGCAGAAGCCGGTATGGTGGCGCGCAACTGGCGGGTTACTGAAGGCTGCAGCCGTCGGAATCGTGCTCATTGGCACAGCGCTGATTCTGTCCAGGACGACGTACACGCCCGCCACTCGGGCCACTATGGCAGCCTCAGGCGTCGAGGCAGCCACCGGTGTTGGGGAGCGGCGCACCCTCGACCTCCCCGACGGCTCCCAGATCGTCCTCGGACCCTCCAGCTCGGTGGTCACCCGAGTCGGGGACAGCGGCCCGCGTGACGTGGAGCTGACGGGCGAGGCCTTCTTCCGCGTCACCCACGACGAGCGGCGCCCGTTCGTGGTGCGCACCGCAACCGCGGTGATTGAAGATCTTGGGACCGAGTTCTCCGTGCGCGCACTCGGCACCGCCACCCCCGTTCGGGTGGTCGTGGCCAGCGGCTCGGTCGCAATTCGGCGCGCGGGACAACGGGTCAGCCCAGATGTCGTGCTCCAGCCGCGCGATGAGGCAATTTTGCCGGATACGGGCGATGTCCTGGTCACGCACGACGTGGATGTCGACGCCCTCCAGGCGTGGACGGCCGGACGCCTCGTCTTCCGCAATGCCACCTTCGCCGAGGCGATCGTGGAGCTCGAACGGTGGTACGACGTGGATTTCAGGATTGAAGACAACCGGCTCCTGCAGCAGCACCTGAACGTGGAGTTCGCCGGGCAGCCGATTGACGAGGTGCTTTCGATCGTTGGCCGTATTCTCGACGTCCGGTTCGTGCGCCGCGGCCAGATCGTGGAGGTCGCTCCGGCGGAACGCACCGGCATGGTGGGGAGCCCGGCGGCGTATGTTGGGGGCGGTGCGTGACGTCCTCGTGCCGCGCGCTCGTCAGGCGGGGCGCGATCGGTGTGGGACTCGCTGCGGTGCTGGGCATGGCGGCCCCGGCGGCGGCGCAGGATCGCGTCGTCGCCTCGTCTGACAGCGCACGAGGCACCGGCGGCGCGCACAGCGGTGTGCTGGCCCGCGTGATCTCTCTCCGTCTGGTCGACACGCCGATCGAGCACGCCCTGCGCGAAGTGGCGCAGCTCGCGCAGGCCCGACTCGCGTACAGCATCGACATCATCCCGGCCGACGCGCGGGTGACGATCGCGAGCGACCGCATCACGGCCGGCGACGCGTTCCATGAGGTGCTCCGCAGCACCGATCTCGACGTGGTGGTGAGTCCGTCGGGATACGTCATCGTGGTTCGGGCGCCGTGGCCGAAGGCGTTCCCCGCCACGTTCGCGAACGGCAATGGCGTGCTGCAGCGCCCCACGGTACGGACGATGACCCGCGCGCAGGTCATGGACCGTGTGCTGGTGATGGGCACACCGGCGACGGGAGCCCCCGAGCGGTCGCTCGCCAGCGCGGTCAGCGTGCGCTCCGGCGCCCAGCTCACGTCGTTAGGACTGACGACGATGGGCCAGGTCTTCCGCACCGGCATTCCGGGGATCGTCGCCTGGGATCTTGG
>Ga0105106_10003730_pt1 | contig 10839 bp, 9 predicted proteins | sample PPLLaktember2015_5_FD_79109 | JGI IMG/M metagenome (GOLD analysis project Ga0105106, IMG submission 79109) | Freshwater sediment microbial communities from Prairie Pothole Lake near Jamestown, North Dakota, USA - PPLs Lake P8 Core (1) Depth... | ecosystem: Environmental > Aquatic > Freshwater >... | reverse complement strand
GACAAGCACCTGTGGGCTGAATCATATGAACGGGAAATAACGGAGACCAGGGATATTTTCGATTTACAAAGCCAAATTGCAGAATCGATAGCTTCCGAGTTAAAGGCAATAATTACACCTGAGGAGAAAAATCTCATTGAAAAATCAGCAACATTAAGTCTCACAGCATATGATTTCTATCTTAGGGGAAATGAGAAACTCACTAAATATTGGGGAGTTAAGGCTCCGCCAAAAGAGATACTTTTTAATGCGGAAGCAATGTTCAAGAAGGCACTGGAACAAGATCCGGGATTTGCCCGGGCTTATGTCGGTCTGGCTAAAGTATTCTATTTCAAGCACTACTGGGAATCATATTATTCCAGGAATTTTCTTGATTCCGTTCTGATCCTTTCAAATAAAGCGCTTTCAATTGATGATAATCTGGCCGAAGCTTATAATGCAAGGGGAAATTATTTTGCGTTAAAGGGCCTTTTTGAAAAGGCGTTTCAAGATGTCGACAAGGCAATTGAAATCAATCCAAACGATTGGAACGCTTATAGAAGTAAAGGTGTTCTTATTGATTCCTATCTTGGGGATTACGTTCAAAGCCTTGATAATCTGCATAAAGCTGTCCAGAGAGAAAGGGGAGAAATCCTTCCTGAGCTGCTGAAAATCCTGGCCCGCAAATATGTCGATATAGGATTTACCGATATAGCAAAGGACTTATACCAACAGGCAATTAAGCTGGACGAAGATTCACTTTCATATATTGCCTCTTTAACCTGGATAGAATTTAGTCTCGAGAATTTTGTGGAAGGATTAAATTTTGCTAAAAAAGCCCTGAAAGTTGACTCAACGAGATATATTACCCATGAACTTTATATTTGCCTTCCTGATACTTACAGAAATGAGGCTTATAAGAATGTTTTAAAAATAATTGAAAAAGAAAAAAAGGGGAGTTCATTACGGCGACAGGAACCATCCCGGTTTGGTTATGCTTTCTGGCAGGTCGGTAAACGAGATGAGGCAGAGTCATATTTTAAACAACAAATAAAATTCGGAGAGGAAAGTATAAAACTAGGCAGGCTTAATGCACGAACATACACTGCTCAATATGATCTGGCGGCTACATATGCTTTTCTGGGTGATTATTCCAAAGCATACCAGTACCTCGATGAATTCAGCAAAAGAAAAAACTACCCCTTGTGGTGGGTAACCCTGGCAAAACACGATCCGCTTTTTAACAGTATCCGTAATGAAGAACGATTTCAGAAAATACTTAAAAATATGGAAGCCAAATATCAGGCTGAACACGAACGCGTAAGGAAATGGCTGGTGGAGCAAGGGATGCTGTAAAACGGTATCCAGACATTTTTTAACCTGAAGCCTTCTGCATAAGCCGACCGCCCTGACCACATTCCGCCGGGAATATCTCTATTTTAATATTTATCTATAAATCATGGGATTTACCCCGGTCCTGGGTGGGCATCTTGTACTGGCGAGAGATGGTCAGTGTCACTGGCTTTTGCAGTTTACTGCCTTCCGTTTCGAATTTAAAAAACCCTTTCCTGTCACTTTTGCAATCCAGGATTTTGTTTCCATCGTTTATGGTGTAATAACTGTCCGCTTCTGAAACATTAATTATGTAGGATGTTTTCCTCTTTTCATTTATCGAATACTGACGCCAGATAAATTCATCATCATCCCATCTTACTATTTCAAGTGATATATTATCAGCTGTTTGGGCTTTAAGTGAGAATTGATCATCTTTTCCTTTAAAAAATACAAGTTCATTCTTTTCGGAATAAAAGCCGAAATCGCTTTTTGATGAAACTTTGAACTGCTTATTTGAAATGAAATAATTATTGACAGACAATCCTATTCTTAATTTATCATGCCGGAAATTATAGTTTAACTCTGTTCCCGATAATTTGCCGGTAAGGTGCGGGTTTAAATAGAGCCTGTTATAAAGAGGATTAATGCCATAAATGGCTTTATATAGTCCCACAAGTGCCAGACTGTTTCCCGATAGTATATCGTCGCCTAAACCCTCCTGGTTAATACGGCTGTATCGCTGGAATGCCAGGCCGTCTTTTTCGTATTGGCTTAAAACGTTTTCAACATATTTTAATGCCAGGTCAGGTTTATAACCTGCATATGCTTCAACACCTAAGCTGCCCCATGACAGGAATATATCACCATTTTCATAATTTGGAAATGGAAATTGCCAGTCGTTCCCTTCTCCCACAGCATAGGGATATAAACATATTGGCCAAAAGAATAGGTTCTCCCTGTGTGTCTGCTCTTCAATTTTATCAAGAATGGCATTGCACCTGCCGGAGTCGTCACAAATGCCATAAACAATGGCCATAAGATTCACGGGAACCACAAGATTGTCTCCATGAAGAGAATTATCCTTTTCTATCCAGTGTATGTACCATTTGTTTTTATCGTTCCAGAAGCCACCCTCCTCTGTGGGTTTGTTAAAACTCTTTTTTAGTCCGGCTGCATAACCAGAATAATAGTCGGCTTTTTCAGGATCGTTTAATTTTTCTTCCACGTCAGACCATAAGGTAAGTGCATAGTACAATTTAGCATTTACAAAAGCATTCTCGTACGAGGCCCATATAATATCTATCCAGTCACTTCCCCTTTTTGCAGACCTGGAGTCAGTACTCATTTCAACTAAATGATTGCTGTTGGTATCTCTCCTTAACAGGTAATCCAAAGCTTTTTCACATGTTATTTTGTGGTTTGAGACCCAGCTTAGATCACCAGTGAGGTTATAGAGCTGGGCCACGTTGGCAACAAAATCAGGATTTGAGTCCATCAGGTAACCCCATTGAGCCTCGTAAAAACCTGATTTGGTTACGGTTCCCGGCATGGCATCTTCATCAAGATAAGCCCAGCGGGCTAACACCCTGCCGTCAGGCTGAATGGCATTATCGCGATAAAAATCCAGACATTGTTTGTATCCCTGCAGGTAACTGTCATCGTTGATCCCGATGGCAAACTGGGCAATATACTGTTCGTGCAAACAAATTGGGCCATAAGGCGTATGCCAGCTGTTCCCGCCAAAAAGCTTAGTATCAATAACCCCAATTCTTGCAATGGTGTTTAACACATTGGTAACTTGTTTCCCGTTTAAACCTGCAAAATCTCCCCTGTTATATTGTTCATTATAATTTATATACGACAGTGTAATTGTCTGAACGTATTTTCCTGCCGGAACGGTAAAAGAATCCCAAACATCGGTTTTTCCCCTGATAAACCTGCTCCGTTTCTCGGCTTCATGGCGCGGGGTCAGTTCGCTATCGGAGACAGCAATGTTATAGATCAGATGATCGTCGCCGGAACGGCTGTATTTCATCGCCACTTTTTTCCCCTGTGCCTCAACCGCAATTTTCAAAGCATTGCCTGTTTCACTGTTCCAGAAGACGGAACAGTCGGAATGTACCCCGTAAGTACAAAGTTTCTCGTTAAAGAGATAAAACCACGCCAGGCCGCCATACCCGAGAAAAGCGCCATCCCAGGTGTTGATATTATTGAAGTTAAACGAAGGAAATGCAGCTTCTTCAACATTTAAAGGTTTTGGAAAGTACCTTTTGATTTCAAACCTGATATCACTGCCGGTAATTATAAAATTCCAGTCTTCTGATATTATCGCCTCATTATCGCCATATTCTATATTATTAACGGTGACTGTATTATTGCCGGTCCTGATTGTCGGCACAGATTTGAGTTTAAGGGTAGAGTATATATTAGTTGAAGTCGTTAATGATGAAAAAATACCTGCCGGCCCGGAAATTACATTCTGTCCACCAATATTTAAACCCGAAACCACACATTTCCCGTTATAATCAAGGGTGATCATTATTTCACCGTTGCCAAAGACGAGTACTTTATCCGGCTGATTATTTTTAATAAAAATATCTCCGGCATAACAACATATTGTGTTAAAAAGAAATGCTGCTATTAATTCAAACCGGAGAAATTTCAGATTCATGTTATAAATTATCAATTTATGGTTAGTAATGAGATGGTCTGGGACACCGGCTTTTTCACAATACCCCGGGGTGCTTTTAATTTTCACTTTATTAATATTCTTTCCCTCAGATTGTATCTGTCGCCTTCCCGGAGGAAATAGAAGATCTGTCCTTTTTCAGGTAAATTCTTTAACTCAGATCCCTCCCTAGACCAGAATTTGCCATCATAAACAATAACATAGCTTTTCCCCACGACCTCAAATATATCTCCATTTACTATTATTGCTGTAGACTCATCAATACCAATTCCAAGTAATTCAGGACGATTCCTGAGTATTTCAAACATATCAAATTGTCTGTTTCTGGCAAGTACATGCTGATCAATAGCGACATTACTAAGAAAGCCGAATCCATCCTGATGATCACCCATCATAACCTGGTTATTCTTTGTATCTCCCCTTGCCAGAAAACTGCCCTGAATGGTAGCGCCAGCCGATGATCCTCCAATAGTGCCTCCGTTTTCAAGTACTTTCCATAACATCTTTTCAGTCAGTGTATTCTTATATGCGTCAACAAGTCTCCATTGACGCCCCCCACTAAACCAGACCAGCTTAGCATCTAAAAGTGGCTTCACAAATTCTTCGGTATTAGCTACATTCCTGTCTGTCGTATGAAGAACAGTGACATTTGTCGCACCCATTTTTCTTAGCATCCCTGCTTCACCAAAATTTTCATCATAGTTTTCCCTCCCGTCAGCAGTGGGGATGACCACAATCGGTATCTGAAGACCTCCACTTATTTCCATTATCTTTTTATTCAGCGATTCACTTATATCACCACCGCCAATGATAATGAGTGTTCCGTTAGCTGGTCCTGTTGAAAAAATTTGAGTCTTGGTATCCTGACCGAAGAGAGTAAAAAAATTCATAATCAGGATTAAAAAGATGTGGTAAGTCTTCATGTTTAATAAAATCAGATGTCAACTCAAATCTAATAAATTAGTAATCTCCAAAAACCGGGAGAATAAATTCCAGATGAATTTTTCAGTAACAATACTTTTATCAATGTGTGTCAATGGTTTATAACAAGTGCAAGATAAATCAGAGGAATTTTGGATGACTGACACGGACATTACCGATTTTTAGTGAAAACAATGTGTTTCCCCTCTTTCTTTTCGTTTAATACTTGTTGTTTCCAAATGTAGGGTTTGAGTTTTCAGACCTTCTTTTGAAGTGGTCAAAGAAGGACGGATTTTTTTGACCGAAAAAATGAGTTGGAAATATTCCTCCCCCAATGAGGGAATTATCCGTTGAACTTTGATACAGTTATAAGACAGTTTATTAAATCCGGGAGTTAAATTGCAAAAGCCGGAAGCATTGACCACTTCTGTCTGGTATGAGGTTCAAAAATATAATTTACGTGATAACAGATATTTACAACCGGTATGAGGTAGTCAATTAACCCGGCCGAGAGTGGTCAGGGTCACCGGCCCTTACTGCAGAAAACTCTGACACCAAAATTGATGAATGAGGTCATTACTTACAGTTCCAGTTTTGCGGATTATCCAAAATATATTTTCTGATACGTTTTAGGTGCCCGGTCGTACAAATAATAATATCGTAGAATCCCGGTTGCCAGGAAAATCCACTATCAAATTTGTGAACATATTTTGTTAAAGCTGATTTATACGAACGGACAACAACCGATAATGAACCGCATTTGGGTGAAATGGATGACATGGTTTCGTTTTTCATGAATTTTGCATCAGGTGGTTGTAGGGGCGTTGCATGAGTTTATTTATCTCACTGAATATGTTGTCCCCTATAATTGTTATTTTGCCTGATCCCTTGTTGTGCATGGTCCCGGATAAGACTACCTTATTGATCTTGTTATCCCATTGAGAATGTTCAATGTCATGTTTGGTTGCATTGGGTTTGTCTGCTGCTGTTGGCCAATAGTATTCCATCATCTGGTAGGTTACGCGTCCATATAATGATGTGTCAGCCTCATCAGTTAATTTGCCTACAAGGTCAAACATCTCATCATCATGTTTAATCCAGTCCATTTCACCATTAAGGCCAGCTACAAAACCGTCAGGTGTGATGTGAACTAATGTACTTAACTAAAATTCAATTACCAATTGATTTCAGTTAATTGTTATATTTGTTCCCTGGCGATGGAGTTCGCCATTAACTGCCCAGGCTGATAACTCCTACTGATTTTTAATTAATAGGAGTTTCTTTATGATAACCATCTATATAGTAGCAGCGTTCTGGTTCTTATCAGCACTCATCTCTACAGTAATAGCGAACCGTCTGAAAATTTCAAATGCACTGATGGAAATCATTATTGGTGCAATTATCGGCTTTGTTGCATTTAAATCTGGATTCTTTGATAAGTTGACACTAAATGCCGACTGGATGAAGTTCATTGCAGGATTGGCGGCAATTATGCTTACGTTCCTTGCAGGTTCAGAACTTAACCCAGATTCATTAAAATCGAAATTTAAAGAAATAACCATTGTTGGTCTGGTCGGATTCTTTGCCCCTTTTATTGGTGCAACTCTGATTGCTTATTATATATTGCACTGGGGATTGCAATCCAGCCTCCTGACAGGAATTGCCCTTTCCACGACTTCAATGGCAGTCGTTTATGCTGTAATGATTGAATATGGTTTTAACAAAACTTCATTCGGCAAAAGCATATTGGGTGCTTGTTTTGTAAATGACCTGGGAACGGTTATCGGTTTGGGATTGATATTTGCACCTTTTACTTATAAAACACTGATATTTATTGCAGTAACTGTTCTATTGATTTTCATTCTGCCATCAATTACCAATTTTCTGATAAAGCACTTCGCATATAAAACCGCTGCCATCCGAACTAAATGGATTCTTTTTATTCTGTTATCAATGGGAGTTCTTGCAATGTGGTCTGGCAGCGAACCAGTTTTACCTGCATATATAATCGGAATGATACTGGCGAAAACCATTGAAAAGGATAACTTCTTTGTCAGGAGATTACGCACCATGACCATAGGGTTTTTGACGCCAATTTATTTCCTGCGGGCAGGTGCATTGGTATCCCTTCCTGCAATATTTGGTGCTTTTCTGGTATTCATTCTTCTATTTAGTGGTAAAATCATGTTTAAAATATTCGGACTTTATCCAGTTATCAGCAGGTTTAAAAAACATCGAAAGGAAAAATGGTACTATACGCTATTGATGTCCACTGGTCTGACATTTGGAACCATATCGGCATTGTATGGTCTTACAAATAATATTATCAATACTGAACAGTATTCAATCATTGTTGGAGTTGTTATAGCAAGTGCCGTTGTTCCTACACTGATTGCAAACAGGTTTTTCCTTCCAGAGCATCTGCTTGAAAAACCAGTTCTTGATGACCAGTTGCCCGATATTTTAAAAGGGAAGAAGTAAGAGATGGAATTTTAATAACTTTATATGTATCAATTTCTTGCAGCAGGATAAATGAGAAGGAAGATTCACTTATCGGAAAATCATACACGGTCACTTTCATCAAGTTTGATAGTTGTTGAGAAATCTTTGCTGGAACTTGAAGACATGTTGCTAAAGCGAAGTAATTCCTGCTGTAACGTGTTGATAAACGATATTGATGACGAAACAATGGCAACCAATATTTCTGCAATTCAAGAGGCAAAGAGTTACATCTGCGAACTGACAGAGAAATATGGTACATCAAAGGAAAATTTGAGTTTGCAACGGGTTATCAATGCGAAACGAACCAAAATCTGGGAAATATTGACTGACACTTTATCACGGAAAATAAAAGGTTACGGAATATTCCCAAGGAAATATGTTGATGAATATGATTCTGATATTAAAAAACTGATTGATATAACAAACAGGATAAATTGCTAATCACTTAAAATTCGTTACAATGGAAATCATTAATGTAAATGCACTGGAAATACTTGACTCCCGTGGAAATCCCACGGTAGAAGTCAATTTGACACTTGAAGACGGAACTGAAGCCAGAGCAGCGGTACCAAGCGGCGCTTCAACTGGTGAACGGGAAGCATGCGAATTACGTGACGGTGACAAGAAACGATACTTTGGGAAAGGAGTTCTGAAAGCCGTTGAGAACGTTAACAGAATCATTGCAAAAGAGATTATTGGAAAGTGTTTCGTTAGCCAGCGTGAACTCGACTATTCGATGATTGCCCTGGATGGGACTCCCAACAAAGCAAAACTTGGGGCAAATGCAATTCTTGGTGTTTCAATGGCATATGCACGCGCTGAAGCAATGAGTTCTGGTGTACCTCTATACCAGTATCTTGGCGGGAGTAATGCCCATCTGCTGCCCGTACCCTGCATGAATATCATAAACGGCGGGAAACATGCTGACAATAATGTAGATTTTCAGGAATTCATGATTGCCCCGCATGGTGCACCGTCATTCACCGAGGCTATCCGCATGGGAGCAGAAGTGTTTCACACTTTAAAATCAGTACTTAAAGCAAAAGGATATAGCACTGGAGTAGGCGATGAAGGTGGCTTCGCTCCAAACCTGAAGTCAAACGATGAAGCCGTAGAAGTTATTCTCGAAGCAATAACAAAGGCTGGATTTAAGGCAGGTGATGAAGTGAGCATTTGCCTTGACCCTGCTGCCAGTGAACTGTGGGAAGATGGGAAGTATAAATTATTCAAAAGCACGGGGAAATTCCTGACCAGTGACGAAATGGTAAAACTTTGGGAAAACTGGGTGAAGCAATACCCGATTGTATTAATTGAAGATGGATTGGCAGAAAATGACTGGACTGGTTGGGCAAATATGACAAAGACACTGGGCAGGAAGATTGAAATCGTTGGAGATGACCTGTTCTGTACCAATAAAGCAATCCTGATGGAAGGCATTCAGAAGGGTGTAGCCAATGCTGTTCTTATTAAATTGAATCAGATTGGTACGGTTACGGAAACTCTTGAAACTATTGAACTGGCATATAAAAATTCATATAATTGTTTCGTATCGCACCGTAGTGGTGAAACCGTTGATAGTTTCATTTCAGACCTGACCGTGGCCGTTAATGCTGGTCACCTGAAGACAGGAAGCGGTTGCAGGGGAGAGCGTATTGAAAAATTCAACCAACTTATGAGAATTGAACATGCATTAGGAAATGCTTCAAGGTTTGCAGGCAAGAATGCATTTAAAAACGCATAATCTAAAACCAGGATTGCATAAGCCGGCCATCTTGATCACATTCCACCGGTAAAATGGATATTTTTATATTTATCTATAAATCATAGTATTAACTCCGTCCCTGTCGTCAGTTTGTGTCGGCGGGAGGTGGTCAGGGTTACGGGCTTTTGCATATTCTATTGACCCTCTGGATAATTATTCAGGTCGTCTGGATAAGCCTGTCAAGTTTCTTACAACCGCTATTTCTGGTAATTGGATTAACTAATATCTTTCTTAGCTGGAGGATTCTGAAAAACAAATCGATGATCATTCCCTGACAATCATTTCTTTCTTAATACTTTCAAGCCTGAAAATATATTTATGGAAAATCTCAGTCATCATAAACATTCAGCCAGATTTGGTTTTTATATTTCAGGTATAACCACCATATTGACTGTCATTACATTCGGTATAGCAATCAGTACTCCTCCCTTATCGGGTCCTTTTTGTACAGAAGGTTGTTTTCAATACCCTTACAATGAAATAATTAACCGTTTCCCGAGAGACTATTACTGGATGTTTTTCGCAATTATTTTATCATTTTCCTACATGATAATGATGATATCCGTTCATCACTTTACTTCAATTGAAAAAAAGCTTTTCAGCCATATCGGAATCTCATTCGCAATCATAAGCACGCTTATTTTATCGTTGGATTATTTTGTTCAGGTTTCATTCATCCAGCCAAGCCTTCTGGCAGGTGAAACAGAGGGCATTGCTGCGTTAAGTCAGTATAATCCACATGGGATTTTCATAATTCTGGAAGAGATGGGATTTATTACAATGAATATTTCTTTTTTCTGTCTGGTCCCGGTTTTCTCAAATTCAAACAGGCTGGAAAAGAAAATCAGATGGACATTTATTATAAGTTTTGTATTGATGCTGATATCCCTTGTTACCGTACTGATAGTTCATGGCATCAGAAGAGAGTACAGATTTGAACTGATTATAATTTCAATAACGTGGATTGAATTAATTATTACAGGTGTATTTTTCTCAATCTATTTCAAAAAATTAAAAGATAAACCGTAAAAAATCAACATGGCTAATTCAGAAAAACAATGGAGTAACTGCATCAGCCGGTCTCCCTGACCGCATTCCACCGGTAATATGGACATTTTTAAATTTTTCTATAAATCGTAGGATTAACTCCAGTTGTGTGGGTCAGTTTGTGCTGGTGGGAGATGGTCAGGGTCACCGGTTTTTCCATCATATCGCTTTTCGTAAATCTTCCGGTGGAGGATTTTCGGAAATCTTAATCATTTCTTAATTTAAGATTAATCTTGTCCTAATCCAATATAATTTTTATTGGCATATGTTTGAGTTAGTGTATTTAATTAAAGACATATACTGAATATTTATACCAAAGAGATTATTTTATTCAAAAGATATTCCCGGAAATAGTAAAAAAAGGGGTATGAAAATTTATATCAAAAACATGGTTTGTATCCGATGCCAGATGGCAGCCAAAAACGAGTTGGAAAAACTCGGGTTGCATCAAGCTAAGGTTGAATTAGGTGAGGCCGAAATCATGGAGGATCTATCAAAAGAGCAGCGGGATAATCTGAGGATTTCCCTGAAAAATATCGGTCTTGAATTGATGGAAGATAGAAAAAACATACTGGCTGATAAGGTAAAAACAGCTATCATTGAT
>Ga0105106_10003729_pt1 | contig 10842 bp, 8 predicted proteins | sample PPLLaktember2015_5_FD_79109 | JGI IMG/M metagenome (GOLD analysis project Ga0105106, IMG submission 79109) | Freshwater sediment microbial communities from Prairie Pothole Lake near Jamestown, North Dakota, USA - PPLs Lake P8 Core (1) Depth... | ecosystem: Environmental > Aquatic > Freshwater >... | reverse complement strand
TCGCTCCGCGGGCGACTAGTTATAACGGTAGAAGAAGGAAGAAGCCCCCACACATGGTGATGTGGGGGTAGTTTTGTTGTTATTCTAAAGTTTGACTACAAACTATGTTTTATTGACTGATTTCGATTAAAAATTGATTTCTGTAGCCTATCCACTTGACCAGCCGCATACTCTCCTTTCAGTGGAGAAATTTTCGGGCGAGGTGGAATATGATATGAGAGAAAAAAAACTTACCAAAAGGAAGATCATTGGTGAATAAAATTTCCACATCTGGGTAACCCACAAACAATAGCATGAAACACACTATTGGAGTAAATAGCATGGACACACTGTCACTGGCAGACATTCAAAAGCTAACAAATGAGTATGGCGAAGCCTGGGCAGTCGCGCATGTACAGCGGCTCCTCAAGCTAATTGAGCAAATTGGGACCGGTTTGGAGTATGACAGCCAGGTGATTATATGGGCCGTTTACTTGCACGACTGGGGAGCGTTTCCTAAGTATTATCAGAAAAACCTTGATCATGCCCTTATCTCAAAGCAGATTGTGGAAACAGAAATTTTTCCATTGGTAGATCTGCCAACGGATGTCAAAGCAAAAGTGCTCGAAGCGATTGAACTACACGATCTACGTGATCCACGCCCTGCATCCACCACAGAGGCTTTATTGCTGCGAGAGGCTGATTTCCTTGATTTCCTGGGTGCGATCGGGGTTGCCAGGGAGTTCGCCCGGGGGCCAAAGGACCTGCAGAAGACTTACCAGCAAATTCTGAAGCGCAAAGAACTACTACGAGGACGGTTCACAATCCCGCTGGCCCAGAAGATGGCTGGTGAACGCATGGCACGGATGGAAGCATTTCTAGATGCTCTGTTGGAGGAAAGTTACGGCTTCCTATAAACCTGAGGAGACTCGATTTATGAAAAAACGATCCTTTCTCCTGCTCGTCCTGTTGTTTACCTTACTGGCTATTAATCCGACGTTGGCAGCACGCGACGATGACAGTGGACTTGTGGAAATCGACGTATTCATTGAAAACTATATGAAGCACAACCGCATACCCGGCGTGGCGCTGGCCTTGGCCCAGGAAGGGCGGGCGTACTATTCGAAAGGATATGGCAATGCCGGATCCGACCGCCTCATGACCGCGGATACGCCGATGATTATTGGCTCGCAGACCAAATCGTTCACCGCTCTGGCGGTTATGCAACTGGTGGAAACGGGAAAAATTGAACTGGATGCGCCTATCCAGGAATATATTCCCTGGTTCAGGGTTGCAGATGCCAAGGCATCTACCAGGATCACCATTCGCAACTTGCTCAACCACAGCAGTGGATTGTCGGAAACCGGGTATGTGCCTAACTTGCCTGATCGTGCAACGCGTGAAGAGGCCGTACGTGATCTGCAGCGTGCCAGGCTTACAGCCGGGGTCAACCAAAAGTATCAATACTTCAATCCCGGGTATGTGGTCCTTGGTTATCTGGTGGAAGTCGTTACCGAGCAACAGTATGGAGATTATCTGCGCGAGCATATTTTTGAGCCTTTGGGTATGTCGCGCACATCTGCAATCATTGAGGAATATTCTGAGATGGGGATGGCGCAAGGTTATTCTCAAATGTTCGCGTTCCCCGTTCCAATGACCCAACGCATTCCGCGCTATTATCTTCCCGCCGGCTTTATTGTCTCAACTGCCAACGATATGTTAAGGTATTTGATGGCTATAGAGAATAATGGGGGGCTGAATGGGAAGCGCATCCTGAGCGAAAGCGGTGTACGGGCGATGCTCACACCCAATCGAGCTATCGATTCTTATGCCGGGTTTGGCTGGGATATCTTCAGCTATTACGGCGAAGCACAAATTATGCACGGTGGCGCTACCGAATGTTTCAATACCCAGGTCGTCATTTTGCCCGAGCGGGGATTATCGGCGGTCATGATCATCAACCAGGATCATATGTTTAAAGCCACCTATGATTATCCGGGTTTATTCTGGGGCACAGTGGATATGCTCACAAATCATCCGGTAACAAAACAAAACATTTCTTCTGTGTCCATTGGCTGGGGGCTGGCGATTGCATTTATCATCATGTTCGTTTCCGAAGCGCGTGGGCTGCTGGAGCTGCGAGATGAACCAGCCAGGCTGGCTAAACTACCCCGCAAACAGCAATGGTTAAGGTTGATGCCGAATGCCTTATGGATCGCCGCTACCCTGTTAATGGCAACGGTAATCGGACCGGCTTTGGCCGGACGCGGATTCGATCTGCGTTGGTTTATGGGTTTTTACCCAGATGTAGCGCTGCTGACTGGAACCGCGCTCATGGGTGAAACAATCCAGGCTGGGGTAAAAATATATTATGTCCTTATTGATAATTCTGCGTTGGCCTCGAAGATGCTGGAAACTCCCCAAGCCCATAAGGAAGCCGACGGCCTGGGCGTGTAAGATTAATCATCCGATGCTAAAATAAAATCCAAAAGTCCTTACTGGTAGATACTTCTCTGGAAAAATAATCGAGACCGGTGATAGCCTGAAGTCAATGAGGCGAATTCCTTTGCCAAAAACTACTTTCTTCAACACCGTACGGGCGCGCTTGATCCTGTTGGTGCTGCTGGTCTTTATACCCGCACTGGGTCTGCAAGTCTATGATGCTTTAAGTGATCTGCAGGTAAACGTGGAACAGCAGAAACAGGCCAGCGTGCAGTTAATCAAGCATGCCCAGAGTGATTTTGGGAACCTGATCGAGACATCGAGGGCGGTTTTCGCCAGTCTGGCAGGCGTGAATGAGCTAAACAATTCAAATACGTGCAACCAGGTTATTACCGCCATGCAACTTGCCTATGAGCAGCTGGCGCCAGTAGTGGTCAATATCGGGCTGGCTGATGGACAAGGGAATATCCGCTGCAGCATAAAACCGACGCAAGGGAAAGGGAGCATCGGCGAGCAGATCGATTTCCAGACTGCGGTACAAACATTCGAACTGGCAGTAGGCGAGTATCAAGATGATCCTGCAGTTGATAAACCGAGCCTGAGCATTTCTTCCCCAGTGTTATCCGAACAGGGCGAAGTTCAAAGCGTGCTTTTTCTAACGATCGACACGACCTGGTTAGAAAATTGGCTAAAGGATAGTGCTTTGCCACCCAATTCGAGCATTACACTTTTTTCTCCAGGCGGCGAAGGGCTCTGGCGAACTCTCAACGGTGAGGACGTTCCGATTGATGGATCAAACAACCAACCAGCAACCTGGTACAGACAGCTGCAGAATGGTGACCAGGCCACGATCGAGGGCCAGGATTTCGATGGGGTCTCAAGGCTGCACACCCTGCAGCCGTTAAAAATCAATGCCCAGACTGCTGGCTGGCTACATTTGGGTTATCCGATCAGCCAACTATATGACGAAGCCTATACCCTTTTAGGTTGGAAAATGGGTGTCATCGCGGCGCTGGCGCTGGTGGTATTGCTACTGGCGTGGTGGGCGAGCGAAGCATTATTCCTGCGCCCGCTGAGCAATCTGATGGAGGTTGTCAAACGGGTACAAGGAGGCGATCTGGGTGTACGCGTCTCCGGATTAAAAGGTTTAGGCGAGGTAAACGAACTGGCTAACTCATTCGACCAGATGACGGATGCCTTGCAGCGACGCGAAAACGAACGGCGGCAGATGGAGGAACGATTTACGGCTGCATTTAAAAGCTCGGCGATTGGAATGGGGATGATGGGTCTGGATGGCAGAATTCTGGCGGTAAATGCTGCGGTATGTAAGATGTCGGGGTATAGCGAAGACGAATTAAAGTGGAGCTATAATCACGACCACGTTTATCCGCCAGATTTAGAGGTTGGGGAAGACCTATTCGCCGAGATGTTAGAAGGAAAACGCGGGTATTACAGTGTGGAAAAACGTTATGTGCGTAAAAACGGCGAGGTTTTTTGGACACGGCTGACCCTATCTTTGGTACGGGATAGACTTGGAGAACCGGCGTACCTGGTAGCAATGATCGAGGATATCGACCAGGACAAGCAAAAAAGCGCCGCGCTGGCTGATTCAGAAGCGCGCTTTGAGGCAATTTATGAAAATGCGGCAATTGGAATCAGCCTGATTGCGCCTGATGGAGAGATATTGGCGGTAAATCCGACATTAATTGAAATGTCGGGTCGTAGTGAAGCAGAACTCAAAGCACTGCGCGGGCAAGGAATCACTTATTCTGAAGATCTCGATGTGGGCCGGCGCGAGTTTTATGAAGTTGTAAACGGGACACGCCAGGCCTATTCTGTCGAAAAGAGGTATGTGCACAGGGACGGCCGGATCCATTGGATGCGCCAGACTGTCTCAGCAGCCCGAGATATAGAAGGTAAACTACTTTACCTGGTAGTTGTGGCCGAAGACATTGATCGGCACAAAAGAGCAGTGGAAGAATTACGCGAGTCCGAAGCGCGCTTCCGGGCAATCCTGGATAATACGGCAGTGGGGATTGCAGTCATGACCCTCGATCGCCACATTGTGCAGATCAACCAGACGGTGACGCGATTGACTGGCTATACCAGCGAGGAGATCGCGCAAATCAATCCTTCTATGCTGGCGATTGAGGAAGATCGCCTTATAGACCGAGACCTGTTTGTTGAACTTGTAGAAGGCAAGCGTAACCAATACCTGGCGGAAAAACGGTATATCCGCAAAGACGGCTCCATTTTCTGGGGTCGGGTTAATTTCGCCCTGGTGCGCGGTCCAGACAACCAGTCACTGTACACGATCGGCATGATTGAAGATATTACCGAAGAGAAGCAGGCTGCCGGACGCTTAGCGGCTCAGGAGGCGGAATACCGGCGCACGCTTGAAGAGAAGATCGCCGAACGCACGGAAGAGCTCAACCTGGCAAATGAGCAACTGCGTGAGAAAGTAGCCCTGGATGCAGTAATAGCCGAGCGCACTCGCCTGGCGCGCGATCTACACGACGCTGTGACACAAACGCTGTTCTCCACCACCCTGATTGCAGATGTACTACCGGATATTTGGGAAATGAACCAGGCGGAAGGACGCCGGCGATTAGAAGAGTTACGCCTACTGACGCGGGGGGCGCTCGCTGAAATGCGCACTTTGCTGGTAGAACTTCGCCCAAACGCACTGGTGGAGGTGCCGCTACCCACTCTATTGCGCCAGCTGGTAGATGCGCTGATTGGACGCGCCCGAATTAATATCCAGCTTAGCGCTGAAGATAGCCCTGGTGGAGATAACGGGAGTGGGCATAAACTACCTGCGGACGTACAAGTCGGGTTGTATCGGATCGCACAAGAGGCACTCAATAACGTGGTGAAACACGCCAGAGCCAGTGAAGCGGCCATCACCCTGAGAACTGGTGATGTGGTGCGCCTGACCGTTGCTGATAATGGGAAAGGCTTTGACCCAGCCCAGGTGACCGCCGATCACCTGGGGTTAAAAATCATGCGCGAACGCGCCGAGACCATTGGCGCAAAAATCAGCATCTATAGCGAGCCTGGCGAAGGTACGCAAATTACCATCATTTGGCAGGGAAAAGAGGAGGCACAATGAACGGGCAAAAAACCCGGGTTATGCTGGTGGATGATCATGCCGTTGTACGCTCAGGGTTAAGCGCTTTTCTGAGCGTCAATCCCGATCTAGAGCTGGTGGGGGAGGCTGAAAACGGAGAACAAGCCGTGGTGCGCGCCGGGATATTAAAACCGGATGTCATCTTGATGGATTTAATGATGCCAGTGATGGATGGCGTGGCTGCTACCCGGGCGATCAAAAAGCAGAACCCTGGGATCCAGATCATTGCATTAACCAGTTTCCAGGAAGACGAACTGGTGCAAAATGCGCTCAAAGCCGGGGCAGTGGGGTATCTGATGAAAAATGTCACCGCCCGGGAACTGGCAGCAGCTATCCGCGCTGCTAAAGAAGGCAAGATCACCCTTTCACCGGAAGCTGCCCAGGCGCTGGTACGCGCGACCCAGCAGGCGCAAGAGACCGAGACTTTAACCGAACGAGAGCGAGAAGTGTTGCGGTTGATGGTGGACGGGCTAAATAATGCTGAAATTGCTGAAAGACTGGTAGTCAGCCTTTCGACGGTGAAATATCATATCAGCAATATTTTGATGAAGCTGGGAGTAGATAACCGGGTCGCTGCAGTGACCACAGCCATCCAAAAAAGATTAGTATAAGGACTAATCCTGTCCACTTGACCAGTGGCAACATCACCCATGGAGGGGGTCAACCTGGAGGGATAAGTTGTACACTATAAGTGAAAGTGAGACAGTGAATGATCAGCAGAAAATATCAGAATGACCAAGATCAATGGCGCATCCGTAAGTTCTTACAGGAAGTGTTCCTGAAGAATGGACGCCACGAGTTCAGCTGGCCAGTCTACCGGTGGGATTATTGGTGCTGGCATGTGAATGCCAATCTCTTTCACTTTGACCTGAGCGCGGCGATTTTCCTCTGGCAGGATGATCAGGGGAGGCCGATCAGCATGCTCAACCCTGACAGCCCCGGAGAGGTTTTCATACAGGTTGATCCCGATTTCCGCTCAACGGAGCTTGAAGTTGAGATGATGGCGATGGCGGAAATGCAATATGCACTGACCCAGCCGGATGGGAGGCAAAAGCTGACCATCTGGTGCCCGATAGGCGATGAATTGCGGAAGGATCTCCTGACACGACGTGGATACACTCGCCAACCTGGGAAGGAATACCAACACCGGCGAAAAAACACCCAGGCGATTCCTGAGGCACCGATACCACAGGGTTATAAAATCCGACCCCTCGAGGGTGAAGATGAACTCCCCGCCCGGAGCTGGGTATCCTGGAAGGCATTCCACCCGGATGAACCGGATAGCACGTACAAGGGATGGGAATGGTATCGCAATGTGCAGTGTGCCCCGCTATACCGGCGCGACCTGGACCTGGTAGCAGTAGCACCAGATAGCGAGCTGGCGGCTTTCTGCACCGTTTGGTTTGACGAGGCAACTGCCAGCGCAGCCTTTGAGCCGGTAGGGACCCACCCTGCTCACCAACGGCGCGGGCTGGGCAAAGCGCTGATGGTAGAAGGGCTACGGCGCGCCCATGCTTTAGGCGCAACTTTGGTCACGGTTGGTTCTTACTCCGAAGAAGCAGGAGCGCTGTATGATTCGGTCGGTTTTTCGGAGTATGATGTGAACGAACCCTGGGTAAAGAATTGGTGATACGACTTATCCGGGGCAATTAGGTTTTATTGGCGACCGTTTTGGCGTTGATCAGCGACAGAGTTCGATTTGCACTTCAGGGACCTAACTGGTGGCAAGGAAAAACGCCCATTGGGCTAACATCATCAAGCCAACAAAACCCCCATAAATTCCAGGCAGATTCATGTTGTCTACCTCATAGTATGTCTGTAATATCTCCAGGGCATTGCCTAATAAGCTATATTCAGGAACATGGCGACAAAGGCTATATTCATCAAGGCGTGAACTACGATGAAGTATGGCAACAGGCGAGGTCGCCAGTACAATCCCAGACCGGTCACAAAGGCAAACGGGATGAACATCAAACCCCGCCAGGCGATGAAGCGGGTGTAGAATAATAATGGAACGGCGATGTGCTGTAGGCCAAGCATCAGGGCGGGGAAGGAAATCGCCAGCCATTTATTGAGACCTTGGGCTTCGAGGCGCGGGGTAATGTAGCCAAAGTAAGTGGGCAGCTCAGTTATTCCCTGCCCAACAGGGAAAAGTAGAATGGCGGCATAGACAGCCCATACCGGCAAGGGGCGTACGATCAAATCCAGCGTGGCTTCGGAGCTACCGAACAAGGCTTGCCCCAGCCAGATATTTGGAAAATATGAAAATGGCGCGACGAGGATCGTTAATCCAATAAGAGCGAGCAGATCGCCCAGGAGGGTAGAGCGGTTGATGCAGAACAAATCCCAATAGCGCTTACCCTCAGCGGTAAAAATTCGGATGAGCAAAATCAGGCAAATCAGATCTGCCAGAGCGACGGTCAACGGCCACCAGTTAGCACCTTGCTCCCAGGCTGACGAGGAACCAACCAGAAAAAAACCGAGGGTAAAAAAGCCTGGGTAACGAGAAAAAGGGCAGTGCGGACAAACAACATGCGCCAGGGAGTGTTGTTGGAGGGCATTGATGATTTCCTTTCCGGCTTGCTTAAATCCATTTTTATATGACCACCTCTTCTCACGCGAGGTATATGAGGAGAGGTGGTTAAGAATTTTTCAGTAAAAGACGCTGCCAACTGGCTTAGCGTTGGGTCTGCGCCAATACTGTGTCGACCATTACCTGAACAAAGCGATCCGATTCGGAAACCCAGGGAGTATGACCGGAGTGCTCAAACCAGACGATCTCTTTATGGGGAGCCTCCAGGACCTCAAAGTACTCTTCAACCAGGCTCGTGGGTGCATTGATATCGTGGCGGCCAATCAAAAAGTAGACTGGCACGGCGATGTTTGTCGCCTGCGTACGAAAATCTATATCCCAGAGCTGTGGATACACAATCCCCAATGTATCCAACACACCGCGGAACCAATTTAATTTGTCATATAGACCATATTCAGGCGCAGCCAGGTCGCGGAAAGTGTTGGCCCCGTTATCGGTAATTGCCGGATTGCTGTTCATGTAGCTGAAGGTGTCCATTAAATAGGCAGCCTGTTTCCAGGCAACGCCGTCACCATAATATGGCGGTGGGCCTTGCTGGGTAAGTTTGTCAACTCGGGCAGTGTCACCGCGTTCCTGGGCCCAATGGAGGGCGAAGTCATAACATAGTAGGTCATTTTCAAGGAAAGCAACCATCTGACCGGTGCCGATGAAAGCATGGAAATCCTCGGGGTACTGTTGGACAAGCATTATTCCCAGGGCGCTACCCCATGATTCGCCCAAAACATAGATCTTGTCCTGCCCAAAGCGCTGGCGCAGGAGCTGGACCAGCCCGTGGGCATCGGCAATGTAACGCTTGGGGGTAAGAGAAGCGCGACCGGCCACATCGAAGGATTTGCCTGCACCGGGCTGATCCCAATTGACGACTACAAAATGCTGCTCCAGCCCTGCCAGTGCATACCGGGCAGTGGCAAGCTGGCTGCCGCCAGGACCTCCAGCCAGAAAGAGGAGGACTGGGGCCTGGCTATCCTGCCCCCGGATCGTAAGCCATTGCTCACTACCATTCAGGTCCACCTTCTCGAGAGAGGCGATGCTACCTGCCAAAGAATCTCCTTGAGAATTGGTGATGGGGGGCGTCATGGCGTAGTACTGCGAGGCGACTACAGCCAGGATGCCCACTACCAGAGTCCCTATAATTGAGATTGCGGTCGCATGGATAGCAGGTTTGAGACGAAAGAATAAGATGAGCAATGCCAGGTCGGTTGCTGTCAGCGGAAGCCACACCCATAAGGGGACCGCTGTTGCTATGGGTAAAAGCACGACCGCCAGGCATAATACCAGGCATAGGATGAACGCCAGCAAGCGACCCAAGAAAGCAAGAAAACGGTTCATTTCCAGCCTCACACAAACAAGCGGGGCATTAACCAACCTAGCCCTACAGTATAGATGATATGCAAAATCAGGAATTCAACAAAGCCACGCATCTTGAAAACTACGGCAGCCAGCACGGTTAAGACAATTGCTACGCCAATTGCCAGGAGCAGAAACGTGGTTTGGGCGGTATCGGGGGAACGGGTCAGCGAGGAGCGATAGATGAAATAAGAGATCGGGCCAAATAGCAACGGGATGAAGGCGCCAAAGAATATTATATTCCCCTGGCGAACTGCGGTTAATCCTTTGGCTGTAATATCCGCCATCGGTGACATCTTGTCTGCGCGAATATAGGTGATGATGGCAGAGATAACCCCAAACGCGAGCATGATTCCAATCAGCACATAAAGGTTTTTGTTCATCGGATTATCCTTCGGTTTGATTTTACGCCTGGAGGTTTTTCCCTGGTGATAGCACCAGTATATGCGGACAATCTTCCGATCTTGCTGGTCAATGGTTGATTATTCGACCTGTCCAGCTGACCAGTCCCAAAATTTATGCAAGCAATATTGAAAAGGAGTGAAATATGGAATTTACATTAATTCGCGGACATCCTGAGCAGGACAATTGTTACCACCAGATTTAGCAGGGTGATCAGGACAAATGGCACCACAGTACAAGGGTGGTTTGGAATTTCATTTTATCTTCTGAAATACCGGCTAAAACAAGATGATCACCAGATTCATAGCTGCATGTAACAATACTGGCGGATAGATGCTATCCGTCTGAGCCCGCGCATAACCATACACAACCCCCCAAATCGTCGCATTGAGCATTTGAATGGCTACAAACAAGGCAGGTACACCGGCAAAAATGTTATTGACATGTAATAAACCAAAGGCGATACCGCTGAACCAAACAGCCAGATGTTTACTGGTAGCCTCAGGATGAATTTTCTGCATGGCAATGAGAAGCAGGCCAAAGACAAGCCCACGCCAGAATGTTTCTTCGAGCACCGGGACCGTAATAACCTCAGTCACAAGCCATTGATTGGCGCTATAGGGTGTTGTGGTGTGAGTAAGCCAGAGATATGCTGCGATCAATCCGCAATTAGCAAGCAGCATAATTATCAACATGCGCCAGTGTTGGTTGATTTTACCAATCTGGAAGCCCATCCAGCGCGGACGCCACAAGACCAGGGGAATTAATAACGCAAGCAGGTGTAAGCGCGAAACAATGCCCCATAATGTGGCAAGCCAGCCCGAGGCGCCAACATTTGGAAAACGTGCATCTGTATATTTGAAATAGGCATTATCAACGACCATGAAGACAGCGCTGAAGGCTATTAAGGCCACGGCGATTAAAATTGTGTAGCGTAGCGCCCCTGGAT
>Ga0105106_10003725_pt1 | contig 10846 bp, 5 predicted proteins | sample PPLLaktember2015_5_FD_79109 | JGI IMG/M metagenome (GOLD analysis project Ga0105106, IMG submission 79109) | Freshwater sediment microbial communities from Prairie Pothole Lake near Jamestown, North Dakota, USA - PPLs Lake P8 Core (1) Depth... | ecosystem: Environmental > Aquatic > Freshwater >... | reverse complement strand
CCGACCCTGATCGCGTGATTGACCGTGAGGCGGAAGTCCTCCATGAGCAGCTTCGCCTCCGTAGGGAGCTCGCCGTCGATCCGGAAGACCACCGCTTTATAAAGCATCCAATGTGCGAGATGACGACTGGCATATGCCCCTTATCCACTACATGTAAACTACCTGGCACTCGTTCAAATCGAGATGCGGCAGAACGCCAAAGGCTTAAGAGGGGCAGAGTTTATTTACCCGAAGAACATGTTTCAGCCTCCTGAGCGGAGGGGACCTTATGAACGACGATGACCTCATGAAAGTCAAGATATGCTTCATCGGAGACGCAGGAGTCGGCAAGACCAGCCTCATCAAGAGGTTCGTCCTGGACGTCTTCGACGACAGATACATTGCCACTATCGGTACGAAGGTCACAAAGAAGATCGTCGAGGTCAACGACCAGGGGACCAACGTCAAGGTCATGATGCTCGTCTGGGATATCATGGGCCAGAAGGGCTTCAGGGAGCTGCTCCGGGAGGCTTATTTCTTCGGGGCCCATGGCGCCATAGCCGTGTGCGACATGACCAACAAGGAGACCCTCGAGGAGCTCAGGTACTGGATCAAGGCCCTGACCGATGTCGCGGGGGACGTCCCAATCGTGTTCGCGGGCAACAAGGCAGACATGGAGAACGAGCGCGTCATAAAGGACACAGACCTGCTGGAGCTGGCCTCGAAGTACAAGGCTAAGGCCTTCATGACGAGCGCAAAGACCGGCCAGAACGTCGACGAGGTCTTCAAGGCCCTCGGCCTCGCGGTGTCTGAGAAGATGGGTTCGAAGTAGGCGCCAGTACCCGTTACCACCCCTGATAACGATTTGAGAACGCTTATAAGCCCAGCGAAGGCTATGAATCTACCTGCGTAGCGAGAAGAGGGGCGACTGAAGCGCATGAAGGGAGTTCACGCAGGATGCATCATGCCCGTTCGGGTTCGGGGTGGCTCAGCTGCGGTTCTGCTCACTGCGCTCATCATTGCCGGGTCCCTCGTTCCGCTACTCGATTCCTCTTCAGGGATAGTCTCCGCCGATTCCCTCCCGAGTTGGTCAAAGGTTCTGAGGATGCACGAGGGCGTCCCTTCCAGCACAAGCGATTACGATTGGCTGAACACATCTGCGCCTCAGGACCTGGGTTACCTCGATTACGACGGTGACGGCCTTCTGGGTGTGACGATCAAGAAGAATCTTCCATCCCAACGGTGGAGGCACTTCTGGGCCATGGATCCCATAGCCAACCAGGATATCATGATCCAAGGCGACATAAGTGCCCACATCTGGGCGGCGTCGAGGGACAACGAATCCGCATCCATTATGACGGTGAGGATATCTGATATCGCCCCTGGCCAGTGGAGCCTTCCGAGCTCGTGGACGGTGGTCGGTGAGGCGACGATACCCCTTCAAGGACCGGTGTACTCGGCGTTCAAGGCCTATGATATGACCATATCACCCATCGACTACACCCTGCTCGACGGTCACCGCCTCGTGATGACGATTATGCGAGGCGATTCCATCAACGACGGCCTCCTGATACTCTATGACAATGCAGTATTCGACTCGTACATCACGGCCCCCGTGCTTGACTTCGTGACTGTTGATGATGCATGGACAGAGGACGAGGCTGGCATGCCCCGCGAGACTTTCTCCGACACCGAACCAGTGGCCGTGTGGGCTAACGTTAGCGACCCGTTCGGGAGCTACGACATCTCCGGAGCGGAGTGCACTGTGGCCTACGCCTCCAACGGTTCTGTGGTGGTTCCGAGGTCCCCTATGACCGTGGTCGAGGTCGACCCGTCGACTGACTCTGCGTGGACATCATTCATGTGTTCCGTCGGTCCGCTCATGAACGGCACGTATGCCATTCTAGTCAACGGGAGCGACGCGGAGGGTTCGCCCACTTGGATGAACCTCACGATATCCGTTGTCTCCGTAGACCATTTCTCGGTCGATGCCCCGGCCTCCATCGTCGCTGGCACGGCGTTCACGATGACCGTAACGGCCCTGGACCCGTTTGATGCGGTCATATCTAACTGGCGTGGGACGGTTGCCATAGACGCGTTCGAGGATGACATGGTGACCTCGGCCCAAGGTTCGCTGTCCACGACCGCGGTCGACTTCAACGGTACCGAGGGCGGGACGATCACGGTCACGGACCAGACATACGACTTCGGTGAGGACTTGATACTCATCAGGGCATCGTCCAACTCCGATAATGGCTGGAGCGACCCGATCATTGTCTTCAGCGGCCCGGTGGTCTCAGTAGTCCTCGATCCCGGGGAGGACTTCGAGCTGACCTCGGGTGATTCGCGATTTTTCGATGTCACTGGCTACGATTCTCTGGGCAACATCAACGCGAGTTGGTCCTCCTCGTGGACCCTCGAGGGTGTGATAGGCTCTCTGGTCTCTGCGGATTTCTCGGCCACCCTGTTCACCGACACTGCTGGTGTCGGAACCGTGAAGTGTGAGGACGAGGCGACGGGAGTCAATGCTTCAGTCAGTGTTACGGTCATCGCGGGGCTACTGGACAGGATTGTCGTGACGCCATCTGGACCGCTGAGCGTCAAGGAAGGCCAATCTGTATCTCTTACCGCGATAGGATACGACTCCAGCGATAACGTGGTCTCACTCTCCAGCCCATCTTGGTACACGAACACGTCCGGCGTAATCACAGGCTCAGGGTCCACAGTGTCGTACACCGCTGGCTTCATCCCTGAGCGTGGTGTCATAATCGTCTCGGTCGGTTCCATGAGCGCATCCGTGGCAGTGACGGTGACTAACGCCCTGAACGGTCCATGGCTGAACACAATACCGTCACAGATCGCTAACGAGGACAGCACATGGAGCGTCAGTCTCACGGCTTACTGGAACCACGTGAACGGGACTTCCGGACTCAGATGGTATGCTGAAGGCGTGAACAGCTCTCTGTATCTGGTGACCCACGACCCAGCGTCAGAGGCCATCCTAGGTTTCATCACACAGCCTGACAAGTCTGGCACCGACACCTTCAGGCTCTGGGTGAGAGACATGGACGGCTACTCGACATATCAGGATGTCGTTGTGAGCATCCAGCCTGTGAACGATCGGCCAGTCTTCGTGCACACGCCCCCTACTGAATACTATGTCAAATTCAACACGCCCTACTCGTTCGATTTCGATTACTATGTCTCGGATGTGGATAACGATCCTGACGAGCTCTCCATGCTCGCGTCCGTCTCGGATCTAGGTTCGATTGTGTTTGACGGGTTCATATCGTCATTCCTGTTCGAGGAGAAGGACGGCACGATCAGCTACTTCGAGACGATGAGGCTGACACTGACAGATGCGGGCTCTGGTGTCGCAGTCGACTCGACCAACTCCGCGTATCTCAACATCGTCGTCTGGGTCACTGACGACACACCTCCGTCGCTGAACGAAGCCCTCCCTGATGTCGACTACCTCGACGAGGGCGATGTGGATATAATGGTCTTCGATCTGGATGACTATTTCTTCGATATCGACGAGGACATATTGCTCTACAAGTACGGCTTCCTGAACATCGAGGTGTTCATCAACGCCACCACCCACGAAGTGTTCATGTCCGCCCCGTATGAGTGGGCTGGCATCACGGATGGCACATTCACCGCGGTGGACCCGACAGGCGCGTTCAAGACGGACACGCTCACGGTGACGGTGTCCCCTGTCAACGACGCCCCGTCCGTCTCGTCCCTGGGAGATGTTCATGTCCGATACGACACGGAGTACAGGATGGACGCGGACATGTACGTCTACGACCCCGACCATTCATTCAGCGAGCTGACATTCACATTCAGCAGTGAATACGTGTCCTTCTCCGACGGTGCTATCTGCCTGCTCTTCCCAGCGGACCTGTCGGGCGGCGCGTACACCGCCGCATACATCGTGTCGGTCGTGATGACGGTCGAGGATCCAGAGGACGCTAACGATATTGGCGAGTTCAATGTCACTGTGAGCGACAACTATCCCCCTGTGATAACTACTCCCGTGCCATACCCCGACATTCTTTCGTTCCCCGAGGATGGATATCTCAACGGCTCAATCAACCTTGATGTGCTGTTCTACGACATCGACGACTCCGATCTCCAGTATGTCGTGGAATGTGAGAGTGAGGGTAGCTGCGTCTTCGCGACGATATACTCAGACGGGACTGTGAACTTCACGGCGGCCGCGAACTGGTCCGGGTACGAGATCATGGTGTTCACAGCGTTCGATGCGCACCACGCATGGATATCCTGGACCGTCACAATCGTTGTCACACCTGTGAACGACGCGCCGGTTGTGGAGCCCATCTCCGACTTGAGGCTAGCTGGCTGGTCCAGGAACTTCCAGATGTTCATCTGCCAGTTCATATCGGACATAGAAACGGCCTACGTGGACCTCGTCATCGTCGCCACCCCGGAGGCATATGTGTCCGCAGTCGGATGGTATCTATATGTCAGCATGCCCGACGACCTCGACGAGATATCCGTGACGATCTACGTGGTTGATGCGGATGGCGCGCGCTCAGAATCGGTCACGTTCACCATCGCCATCACGAAGACGATGGCCGAGATGATCGGGTACCCGTACACACTTCCGCTCGTGATGCTGGTGGCAGGCGTCGCCAGCTACTTCGCGGCTAGCAGACTGCCCAGGCCATACGCGTTGGAGAACCTGTTCCTGATACACAACGACGGCAGATTAGTGGCCCATGTGACGAAGCACGAGAATACCAGCATCGACAAGGACGTCGTGAGCGCGATGTTCACAGCCGTGCAGGAGTTCGTCCGTGACTCGTTCCAGGCGGGGGAAGAGGGGCTAAAGAAGCTCGAGATCGGCGACAAGAACGTCATGATCGAGAAGGGCAAGTCCGTCTACCTGGCGATGATATACACCGGCTGGCCCTCGAAGGACGTCTTCGCGTCGATAACGATGCTCATCCGGGACATCGAGGAGCGATATGGCGAGAGGATCGCCCATTGGAACGGCACCATGAAGACCGTCAAGGGCGTAGAGGAGATGCTCCTGAGTTTCATGTCAAAGGAGTTCACCCCTGGCTCGTGGGTCTCCGAGGAGGAGATGGGCGAGGAGGAGTGGGTCGACATCCTGTCCAAGGAGTCGTAGGCCGGTTCAAGTTGAGCGCGCGTCAGTGATCTTCAGGGCGTAATCGACGAGTCGCTCTTTGGGCTCCCCGAGCTCGATGCCGTATTCCTGCTTCAACCGCATCGCTATCTCTCTGCGCATGAACGATATGGGGAGGCAGCCGGCGTATAGGAGTGTGTCATGGAAGAGCTTGATCGAGAAACGGTCACCCATGGCCTCTTTCACGTCGTCGCGAAGCTGTAGCAGCCCGACCTTACCGATGAAATACGAGAGGTAGTAGGTGGGCGAATACGTGTAGCATCTCGCCTCGCTCATTGCGGCGTCACTCTGCATGCTGGTTTCGCGGACGAGCATAGCTGCGACGTCCTCCGGTGATGTCTCACCTCTCGACAGTTTCACATCCGCGGCAACCCTCACGACCCTGAACATGAGGTCACTCAGCTGCGCAAGCCTTCCCTCGGGCGTGTCGTTGAAACCCTGTTCCAGCATCATCTCCTCGCAGTAGAGCGCCCACCCTTCTGCGAAGTCCATGGATGTGCTGAGGACACGGATGAACGAAGGGTGCGTGTTCCCGCATATCCCCTGGAGATGGTGTCCCGGATAACCCTCGTGCACGGCTGTGTTCGCTATCAGAGCGTAACAGTGGTCCTTGATTGTCTCGGGTTTGTCGCTGGGCGTCACCAGGAACAAGCCAGTACGGTCTCCAGTGAACTTGCCGGGCTCGAACTGTGCAGCGAAGGGGGCCACGTGACGCATGAATGTCGGCGTTTCCGTCACGATCAGCTTCTCTCCGTCCGGGATCGTGGCCAAGTCCTTGGCAAGCAGGAATTCTCTGGCTCTCTGGATGTCGCTCCTGTAACATGCGAGGACAGCCTCATAGTCGGCGGGGTGCATTGACTTCATCAGTTCCAACGCCTCTTCGACCGAGCCAGACCTGACGATCATCCGCGCCACGGACGTCATTTCGTACCGGGTCTTCGTCTTATGCGCCTCGCTGATTCTTAGCGCCTCTTCTGGAGTGACATCGAAGCCCTTCAGTCTCATGTATTCTTCGAACATCTCGGCGGACATGTGCGTCGAAGAGTCCGCGACTGGCAGCACCTCCTTCTCTAGCCAGAGGTCGTACTCCGCCAGTGCGGACTTCGCGGTCGCGATGCTCGACGAGAGCTTCATGGTCCTATCGGTCCTGCCCAACATGTCCAGTGCGTGAGCTTCTACCGTGTCCAGGAACTTCCCCATCGCCTTCCCCGTCTCCAAGGCTATCTCGTTCCATAGTCTGCATGGCGAGGTCAGCGAGCTCTTGGACCGTTCGAGGTATTCTGGAACTTTCTCCAGCCTAGATATGATTGCGTCGAGCCTCCTCTCCAGAGGATCGTCGTCCCTGGTGAATAGGAAGAAGATTGCACTGCCGAGGTCTTCGGTCGCGACGGCCATCTTCTCGTGCATCCTGAGCCGCTCGATTTCGAATATCCTCAGCCGGAGGAGAGAAACTGCGAGGTCCTTATCGATGCGTTCATCTTCGGTCAGATGGTTGTCGGGAAACTCCTTGAGCTTCTCCACGAGCTCCTTCATCCTTTTCGCCCGATGAACGTACGCCTCCGCTGAGAGGTCCTTCATGTGGCTGTCATACTTCCTCCACCCGAGTTGGGTGGCGTGCGTGGGGTCCCAACTGAGAACTTCGTCTAAGATGTCCTCAGTCAGCTGTAGGAAGAGGTGGTTCGCTGACGTGGTTCGCATGAATGACTCGCTGCGATATAAATGCTTATATAATGCCGTTCAGGGCCAGGTCTGCTTGCTCCGTCTCGGGCGCCCGGCCGTTCCGCCACCCTTCCCGGAAACGGTCTATTAATACTCGCCTTCCTGCAAATACTTATACACCGCCCGTCTAATCCCAAGAATCCAGATGCCGAGTTCCAGTGGTCAATCCGTCACTGTCACTCTTCGACGTGACCTGGGCCTTTTCGACGTGACGATGATAGGTGTAGGCGCCATGATTGGCACCAGCATCTTCGTCCTGATAGGCGTCACAACAAGAGAGGTCGGGGCAGCGGTCATGCTCGTGTTTGTGCTGAACGCCCTAGCGACGGTGTTCACCGCGGGCACGTACGCAGAGCTGGGGTCGACATTCCCCGAAGCCGGTGGTGGATATCTGTGGGCCAAGAAGGGCCTTCGGCACCCAGCTGCGTTCATGTCCGGGTGGATGTCTTGGTTCGGACACACGGTCGCGTGCAGCTACTACGGTCTTGGACTGGGCTACGCCGTGGTGGCCTTTGCTGGATACTTCGGCATCGACCTTTTCGGGATGAGCGACGAGATAGTAGTCAAGGTGTTCGCGGCCGGGGCAATCATATTCTTCTTGGGTGTGAACTACGCGGGTGTCGGGGCCACAGGCAAGGCCGGTTCGACGATTACCCTCATCCAGATACTGATCCTGACTTTCTTCATAGCGTTCGCAGTGCTGTACGCCCTTGATGCGAAAGGTGTCGAAGTCGTGGATAACTTCACCCCGATCTTTCCCGAGGACAAGGGCCTGACAGATGTGTTCATGGTAATGGGGTTCACAATCATCACGTTCGAAGGGTACGAGATCATCGTACAGTGTGGTGAGGAGGTCAAGAACCCGAAGAAGAACGTCCCGCGGGCCATATTCCTGTCAGTGCTCGTGGCGGCTATCCTCTACCTGAGCGTCGCATTCGCCTGTCTGGCGAACTTCACTCCGGAATGGATTGGCAACGAGGGTGAGAACGCGGTCACCTCCGTTTCTCAGCATGTCATTCCGTACTTCGGCGCGCCGCTGGTCATATTGGGTGGAGTGCTGTCCGCGATGGCCGCGCTGAACGCCACTGTGTTCTCGTCGTCCAGGGTCAGCTTCGCCATGGGTCGGGACAAGTCCCTCCCGAAGCTGTTCGGTTCCATCCACAGAAAGAGGCGGGTCCCACACAACGCCATAATGATTACCGGTCTGATCATGCTCTTCATGGCCATCTTCTTCCCGCTTGAAGTGGTGGTCGCATCGACATCCATCATGTTCCTGCTCCTGTTCACACTCGCCAATGCGGCCTCGATAAAGCTCAGACGGAGGCTCACCAAGATCGACATCGGCTTCAAAACGCCGCTCTTCCCGCTCTTCCCGGTCGCAGGCATGATTTTCAGCATCGTCATCGCGGGATATCTCTACCTGTTCATGCCCGTGGCGTGGTACATCACAGCGGTCTGGGTCGCTGTCGGGCTTGCCCTGTCGGCCTTCGCGAAGCCGTCAGAGGAATACCGGTCCATCGTCGAGAGGCGGAGGGTGCCTCAGAAACCCCTTCCGAGGGAGAAGATCGAAAAGTACAGGGTGTTCCTCGCGCTCGGCGACCTCGGGGACCTGAGGCTCGTCGAGACCGCAGGCATAATCGCCAGGTACTTCAAGGGCGATCTGACCGTGAACAACGTAGTCGAGGTGCCGAGAGCCATGCCCCTGGAGGCCATCAGCAAGGACTATGTGGACGAGATTGCCCAGGGTCTGAAGAAAGCTGTCAAGGTGGCCCCATCCACCGTGGATGTGCGGCCCGTGGTCTCCGTGTCGTACTATGTCCCCGGAGCGATACTGGACCAGATAAAGCACGAGGCCGCCAACCTGCTTGTCCTTGGATGGAAGGGCACGAAGAGGCGCGGGAGGACCATCCTGGGAAGAAATCTGGACGAGGTCGTGAGACGTGCCCCGTGCGATGTCGCGATCATCAAGACCAAGAGGCTGAGCAAGAACATCGAGAGAATTCTAGTGGTCTCCGGCAGGTATTTCGAGACGAGGAAGGCCCTCCTGCTGGCCCTTCCGATAGCGAAGGAATACGGCGCCTCGATAGAGATCCTGGCGGTCATCACGGACGACCGGCAGGTCGCCCTCGCCAAGGGCAACGCGGAGAGGCTAAGCAAGATGTGCTCAAGGGTCAACGTGGCGCACGAGGTCCACTATCTGCGGTCCAAGTCGCTCGTGGCCGCCGTGCAACAGGAACTCAAGAAAACCGATCTCCTGGTCATGGGCGCGGGCGCCCAGACCGCCATCGAGAGGACACTGTTTGGTGCCTCATACGACAGGATCATAAGGACTGCGGACGTGCCTGTGCTCGTCCTGAAGACGACCAATGTCGGCAAGACAGGGCTGCCAGGAGGCATCGCGTTCCCACAGTTCATGCCGCCTGGTAGGACTACCTAGGCGATCGAGCTTCCGAAGAGTTCCTCGAGCGCCTTCCTCGCCGTCCTCGTGAGGTCCATCACCTTGGCCTCGTCGAAAGTGACCCACTTGATGTCGGTGACCTCGTCGCAGATCCGCTCCTTGCCTCCAATCGGTTTCGAGAGGAAGTCGACGAGCACGTAATGGTACTTGACTCTCTTTGCATCGTCCAGATCTATCATGTCAAAGACGTTGATCAGTTCCAGTATCTCCACCTCGATGCCGGTCTCCTCCTCGGTCTCCCTCGCCGCGGCCTCGGATAGCTTCTCCCCGACCTCCACGAGCCCTCCGGGGATGCTCCATTTGCCAGCGCCTGGGTCGAACGCGCGTCTTACGAGCAGTATCTTGCCGTTCTTGATGGTCACAGTGCCAACGCCCACTAGCGGTATTTCCGGATACTCCCGCTTCGGTCCCTTCATCTCGTCACCAGTCATCTCATGACCCGCCTCGCCTTCTGCGAATGTGAATGAACAGTACGACTGACACAATGGCCGCTGACATTATAGCTGTCCCGAAAATCAAAAGGGCGCCGAAGCCGTCGTCATCGATCAGCAGGAGACCTCCGAGGAGCGCCTCGGTGACAGCCTCGAGCTGCTCAGGAGAGAGTTTGTCGGCGGTGTCGTACGATGTATGATAGTTAGGGTTCACTGGGGAGAGCAAGTCGTCCAGCTCCTCGACGACGAGCATGCTAGGCATTCCCTGGTTCCAGAACGAGCTGTGGTCGCTGTATGTGATTGTGTGGTCCACGAGCACTTCGAGGTCGAGGTCGGTTCCGAACCTGTCCACGGCCCTCGAGGTCGAGTCTGCGAGCGCGTACCCGTCCTCGTTCACGACCAGCACGATCTTGTTGCTGTCCCCTTCACGGTACCCGACCATGTCGAGTGCCGCCGTGCCAGAGTAGACATGTCCCAGCGAGACCTCCTGGGCCGCGAAGTGTTCGCTGCCCTTGCAGCCCCCGGAGTTGTCATATCCGTACTCCTCCGCGCCGAACATGACGAACTTCACGGTCGCAGGGAATCCCGACTCCTTCAGGATCCTGGCCATCTCGAGGACCGCGGCGACCCCGGACGCGTCATCGTCCGCTCCTGGGGCGGTCAGGTTCTCCGCGGTCGAGAGGTCGTAGACCCCCCTGTTCTCGGAGTCGTAGTGGGCGCCGAACAGATATATGCCCGCCTCCGCGTCGCTTCCCTGGAGCGTGGCCACGACGTTCGCGACCTGGGTTTCCTTGACCATGAAATACTGGTACTCCACTGGCATGCCGATCCCCTCGAACGATTCGTACAGGAATTTGGCAGCCTGCCGCGACGACTCGAGATGGAACTCTCTGGACCCGAAGGCCTGGAGAGTCTCGACAGTCTCCATCATCCGGTCAATGTCAACAGATGCCACGAGCGTCTCGTCATCTGCCCCTGCCACTGGGCCAGCCCCTGCGGGTGCCCATGTCAGAATGCCCGATAATGAGAATGTGATGAGGACAGTCCAGGCCGCAGATATCATCCCCGCATACGTTCTCCGGG
>Ga0105106_10003724_pt1 | contig 10847 bp, 10 predicted proteins | sample PPLLaktember2015_5_FD_79109 | JGI IMG/M metagenome (GOLD analysis project Ga0105106, IMG submission 79109) | Freshwater sediment microbial communities from Prairie Pothole Lake near Jamestown, North Dakota, USA - PPLs Lake P8 Core (1) Depth... | ecosystem: Environmental > Aquatic > Freshwater >... | reverse complement strand
ATGGAGCGCTTCACCCGGCCGCTGATGGCGCGCTACGCCGTGCGTCTGATCGTCGGCAAGGGCGGCCTCGGCGAAGGATCGCGCGCCGCGTTTCGCGAATTCGGCGGCGCGTATCTGGCGCTCGTCGGCGGCACGGCGGCGCTGGAGACCACGTGGATCGAGGCCATCGAGGACGTCGACCTCGACGACCTCAATCCGGAAAGTCTCTGGCGATTCCGGATCCGGGGGTTCGGCCCGTTGCGCGTGGCGATGGACAGCCACGGGGGCAGCCTCTACGCGGCCGTCGATGCCAACGCGCGGGCCCGCCGCGAGGCCGCACTCGCGGCTCTCGGGGTCAAGGCCGGCCCGCCTGGCTGACGGTCCAGGGCCGCCGCCGCGCACCCCTCCAACGTTCGTCGCGCGGGTGTCATCGGGCTGTAACACGCCGCGACAATAATCGCGGTGTCCGAGACATGCATACGAGGAAGAACCCATGCGCAAGCACCTGACCCGAGGTTTCCTGGCCGCCGCGATGTTCGCGTTCGGCCTCTCCAACGCCGCCGCCGTCGACATCACCGGCGCCGGAGCGACGTTCCCTTACCCGATCTACGCGAAGTGGGCCGAGGCCTACAAGGCGAAATCGGGCGTCGGCATGAACTACCAGTCTATCGGATCCGGCGGCGGGATCGCCCAGATCAAGGCGAAGACCGTCGACTTTGGCGCGTCCGACATGCCGCTGAAACCGGAAGACCTTCAGGCCGCCGGTCTCACGCAATTCCCGGCCATCATCGGCGGCGTCGTGCCGGTGATCAATCTCGAAGGCGTCGCACCTGGGGCGCTGAAGTTCACGGGTCCGGTGCTCGCCGACATCTACCTCGGCAAGATCAAGAGCTGGAACGACAAGGCCATCGCCGATCTCAATCCGGGCGCGAAGCTCCCCGCCGAACCGATCACCGTCGTACGCCGCTCCGACGGTTCCGGGACGACGTTCATCTGGACGGACTACCTGTCCAAGGTGAGCCCGGACTGGAAGTCGAAGGTCGGCGCGAGTACCGCCGTTGCCTGGCCCGAAGGCGTGGGGGGCAAGGGCAACGAGGGTGTGGCCGCGTACGTGCAGCGGATCAAGGGCTCGATCGGCTACGTCGAGTACGCCTACGCGAAGAAGAACAAGATGACGTACGCGCAGGTACAGAACAGGGACGGGCAGTTCGTTTCGCCGGAAGATGACACATTCCAGGCGGCCGCCGCTTACGCCGACTGGAAGAACGCGCCAGGCTTCTACCAGATCCTGACCGACCAGCCCGGAAAGACCAGCTGGCCGATCACCGGCGCCAGTTTCATCCTGATGCACGTCAAGCAGGACAAGCCGCAAAACGCCGCCGAGGTGCTCAAGTTCTTCGATTGGGCGTTCAAGAACGGCCAGAAGATGGCCACAGAACTCGACTACGTTCCGATGCCCGACAACGTCACCAAAGTCATCGCCGAGGCGTGGAAAGGCCAGCTCAAGGACGCCGCAGGAAAGGCTATCTGGAACTGATTCCGTCCTAGGGCAGCACGCATTCCCTCGACGCAGCGCTGTTCGCATCCTCCGTCCCGGCCGGGCTCGCACTTCCCGGCCGGATTCATTTGGAGAGGTTAAGATGACGGTTACCGCCGGTACCGCCGACTTCCGCATGCCTGCCGCTGCCGACCGCGCCGACCGCGCGCCACCTCCGACCGCCCGGCCGAAGGGCGCGGCGCCGTGGCAGGACGTGCTGTTCGAGCGGACGACGCTGTTTTTCGCGCTCTTCGTGCTGCTCACGCTGGCCGCGATCCTCGCGGCACTGGCGTGGGCCGCCGTTCCGGCGTTCGAGAAGTTCGGTTTCGGGTTCTTCGTGAGCAACATCTGGAACCCGGTGACCATGGACTTCGGCGCGCTGGCGCCGATCTACGGGACGATGGTGACTTCTTCGATCGCGCTGCTGATCGGCGTTCCGGTGAGCTTTGGCATCGCGCTCTTCCTGACGGAAATGTGCCCGCCGATGCTCAAGCGGCCGCTCGGCACCGCGGTCGAGCTGCTGGCTGCGATTCCATCGATCATCTACGGGATGTGGGGCCTGTTCGTGTTTGCGCCGGTGTTCGGCGACTACATCCAGCCGGCGCTCACCAAGATGTTCGGCGATCTGTGGATCCTCGGCCCGCTCTTCCGTGGAGCGCCGAATGGCATCGGGATCCTCTCGGCCGGGATCATCCTGTCGATCATGGTGATTCCGTTCATTGCGTCCGTGATGCGCGATGTCTTCGAGATTGTGCCCCCGGTGCTCAAGGAATCGGCGTACGGGATCGGCGCGACCACATGGGAAGTCGTCTGGAACGTCGTGCTGCCCTATACGAAGGTCGGCGTGATCGGCGGCATCATGCTCGGCCTGGGGCGTGCGCTGGGCGAGACGATGGCGGTGACGTTCGTCATCGGAAACGCTTACCGGATCAGCGCGTCACTGTTCGAGCCCGGCATTTCCATCGCTTCGGCACTTGCCAACGAGTTCAACGAAGCCGCCGATCCCATCCATCGGGCGTCGCTGATCGCGCTCGGCCTCGTGCTGTTCCTGCTGACCTTCGTCGTGCTGGCGTGCTCGCGGATGCTGCTTGCCCAGCTCGCCAAGGGGGAGGGCCGGAAGACGTGACCACCCTGTATCGCAAGCGGCTGTTCGTCAATCGATTCAACCTGGTCATGTCGCTGGCCGCGATGTCGTTCGGGATGGCCTTCCTGCTGTGGATCCTGTGGGTGCTGTTTTCGCTGGGCGTGTCGGCGCTTTCGCCGACCATGTTCACGCAGACGACGCCGCCGCCGGGCTCGGCGGGCGGGCTCGCCAACGCGATCTTCGGCAGCGTGATCATCGTGGGTGTCGCCACCTTCATCAGCACCCCGATCGGCATTCTCGCCGGCATCTACCTCGCCGAGTACGGAAAGGAAGGCTGGGTCGCGCGACTGACGCGCTTCATCAACGACATTCTGCTTTCGGCCCCGTCGATCGTGATCGGCCTGTTCGTGTACACCGTGTACGTCATGCAGGTTGGCCACTTCTCCGGTTGGGCGGGTTCGTTCGCGCTGGCGCTGATCGCGATCCCCGTGGTCGTGCGCACGACGGAGAACATGCTGCACCTCGTGTCGGCGAGCCTGCGCGAGGCGGCGGCGGCGCTGGGTGCACCGATGTGGAAGGTGATCCTGAAGGTGACGCTGAAAGCCGTGCGGGGGGGTGTCGTCACCGGGATCCTGCTCGCCGTCGCACGCATGTCCGGCGAGACCGCGCCGTTGCTCTTCACCGCGTTGAACAACCAATTCTGGAGCACCAACATGAACGCGCCGATGGCGAACCTGCCCGTCGTGATCTTCCAATTCGCCATGAGTCCGTTCGAGGACTGGAAGTCGCTGGCATGGGGTGCTGCGCTGCTGATCACGCTTACCGTTCTCGTCATCAACATCCTCGCGCGCACCGTCTTTCGCCAGACGGCGGTCCGCTGACCTCCCGTCGAGCCAGGAGAACCCCGATGAACCTCGAATCCGTCGCCGTGCGTCCCGCCAGCGGGGTCCGCGGTGTTGCACCGGCGGCGCCGAAGATGTCGATCCGCAACCTCGACTTCTTCTACGGCCGGTTCCAGGCGCTGAAGAACGTCGGGCTCGACATCGCCGAGCGGCGTGTCACGGCATTCATCGGGCCGTCCGGCTGCGGCAAGTCGACGCTGCTGCGCACGCTGAACCGAATGTACTCGCTGTATCCGGGACAGCGGGCGGTCGGGGAAATCGTGTTCGACGGAGAAAACGTTCTTGCTCCGGGTGTCGACATCAACATGCTGCGCGCGCGCGTCGGCATGGTGTTTCAGAAGCCGACGCCGTTCCCGATGTCGATCCATGACAACATCGCGTTCGGCGTTTCGCTCTACGAACGCCTGTCTGCACGGGCGATGGACGAGCGCGTCGAATGGGCGCTCACCAAGGCCGCGATGTGGGACGAGGCGAAGGACAAGCTGAAGCAGAGCGGGATGGCACTTTCGGGGGGGCAGCAGCAGCGGTTGTGCATCGCCAGGGCCGTCGCGGTGAAACCCGAAGTGCTCCTGCTCGATGAGCCCACCTCCGCGCTCGATCCGATATCGACGGCCAAGATCGAGGAACTCATCACCGAGCTCAAGGAGGACTACACGATCGCGATCGTCACTCACAACATGCAGCAGGCGGCGCGCGTCTCGGACTACACTGGCTACATGTACCTCGGGGAGCTGATCGAATTCGGCGAGACCGACCAGATCTTCCTCAAGCCGAAGCGCAAGGAAACCGAGGACTACATCACGGGACGCTTCGGCTGACGCATCCCGACACGGAGAGCGAGATCATGACCGAGCACACGCACAAGCAGTTCGACGCCGAGATGGAAGCGATCCGCAGCGGCGTCCTGACCATGGGCGGTCTCGTCGAGACGCAGCTCACGCGCGCGATTGCCGTCGTCGACAACGACGAGGACACCGGGACGATCGATCGCGTCGGCACCGATGAGCAGCACATCAACCAGATGCAGATGACGATCGACCAGCAGTGCGGCCAGATCATCGCCAAGCGGCAGCCGGCGGCGATCGATCTCCGGATGATCCTGACGATCACCAAGATCGTCAACGACCTCGAGCGCATCGGCGACGAGGTCAAGAAGATCGCCTACAAGGCGCAGGAGGCGCGCGGCGCGGCGACGCTGTCGCGGCTGCGCGGCTACGACGTGGTGCACGCGGCCGAGCTTGCGCGCGAGATGCTGCAGATGGCGCTGGACGCGTTCGCCCGCCTCGACGCCGCGGCCGCCGCCGAGGTGGTCGATCGCGACGAGGAGATCGACGCCGCGTTCCACGCGATCCTGCGCCAGCTGATCAGCTACATGATGGAGGATCCGCGAACGATCAGTTCGGCGCTGGAAATCGTGTTCATCGCCAAGTCGATCGAGCGCATCGGCGACCACGCGAAAAATATCGCGGAAGCCGTCGTCTCGGCCGTCAAGGGCAAGGATGTCCGCCACGCATCGGCCGAACAGATTCGCGCCGAGGTCGCCGAGGAATGAGCCCGACGATACTCGTGGTCGAGGACGAGCCCGCGATTCTCGAGCTGCTCGAAATCAACCTGGCCGACGCGGGATACGACGTTCGCGCCGCCCCGGACGCCGAGGCGGCGCACGCGGCGCTTCGCGACAGCCTCCCCGACCTGATGCTGCTCGACTGGATGCTCCCCGGCCAGTCCGGACTGGCTCTCGCGAAGCAGATCCGCGCCGATCCCCGCACCCGGGAACTGCCGATCATCATGGTCACCGCCCGCACCGACGAGGCCGACAAGGTCGCCGGACTCGAAGCCTGGGTGGACGATTACGTGACCAAGCCGTTCTCGCCACGTGAGCTCAAGGCACGGATCAAGGCGGTGTTGCGGCGGCGGGCACCCGAGGCCGCGCAGGAGCCGCTGGTTGCCGGTCCGCTCAGGCTCGACCCGTCCACGCATCGCGTGACCGTGGACGGGCGCCCGGTGCCGATCGGGCCGACCGAGTTCCGGCTGCTGCGGTTTCTGCTTGCGCGGGCCGAGCGCGTGCATTCGCGCACGCAGCTTCTCGATCAGGTCTGGGGCGACCACGTCTATATCGAGGAGCGCACCGTCGACGTTCACATCCGACGGCTGCGGCAGGCACTCGAACCGTTCGGGCAGGACACGATGATCGAGACGATCCGCGGCAGCGGCTACCGCCTCGCGGTGCCGCACTGAGTACTGCAAGCGCTGCGCCGGGATGAGCCCCGTCGTCCTCGCCGGCCTGGTCGCACCCGTGGCGATCGCGCTGCTGACCACACTGGTTGCGGTGGCGCTGGGAACCGGCTGGGCGCTCGCCACGTTGGCCGTCGGCGCCGCCGGCGTCATTGCGTATCACCTGTGGCACCTGCATCTGCTCGCCCGCTGGGCGGCGGCGACGATCGACGCGGCCGTACCCGAAGGACGCGGGGCGTGGCGGATGGCGTTCACCGCGCTGCATCGACGGGCGCGCATGCGCGCGGCCTACCAGCGCGACCTCGCGCACACGATCGAGCGCTTCACGAGTGCCGCGCAGGCTCTGCCCGACGGCATGGTGGTGATCGACGGGACCAACCGGATCCGCTGGGCGAATGCGCGGGCACAGCGACTGCTCGGGCTTGATCTCACGCGCGATGTCGGCCAGCCGCTCGGGAACCTCGTCCGCCACCCCGAGTTCATCCGCTACCTCGATGCCGGCGACTATGACGATTCGGTCGTCGTCGAATCGCTGCGCGAGGAGGGCGCGACGCTATCGATCCAGATCGTTCCGTTCGGCATCGAGGAGAAGCTCCTCATCGCCCGTGACATCACGCGGCTCGAAGCCGTGGCGCGGATGCGGCGGGACTTCATCGCCAACGTCTCGCACGAGCTCAAGACGCCGTTGACCGTCGTGAGCGGTTTCGTCGAGACGCTGCAGGATCTCGCCCTCGAGCCGCGTCAGCACGCACGCTACCTGCAGCTGATGCACGAGCAGGCGAAGAACATGCAGCGACTCGTCGACGATCTGCTGACATTATCGGCGCTCGAGAGCGAGCAGAACGCCGTGGTGGAAACGTCGTTTCCGGTCATGCCGCTGCTCCTCGAACTCGCCGCCGACGCGAAGGCGCTGTCTGCGGGGCGGCATACGGTCGCACTCGACATCGGACCGGGCAACGGCAGCGCCGCGTCGATCGTCGGCGCCCGCGACGAGCTCGCAAGCGCCTTCGGCAACCTGATCAGCAATGCGATCCGGTACACACCGGCCGGCGGAACGATCACACTGGGCTTCAACCTCGACGAGGACGGCAGCGGCAGGTTCAGCGTCACCGACACCGGCATCGGCATCGCCCCCGAACACATCCCGCGTCTGACGGAGCGCTTCTACCGGGTCGACCGCAGCCGTTCGCGGGCGACCGGCGGCACCGGCCTCGGTCTCGCGATCGTGAAGCACGTACTGCTGCGCCACCAGGCCGAGCTCGACGTCATCAGCGAGCTCGGCAAGGGAAGCACGTTCACAGTCGTCCTGCCGGCGTCGCGGGTGCGGTGGGCGGTGGCCGAGGTGCAGGCTACCAATAGCGCATCGCCGCGCTGAACAATCCGGTCAGGTCGTCGCGGCTCACGTCTTTCGGCGCGTTGCGGATGACGCGGTACTGCGGCTCGGCGCCGCTCGCGAGCGCCGCGAGATGCGTCGCGTCGAATCCGAGCGCGTGGAGACCGTTGGGCATCGCCGTGGCCTTCATCATCTCGATCACCCGGCCTGCAAGGACCTCGCCCGCGTCGGCGCTCGCGGCCCCGCGCGTGTCGGCGCCGAGGCATCGCGCGCCGTGCAGATGTCGCTCGGGGCAGCACGGCGCCGTGTAGCGCCAGACCGACGGGTTGTTGAGCACGACGGCCATCCCGTGGGGAACCAGCGACTTGCCCTCCGGATAACCGTCGACGTGCCAGTCCTTCGCCAGCCCCGACACGGCGTACGAGAGTCCGTGCGGCAGGTGACAGCCCGCGGCGTTGAACGCGATGCCGGCGAGCATCGCCGCATACATCATTTCGGTGCGCGCCTCCGTGTCCGCCGCGTCGTCGACCGCACGCACGAGGAACCTGCCGACGCTCTTCAGCGCCTCGGTGGCGAGCATGTCGGAGAAAGGGTTCGCGCCCTGCGACACCGGGCGATTGATGCCCTGCGCCGGATTCAGTCGCCGGGGGTAGGCGCGCGCGGTGAGCGATTCCAGCGCGTGGCTCATGCAGTCGAAGCCCGTCGCGGCGACAGCGTTCTTCGGCAGTGACGCGGTGACGTCGGGGTCGATCAGCGCGACCGATGGAATCAGCCGGCGCGAGATGATGCCGGTCTTGGCGTTGATCGAGCGCAGGTTGAAGATCGCGATGCCGGTCGTTTCCGAGCCGGTGCCCGATGTCGTCGGGCAGGCGATGTGCGGCTTCACCGGGCCGGGCACCTTCTGCCCGGCGCCGATGGGCGCGTTCACGTAGGTCATGAACTCGGCCGGGTGCGACGCATACAGGTTGGCCGCCTTGCAGGTGTCCATCACGGAGCCGCCGCCCACCGACACATATCCGTCGAAGCGGCCCTCGGCGGCGAAGCGCGCGGCGTCCTGCAGCGACGCGTCGGTCGGCTCGATGACGGCGCCATCGTAAATGGCGACGTCGACCCCCGCGGCCTGGAGCGACGCGAGAACGGTCGCAACGTGCGCGCTGGACTTCATGCGCTCGTCGGTGAACAGCGCCACGCGCCCGAGACCGAGCGCGCGCGCGTTGTCGCCGGCCTCCGCGAGCACGCCGTGGCCGAACGTGAAAGTCGGCATGCCGACGGTGAATCCCTTGTCGCTGCCCTCGACGGCGGCAAAATCGGCGTGACAGCAGGCCATGGTGGCTCCTTGGACGATGCAGGTGGGCAGGCAACCGGCGCCGGGCGTCAAGCCGCCGAGTCGCGCAGGATCAGTTCAGACGCCTTTTCGGCAATCATGACCACGGGCGCGTTCGTGTTGCCGGAAACGAGTGTGGGCATGATGCCGCAATCGACGACGCGGAGCGACGAACAACCGTGCACGCGCAGCGCGGCGTCGACGACGGCGGTCGGGTCCGAGGCCGGTCCCATCTTGGTCGTGCCGCTCGGATGGAAGATCGTCCCGGCCGTGTTCTTCGCGAACTCCAGAAGGTCCTCGTCGCTGACGGCGTCCGGTCCGGGCCGGTATTCGCCGGCGACGTACGGGGCGAGCGACCGTGTCGCCGCCAGCGCCCGTGCCAGACGGATTCCGTCGACGAGGGTCGCGCGGTCGAGGGGGGTGGACAGATAGTTGGGCTGCATCGCCGGCACCGTCATCGGATCCGGCGACGTGATCCGGACGTGCCCGCGTGATTCCGGCCGCAGCTGGCAGACCGACATCGTGAACCCCGAGAACGCATGGACGGGCGAACCGGCCATGTCGGAGGACAGCGTGGCCACGTGGAACTGGACATCCGGGCGTTCGAGGGATGGATCGGTCCGGGCGAAGATCCCGCCCTGGTTGATGCCCACCGCCATCGGGCCCGTCCGCGTGAGGACGTACTGGAGTCCCATGAGGATCTTGCGCGGCCACGACTTGAGAACGTCATTCGTGGTGATCGGCTTGGTGCAGCGGAAGATCACGCGCGCCTGCAGATGGTCCTGCAGGTTTTCGCCGACACCGCGAAGGTCGTGGGCGACGGGAATGCCGAACCGCTGCAGCAGTGCGCCCGGGCCCACGCCCGAAAGCTGAAGAAGCTGCGGCGACTGCAAGGCGCCCGCGGCGAGGATGATCTCGCGCCGGGCACCGACGGTGAAGTCCCGTCCCGCCTGACGATAGGCGATACCGGTTGCGCGACGGCCGTCGAACGCGATGCGCGTCGCCTGGGCGCCGGTTTCGATGCGCAGATTGGTCCGGCCGCGCGCCGGTCGCAGGTACGCGACCGCCGTCGAGCAACGAAACCCGCGGCGCGTCGTGAGCTGGTAGTAGCCTACTCCCTCCTGGGAGGCTCCGTTGAAGTCGTCGTTGCGCGGGATTCCGAGCTCGCCGCCGGCGGCGATCAGCGCCTCGACGAGTTCGTGCTTCCCGTCGATGTCGGACGCCCACAGGGGGCCGTCGGCGCCATGCCACGCGCCGGCACCGCGGGCGTTGTGCTCGAGCTTGCGGAAATACGGCAGCACGGCATCGTAGCTCCAGCCAGGATTGCCCTGCGCCGCCCAGTCGTCGTAGTCGTGGCGCTGGCCACGGATGTAGATCAGGCCGTTGATGGCGCTGGATCCGCCGAGCGTCTTGCCACGGGGCCAGTAGACCTTGCGCCGGTTCATATGTTCGGCTCGGGCTCGGTGTGGAAGCACCAGTTGACCCGCGGATCGAACATCGTCTTCGCATACCCGATCGGCACGTGAATCCACGGATAGGAGTCGCGCGGACCGGCTTCGAGCAGCAGGACGGAGTGGCGGCCGTCGACGGACAGGCGGTTGGCGAGCACGCAGCCCGCGGATCCCGCGCCGACGATGATGTAGTCGTACGACACGGGTCGAGTTTAACCAAAGACGGGAGCGTTTCGAGGCCGCGATCACGGCGGCGGCCGGCTATCCGGCAGATTTGGCGGGAAATTCAGCGGTTTGACAGGTCGGGCAGCAAATTGTTAAACTTTCATGTTTCGTCGGAGGGGTTCCCGAGCGGTCAAAGGGAGCAGACTGTAAATCTGCCGGCTCTGCCTTCGAAGGTTCGAATCCTTCCCCCTCCACCAGTCCGAGATCAGGAATCGGGTATCAGGCATCCGAGCCGACAGTGCGGGACCGATGCGCGGCGCCGGCGCGGAAAGGTGGAGCGGAAGCATGGAGCAGGGTCCGATCCCCGACCTCGGATGGCTGATACGCGGGTGTAGCTCAATGGTAGAGCAGAAGCCTTCCAAGCTTACGACGAGGGTTCGATTCCCTTCACCCGCTCCAACGGAATGAACGGGCGCCGCGTGCGGCCGGGCGTACCCGGGCACGGCGCGGTGAGCAGCGGAACAGTGGACAGGACAGCGCAGCAGCGAAAACAGCGCGCAGACAGCAGGGCTCGCCGCGAGGCGCGCCGTCAAGCGGCAAGAGCCCATGTAGCTCAGTGGTAGAGCACTCCCTTGGTAAGGGAGAGGTCGCGCGTTCAATCCGCGCCATGGGCACCACGTATCGGTTACCGAACAACGACGTCTGAAGGAGTCTCAAAATGGCCAAGGGCAAATTCGAGCGGACGAAGCCGCACGTGAACGTGGGGACGATCGGGCACGTGGATCACGGGAAGACGACGCTGACGGCGGCGATGACGCTGGTGCTGTCGAAGCTGTT
>Ga0105106_10003723_pt1 | contig 10848 bp, 6 predicted proteins | sample PPLLaktember2015_5_FD_79109 | JGI IMG/M metagenome (GOLD analysis project Ga0105106, IMG submission 79109) | Freshwater sediment microbial communities from Prairie Pothole Lake near Jamestown, North Dakota, USA - PPLs Lake P8 Core (1) Depth... | ecosystem: Environmental > Aquatic > Freshwater >... | reverse complement strand
TCGGGTTTTGATACAGACCGCGATTCTTTTATAGGCCTACACAATGGACTGGAAGCGCCTCAATCGGTGATGGAAGGGAACTGCAGGAACAGTATAGCACACGGATGGCTTCCCATCGGTGTTCATCAAATTGATATTGAGCTTAAGCCTAGCGAAGAAAGAACTATTAACTTTATTCTCGGGTATGCAGAGAATCCTCCGGACGATAAGTTTAATAATGATGGTACAATCAAAAAGAATGAGTTTAATAAAGTATTATCTCAGTTTAGTGACGATTCAAGTGTTGAGGCTGCTTATTTAAAGCTGAAAAAATATTGGGAAGATCTCTTATCATCTTTCAAGGCTGATACTCCGGATCCGATAGTAAACCGCATGGCTAATATCTGGAACCAATATCAATGCATGGTTACATTTAACCTCTCCCGCTCGGCGTCTCTATATGAATCGGGAATCGGACGCGGTATGGGATACCGCGACAGCAACCAGGATGTGCTTGGCTTTGTTCACATAATTCCTTCAAGAGTGCGTCAGCGTATCCTGGATTTGGCATCAACACAGCTTTCCGATGGAACATGCTTTCATCAATATCAGCCACTTACAAAAAAAGGAAATGCCGATATTGGCGGAGGCTTTAACGACGATCCTTTGTGGCTGATTCTATCGGTATCTGCTTATATAAGAGAAACAGGTGATTTTGAAATTCTAAAGGAAAAAGCTGGATTTGCTGATGCCGATAATTCTAAAGCTACCTTAATGGATCATCTTACACTCTCTCTTAAATACACTCTGAATAATCTCGGCCCTCATAGTTTGCCTTTGATAGGACATGCCGACTGGAACGACTGCTTGAATTTAAATTGTTTCTCTACATCGCCAGGTGAGAATTTTCAGCTTGCCGGTCATATCGAAAATGATAGGATCGCCGAATCAGTAATGATTGCCGGATTATTTTGTAAAGCATGCGAAGAAATGGCAAATATTCTTAAAAGCCTTGGCAGAAAAGATGATTCCGAAAAATATCTTGAAGAAGCCAAAAAAATGAGACGGACAATTCTAGAGCATGGCTGGGATGGCGAATGGTTTATACGGGCTTATGATGCTTTCGGTAAAAAACTCGGCTCGAAAGAAAATGATGAAGGGAAAATTTTTATTGAAAGCCAAGGCTGGTGTATATTGGGCGGCGTTGGATTTGAAAATGGCTTTGCCGAAAAAGCTTTAAACAGTGTTAAGAAATATTTGGCAACTTCAAACGGCATTGTGCTCCAGCAGCCGGCATTCAAAAAATATTACGTTCATCTGGGTGAGGTAAGCTCTTATCCCCCAGGGTACAAAGAAAATGCCGGAATCTTTACTCATAACAACACCTGGATTCAAATTGCGGAGACTTTAATCGGAAGAGGCGATCAGGCAATGCTATATTACAAAAGCATATGCCCGCCAACCAAAGAAGATCAGATCGATGTTTATCGCTGTGAACCTTATGTTTATAGTCAGATGACCGCAGGGAGGGATGCGCCTACTTCAGGAGAAGGGAAAAACTCCTGGCTGACCGGTACTGTTGCATGGTCTTTTGTTGCTCTTACCCAGTACATTCTCGGTATTCGACCGGACTTCAATGGATTAATAATAGATCCATGCATCCCAAGTTCATGGGAAAAATTTAGTATAAAACGCAAATACAGAAATGCCGTATATAATATTACAGTTTCAAATCCAAAAAGGATTAGTAAAGGAGTAAAAAGTCTGTGGTTGGATGGAAAGTCAGTTGAAGAGAAAAAAATACCACATTTTAACGATGGCAAGGAGCATAAAGTAGATGTAGAACTTGGTTAAAAGTTCTGCACAAGAGAGTCACTTTTGAAATATCATTTTCTTTGCATCAACAAAACTACCTGCTTGCATTTTATAAATATATACACCCGATGATATATTACCGTTAGGAACTGCCCAATGAAGTTCATGCCGTCCGGCTGGAACTTCCCCTTCAATCAATGTTTCAATTTCTTGTCCGGTTATACTATATATTTTTATAGTAACCATTTGAGTTTCAGGCAAGTAAAAGTTAATTGCAGTAGAAGGATTGAACGGATTGGGATAGTTTCTAAATAATTGAATTATATTTGGAATTGTTTTACCATTGGGTTTTATTGATGTAATTAAACCGGCACCATCACCTGCTATTTCAATTTCCTCCATTTTGTTGGTTCCAATTCCTTTCTGATGGAGCATTTCAAGATAATTATCACATTGCCTTACGCCGTCAGGCAGATCAAACTTTTCAGCTTCAGGATTGTTGCCCATTAAATAGGACGCAATACTATCAGTAGCAACCGGATCCTTGCCGGCCAGAAGCACATGATTTTCTGTAAGTTCGAAGGTAGGATTCCAAACACCCTCTCCACCTTTGGCATTTTTTATACCGTCAATTACTGAAAGATGAACAGGCCTTGCAAGATTTAAGTCGCAGATGGAACGAGGCAAATGAATTCCAATATCTCCTCCTTCAAAATGTAGTGCAGACCTATAACTCTGTTGATATGGCATCATATAATGCTGAATCGGTGTAATTCCAATTTGATTCTTTAATGAGTGCGTCACCCCCGCTTCATAATGTTGCTTCATTTTTGGTATTGATACATAAACGTCGATATCTGCCAGAATTTGATTGAATTTAAATGAATTGTAAAAGAATTTTTTATCTCCAACTTCTTTTTCGATAAAATCAGGATATGGATCTTTAGAGTTCAGATTTATCATTTGAGTTCCGAGGGAAGTCTGAACATCTAAATAGCCGAAATTATTGTATGATTCAGAATCCCATAATGCTTCAACAATATAAATATTGTTAGCACTGACTCCGCTGTCTATAACGAGTTCCCCGACTGCCCGTAAAACTTCCGGATGCGTCCACATACTTTCGGTAATATCAACACCTTCTAATTTGGAGCTTGAAGCGTTTCCTGAGCCGCCGGTTAAATTTATTTTAATTCCAACTTTATAACCGGCTTTAATGATGTCCCCGATTCCATCAATTGATTCAAATAAATGCTGTACTTTCTGTTTTATTAAAGTTCGATTATAATTATCTGCCTGGGTTATGGCTACTTTTGTTAAAAAAGCTGATTTTTTTTCATGTCCATAGGCAAAAATATTGGTAGATTTAATATATGTTGCCGCTATTACACCAGCTGTTGACGATCCTATAGTCTGTAAAAATTTTCTTCTCGAATACCTGTTGGTCTGGTTGTTAGTGAGTTTGATTTTAGACATTCGGGGCCCCATAATTTATTATTCTATTAAAGAAAGGGAGAAAATTAATTTGCAGGATAAGGTTTGTAAAGTGCAGATTATTCAAGGATAAAATCCCCTTTTCTTTATATAAAAATAAAGGTTTCTTTTTCATTAATTTAGTGAGATTTCCTTTTAAATTATACTTCGTTTCAATATTTTTAAATAATATAACGAATTTTACAGCGAATTGAGTGAAAAAACAAAGCAAAAGCAGCGCTGAACGAATTTGCCAGGATCAGCGGGAAAAATAATCCTCAATATGATAAACTGCAGTTATTGTACAGTGAGCAGGAAAAGAAATCCCGGTTCTCAACATTGATTTGAACCTTTTGATATGAAAAGAAAAAAAAATACACACAAATTCTCACAAAAGACTGAAAAAAATAAACCGGTAAGTACGTCAATAAAGACAATTAATTCCGGGATTTCCTCAGACAAAAAAAAGATTTTCTGGATATTTACCATCTCGTTTCCCTTCCTGATTTTAATTTTGGTTGAAGTTGGGCTGCGTATTTTCAATTATGGGGGAAATCTGGATTTGTTCATTGAGAGCCCTCCAGGATTTGAAAAATATCTTAGAGCAAATCCCAACGTAGCACGGAGATATTTTTATGTCCAGTCAACGATACCTAATCCTCCGACTCAACTGTTTTTCAGAGAAAAGCCGAAAAACGGTTACCGTATATTTGTTTTAGGTGAATCCTCTGCAATGGGCTTTCCATATGGGAATAATGCTTCTTTCCCGAATATTCTGGAAAGGGGATTGTCTAATACTTTTCCGGATAAAGAAATTGAAGTAATAAATATTTCAATGGCTGCAATAAACAGCTATTCTCTTCTGGATTTCATGGATGAAATAATTGAGCAGTCCCCCGACGCATTGCTTGTTTACACAGGACATAATGAGTATTACGGCGCACTGGGTGTGGGTTCAGTTCAGTCGCTCGGCAGCTCAAGCTGGCTTATTAAAACTTATCTGAAGCTACAGTTTTTCAAAATATTTTTGCTGCTTCGTGATTTTATAGGATGGGTAAAAAATTTATCCAGCAATGTGCTCCAGGAGGGTACCGAGGCCGACCCTACAGCAACTATGATGGAGAGAATAGTAGGGGAGCAGACGATTCCATACGGAGGTGAACTTTACAGGAAAGGCAAGGAACAGTTTGAAGAGAATATGGACGCAATCGTTCATACTGCAATCCAGCGCGGTGTAAAAGTTGTTCTTGGGGAACTGGTCAGCAACATAAGGGATCAGGCTCCTTTTATATCTCTTAAAGATAAACAGGGAAATTCTGCTCAGGACCTGTTCAATCTGGCCAGACAGCTTGAGAAACAGGGAAATTTTTCTGAAGCCAGAAAAAATTATATAAGGGCAAAGGATCTGGACGCTTTAAGGTTCCGGGCCCCCGAAGAGTTCAACCTTGTACTAAAAAAATTAGCCCAGAAATATTCCGTTCCTTTGGCTCCGACAATCAATAACTTTGAAAAAAAATCTCCGGGGGGAATTATCGGTAATTCCTTAATGATTGAACACCTTCATCCGAACACGAAGGGATATTTTCTTCTAGCTGAGACATTCTATGAAACTATGCAGAAAAATAAGTTGATTAGTCAGGACTGGCCTGAAAACGGGATAGCAGCGGAACGGGATAAAGGTATCACCGGTTTGGACAGTGTATATGCTTCAATTGTAATTAGTCATTTAAAGGAGAGCTGGCCGTTCAAGCCGAAAGGGCTTCCAAATCGTTTTGTGCAAAGTTTTATACCTGCAAATAAGATGGAAGAATTATCTCTGAAAGCATTGGTAGAAGAAAATTATAACATGGTTTCTGCTCATTACGATCTGGGAAAATTTTATGAAAATAAAGGTGTATTGGATAGCGCTCTGGCCGAATACCGTGCAATGATTTCTTTTATTCCGCATGAGCCGGAATTTTACGAGATGGCTGCTACTATTTTAATTAAGAGGAAGGAATATGATAAAGCTGCCGGGCTGCTGCATAAATCTTTAAAATATAAAGACAATGCTTTCGCAAATAAATGGGTAGGGCAGATTGCATATATGAAAGGAGACTATCCTGAAGCAGTAAAGTATCTTGCAAAAGCTGATATGAACGATCCCCAGGCGGTATTTAATCTGAGCCGCAGTTATTATATGAATAAGGAATGGGGTAAAGGAGAACAATTTTATGAAAGATTAAGAAATTTAGCTCCAAAATCTGATTACTTTAATTATTTAACTAACTTGAGAATATCTCTTAAAACTTCAATTATTAAACCCTCTAAAATTAATTGATTTTCTTTGCTCGCCAAAGCCCACAAATTTATTTAAAATAAATTCTCCTTTCCAACACACACCTTAGCGTGATACAGTACACTCAGCCATTATCTTCTTTAAGTTAATTTAATAACAATTAAAACCACTTCTAATAATAACTTCAGGGAGAATTTTTAATGACAAATCATCTTGGAATAAAAGGCTACGACTATATTGAATTTTATGTCGGTTCTGCCAAAATCTGGGCTTATTGGCATGCTAAAGCATTGGGGATGGAGATCAAAGGATATCTTGGCCCTGAAACCGGGGTAAAAGATAAAGTCTCGTACTACCTGGAAAAAAATAAAATAAAACTTGTGCTGACCTCTTCAATAAAACCTACCAATTATGAAATCAATTATTTTATTGAAAGGCACGGCGACGGAGTTAAAAGGTGGTCCCTTCACGTTGAAGATGTTAAAACGGCATTTGATCTCGCAGTGAAAAATGGAGGAATTCCTGTAAGGAATCCGAAGAGATTCGAGAATGATAAAGGATATATAGATGAAGCTGCATTAAAGCTTTATGACGATGCAGAAATTGTTTTTGTCAATAGGGACAATTACAAAGGGATTTTTAGGCCGGGATTTAAAGAGCCGGTTCAAAAAATTAAGATCGAAGCAGCAGATACAGGGCTGTTTGAAGTTGATCATATTGTGGGGAATGTCCGGATTAACGAAATGAATCTATGGGAGAATTATCTCAATAAAACTTTAAACTTTGAAACATTCATTGAGTTTGGAGCGGGAGATATATCTACTCAATATTCAGCCTTGCTGTCAAAAGTAGTCAGATCAAAAGAAGGATCGGTAATTAAAAATCCTATAAATGAACCTTACGAAGGGAAGAAAAAATCACAGATTGAAGAATATATAGATGAATATTGGGGATCCGGTATTCAGCATATGGCAATTGCTACTAAGGATATTATTTCAACCATCAGAGCATTGCGTGAAAACGGAGTTGAATTCCTATCGGTGCCTGGTACTTATTATGAAATTCTTAAAGAAAGAGGTTTTAAAGTAAGAGAAAACATCGACGAGCTTAAAGAACTTGGAATACTCTGCGACACTGAAGGCAAAGGATATCTTCTTCAGCTTTTTACCAAACCCATCAGCGACCGTCCAACTTTTTTCTATGAGTTCATCCAGAGATGTGAAGGAGCGGAAGGATTCGGCCAGGGTAATTTTCAGTCGTTGTTTGAATCAATTGAGAGAGACCAGATGGCAAGGGGAAGCTTTGAAAAGGAAACTTAAAAAAATCTCAATGCTCTCCAAAGGAATCCTTTGGACAATTCTCAATTTTCAATGCTTAACTTCATTTATTCTCTACTTGCTTGTTGAAAATTGATCATTGAATATTGAACATTTATTTTTTTCAAGATAAAAGAGAGATAATTAATTTAATCATTAATAAAATTTTAAAAAGAGGTTATTATGCCTTTCTATATTAGAGTGGGAAAAGTTCCTCCTAAAAGACACATTACCTTTTACAAACCGGACGGAAAATCTTTATACAGGGAGGAATTATTCGGAACAAAAGGATTTTCCGGAATATATTCAAATAAATACCATCTGTATATGCCTCCGCAGGTGGAAAACATAAGGGAACTAAATTTTGTTGGTGCTGAAGACTGGGAAGATGCCCCGCTTCAGTATTATCATTTTATGACGGAGAATAAACAAACGGATGGAAATTTTTTCACATCCAGGAACGAGTTTCTAAAAAATGATCATTGTATTATATCAACTGCAAACGTAACCGAAGATACTGATATTTTTTTCCGCAACAGCCACATGCATGAAATAGTCTTTGTTCATCATGGTACAGGAGAGTTCATGTCCGAGTACGGAAGTCTTCCGTTTGAAGAATGGGATTACATTGTTGTTCCCAAAGGTACAACATACCATATGAAGTTCAACAGCTTTGAGAAAGTAAAATTATTTATAATCGAGTCAGATACTCCGTTTGATATACCCACACATTACCGGAATGAGTACGGACAGCTTAAAGAGGATGCTCCTTATTATGAGAGAGATTTTCATGTACCTCAATTCACTGAACCGATAGATCAAAAAGGTTCTTTCCGATTAATTTTAAAAGTACGCGGAAGATATTATGAATATGAACTGCCACATCATCCGTTTGATGTTGTAGGCTGGGACGGATACCTGTATCCCTATACCTTTAATATTAAAGAATATGCACCCAAGGTTGGGAAAATTCATTTACCGCCTCCTATACATCTTGTATTTACCACCCAGCATTTTGTTGTCTGCAACTTTGTCCCCCGTTTGTTTGATTTTCATCCGCAGTCAATTCCTGCTCCATATTATCATTCCAATGTGGACAGCGATGAAGTACTTTACTACGTGTATGGCGATTTTATGTCGCGTACCGGGGTTCAGGAAGGTTCAATTACCCTGCATCCGATGGGAATTCCTCACGGCCCTCAACCTGGAAAAACCGAAGCATCAATCGGCAAGAAGGAAACAGATGAATATGCTGTAATGATTGATACTTTTACACCGCTTCGTTTAACAAAAAATGTAAATGAAACAATGGTTGAAGATTATCATCATTCATGGCTGGAGAAGTAGGTAATCGGTGTTCAGCAATCGGTAATCGGTATAAATTGCTATGGTTAGATTAATATAAAAGAAAAAACCGTATTTTGGTTCTGTTATCTTTATTAAATAATTTTTGAAGATAATAATAAACCGCGGTGATTACAAATCACTTAATGGTTATTAAACAATCGACTGTCCAAAAGAGAGTATGATAAAAACACCAAAACATATTGAAGAGCTAAAACCTTATAAAGCCGGCAAACCGATCGAAGAGCTTATTCGCGAAAAAGGGATCAGGAAAGTTGTTAAGCTGGCTTCCAACGAGAATCCGCTTGGACCTTCACCAAAGGCACTGGAAGTAATAAAAGATCATATCCATGAACTTCATAGGTATACTGATCCTTCCAACTACAAACTCGTTAATGAAATTGCAAAACGCTACTCCAAAAATCCCGATCAAATAATCTGCGGAAGCGGTTCAGATTCCTTGATACAATATATTATTATAGCTTTCAGCAGTTGCGATGATGAATTAATTACTTCGCAAGGTACTTTTATAGGCTGGTATGTGAATGCGGATAAGCTTGGCAGAAAATCCGTTCTCATTCCATTAAAGAACTACGGCTATGATCTGTCAGGAATTGCAGATAATATTACCGGCAAAACAAAGATAATTTATCTTGCTAATCCCAATAATCCTACCGGAACAATGTTTACAAGAAAGCAGTTTGAAAATTTTATGGAGGAAATTCCTAGTAATGTACTTGTTATATTAGATGAAGCATATACTATATATGCAGAGAGTAATCCTGATTATCCAAACGGATTAGATTATGATATTGAAAATCTCATAGTCCTAAGAACATTATCCAAAGCTTACGGGCTTGCCGGTTTAAGAATAGGTTTTGCTTCAGGCTCTAAGGAAATAATTAAAGAATTATATAAAGTGAAACTCCCCTTTGAACCGAATTATTTAGCCCAGGAAGCTGCAATTGCCGCCTTTGGAGATGAAGAATTCATAAAAAAAACAGTTGAAACCAACAATGCTTCCCTGCAGATAATGCAGCAGAAATTTGAGGAATTAGGAATTAAGTATATTCCCACATTTGCTAATTTTTTCCTCCTGGTTTTTCCTAATACGGAGTTTGCTCATGAAGTAAATGAGGAATGTTTAAACCGCGGTTTAATCCTCAGACATGTTTCATCTTTCGGCCTTCCGGACAGTATAAGGATAAATTCCGGAACTATGGAAGAAACATATTTCGCACTGGATATCTTACAAGATGTTTACTTAAAACTCGCTAAAAAATATAATTCTGTTTTAAGTAGATAATTAATTAAAAAGAAATAGGTAAGTTCTTCTATTATATTATTTACAGGAATTATCTTATGAAACTTATATCATTTATTAATAGAAAGAATGATAAAGAAAGAACAGGAATATTTTTTAATAACCGGATATATGATTTAAAAAATTCTGCAAACGAAATAGGTATTAATCTCCCTTCGAAAATGAATAAGATCTTAAATAATTGGGAAGCGTTGAACAGTAAGATTAAAAAAGTCGAACAGTCTATTCGGAAGCAGAAAATTAAAGATTCATTGAAGAAAAAGGAGATTAAATTACTTGCTCCTGTGCCTCATCCTTCTTCATGCAGAGACGGATATGCCTTCCGGCAGCATGTAGAAACAGCGAGAAGAAACCGGGGATTGGATATGATTCCCGAATTTGATGAGTTTCCTGTATTTTATTTTACAAATCACAATTCAATTTACGGAGAAGGGGATATTATCGTTGAAGGAGATCATTTAAAAAGGCTGGATTTTGAGTTGGAAGCTGCAGTCATTATCGGCAAAAGAGGGAGGAATATTCCTGTTGAATCTGCTGATGAATATATTGCAGGTTATACAATTATGAATGATTTCTCAGCAAGATCTCTGCAGATGGAAGAAATGAAGCTGAATCTGGGTCCGGCAAAGGGGAAAGATTTTGCAACAGCACTTGGACCATATCTGGTTACACCCGATGAGCTCGATGAATATAAAATTGAAACTCAATGCGGAAATAAATATAACCTGGAAATGAAAGCTTTTCATAACGGTAATTTAATTTCTGAAGGAAATTTGAAAGACATGAACTGGACATTTGCCCAGATCATTTCCAGGGCATCATACGGGGCGGATCTTTTTCCCGGCGACATAATTGGTTCGGGAACTGTCGGTACCGGCTGCTATTTAGAATTAAACGGTACTAAAGCGCTGGAAGCGAGAATGAAAGGGGAGCAATTTAATCCTGTCTGGTTAGATCAAGGCGATACAATAGAATTAGAAATTACAAAGCTGGGCAAACTCAAAAACCGGATTGTTAAATCATCAAATAATATTTCTATCTCATTAGAGCAGGTTTCAGAATGATTCATATTGAACCTAAAGATCTGACTGTTCCTGAGGTTCACAGATTACTGCTGGGCGGAGTTGGTCCAAGGCCAATTGCTCTTGTTTCCACAATATCGCCAGACGGCATTCCCAATTTAACTCCATTTTCTTTTTTCAATGCATTCGGATCAAATCCTCCCGTAGTCGCATTTTCTCCTTCAAGAAGAGGAAAGAGTGCGACGTTCAAGGACACATACAATAATATAGTTCACACCAAAGAATGCGTGGTTCATG
>Ga0105106_10003722_pt1 | contig 10848 bp, 11 predicted proteins | sample PPLLaktember2015_5_FD_79109 | JGI IMG/M metagenome (GOLD analysis project Ga0105106, IMG submission 79109) | Freshwater sediment microbial communities from Prairie Pothole Lake near Jamestown, North Dakota, USA - PPLs Lake P8 Core (1) Depth... | ecosystem: Environmental > Aquatic > Freshwater >... | reverse complement strand
CGTGAAAATGTTGGCTCTCTCAAGGAGACGAATATGCTGAAACCGACTGGAATGACCGAAGGACATTATGAATGCCGGTCGTTGGATGAAACGATACCTATTTTTACCGACCTATTGGCAGCGGAAGTCGTTGAGCGGACCGACAAGCAAGCCGTGGTGAAACATCCGAATACCGCTTGGCGCTTGGTCATTCACGAGGGCGGTCCGAATGCCAAAAACAAGCCTCACACCAACCACTATGGCTTCCGCGTGGCGAGCTCGAAGGAAGTTCCCAAGGCGCATGAATACATTTCCGAACATAAAGCCCAGTACAAGATTAAAAGCGTCACTCCGCCCCACGAAGCGCACTTCGCCTACTCCATTTACTTCAAAGAGCCCGGCGGCAATGATCTGGAAATCGAATATTACAATCCGGCGGCGATCAAGCACGGACGCAAGATTGCCGCCCCGCATTGGACCACCCCGATCCCCGAAGAGAAATTTCCTGGCCGGGGTTACGTGCCGCAGGCGATGACCCACGGCACGCTCAATTGCGACGACAAGGAAGTCAGCGACAAGTTTCTCGCCAACGTGCTGGGTCTCGATATCATCGGTGGCGGGCGTACATCGACTTATATCAGCGTGCCGAACATGGGGCCTTGGTACGTCGTCGTGCTGCCGACCACGCACCGAGACTACCTATCGGAGGCCAATCGTTTTACGCTGAAGGTTGCCACGCCGGAAGAAGTGGAGGACGCACATAAAGAGTTTTCCACTAAGGGGAAGGAACTCGGGATCACCGACCTTCGCGAGCTCCAGACCAACGGTCGCGCGCACTTTTTGCTCAGCGACGTGAGCAAAAACTGGTGGGAAATAACGTCGTAATTTTTAGTTGCAATAAAATTGCTGAGAACGCCGCAACGGGAAACCGTTAGCGGCTTTGTTTTGGTGCCTTAGAACTCCAATTCGCTGACAAATTGATTCACGTGTGGCGACCACAAGCGGCCGCCTACGGCCAGAAGACGGTGCCCGTCTTCCGTCCCTGGCACAGGTGGCGTCATTACGAACTTCGTTTTACTGCCTCCAGCGCTAAAGGCCTTGTGCCACTCTCGCGGCGCTTCAGCGCCCCAGTAGAGATCGTTTTCCGCATAAAGCCATAGAGAAGGTATCTTGGTTGTCTTTCCCAACTCCTCATAGAGTCCGGTAAGTCTCTCTGGCCGACAACTGCGCGTTGGCGAGCCGCTGGGAAATTCACCGCTGCCACCGGCGAAACTGATGTATCCGATCACGCCGGCTGGATTTTGGGCGCTGACCGCAACCGTTGTTAATCCGCCGACGGAGTTACCCTCCAATATAATCTTATCTTTAGCAGGCCATCGCTGCGCGCGGACCCACTCCAACGCGGCGGTTACTGCCGTTCCAGCGACCTTGGCTGTGTTTGCGAAATCCGGCATGCCTATGCAGGTTCCCCTGCGCCAGGTATGACCGGGAGCTTCACGATCTACGCCGCCGGTCTCGCCGTAGCCGGGTCGAACGGGCGAGACCACGGCGAAGCCTTTGCGCAACCAGAAATTGGCATGTCCGACCAGTACAGGAAATTTTAGCTTCTGGTTTTCTTCGATACTGCCGCGGCCATGGGAGAAAACTACCACTGGAAACGGGCCGTTTCCTTGAGGCTTGTAAAGATGGGTCACCATCTCGACATCGCCACCAAACGCTCCGGCGCTCCGCACGGGAATCTTAAGAATCTCCGGCTGAAGGAGCTTTTGCATGGCGTTCTGCGCACACACCAGCGATACATCCAGAAGGGTCGCTACCAAAAATATCGAGATCCGAAGTGAGAGCATTGACTGAATATTCAGGCTCGGCACTGCGGCATAACCTTAGCTGCGAATGCTTCCACGCTTTCGCTGTAGACCTTGCGTGCCGGCGTGAGCATCAGATGCTGCACGCCAGCGGCCTTTAGCTCTTCGACTCTTTCGATGCACTCTTTCGGATTTCCAGCGATGGAGAAGCGCCGGACGAGATAGTCGTTGACCAAGTCGGGGTTAACCCGGTCTTCCATCGGTTTCATAACGTCGAAGCCGCCCATGAATTTCTTGACGCCTTCCAGTTCATTTGGCGGCACGGTTTCAAAAGTAAAGCGGAAGTTGTGATGGGCGCGGTTGGCGATGCGGTTGCGGACGATTTTCCGCGCTTCCTTACCGTCGTCGCGGACGCACAGCATACCCGCGGCGACGATCGCGACATCGCTTTCTTTACGGCCGGTCTCGGCGACGCCGTCGCGTATTTTCTGTTTCGCCCATTCATAAACTTTCAAATCGAAACCGGTGCCAAGAATGACGCCATCGGCCGAACGGCCGGCAAGCTGCAAACCTTTCGGTCCCTCGGCGGAAACGTAGATCGGTGCCGGTGTGTTGATCGTAAAACCAAGACCGATCTTGCCGGTTGGAAAGGACGCGGGATTACCTTGCACGAGATGGCGGATCAGGCGCACGCCTTGCTCGAATTCTTTCATCGGCATGGCTTTCAGCCCTTGCGTGTAAACCGGGCCGTCACCGGTACCGAGTCCCATGATGGCGCGGCCCTTGGAAATTTCGTTGAGAGATGCCGCCGCCCCAGCGATGACCGTCGGATGGCGGAAGACGATATTGGTGACGGCGATGCCGAGCAGCAAGCGCTTGGTGATCATGGCGCAGCTTGCCAACGTCTGAAAGTATTCTATGGAACTCAGATGGCTCTCGCCGAGAAAAATACCGTCGTAACCGAGCTCTTCGGCACGCCGGGCGCGCTGGTGAATCTCATCGATATTTTTGATGCCACCGTGAACGCTGTGCAAGCTGAATTTCATCGTAACTCCTTTGAGAGGGCTAAAGGCATTAGGCAACCGGCAACAAAAGGTGCGCAGAGCATGCTGCGCCCGGTTGGATCACCTTGAAAACGCCACTAAGCCGCAGCCGGTTGCCCAAGGGACGACAGGCTCGTAGGCGAGCAGCTCGGCTTTCCAGTTTTGCACGGCGCCGGCGAGGGCGATCCAGGTTCTGATTTCGTGGCCGCCGGAGCCGGCTTCGACGTTGATCTCTTCATGGCTGTATTCGGTCAGTTTCGTGCGGTCGCCGCTGATCAAAGTGTCCAAAAATCTCTTATCGAAAGGAATATTGATCTTGCCATGCTTGGCTTCGCCGGGCCAGTGCGACAGACCGCCGGTGGCGATGACCGCGATGCGCTTTGGATGTTGCTCCAAAACGTTGCCGAGGAATTGTCCCATGGCGAAACAGCGCATCGCCGTCGGCATGGGCGGCGTCAAAGTGTTGATGATCACCGGCACGACGGGAACGGCCATGCCGGGATTCAAGAAATGCAGCGGCAGGAAAGTCGCATGGTCGAACAGAAGCTCGTCGGAAAAACTCGGATCGAAGCCGCCGTCGAGACAGGCGTCGATCACTTCCGCCGAAAGCTTCGCGTCGCCGGGCACGCGCGCTTTGGGAATGCGCAGCCATTCCTCGACCGGGCCGTCGTAGTGCCGGGCGCGTCCGATGCAAAACGACGGCATTTGATTCAAGAAAAAGTTGGCCCAGTGCTCAACGCTCAGGGCGACGATGGCGTCGGGCTTGGATGCGGCGAGCATTTCGCCTAGCCGGCGGTAGTTGCCGAGAAACTTATCCGCTTGTTCTTTGGGCGCGGCTTCGGTCCAGGCGGTCATTCCGGGAGCGTGGCTGGCGGCGCCTGCGAATACGATCGGCATAGTTCACTCCAATCCTTTGAGCGCTTTGGCGTAGTCTTCGTTGGAGACCTTGTGGAGCAGTGTGAACGGCCGCAACAGCAGCGAGTGAACCCCCATCGTGTAAAGCGCGCGCACGTCGACGTTGAGCGCCGCTTTCGCCTCATCGTCACTGAGATCATAGTTCTTGACGAAGGATACCGGGTCCTGGCGGTAGCGCTCGCGCTGTGCCGGATCGCGATTGACGTGATAAATGAGCTTCTGCAGTTGATAGAGACTCATAAGATCACTCCAATTTTTTGTGCAGCCAATCGAGCACGGTCTTGAAGATATTCGGAATCGAACCCATGTGGCCGCCCGGGAAAAGCCGGATCGCTTTCGGATTCCCATGTTCGAGGAGCAAATAAAAATCTTCCAACGGCACCTGCTTGTCCTCTTTGCCGTTCACGATCAGCATTGGCGCACAGGATTTGTCGAGCCAACCTTGATCCAGCAACGATAGCGCCGGCATGACCGCGCACAGTTCGTCGAAAGTTTTCTTGCCGAACAGGTTGGCGCGCGCTTCGATCAAGTCGAAAAGATAGGAGTCCGCGTGGCGCGAACGTTCCTGCCACTCGGATTGAAAAAAATAGTGAATGCCGCCGCCCCAATTGACCGCGGCGCGCAGTTTGTCCGGCGCGACATGGGCCAGTTTGGTCGACCAATGACCGCCGAAGCTGGCGCCGACGACGGCGATCCTGTTCGCGTCCACTTCCGGCCGCTTGAGTAAATAGTCCAGCACCGCGACATGGACTTGCTGTGCGTCCGGTCCGGCGAGCATCGGACACTCGCCGGTGCCGGGGCTGTCGATGATGAAGCAACCCCAGCCTTCTTTCACGAAAGCCTCACCAAAGGAATGGCGCTCTTCCTTCCAGTTGTCGATGCCGCCCCAGTGCATGATCATCGGCGCCGGAAGCTGTTTGGGCAGCCGCAGATGACCGACGATCGACTTGTCTTTAAACGGGATAGACACTCGCTCGACAGGGATCTCGAAATATTTCGACGCAGCGAGAAACATCTCGCGGGTCTTGGCGTAGCCTCGGTGCTTTCCCGGTGTGCTCGGAAACGGATGGCGGGCGATGCCGTAATAGCCGTAGGATTTTAGAAATGCCGCTTTAGCCTCCGCCGTGTTGCCGGCTTTCTCCACGGCTTTGGCTTTTTCTTCCCAACGCTCGCCCAAGGCGTTCCATGCCGCCGCCCAGGTCTCGCCTTCGAAGTTGGGCATTTGCCCCAGTGCCTCCTCCGCTTCTCTTTTGTCGGCGTGAAGAAATGGCGCGCGCCTGCCAACGCGTTCGCGGATATCGTTCTTTACTTCTTCGACGGTGCGTGGTTTGCCCATTAAACAGTCCTCTCAACTACGCTCGTTCGACGCCGTCTGCAAATGGATCTGGACGCCAAGCCTACGCCGGGTCATCGACTCCGAATCGTTGCTATAGCACCGATCGTTCTGCCTATAAAGCGTCGTTCGTCGCAAGTCAACCTAATGTTTATTAAACAGGTGTGAGGCGCGGCGATATGCGCAAGGACGAATAGTGTGGACGCCATTTGTGCCTGGTGAATTTCACCGAAAAGGTGTTGACGTTTGGATTTCACCATGTCATCCAATTAATTCTAGTCGGTTGTCTGCTAAGCGATTTGTTCCGGCTGGATTTTTCAGCCTCGTCACGGAGTAATTCATGGCCGCGATCATTGATGGCAAAGCCGTCGCCAAGGAAGTCCAACGACAAATCAAAGAGGAAGTCGAAGGGTTGGAGCGCCGCTGGGGCATGGCGCCAGGTTTGGCCGTGGTCTTGGTCGGCGACGATCCGGCGTCGCACATTTATGTTCGTAACAAAGAAAAGGCTTGCAAAGAGGTCGGCATTAGATCTTTCGAGCATTTTCTGCCGGTGACGATCTCGGAAAGAGATCTCCTGGCGCTCGTTCACCATCTCAATAAGGACAAAAACGTTCACGGTATCTTGGTCCAGTTGCCGCTGCCGCCGCATATCCGTGCCGAAAAAATCTTGGAAGCGGTTTCACCGCACAAGGACGTCGACGGCTTTCATCCGGTGAACCAGGGGATGCTGATTCTCGGCGGCGATGGCTTCAAACCCTGCACGCCGATGGGAATCATGAAGCTACTCGAAGCGACGAGCTGCGATCCGAAAAGCAAAAACGCCGTCGTCGTGGGACGGAGCAACATCGTCGGCAAGCCGGTCGCACTCTTACTCCTCGAGAAGCACGCCACAGTGACGATCTGCCATTCGCGCACCGTCAATCTGCGCGACGAAGTCGGGCGCGCGGATATCCTGGTCGCGGCTATCGGTAAGGCTGGTCTTATTCGTGGTGATTGGATCAAGCTCGGCGCCGTCGTTATCGACGTCGGCGTCAACCGGTTGCCGAGCGGCAAGCTAGCCGGCGACGTGGAGTTCGAAACGGCTAAAGAACGCGCGTCGGCGATCACGCCTGTGCCCGGCGGCGTCGGCCCCATGACCATCTGCATGTTACTTTACAATACCTTGAAGGCCGCCAAGGATTCTCTTCAGCGCGAGCGCTGAGCCGGTCTTCGCATCGCTATCGTAGGCCAGGAAATGAAAAGAACTCCACTATATGCCGCCCATCGGCGGGCCCGGGCAAAAATGGTGGAGTTCGCCGGCTGGGAAATGCCGGTCCAGTATGGAGGCGTCATTGACGAACACCTTGCGGTGCGCAGCTGCGCCGGGCTTTTTGACGTGAGCCACATGGGTGAGATCGAAGTGCGTGGCGCGGGCGCGCTGGAATTGTGCCAGCGCCTGACCGCCAACGATCTATCCCGGATGAAGCTTTTTCAGGCACAGTACAACTTGTTGCTGAACGAGCAGGGTGGCGTGATCGACGACGTGATTTTTTACCGCCTGCAGCCGGAGATTTTTTTCATCTGCGTCAACGCGTCGAACGCCGAGAAAGACTTCGATTGGATCACGTGCCAGGCGGCAGGACGGGTAGATGTTGAAAACGTCAGCGCCAAATACGCTCAGCTGGCGCTTCAGGGGCCGCTCGCCGCGAGCATTCTGCAACCGCTCGCGGCGCACGACCTAAAAGCGCTCAAATCGTTCTCTTTCACTTTCACCGATGTCGCGTCAATTCGCTGCCTAGTGGCCCGAACGGGCTACACGGGCGAAGATGGATTCGAGCTTTACTGTGATAGCGGCGACGCCGAGCAATTATGGGGGGCACTTCTGGATGCCGGGGCATCGACTGCGTTGGTTCCCGTCGGTTTGGGCGCGCGGGATACGCTGAGGCTCGAGAAAGCGTATCCGCTCTACGGCCACGAGCTCGACGATAGCACGACACCGTTGGAAGCGGACCTGGAATGGGTAATAAAATTTTCCAAGCCCGTGTTTATGGGACGAGAGATCCTGCTGCGGCAAAAAGAAGCAGGCGTTACCCGTAGACTGGTGGGTTTGGAATTGTTGGAGCCCGGAATCGCGCGCAGCGAATATGGCCTGTTCAAGAACGGCAAATCGATCGGGCGCGTAACCAGCGGAACGAAATCGCCGTCGCTCGGCAAATCGATCGCGCTCGGTTATGTTGCGAGCGAACAGGCCGTGATCGATAACGTGATCGAGGTGGAGATTCGCGCCCGAAAAGTTCCGGCAAGGATTGTTTCGTTGCCATTTTACCGCCGCTGAAGGCGTGGCATTAAAGTAAGGAGGTTTGTGATGGAGTTTCCTGAAGGTTTAAAATATTCGAAAGAGCACGAATGGGTGCTGGTGGAGGGGAATAGCGCCACGATCGGCATTACCGAATACGCGCAAGAAGAGCTTGGGGATATCGTTTATGTCGAATTGCCTGAAGTCGGCGAAAAAATCGTCAAGGACGATCCCTTCGCCGCCGTGGAGTCCGTCAAAGCAGTTTCCGACGTATATGCGCCCGTGAGCGGCACTGTGCTGGAAATCAACGATATATTGCCCGATAACCCGGAGACCATCAACGACGATCCTTACGGCGACGGCTGGATGGTTCGCGTCGAGTTGAGCGACAAAGATGATCTCAAGGACTTGATGGATGCCGAAGAGTACGCCGAGTACGTGGCGCAGCAAAAGGAGGACGACGACGAGGACGAGGACGATTCGGACGAGGACGAAGCCGACGATGACGATGAAGAGGAGGAGAAATAGCTTCGGCCCATGCGTTACACGCCCCATACGGCCGCCGATAAGGCGCGCATGCTTCAGATGGTCGGCCTCGACGCGATCGAAGATCTCTACCGGCATATCCCCAAAACGCTCACGGATCGCGCCAAGATCCACTTGCCGGAGGGCCTGACCGAGCTTGCCGTGCGCCAGCGGCTCGCGGCACTCGCGTCGCGCAACGCGCCGGTGACGGACTGGAGCATGTTTCTCGGTGGCGGAATCTACCATCACTTCATCCCCAGCGCCGTGGATGCGACAATCTCGCGCTCTGAGTTTTCCACTTCCTATACGCCCTACCAACCGGAAGTGAGCCAGGGGACACTCCAAGCTCTGTTCGAATACCAGACGCTGATTTGCCAGTTGACCGGCATGGAAGTTTCCAATGCCGCGGTGTACGACGGCGCCTCGGCGGCCGCTGAAGCCGTGCTCATGTCGCGCCGCATTCAACCGGCGAGCCGACGGCGAGTGTTGATCTCCAGGGCGCTCCATCCGCAGTACCGCGAGGTGGTCGCCTCCTACGTCAAGAATCTTGAAGACATGCATCTTGAAGAGGTTCCTTTCGATGCCAGCGGCGCCACCGACGCGGAACAACTCGCCGCCTTGCTCGGTGAAGACTCGATGTGCGTCGTCGTCGGCTATCCCAACTTCTTTGGCGTCATCGAAGGTCTGGCGCTGATCAAGGCCGCTTGCGCCACGGCGGGGGCGCAACTCATTACGGTAACGACGGAGCCGCTGTCGCTCGGTCTGCTCAAGCCGCCCGGCGACTTCGGCGTCGATATCGCGGTCGGCGAAGGACAGAGTCTGGGTGTGCCGATGAGTCTCGGCGGTCGCGCTTTCGGTTTTTTCGCTTGCCAAAAGAAGTTTGTGCGCAGTCTGCCGGGGCGGCTCGTCGGCGAGACCGTCGATAGTGAAGGGCGGCGCGGTTTCGTTCTGACTCTGGCGACGCGCGAACAACATATTCGCCGCGAAAAGGCGACCTCGAATATTTGCACGAGCCAGACTCTCTGCACTCTGGCAGCCACCGTCTTCATGTCTTTGTTGGGTAAGAGCGGCCTGCGTCGATTAGCGAACGTCAACGTCGCCCGCGCCCACGGCGCGCAAGCGAAGCTGGTCCAAGAGGGCGGGCTGAAGCCCACGTTTACCGCGCCGTTTTTCAATGAGTTCGTTTTGCGCGCGCCGAACTTGAATGAGCTTTTGCAAAAGTGCGCGGCCGAAAAAGTCGTTCCCGGGATCGCGCTGGAGCCCTGGTATCCGGAATTGAAGGATTGTTTTCTAGTCTGTGTCACGGAGATGAACGAGCGAGAGGAGATCGACCGACTTGTCAGAATCATCGGCGGAAAATAAGGCGTCGCGCGTCGCCGAGCCCAAGCTGATTTTCGAAAGCGGCTCTGAGGGGCGGAGCGCTTTCTATTGGCCGAAAGAGGATGGCAGCGTAGAGGGTGCGATCCCATCGTCCATGCTCCGCGAGGAGATCGCCGGTTTTCCGGAGTTGGGCGAGTTGGAAGTCCTGCGCCATTTCACGCGGCTATCGCAACGAAACTTCGCCATCGAGAGCCAGTTTTATCCGCTCGGCTCCTGCACGATGAAGTACAATCCGAAAATCAACGAAGTGGTGGCACGTCTTCCCGGCTTCGCGCAGATTCACCCGATGGCTGCCGCTGAATTGCTCCAGGGCGCTCTAGCCTTGCTCCACGATCTCGAAGGGATGCTGGCCGAGATTAGCGGCATGGAGCATGTGAGCCTGCAGCCTTCGGCCGGCGCGCAGGGCGAGCTCACCGGCCTGATGCTGATTCGCAGCTGCCTATCTGAAAAAGGCAACCCGCGCAGAAACATTATTGTGCCCGACACTGCGCACGGCACCAACCCGGCGAGCTCGACGCTTTGCGGCTACGGTGTGCTCCAGATTTCATCCAACGAGCGCGGCGTTATCGACGTGGCGGCGGTAGAAAAGGCGATGGATGAAGACGTTGCCGCATTGATGATCACCAATCCCAACACGCTGGGCTTGTTCGAGACCAACATCGAAGCGATCACGAAAGTCGTGCACGCTAAGGGCGGATTGGTCTATCTCGACGGCGCCAATCTCAACGCGCTCATGGGGATCGCCAAACCCGGCCATATGGGTGTCGACGTGTTGCACATGAACCTTCATAAGACCTTTTCGACGCCGCACGGTGGCGGCGGGCCGGGCGCCGGGCCCGTGTTGGTAAGAGATCAATTGAAGGACTACTTGCCGGTGCCGCGTATCGTCGAGGATGGCGGCCAGTTTAAGCTAGATTCGGATTGTCCCAAGTCGATCGGAAGGGTGCGCTCGTTCTTTGGTAATTTTGGTGTGCTCGTGCGTGCCTATACTTATATTCTTTCACTCGGCGGCGACGGTCTCGAAGACGCTACCCGGATGGCGCTTTTGAACGCCAACTACATTCGGAAGAAATTGGAGAAGAGCTATCACATTGCCTATGACGAGCCGTGCATGCATGAGTGTATTTTCACCGATCGCATCCAGCATCGCTACGGTGTGAGCACCCTCGATATTGCCAAGCGCCTGTTGGATTACGGTTATCATCCGCCGACAATCTATTTTCCGCTCGTGGTTTCGGGGGCGCTGATGATCGAGCCTACGGAAACCGAGACTCCGGAAACATTGGATGGTTTTGTTGACGCTCTGCTGGCGATCGCTCAGGAAGCCAAAGACGACCCCGAGGCCGTTAAGAATGCACCTCATTCAACACCGGTGCGGCGCCTTGACGAGGCGCGCGCGGCGCGCAAGCCGGTGCTGCGATGGGAACCTGGCGCGTCGAACGACCGATCGTAAATTTCACGCGCACTTTACTGCGCCGATCTCGGCACGTCAGCGTGCGAACTGATAGTTCAAGCGATTGTCGTGATATTCCATCGACGCGGAGATCGACAGCGGGTTGGATCTTATCCACGGTGGAATCGGCGGAAACGGTG
>Ga0105106_10003719_pt1 | contig 10854 bp, 9 predicted proteins | sample PPLLaktember2015_5_FD_79109 | JGI IMG/M metagenome (GOLD analysis project Ga0105106, IMG submission 79109) | Freshwater sediment microbial communities from Prairie Pothole Lake near Jamestown, North Dakota, USA - PPLs Lake P8 Core (1) Depth... | ecosystem: Environmental > Aquatic > Freshwater >... | reverse complement strand
CTGATCGTCGCCGCGGCCATCGTCGAGACGCTGGAGAAGCTCGACCTCGAGTACCCGAAGATCGACGCGGCGACGAAGAAGGAGCTCGCCGCGGCGCGGGCGGGGCTCCTGAAGGAAAAGTAGCCGCCCCGGGACCCCCTCCCGGGCCACCCCCTTGCGCGGGGTCAAGACTTCGTCGCATTCGTGTGGTAGCCTGATGGTGCAGTGCACCATTGATTGTTTCGAGATTGTCCCGCGTTTGCGCCTATCGCTTCGAAGGTGACCCCCATGACCGACCTAGCAAAACAGCTTTCCCGCACGCACGACCTGTCCGGCAAGGTCGCGCAGCTCTTCCAGAAGCGCGCGCAAACCGCGCAGCAGCGATTCACCGAGCGCGTGCAGAACGCCTACGCGAAGCACGTCGCCGACCTCGTATCGAAGCCGATGTCCCCGTGGGACATCTGGACCGACTGGTCACGCTACGCGGTCGATTTCGCGCAACGCTCGACGCTGTTCTGGGACGCGATTCGCGCGCGCGGCAACCAGTACGTCGAGCACAACCGGCAGGGCATGCCGCCGGTGCTGCACTTCGACTACGAGGTCGTGCTCGACGCGCGCACCTTCGAGCGGCCCGTGAACTACGCTCTGCTGCGCATCGTGCCGCCGCAGGGCGTGACCGTTGATCCGAAGCGCCGGCCCTACGTCATCATCGACCCGCGCGCCGGCCACGGCCCGGGCATCGGCGGGTTCAAGGACGACTCCCAGGTCGGTGTCGCGCTGCGCGAAGGCCACCCGGTCTATTTCGTGATGTTCTATCCGCAGCCCGAGCCGGGGCAGACCCTGCTCGACGTGACCGAGGCCGAGCGGAAGTTCGTCCACCGGGTGCGCGAGCTGCATCCCGACAGCCCCAAGCCCGTGATCGTGGGCAACTGCCAGGGCGGCTGGGCGGCGATGATGCTCGCCGCCGCCGATCCCGACGAGATGGGGCCGATCGTGATCAACGGCGCGCCGATGTCGTACTGGGGCGGCGCCTCGGGGGAGGAGCAGGCCGAGAACCCGATGCGGTACGCCGGCGGCGCCCTCGGCGGCACGTGGCTCGCTTCGCTCACCGCCGACCTCGGCAACGGGGTCTTCGACGGCGCCCACCTGGTGCAGAACTTCGAGAATCTGCATCCGTCGAACACGTTCTGGGACAAGTACTACAACCTGTTCGCGAACATCGACACCGAGACGCCGCGCTTCCTCGAATTCGAGCGCTGGTGGGGCGGGTTCTTCCTGCTGAACCGCGAGGAGATCGAGTGGATCACGCAGGAGCTGTTCGTCGGCAACGATCTCTGGTCCGGGAAGATGAAGTCGAAGACCGGCGAGCTGCTCGACCTGAAGCGGATCAAGTCGCCGATCATCCTGTTCGCATCGATGGGCGATAACATCACGCCCGCGCAGCAGGCGTTCAATTGGGTGGCCGACGTGTACGGCTCGACCGACGAGATCAAGGCACGCGGTCAGGTCATCGTCGGCCTCCTCCATAAGAGCATCGGACACCTCGGCATCTTTGTGTCCGGCGGCGTGGCGAAGAAGGAGCACGCGCAGATCGTCTCGGTGCTGAAGTCGATCGAGGCGCTGCCGCCCGGGCTGTTCGCCATGGAGATCGTCGAGACGAAGGGCGCCGACGGCAAGCCGGCGTACGACGTGCAATTCCACGAGCGCAGGCTCGAGGAGGTCGTCGAGCGCGCCAGCCCCAACAAGCGCGTGGACGAGAAGCCGTTCGAGGCGGTCGAGGCGGTCTCGGACTTCAACCAGCGCGCCTACGAGCTCTTCGCGCAGCCGCTCGTGCAGGCGCTGTCGAACGAGTACACCGCCAAGCTCGGGCGCGAGTTCCACCCGCTGCGCTTCCAGCGCTGGGCGTTCTCCGACCAGAACCCCTGGCTCGCCTGGCTCAAGCCCGCGGCGGCAATGGTCCAGGCGAACCGGCAGGCGCTCGGGGACGATGCGCCGAGCCGCCGGGTCGAGCAGATGATGTCCGAGATCGTGAGCGCGTCGCTCGATTACTACCGCGATGTCCGCGACGCGACGAGCGAAGCGCAGTTCTTCCAGACCTACGGCAACATGTTCGCGCTATACATGGCGGACCGGCAAGAAACGGAGGCGGCGCGAACGAAGCAGGTCGACCCGCGCGAGGCGCCGTTCGTCAAGGAGGCGCTCGCGTCGATCGCGGAAGGCGGCTACGCGGCGGCGGCCGCACGGGTCGCCGCACTGCTGGCCGAGGACGACCCGACTATCCCGCTCGCCCAGTACGAGCTCAAGACCGAGCTCGCAGCCGACTATGCCGAATATCTGCCGGCGCTGGCTCGCGACGAGATGCGCCGCGTGCGGGGCGAGCAGGACATCGTCGTGCGATATGCGCGGGAGCGGGCCATCGAGACGCTGCCGAAGCTCCTCGAACAGCGCGCCGACCGCGACCGGCTCCTCGCGCTGATGGACAAGCTCAGCGCCGACCCGCGTCTCTTCGGGCGTCCCATGAGCGCGCACGATCGCGAGGTGGTCGAGATGGTGCGCAAGGTGCTCGGCGCGTCCACGCCGCGGCTCGCCGCGGTGAAGAAGGCCAAGGCGGGCTGAACTGATGACGACCGCGAGCTACCGGAACGTCACGTTCGACGAGATCGAGATCGGGAAGCCGGTCACGATCTCCCGTCCGGTCACGCACACCGAGGTCGAGGCGATGGCGCTCGTGTCGGGCGACGTGGATCCGTACCACGTGGAGGCCGGGGCGCTCGAGCACGACGAAGGCCCGGTCAGCGCGCAGGCGGTCGGGGCGGAGGCGATTCTCTCCGGGCTCCTGAATCGGCGAATGCCCGGGCCGGGCACGCGCATCCTGTCCCAGGACCTGCACTTCCGCGGCAAGATCCGCACCGGCGACACCGTCACGGCGACCGTGACGCCGCGCGAGAAGCGCGCCGCGGGGAACGTCGTCGTCTTCGAGTGCCGGGTCGCGCAGAGCGGCATCGACCTGATCACCGGCACCGTGACCGTCGAGGCGCCCACGCGCCGCATCGCGTACGACGAAGTGGCGACGCCGGAGCTGATCCTGCGTCACAACGACGCGATCACGAAGCTGCTCAAGCGCTGCGAGGGCCTCGACCCGGTGAGCTGCGCGATCGTGCACCCGTGCGACCGCGACTCGCTGCTCGGCGCGCTCGAGGCGGCCAAGCGCAAGCTGATCGTGCCGGTGCTCGTCGGGCCCGAGGCGAAGATCCGTGCGGTCGCCGCCGCCGAGAAGGTGGACCTGGCGCCCTACCGGATCGTCTCGACCGAGCACAGCCATGCCGCCGCCGAGCAGGCGGTCGCGATGGCGCGCGCGGGCGAGGTCGAGGCGCTGATGAAGGGCAGCCTCCACACCGACGAGCTGATGGGCGCGGTGGTGCCGTCGGCAACCGGCCTGCGCACCGCGCGGCGCATCAGCCACGTTTTCATCCTCGACGTCCCCGCTTACCCGCGGCCGCTCATGGTGACCGACGCGGCGATCAACATCTTCCCCGACCTCGAGTGCAAGGCCGACATCGTTCAGAACGCGATCGACCTCGCGCAGATCCTGGGCATCGAGCAGCCCAAGGTCGCGATCCTCTCGGCGGTGGAGACGATCAACCCGAAGATCCAGTCCACGCTCGACGCCGCGGCGCTCTGCAAGATGGCCGACCGCGGGCAGATCACCGGCGGACTGCTCGACGGCCCGCTCGCGTTCGACAATGCGATCAGCGAAGAGGCGGCCAAGACCAAGAAGATCGTCTCGCTCGTGGCGGGCAAGGCGGACATTCTGCTCGTGCCCGACCTCGAGGCGGGCAACATGGTCGCCAAGCAGCTGCAGTACCTCGCCGGCGCCGACAGCGCGGGCATCGTCCTCGGCACGCGCGTGCCGATCGTGCTCACGAGCCGCGCCGACAACGTGCGGACGCGGCTCGCCTCGGCGGCGGTCATGGCGCTCGTCGCGCACGCGAAGCGGGCGAAGCTGGCACCCCGACAGTAGGTCCGGAATGGCCGACGCGATCGTCGTACTCAACGCCGGCTCGTCCAGCATCAAGTTCTCGCTGTTCCTCGCGCGCGGCGCGGACCTGGAGCTCGACGTCCGGGGGCAGATCGAGGGGATCTACACTGCCCCGCGTTTCGTCGCGAAGGGCCGCGATGGCGCGACGAAGAGCGAGAAGTCGTGGGGCGAGGGAACCAAGCTCGGTCACGACGCGTCGTTGCGGCACCTGCTGGATTTCCTAAAGCAGGAGCTCGCCGACGACCGGCTCGTCGGCGTCGGGCACCGCGTCGTGCACGGTGCGCTAGACTACCGCGAGCCGGTGCGCCTCGACGCAACCGTGCTCGCGAAGCTGGAGAAGTTCATCCCGCTCGCGCCGCTGCACCAGCCGCACAACCTCGCGCCGATTCGCGCCCTGCTCGGCGCTGCGCCGGAGCTGCCGCAGGTCGCGTGCTTCGACACGTCGTTCCACCGCACCAACCCGGAGATCGCCCAGCGGTTCGCGATCCCGTCCGAGCTGCACGACGCGGGCGTGCGCCGCTACGGCTTCCACGGCCTGTCATACGAATACATCGCTTCCGTGCTGCCGCAGCACGACGCCGCCGCTGCCGCGGGCAGGACGGTCGTGCTGCATCTCGGCAACGGCGCGAGCATGTGCGCCATCGAGGGCGGCAAGAGCGTCGCGAGCACCATGGGGTTCACTGCGGTCGAGGGTCTGCCCATGGGCACGCGCACTGGCGCGCTCGACCCGGGCGTGATCCTGTACCTCATGGACGAGCGCGGCATGGACGCGCGCGCCGTCGAGAAGCTGATCTACAACCAGTCCGGGCTGCTCGGCGTCTCGGGCATCTCGAGCGACATGCGCACGCTGCTCGCCTCCGACGACCCGCGGGCGAAGCTCGCAATCGACCTCTACTGCTATCGCATTCGCCGCGAGATGGGGTCGCTCGCCGCTGCGCTCGGCGGGCTCGACGCGCTCGTGTTCACCGCCGGGATCGGCGAGAACTCGGCGGAGATCCGCGCGCGGGTCAGCCGCGACGCGGCGTGGCTCGGCGTCGCGCTCGATTCCGCCGCCAACGCGAAGGGCGGGCCGCGCATCAGCGCCGCGGAAAGCCGCGTCGCGGCGTGGACGATTCCCACCAACGAAGAGCTGATGATTGCGCGCCACACGCGACGCGTCCTCGGCGTCTAGCTCGGGGGGCGAGGGACTGATCCATGCTGAAGGGCAAGGCGGCCATTGTCACCGGCTCCACCAGCGGCATCGGGCTCGGCATCGCGCGTGCGCTCGCGGGCGAGAGAGCCGATCTCATGCTGAACGGGTTCGGCGACGCCGCGGAGATCGAGAAGCTTCGCAGCGGGCTCGCCGCGCAGCACGGCGTGCGTGTCGCCTATAACGGCGCCGACATGTCGAATCCCGCCGAGATCCAGGCGCTGGTCGAGCAAGCGACGCGCGAGCTGGGCCGCGTCGATGTCCTCGTCAACAACGCCGGCATCCAGCACGTCGCGCCGGTGCACGAGTTCCCGCCCGAACGCTGGGACGCGGTCATCGCCATCAACCTTTCGGCCACGTTCCACGCGATCCGCGCGGCGCTGCCGCAGATGCTCGCGCGCAACTGGGGCCGGATCATCAACATCGCATCGGCTCACGGCCTCGTCGCCTCGGTCAACAAGGTCGCTTACGTGGCCGCGAAGCACGGTGTCGTCGGCATCACCAAGGTGGTCGCGCTCGAGACGGCGCAGACCGGCGTGACCTGCAACGCGATCTGCCCGGGCTGGGTGCTCACCCCGCTCGTTCAGAAGCAGATCGATGCGCTTGCGGCGCGCGAGAAGCTCGCGCCGGAGGCGGCGAAGATCCGGTTGCTCGGGGAGAAACAGCCATCCCTCGAGTTCGCGACGCCCGAGCAGATTGCGGCGACCGCCGTGTTCCTGTGCTCGGAGGGCGCGGCGCAGATCCGCGGTGCGTCGCTGAGCATCGACGGCGGCTGGACGGCGCAGTAAGGAGCATTCCGCAATGGCAATCGACATTCCCCGCCCGGTGCTCAAGGGCAAGAAGGCGCTCGTCGTCGGCATCGCGAACGAGCACTCGATCGCGTACGGCTGCGCGGCGGCGTTTCGCGAGCTCGGCGCGGACCTCGCGATCACCTATCTCAACGAGAAGGCGCGCGCCTACGTCGAGCCGCTGGCGAAGACGCTCGAGGCGCCGCTCCTACTGCCGCTCGACGTGTCGCGGCCCGGCGAGCTGGAAGCGGTCTTCGATCGCGTGACGAAGGAATGGGGCCGGCTCGACATCCTGGTGCACTCGATCGCCTGGGCGCCGAAGGACGACCTGCAGGGGGGCCTGCTGAGCGTGTCGGCAGAAGGGTTCGCCAAGGCGATGGACATTTCCTGCCACTCGTTCATCCGCATGGCGCGGCTCGCCGCGCCGCTCATGAAGGACGGTGGCACGATGTTCGCGATGAGCTACCACGGCGCCCAGAAAGTGGTCGCGAACTACAACGTGATGGGACCGGTTAAGGCGGCGCTCGAGGCGGCCTGCAGGTACCTCGCGTACGAGCTGGGGCCGCAGGGGATTCGCGTGCACCCGATCTCGCCCGGGCCGCTGAAGACGCGCGCCGCGTCCGGGCTGAAGGACTTCGACATGATGCTGAACGATGCCATCCAGCGCGCCCCGGTGGGCGAGCTGGTCGACATCATGGACGTGGGCTTCACCTGCGCGTATCTTGCGACGCCGTACGCGCGCCGCCTGACCGGGCAGACCCTCTACGTCGACGGCGGCGTGAACATCATGGCGTGAGGAGTGGACAGATGAGCGAGAGACTGTGGATCGGCAACGTACCGCCGGATGCCACCGACGACGAGCTGACCGAGCTGGCGAAGAAGTACTCCGGCCTTGACGGCAAGGTGGTGCAGCACGTGGATGGCGACAGCACGCGCCCGGCCCGCGTCCTCGAGTTCGTCGGCGCGCCGCTCGGCAAGGTGGACGAGCTCGCGCTGCGGCTCGCCGGGATGTACTGGCGGGAACGGCAGCTCCACGCGTTCCGGATGCACGACTAAGCCCGCCCGCCCGGCTTGCGTTGCCGCGCCCCGACGATCTGGGGCAGAATGGTCCGGCACCAGACCTCGCCGCGTCCGCGTGCGAGGCGATTCGACAGGGATGAAGGCCGTCGCGGCTCGCGGCGGTGCGTTTCTCGACCCACGCTGAGGAGGCATTCGATGAGCAAGCCCATTCCAACCCGTATTCACGCGCTGGCGCTCGCCGCCTGTCTGCTCGCCGCAGCGCCTGCCGTGGCACAGCAGAAGGTGCTCCGGTTCATCCCCGAGGCCGACCTGCGCTCGATCGACCCGATCTGGACGACCGCGTACATCACGCGCAATCACGGGTACATGGTGTACGACACGCTGTTCGCCACCGACGCGAAGTTCCAGATCCAGCCGCAGATGGTGGACAAGTGGGACGTGAGCGCCGACAAGCTCACCTACACCTTCACGCTGCGCGACGGGCTGAAGTTCCACGATGGCCAGCCGGTGCGCTCGGCCGACGTGATTGCCTCGATCGAGCGCTGGGCGAAGCGCGACGTTCTCGGCCAGAAGCTCGGCGAGATGACCGACGCGTGGTCGGCGGTGAGCGACAAGACCTTCCGCCTCAAGCTCAAGAAGCCGTTCGCGTACGTGCTCGAGGCGCTCGGCAAGCCGTCCTCGAACGTGCCGTTCATCATGCCCGAGCGCATCGCCAAGACCGACGCGTTCCAGCAGATTCCCGAGCCGATCGGCTCCGGGCCGTTCCGCATGGTCAAGGAGGAATGGGTCCCGGGCAACAAGGTCGTGTACGCCAAGTTCACCGACTACGTGCCGCGCAAGGAGCCGCCGTCGTGGGCCGCCGGCGGCAAGGTGGTCAAAGTGGACCGTGTCGAGTGGCGCTACATCCCCGACTCGGCGACCGCCGCTGCGGCGATCAATTCCGGCGAGGTCGATTGGTGGCAGCAGCTCCCGCCCGACCTGATCCCGCTGCTGGCGAAGAACAAGGACATCAAGATCGAGAACACCGATCCGCTCGGGTCGATGGGAATGATACGCTTCAACCATCTGCAGCCGCCGTTCAACAACCCGAAGCTGCGCCAGGCGCTGCTCCACGTGGTCGCCCAGCAGGATTACGCGATCGGCATCGCCGGCGACCCGAAGAACGGCAAGCCGTGCGCGTCGTACTTCACCTGCGGCACGCCGCTCGCGAACGATGCGGGTTCCGCGGTGCTCAGCGGCAAGCGCGACGTCGAGCGCGCCAAGCAGCTCGTCAAGGAGTCGGGCTACAAGGGCGAGAAGATCGTCGTCATGGACGCCACCGACCAGCCGATCGTGCACGCGCAGGCGCTGATCACGACCGAGATGCTGCGCAAGCTCGGCCTCAACGTCGAGCTGCAGGCCGGCGACTGGGGCACGCTGATCACGCGGCGCTCCTCGAAGGAGCCGGTGGAGAAGGGCGGCTGGTCGATCTTCCACACCTGGTGGGTCGGGCCCGACCAGGCGACGCCGGCGCTCAACGCCGCGCTGCGCGGCTCCGGCGACAAGGCCTGGTTCGGCTGGCCGACCGACACGCGCCTCGAGGAGCTGCGCGACCAGTGGTTCGCAGCGCCCGACCAGGCCGCGCAGAAGAAGATCGCCGAGCAGATCCAGCAGCGCGCGTGGGAGGTCGTGCCCTACATCCCGACCGCGCAGTTCATCATTCCCACCGCGTACCGCACGAATCTCTCGGGCATCCTGGTCTCGCCTGTGAACTTCATGTGGAACGTGGAGAAGAAGTAGCGCAGCAGCTCGCGCGCTTCGGCGCGTGTTCGCCTATCTCGTAAAGCGTCTCCTCGCGACCATCCCCGTCATGGGGGTGGTCGCGCTCTTCGTCTTTTCGCTGCTGTACATCAGTCCGGGCGACCCGGCCGCGGTGATCGCGGGCGACATCGCCACCGACGAGGACATCGCGCGCATTCGCGCGAAGCTCGGCCTCGACCAGCCCTATCTCGTGCGCTTCGGCACCTGGCTCTGGGCGCTCGCGCACGGCGACTTCGGGGTCTCGATCTTCACCAACCTCCCGGTGTCGCAGCTCATCGGGCAGCGGCTCGAACCCACGGTCGCGCTAACGCTCTGCACCTTGATCGTGACGGTGCTGACCGCGGTGCCGATCGGCGTGATCGCCGCGTGGCGCGTCGGCACCTGGGTGGACCGCGTCGTGATGGGTTTCTCGGTGCTCGGCTTCTCGGTGCCGGTGTTCGTGTTCGCGTACCTGCTGATGTTCGTGTTCTCGATCGAGCTCGAATGGCTGCCGGTGCAGGGCTACGTGAGCATCACCGAGGGTTTCTGGCCGTTCCTGCGCCACATGATTCTGCCGAGCGTGGCGCTCGGGACGGTGTACATGGCGCTCATCGCGCGCATCACGCGGGCTTCGATGCTGGAGGTGCTCTCGCAGGACTACATCCGCACCGCCCAGGCGAAGGGACTCGCTTCGCGCGACGTGCTCATGCGCCACGCGCTCAAGAACGCGGCGGTGCCGATCGTCACCGTGATCGGCATCGGCATCGCGCTGCTCATCTCTGGCGTGGTGGTCACCGAGACCGTGTTCGCGATTCCCGGCATCGGCCGGCTGACCGTGGACGCGATCCTGCGGCGCGACTACCCGATCATCCAGGCGGTGACGCTGCTCTTCTCCGCGGTGTACGTGCTGATCAACCTCGCGGTGGACCTGAGCTACACGCTGCTCGATCCGCGGATCCGATACTAGGCACCGGAATGGCCGCAGCCGCAGACGTGCTCCCTGCACCCCGCTCAGTCTCGCCCACTTGGGGCCGATTCAAGGACGCGCTGCGCCGCCACCCGACCGCAATCTTCGGCGCGGTGGTGCTCGTCGCGATGATCGCGGTCGCGATCTTCGCGCCGTGGCTCGGCACGGTCGACCCGCAGGCGCTGTCGCCGGTCAAGCGGCTGCGGCCGCCGCAGGCCGAGTATTGGTTCGGCACCGACATGCTCGGGCGCGACGTGTACAGCCGCGTCGTGTACGGCGCGCGCGTATCGCTCACCGTCGGTCTCGCGGTCGCGATCTTCTCGACGCTCGCCGGCCTCGCGATCGGACTGGTGACCGGTTTCATCCGCTGGCTCGACGCCGTCGTGATGCGCGTGATGGACGGCCTGATGTCGATTCCGCCGGTGCTGCTCGCGATCGCGCTGATGGCGCTCACCAAGGCCAGCATCGAGAACGTGATCTTCGCGATCACGCTGTCGGAGGTGCCGCGCGTCACGCGCCTGGTCCGCAGCCTGGTGCTCACCCTGCGCGAGCAGCCGTTCGTCGAGGCGGCCACCGCCGCCGGCACCGGCATCCCGCGCACGCTGGTGCGCCACATCCTGCCGAACACCATCGCGCCGCTGCTCGTGCAGGCCACCTATATCTGTGCCTCCGCGATGATCACCGAGGCGATCCTGTCGTTCATCGGGGCGGGCACCCCGCTCAACATCCCGAGCTGGGGCAACATCATGGCCGAGGCGCGGAGCCTCTTTCAGCTCAAGCCCTACCTGATCCTCCTGCCGGGCGTGTTCCTGTCGCTCACCGTGCTCGCGGTGAACCTGCTCGGCGACGGCCTGCGCGACGCGCTCGACCCGCGGCTCGCGCGGCGGATGTAGGGTCAAGGCAATGCATTCCGACTTGGGGGATTCAAAAGGGGGTGTGCCCCCTTTTGATCGTTGACGATCCATGAACGCGCCCCTCCAGCCGCTTCTTGCGGTGGAAGATCTCCGGACCTGGTTCTACACGCGTGACGGCATCGTGCGCGCGGTGGACGGCGTGTCCTGCGCCGTGTATCCGGGCGAGACGCTCGCGGTCG
>Ga0105106_10003718_pt1 | contig 10855 bp, 10 predicted proteins | sample PPLLaktember2015_5_FD_79109 | JGI IMG/M metagenome (GOLD analysis project Ga0105106, IMG submission 79109) | Freshwater sediment microbial communities from Prairie Pothole Lake near Jamestown, North Dakota, USA - PPLs Lake P8 Core (1) Depth... | ecosystem: Environmental > Aquatic > Freshwater >... | reverse complement strand
CGTCGGGCAGCCGGCGATCGCGTGTTAGAATCCGCTCATCTCGAAGTCGACCCTCATCATCGAGGTCCTTATGAGCCAGACTGCCAGCCTGAGTCGCATGCAGGCGCTGACCGGGCCCATGCGCCTGCCCTTCCTGCTGCTCACGCCCGCCTGCGTGCTGTTGGGCGTCGGCGTGGCGGTCTACGACAGCGGTGCGATCAATGGGTTTCAGACCCTGCTCGTCCTGGTCGGCGCCCTGGCCGCGCACATTGCCGTCAATGCGCTTAACGAGTACGCTGACTATCGCAGCGGACTTGACCTGAAGACCCAGCCGACGCCCTTCAGCGGCGGCAGCGGTACCCTGCCGCGATCCCCCGCCCATGCTCCGCAGGCGCTCGCCACCGGCCTGGTGGCGCTGGCGATCACCGGCCTGGTCGGCGCGTACTTCGTGTGGCTGCGCGGGATGGATCTGCTGCCGCTCGGCCTAGCGGGCATGCTCACGATCGCCGTGTACACCGTCTGGCTGACGCGCAGCCCCCTGCTCTGCCTGGTGGCTCCCGGGCTCGGCTTCGGGACCTTCATGGTGACGGGCACAGCCTTCGCGCTGACCGGCAGCTACTCCTCCACCGCCCTGGTCGCCTCGCTGGTCCCCTTCTTCCTGGTCAGCAACCTGCTGCTCCTCAACCAGTTCCCCGACGTGGAGGCGGACCGCTCGATCGGCCGCAATCACTTCCCAATCCGGATCGGGCGCCGCAAGAGCAGCTGGATCTACACCGCCTTCCTGGCACTGACCTACCTGACGCTGATCGTCGGGGTGCTCACCCGCATCCTCCCGCCGCTCAGCCTGCTCGGGCTGCTGGCTCTGCCGCTGGCGGTGCGGGCCGCGCGTGGCGCGCTTCAGTTCGCCGACCGGGTCGATCAGCTGATCCCCTACATGGGGCAGAACGTGATCCTGAACCTGGTCACCCCCGTTCTGGTCGCCATCGGCTTGTTCCTCAGCTGAGACAAGTGGCTGAGCCCCCGCCGGCCGGAGACCAGGCGACTGTCCGCAACCTGTTCGCGCGCATCGCGCATCGCTATGACCTCCTCAACCGGGTGATGACGCTTGGCCAGGACCGTGCCTGGCGCAGCGAGGTCATTCGGCGCGTGCCGCTGCCGGCAGGCGGGCGCCTGCTCGACGTGGGTGCTGGCACCGGCGACCTGGCGCGCGAGGCGCTGCGCCGCGGCGCGCGCGTGGTCGCCGCCGATGTGACGCTCGAGATGATCCGCCTCGGCCGCCGTCGGCTGCGTGGGCAGCCGGTCGCCTGGGTGTGCGCCGACGCATTGCGTCTGCCCTTCGCCGGCGCCGCCTTCGACGGCGTGGTGTCCGGATTCCTGCTCCGCAATGTCGGCGACACGCGCGCCTGCCTGGCCGAGCAGCTGCGCCTCCTCCAGCCAGGCGCGTGGATGGCCTGCCTGGACACAACGCCTGCCGGCCCGGGGCGGCGCGGCTGGTTCGCGCGCGTGTACCTGTCTCGAGTGGTCCCCCGCCTCGGGCGTTGGCTGGCCGGAGATGCGGCCGCCTACACCTACCTGGCCCGTTCGACGGCGGCCTTTCTCCCGGCCGAGGAGTTGGCCGCGCTCGCCGCCGCTGCAGGGTTCGACCAGGTCGGCTTTCGCCGACGGATGCTCGGCTCGGTGGCGATCCACTATGGGCGCCGTCCGCAAGGCCACCCGGTCACAGACATCCCAGCAACTCCGCGATCGTAAGGACCCCGAACATGCCGCTCGAACCGTGGAAGACCCTGCGCTCGCGCCTGTTGATCGACCGTTCGCCCTGGCTGCGCCTGCTGGCCGAGGATGTCCAGCTCCCCGATGGGCGAGTGGTCCACGATTACCTGCGCCTGGAGAGCCCGGACTTTGTGGTCGTTGTCCCGGTGGACGAGTCGGGGCGGATCGGGCTGGTGCGCTCCTACAAGCGCGGGCCGGATCGGATCGACCTGCAGCCGCCGGCGGGGCTGATCGACCCCGGCGAGGCGGCGCCGGCCGCCGCGGCGCGGGAGTTGCGTGAGGAGGCGGGCTGTCTCTCGACCGTGTGGACCGAGATGGGCACGTACGTCGTCAGCGGGAACACCGGCGCGGGCCGGGCCCACGTCTACCTGGCCACCGGCAAGTCGCGCCTCCCGACTCAGGCGACCTGGAGGAGCAGGAGCTGGTCTGGCTGTCGCTCGAGGACATCCGTCGCCTGTGGTTGGGCGGCCAGGAATTCGGGCAGCTGTCGAGCGTGGCCGCCATCGGTCTGGCCCTGGCGCACCTTTCAGGCTGAGTCGCGCCGGCTAACTGCGCTGCCTCCGCCCGCGTCGGCTTGACCGTCCCCGCGTTGGTGCAAGAATATCGGCCAGGCACGGGGGCGGGGCATGCCCCGGACGAGTATTCCCCTGCGCGAGAGGGCAATATGCCGAACAGGCGGATGACCCGACGGGAGTTCCTCCTTGGGGGCGCAATGGCGGCAGGCGCCTCCGCCATCGCTGGCTGCGCGAGCGGGACACCGGCCGCAATCACGGCGCTGCCGGACTCGCGGCAGCGCGTCCTGCGCGTCGCCCATTTGACCGACATGCACGTGCTTCCCTTCGGCCCGTCGCAGGACGGCCTGGCGCATGCGCTGCGCCACGCCCAGGCTCTCGACCCTCAGCCGCAGGTGGTGTTCAATACCGGCGACTGCGTCATGGAGTCGCTCGAGGCCGACAAGGACTCGGCCCTGGCTCAATGGCGGGCGTTCCGGGAGGTGTTCGAGGCCGAGTGCCATCTTCCCGTGCAGCACTGCATCGGCAATCACGACGTGTGGGGTTGGGCGGCGGGCGGCGCGGCCTCAGCCGACGACCCTTTGTTCGGCAAGGCCATGGCCGTCGAGCAGTTGGGACTGCCGCACCGCTACTACAGCTTCGACCTGGCCGGCTGGCATTTCGTCGTGCTCGACAGCACCCATGCGCCCATCCTGTCCCCGGCCGATATCCCCTACACGGGCAAACTCGACGATGAGCAATTCGCCTGGCTGGAGCGGGAGCTGCAGCAGACACCTGCCGACCAATCCATTGCCGTGCTCTCGCACATCCCCGTCTTGTGCGCATGCGAGTTCTTCGACGGGCCGAACGAGGACAGCGGTAACTGGGTTGTCCCCGGGGCCTGGATGCACATCGACGCGCGCCGCATGCGGAATCTCTTCCTGACCCACCCAAACGTCCGGTTGTGCTTGAGCGGGCATGCGCATCAGCATGACCGCGTCGACTACCTGGGTGTCAAGTACGTCTGCAGCGGGGCGGTCTCGGGCAACTGGTGGAGCGGCCCATACCTCGATTTCCCTCCCGCCTACGTCGTCGTCGATCTGTATGCCGACGGCTCGTCCGAGCATCTGTTCGTTCCGTACGAGGGCGGCTGAATCGCATCGCTGTCCGCGGGAGACGACATGGCGGAGTTCGACGTCATCGGCCTGGGCGTCGCCACGCTCGACATCCTCATGTTGGTGGACCACTTCCCGACCGGTGAGGAGATCCAGCGCGCCGAGGCGATGACCATCCAGGGCGGCGGGCCGGTCGCCACGGCCATCGTCGCCCTGGCCCGTCTGGGAGCGCGCACGGGGATGCTCGACGCGGTCGGCGACGACTGGCGCGGCGAGCTGATCTGGGCCGAGTTCGAGCGCGAGGGCGTCTCCACGCGCGGGTTGCGCAGCTGCCCGGGTTGCACCTCGGCGACGGCGAGCGTTATGGTCCGCAAGTCCGACGGCGCCCGCACCATCGTCTATCTCCCGGGGTCGACGCCCGATCTTCAACCCGCCGATCTGCCCCGCGCGGCGATCGAGGCTGCCCGTGCGATCCACGTCAACGGGCGGCACAGCACCGCTTGCGAACAGGCTTGCCGTTGGGCACGCCAGGCCGGGGTCATGGTTTCGTTCGACGGCGGCGCCGGACGCTACCGGCTGGAGATGCGCACGCTGGTGCCTCTGGCGGATGTGTGCATCGTGGCGCGGGAGTTCGCCGAGCACTTCACCCAGGAGAGTGATCCGCCGGCCGCGGCCTCCAGGCTCCTGGACGAAGGCCCGCAGTTGGTCGTCATCACCGACGGGCTGCGCGGCAGCTGGGTATTCCCTGCCGGGCAGCCCTCTTTTCACCAACCGGCCTTCCCACTGGCGCAGCCGGTCGACACGACCGGCTGCGGCGACGCCTACCACGCTGCGTTCTTGTTCGCATTGCTGAAGGACATGCCGCTCCGGTCGGCCGCCGCGTTCGCCAGTGCCGCGGCCGCTCTCAACGCCCGGCGCCTGGGCGGCCGCAGCGGCCTGCCGTCCCGCGTCGAAGTCGAGGCTTTCCTGGCCGAGCGTCAGGCGACAGGCTGACCCTCGAACGCCTGGCCGGTCGTTTGGGTCTATACTGTCCTCAACCGCACCCCAGCGGTCCTCGCCCCAGGAGTCCCCCCATGGCCGCCACTGATGCCATCCTCGGATCGGTCCTGCGCGCGGCACTTACCTGGCTCGGACGCAAGCGACTGCCCCAGATTGATGGAACGCTGCGCCTCCCCGGCTTGATCGACCCGGTGGAGGTGCTGCGCGACCGCTGGGGCGTGCCGCACCTGTATGCCCGCCACGCCGAAGACGTGTTCTTCGCCCAAGGATTCGTCCACGCCCAGGACCGCCTATGGCAGATGGAGCTCAACCGGCGTACGGCCGCCGGTCGACTGAGCGAGCTCTTCGGGCCGGTGGCACTGGACACGGACCGCGCCGTGCGCACCTTCGGCTTCCGCCGACTGGGCGAAGCTGACTGGCAGGCGATGGAGGCCGACCTACGGGCGGGGTTCGAAGCCTACACCCGAGGCGTGAATGCTTACCTCGAGGCACCCGGCGCCAAGATGCCGGTCGAGTTCACGCTTCTAGGCCACAAGCCCGAGCCGTGGCAGACGCTGGACAGCCTGGCCTTCTCGCGCGTCATGATCTGGCAGCTCTCGCACGCCTGGTATGGTGAGATCATTCGCTCTCAAGTCCACCAGGCGGTCGGCGAGAAGGCCGCGGCTGAACTCGAGGTGCGCTACCCCAAGGACAACCCCATCATCCTGCCGCAAGGCATCGAGTTCAACCGCCTGGCCGAGGATGGCCGTCTGCAAGCCGCTCGCGGGCCGTTCCTGCAGCGCGGCCTGGGCAGCAACAGCTGGGTCGTGGCCGGCGAACGGACGACGACCGGAACCCCCTTCCTGTGCAACGACATGCATCTGCCCATCAGCACGCCGTCCTTGTGGTACGAGGTCCACCTGTGCGCGGCCGAGCTCGATGTGACCGGAGTCTCCCTGCCCGGCGTGCCTCTGGTGATGGTCGGCCACAATGCCCGTGTCGCCTGGGGCATGACGCTCGCCTTCACGGACTGCGAGGACCTGTTCGTGGAGGAATTCGACCCGCAGGACCCGCAGCGCTATCGCACGCCGGACGGATGGCAGGAAGCGGAGATCATCCCGGAGCCGATCCGCATCAAGGGCCGATCCGATCCGCACATCGAAGAGGTGGTCCTCACGCGGCACGGTCCGATCATCTCCGACGTCGTCGGGGCGCCAGAACAGCGCCTGGCAGTGCAGTCGATGGCTCTCAGGCCCTGCCCGGCGATCCGCGGCTGGTACCAGCTGAACCTGGCTCGCGACTGGGATGAGTTCGTCGAGGCCATGCGATTGATCGAGGCTCCACAGCTCAACGTCGTCTACGGCGATACCCAGCACAACATCGGCCACTGGGTGACCGGGAAAGTGCCCATCCGCGCCAAGGGCGACGGCATGACGCCGGCGCCCGGGTGGGGAAACGAATACGAATGGGTGGGCGAGGTGCCGTTCGAGGCGATGCCGCACGCGTTCAATCCCGCCCGCGGTTGGCTGGTCACAGCCAATGACCGGGTCGTGCCGGATGACTACCCCTATTTCCTGGGCAGCGTGTGGATGAACGGCTACCGCAGTCGCCGCCTGAGTGAGATCCTGAGCTCCACCGAGGGGATCGGGCCGGACGATTTCGCCCGCATGCAGATGGATGTCACCTGCATTCCCGGCCGCGAGTTCGTGGCCGCCCTGGAGGGATTCCAGTCTGCGGACCCGGACGTGCGCACCGGGCTTGAGCTTCTGCGCGCCTGGGACGGCAGGCTGACGACCGACACGGTCGGCGGGACGGTCTACGAGGTCGTCCGCTACATCCTGGTGCGCAACTTGCTGGAGCCGGGTCTCGGCCCCGACTTGACATCAAGCGTGATGGGCCAGGGGTTCCATCCGCTGCTGATGGCCGGCAGCGAGCTGTATGGTCACGACACGGTCGCCATGCTGCGCATGCTGGCCGACGACCGGTCCTGGTGGGTGGCCCAGGCCGGCGGGCGGCAGGCCGTCCTGGAGCGATCGCTGCGCGAGGCGATCGCCTGGCTGCGAGCACAGCGCGGCCCGGAGACAGCCAATTGGCAGTGGGGCCGCCTGCATCGCGCCCCGATCGCACATGCCATGGCGATGCAGAAGCCGCTCGACCGCGTCTTCAACGTCGGCCCGCTCCCGGTCGGCGGCGACACGGACACACCCTTGCAGACGGCCATTGTCCCGAACGATCCCTACGACAACAAGGGCTGGGCGCCGAGCTTCCGAGAGATCATCGACCTCGGCGATCTTTCCCGCTCGCAGGTCATGTACGTCCCCGGCCAGTCGGGGCAGCTCGGCAGTCCACACTACGCTGACCTTGCGGCGCCGTGGAGCGAAGGCCGGCTGCACCCGATGCTGTGGACGCGCCAGCAGGTGGAACGTGACCTGGAAGGCCGCCTGAATCTGGAGCCCGCCGTGCCGGAACCTGGATCGAAGCCAACCGGAGGGAAGTGATGAAGCCCGCCTACTGGATCGGCGCCCTGGCCTTGCTCGGAGGCATCGTGGGAAGCGTCGCGCTGAGGTGGGGCGGCTGGATTGACGTGACCACCGGCGTGGTCGTCGGTGCACTGATCGGGGCATTGGTCTACAGGCTAACCTCCGGGCGCGGCGAGCGCGGCTAGCCCCGGGGCTGCGGGCGTCGCACTCCAGCGCCCATGGCCCATTGCCGCTGACAAGCACGCCAGGTCGATCCATTGGTGGCCGGCGCCCGCCTGAGGCCGCGTGGCAGGCGGCCTCGATCCGTCTCCGTAGATCGCCGAGCGAAGGCACCCCAGCGCACAGGGCTCCAACAGGCGCCACCTCCCCAATCTGGACAATTCGAGTTAGGATTACCTTGGGCGCCTGGAGTGACGGTGGCGATGTCCTCTTGTTCGGTTTGCCGGGCGCATACCGGGATTGGTGTGTGTGACTGAACAGATCGAATCCGTGATCATTGGCGGTGGCCAGGCAGGCCTGGCCACCAGCTACTTCCTGAAGCAGCAAGGCCGCGAACACATCGTCCTCGAGCAGGCCGCGCAGGCCGGCAACGCCTGGCGCAACGGCCGCTGGGATTCGTTCACACTGGTCTCGCCCAACTGGACGTTCCGGCTGCCTGGCGGGGAGTACGATGGACCGTCGCCGGACGGGTTCATGCCGCGCGACGAGATCGTCGCCCGCTTCGAGCGCTACGCAACCGACCACCGACTTCCGGTTCAATACGGTGTCCGGGCAGAGTCGCTCGAATCGACGCCGGACGGTCGACACTACCGAATTCGAGCCGGCGGTGCCGCGTGGGTGGCGCGCAACGTCGTCATCGCCACCGGCGTCTATCAGCGCCCCAAGCTCCCACGCTTCGCCGCGGCCCTGACTCCTGAGCTGACTCAGATTCACTCCAATGCGTATCGCAATCCGGCTGCGCTCCCGCCCGGAGCGGTGCTGGTCGTCGGAAGCGCACAGTCCGGCTGCCAGATCGCCGAGGAGCTTCAGCAGAGTGGCCGCCGCGTGTTTCTGTCGGTCGGCAGCGCCGGCCGAGTCCCTCGTCGCTACCGCGGCAAGGACATCTTCGAATGGCTGAGGCTGATCGGCTTCTTCGATCAGACGGCCGACACGCTCCCCTCCCCCGCAGCCCGTTTCGCCGGCAACCCGCATCTGAGCGGGCGAGGCGGCGGTCACACCCTCAACCTGCATCAGCTCGCACGGGACGGCGTCCACTTGCTGGGCCGGCTGACGGATGGACGTGGGGCTCGGCTGAGGCTGGCCGGCGACTTGAAGGCCAACCTGGCCAAGGCGGACGCCTTCGAGGCCGAGATGTTGGGCAAGATCGACGCGTTCATCGATCGGTCCGGGTCGAGCGCGCCAGCCGAGTCAGTGCCGGCGCAGCGCGACGGTTACGCAGTGGCAGAGGCCGGCGCGCTCGACGTGCGCGCCTCCGGGATCCATTCGATCGTATGGGCGATTGGCTACGCGTTCGACTTTCGATTCGTGAAGCTGCCGGCCCTCGAGAGCAACGGATACCCGATTCAGAAATCCGGAGTGACCGGGTTCCCCGGCCTGTACTTCGTTGGCATGTCGTGGTTGGATCAACGCAAGTCCGGGCTGCTGATGGGCGTCGGTGAGAGCGCGGCCTCCACGGCCGCAGCCATCGAAGACCGGATGGGCTGAGCCGCGAGTAAGAAGCTCGACTGCCGGCCACTCGGCGCAGGAGTGGCCGGCAGTCCTGATGACGCGCAATCCTTCAGCGCGGGATCCTGGTGGCGGCCGAGCGGCGGCTACCGGGCAGGCGGTTGTTCCCCGGCCTGCGATGGGGTCGCGCCCGGATAGCGGACGTACAGCCGCGCGCCGTCCTCCACAGTGCCGCCCAAGCCCACTCGGTCTCCCCGGGCGTCGGTGATCCACGCCCGGCCCTCCCGGATCGGTTCCAGGAGCTGCTGGTCATGGGCGGTCAGCGCCTGCTCGACCGTGGTGCCGTACCAGCGCCGGAAGGGCCGGTCGTCCACATAGAACGTGATTCGCCGCCGACGAGACAACCGGGCAAGCCAGAGACGAGGCGGTCGGTTGGGCATGCTTGCCTTCCTGTCTGGCTCAGGCGGGCGGCGTCCCGAGTGCGGTGATTCTGAGCTCGACCGCCGGGTCCGGCGGCGTGAAAGGCGAGTGAGCCCTCACCCAGTTGACGATCAGATCCCGCACCAGGACGTACGAGTTGACCTGCGGGTTGAGTGGCAGGGTCGCATAGTGATCGCCGCCGCTGGCCATGAAGTCGTTCACCGCCACATAGTAGATCGCGGCCGGATCCAGCGGCAGCCCCGTGCTCAGATCGATCACGTCGCCGATGATCCGGCTTCCCGGGGCGGCATCGTAGTCGAACGTGAACCTCAGTCCGGACACCTGGATGACACCGTGCTGCCCGGTGACGCCTTCCTCCAGCACCTGCCGGACCTCGGCCCCGTCGAGCTCGACAACGACCAGTGTGTTGTCGAACGGCTGCGCCTCGAAGACCTCGCCGAAAGTGATCGGCCCGGCGTTGATGTCGGCCCTCAGCCCGCCGCTGTTGGTGAAAGCGAAGTCGATCCCGGGGTCGTAGGCGTGCATGATATCGGTCACCCAGTCTCCCATGGCCGACTCATAGCGGTAGTTGCGCGTGATGGCCGCGGTCGTTTCGCCGACGACCTCGTTCATGATCGCCTGGACCTGCGCCTCGTAGAAGTCGATGATGGAGGCCACCTCCGGATCGGCTGCGACGATCTGTGCCGCGCCCGTATCCCAGCGGCGATAGGTGGCCGGGCCGCCGTTCCAGGTTTGATAGACGTCCGTCGGCCGGGAATTCATCTGGTAGCTGACGACCTCACCGGTGGCCGAGTCCACAGTGAAGTCCACACGGCTGAAGGCCGTCCCGCTCGAGTACGACTGGACCACGGGGATGTCGCAGATGACATCATCGATCCGGGAGTGCGTGTGCCCGCTGACGACTAGGTCGACTCTCTCAGGATCCAGGCCGCACACGAAATCCGTCAGTCCGGCGAAGTCGGGGAAGAATCCGCCAATATGGGCCAGGACCACAATCATGGTCGCCCCTTCCCCTTCAACCTCCGGCAGCACATCGTTGACGGCCTGCACCGGATCGGTGAAGACCAGGTCGTCTACGTTGGTCGGGTTGGTGATCGAGGGTGTCTCGGGGTTGGCGATGCCGATCACCCCGACGCTGACACCGTTGGCCTCCAGCAGCGTGTAGGGCCTGGCCCAGTGCGGGCGCCCGGCATGCCCTGCCGCCGGGTTGCCGTGTTGCTTGGCCCGGAAGATGTTGGCCGCCAGGAAGGGGAACTCAGCCTGGTCCTGTCGATCCTGCAGGACTTCCTGGCCCCAATCGAACTCATGGTTCCCGAGCGCCATCGCCCGCACACCTGCGGCGTTGTAGGCCTCCATCGTCGAGGCTCCCAGGAAGTGGTTGGAGATCAAGGTGCCCTGCATCGAATCGCCGGCATCCAGCCACAACACGCCGCCGGGGTTTTCCTCGCGCACGATGTCGATGTAGCCAGCGATCCAGTCCAACCCGCCGACCATGTCGCCGTGAGACCAGGACTGGACGCGGCCGACCAGCGCACCGTGGAAGTCATTCGTGCTGACAATGGTGATCTGCGTAGTCTCGGGAGTCTGCGCCCAGGCCGCCGAGGGGAGTGTGAGGACGAAGGCTGCCGTGATGGTGAGAGCGGAGCGCAAGAACGTCTGTAGTCTACCGACCATGGTTATACCTCCTCATGCTGTTGGTCGTTCAACCGCGCCACAATTTACGCGCAAGCTGCAGGGTGGTGCCCAACCACGAAGGAACGGCGTTTCACCTCCCTTTGCGGCCGTTGACGCCCGGCCCAGTGCCGCCCGTTGCCCGGCCTCCCCGCGCAGCGCTGGGGGAGCCTTCCCTGGCCGGAGGGTCGACGGCGCCCAGAAGCCGGGGCCACGATCGCGCGCTCGTCCGCCACCCGTCCCAGAAGGAGTCTGATCGGCGAAT
>Ga0105106_10003717_pt1 | contig 10857 bp, 9 predicted proteins | sample PPLLaktember2015_5_FD_79109 | JGI IMG/M metagenome (GOLD analysis project Ga0105106, IMG submission 79109) | Freshwater sediment microbial communities from Prairie Pothole Lake near Jamestown, North Dakota, USA - PPLs Lake P8 Core (1) Depth... | ecosystem: Environmental > Aquatic > Freshwater >... | reverse complement strand
TTCAACCCCGGCGCCGCCAGATCCTGGCAGGTGCCGCGGTCGGCTGGAGCAGCCGGCTGGCGGAGGTCAGGCTGGACTACCAGCGCGAGGTGGACCGGGAGTCACGCCAGTTCGCCTCCGAGCGAACTGCCGTATCGCTGGACTTCCACCCGAGGCCCCGCTGGAGCCTCGTGGCGGGGGCGGAATACGATCTCGCCAACACCTGGTTCGGCAGCGCCGACGCCACCCTTCGCTACACGGCATCCTGGATCACGATTCTGGGAGGGGTCCGGCAGTACCGGCCCCACTTCGACCTGTGGACCATCTGGGGGGCCTTCTCCCCGGTCCCGTACCATGCGGTCAATTCCGGAGTCTGGCTCCGCCCGCTCCGCGGCGTCGAGGTGAGAGCGCGTTGGGAACGCTACGCCTTTTCGCCGACCGAGACCGAGACCCCGCTGGTCTCGGTGGAAGACCGCGGGCGCCGTCTGGGGGTCGGGGTCTCCTACAGTCCGATCGCCACGCTCAACCTCGACGCGGGATACCGCGAGGAGCGCGGGCCGGGCGCTTCCTCCCATGGATTCGAGGGGACGATCACCTTCCGGCCGGCCGCGGAGCTGTCGCTGGTGGCCTACGGGTCCACGCTCGAGCGCCCGCTGGAGTTCCGGTTCCAGGAGGCATCGGTGAATGCGCTGGGCTTCGATGCCGAGTGGTGGCCCATCGAGCGGATCAGACTGGCGGTGGGGGCAGCGCACTACGCTGAGACCCGCGATCGTCCCGACGCGGCCGCCTTCGATTGGAACCAGACCCGCCTCATGGCACGGGTGACTCTGGTGCTCCGAAGCGGGACCGACGCGGTGCCGCTCCCGCCGGCCCTGCCGCCACTGCCCCGGGCCGGTGTACGGTGAAACTGGCGCGGGTCTTCGCGGGCGTGCTGGTGGCCGGTGCGGTCGCCGCAGTGGGGCACGCGCGTGGCAGGATGATTCAAGACCGCTTCGACCACTGGCAGCACCGGGCGGTGTTTCCCAGCTGCGTCGGGTGCCACGCCGGCGCAGGCGATCCAAGCCTGGCCCTATGGCCGGCCCCAGCCGATTGCGAGGCGTGCCACGACGGCACCGTCGAGCGCACCGTGGAGTGGAGCGCGCCGGACCAGCCCGGGGCGAGCAATCTGCGGTTCACCCACCTGAAGCACGCGGAAGGAGTGGTCAAGGCCGCGGCCGCTGATTCCGTGCTCCCATGTCGCGCCTGCCACATTGCCCCCGGTACTGACCGGATGCAGGTGCGGCGCGCTGTTGTCCCGAGCTGCTTCGGGTGCCACGAAATTCGCGCGTCGCACTTCGATGCGCCCGACACCGCCTGCTCGACCTGTCACTTGCCCCTGGTCCAGGCGGTTCGACTCACCAGCGCCGCGATAGGCGACTTTCCGGCTCCGGCCTCCCATCGGGAATCCGGATTCGCCGCCGCGTTGCATGGAAAGCTGGCGCGTGCGGGCCGCCCGGTCGCCGCCTCCTGCGCCACCTGTCACGCCCAGGATTTCTGTGCCCAGTGCCACTTGAATGCGCAGGAGGTGCCCGCGATCCAGGCGCTCGGTCCAGATCCACGCTCGTTGGCGGTCCGGGCGGAGCTCGGGGCCCCGTCGAGCCATGCCGACCAGGCGTTCCTCCGCCGGCATGGAGGGCAAGTCCGCAAGCGTGCGGCCAGTTGCGCGACCTGTCACACCCAGGAGAGCTGCCTGACCTGCCACGTAGCCTCCCCCGCCAGCGTCCAGGCCATTCCGGCTGCGGCACCCGGCGGCGGCAAGGGGGCCCAAACCAAGCGGAGGCGACCGGAATCCCATGGCCTGGACTTCTCCAGGAACCACGCCGCTTCCGCTTCAGCCAGGCCGCAGACCTGCGCGGCCTGCCACGCTCGGCCTGCCTGTCTCGAGTGCCATCGTCCCGGCGCGGCCGATGCACCGCCGGGATACCATCCGACCGGCTTCCTCACGACACACCCCGTCGCAGCGTACAGTCGGGAAAGCTCCTGCAGCGAGTGCCACAGCCAGGCCCAGTTCTGCACCAACTGCCATGTCAGCGCGGGACTGATCTCGCCCGGCCGGCTTCGGGGCACCGGCTTTCATGATGCGAAGCAGGCCTTCTCACTTAATCACGGACAGGCCGCACGCCAGAACCTGGAGAGCTGTGTAGCCTGCCACGCCGAGCGAGACTGTCTCACCTGCCACTCGTCTCTGGGAGGACGGCGGTTCAATCCTCACGGTCCCGGATTCGACCCTGCTACGCTGCAGCGAAAGAACTCCCAGGCCTGCAGCGCCTGCCATGGCGCGCTGATTCCGGGCTCCCCCGGCCAGTGAAGTTTCATTCCGGTTTAACGCCGGCTTCATGGGCCTAATGCTACTTTGCAATCGCAGTTCGAGTTTCGACTGGAGGGAATATGCGCGTTGCGAAGCTGGCCCCCATGACGGGGAAAGTGGGCGAGGAAGTCGAGCGGTTCTTCGATCGCTTCCTGACCCCAGGGTTCCTTCCGGAGCCCTTCATCCCACCGTATCCGTTCGAGACCGCGGGTGCGGAGTGGTTCCCGATGCTAGACGTGACCGAGACCGCGGATGAGTTCATCGTGCGGCTCGAGGTTCCGGGAGTCCACAAGGAGAACCTGGACATCAAACTGACCGGCACGTTACTGACAATTACCGGCCGGCGGGAGTTGATGACAGAGGCCTCGGGTGAGACCTACCTGCGCCGTGAGCGTGAGATCGGGAAGTTCGTACGGACGATCCGCCTCCCCGCGCTGGTCACGGAGAAAGAGGTCAAGGCCACCTATGACGACGGGCTGCTCGTGCTCCACCTGCCCAAGGTGGCGCCCGCAGTGGCGAGCAAGATCCTGATCAAGTAACCGCGTCGGGTCGCTTGGATCTCCCGACCCCGGGCCCATGCCCGGGGTCTTTTTCTTGCTCGCCGCTGGCGCTGAGGTTCATGCAGTAGGCACCTCACGCTCTTTCCAGAGCGAGTACACGGCAGGAATGACAATCAACGTGAGAATCGTGCTGCTGATCATCCCCCCCACCATCGGCGCCGCGATCCGCTTCATCACGCTCGCACCGGCGCCCGACCCCCACAGGATCGGGAGCAGGCCCGCCATGATCGCCGTCACCGTCATCATCTTGGGGCGCACTCGGTCGACCGCGCCCTCCATCACAGCCTGGTAGAGGTCTCGCAGCGTGGGGCGGCCGCCTGCGGCCCGGCGCGCCGCCCAGGCATGATCGAGGTAGATGAGCATGACCACCCCGGTCTCCGCCGCCACGCCGGCAAGCGCGATGAAGCCGATCGCCACCGCCACCGACCAGATGTACCCGAGCAGCCAGATGAACCAGATTCCTCCCACCAGGGCAAAGGGGAGAGAGAGCATCACGATCAGTGATTCCCCCACGCTCTTGAAGTTGAAATACAGCAAGAGGAAGATGCTGGCGAGCGTGGCCGGGATGACCAGCTTCATTCTCTCCTTGGCGCGCTGCATGTACTCATACTGGCCGCTCCACTGGAGCGTGTAACCGGGAGGCAGGGTGACGGCATTCTGCACTTGTTGCTGTGCGTCCGCGACATACCCGCCGATATCCCGCCCGACCACATCCACGAACACCCAGGCGGTGGGTTGGGCTCCCTCGGTGCGCACCACCATCGGGCCGGCCACTTGCCTGATGGCCGCGATCTGCCCCAGCGGGACGAAGGCGTCGCCAGCGACGACGGGCGCGCCCAGTGTGGCTCCTGCCATTCCCATCGGTCTGCTGGTAGCGCCACCGATCCCGTGGACCACGGGGATCAGGACCGAGGCAAGCCGCTCCGGGGTGTCCCGGAGTTCCAGCGGGTAGCGGATCCGGACGCCGTAGCGCTCACGGCCTTCCACCGTCTGCGTGATCGTCATCCCGCCCACCGCGGTCGCAATGACCGTCTGCACGTCCCCGACGTTGAGTCCGTGCCGGGCGGCGGCGGCGCGATCGATGTCGATGTCAAGGTAGTAACCCGAGACCGCCCGTTCCGCGAACGCGCTCCGGGTACCCCGGACCATCTGCACCGCCCGTTCGACCTCCTTGCCCAGCCGTTCGAGCACGGCCAGGTCGGGCCCGAAAATCTTGATTCCGACCGGCGTCCGAATCCCGGTGGCAAGCATGTCGATGCGTCCCTTGATCGGCATGGTCCAGGCGTTGGTGATTCCGGGGAGCCGGACCGCTGAGTCCATCGCCGACACCAGCCCGTCGTAGGTCATCCCCTTCCGCCATTCCGACTCCGGCTTCAGGGTGATCGTGGTTTCGAACATGTCGAGCCCCGCCGGATCGGTCGCGGTATTGGCGCGGCCCGCCTTGCCCCAGACGTGATCCACTTCGGGAAAGCGCTTGAGGATGCCGTCCTGAATGCGGAGGATCTCGCGCGCCCGGGCCACGCTCATACCGGGCAGGGTGGTGGGCATGAACAGGATGGTGCCCTCGCCCAGCGGCGGCATGAACTCGCCCCCGATACGCGACCAGGGGATGACGGTGATCACCAATGCCACCAGCGCCGCGCCGATCACCGGCCACCGGCGCCGGAGTACGAAGGTGATGACGGGGCGATAGAGAGCAATAAGCCCGCGATTGATCGGGTTGGCCTGTTCCCGGTAAATCTTCCCCCGGATGAACAGCCCCATCGTCACCGGGACGAGGGTCACCGACAGGAGGCTGGCCGCCGCCATGGCAAAGGTCTTGGTGAAGGCGAGCGGCTTGAACAGCCGTCCCTCCTGCCCTTCGAGCGTGAACACCGGCAGGAACGACACTGTGATGATCAGCAGCGAGAAGAAGAGCGCGGGTCCGACCTCCTTGGACGATTCCCGCACCACCGTCCACCGCTCCGCCACGGTGAGGATCGAGGTATCCAGCGAGTTGCCCGTGCCGCTCAGCCCCGTGGCGCGCTCTTTTGCCATCACCGCGCGCTCCAGATGCTTGTGCATGTTCTCGATCATCACGATCGCGGCGTCGATCATTGCCCCGATCGCGATCGCGATGCCGCCGAGCGACATGATGTCGGCACCCACCCCGACCCAGCGCATCGCGATGAAGGCCATCAGGATACCGATTGGCAGCGTCAGGATCGCCACTAGCGCCGACCGCGCGTGCAGCAGGAAAATGATGCACACCGCCGCGACGACGAGGCTCTCCTCGATGAGCTTCCCGCGAAGGTTCGCGATCGCCCGGTGGATAAGATCACTTCGGTCGTACACCGGTGTGAGCACCACCCCTTCAGGCAGCCCCCGCTGAATCGCCTTGATCTTGTCCTTGACCCGCCCGATGGTGGTGAGGGCGTTCTGGCCGAAGCGCATGATCACGATTCCGCCCACCGCGTCGCCCCGCCCGTCGAGCTCGGCGATCCCCCGCCTGACCGCGGGCCCGACGCTCACACGGCCGAGTTCGGCCACCCGGATCGGAGTTCCGTTCTGGGTGGCGCCCACCACCACGTTCTCGATGTCGGCGAGCGACTTGAGGTAGCCGAGTCCGCGCACCATGTACTCGCGCTCGGAGAGTTCCACCACCATCGCGCCGATGTCGGCGTTGGCGTTCTGGATGGCCGTCATCACGGCCGCAATCGAAATGCGGAAACCCAGCAGCTTGGTCGGGTCGAGATCCACCTGGTACTGCTTCTCGAACCCACCCAACGCCGCGACTTCGGAGACGCCCGGTACGGCGGTGAGCTCGTACCGGAGGTACCAGTCCTGGATACTCCGGAGCTCGGCAAGGCTCTTCTGCCCGGTGGTGTCCTCCAGCGCGTACTGATACACCCACCCGAGGCCGGTGGCGTCTGGTCCGAGCGTTGGCGTAACCTTCGTGGGCAGCCTGCCCTTGATACCACTGAGGTATTCCAGCACCCGGGACCGCGCCCAGTAGAGGTCGGTGCCGTCCTCGAAGATGACGTAGACAAACGAGATGCCGAAGAAGGAGTAGCCGCGGACCGTCCGGGAGCCGGGGACCTTGAGCATCTCCGCGGCGATCGGGTAGGTGACCTGGTCCTCGACGATGCGTGGCGCCTGATCGTTGTACTCGGCTTGCACAATGACCTGAACGTCGCTCAGGTCGGGAAGCGCCTCGAGCGGTGTGTGGCTGACGGCCCATACGCCGCCGGCGATGGCGGCGAGGGTGAAGAGGGAGACCAACAGCAGGTTCGCGATCGACCAGTCAATGATGCGCTTGAGCATGGCCGGTCAGTCCCCCGGGGGGGGCGTGGGGCCGGGATGGGCTCCGGGCGCCCGCTCTGCGTCTGCCTTCGGCCCGGTCGTGGGTGCTGTCAGGTCCATGCCCGGCATGTTGCCCATACCGCCGAGCAGCGAGCTGAGGTTTGATTCGGCGTCCACCAGAAAAGTGGCCGAGCTCACAACCGTATCACCGAGTGCGAGTCCGGAGAGGATCTCGATCCGCTCGTCGGTCGCAATCCCGAGGCTGACGTCGAGCGGCGCCAGCATGCCGTCCGGACGACGAACGAATACCAGATTCCGCTTGCCGGTCGAGAGCACAGCCGAACGCGGCACACTCAGGACCGGTTCGGTTGCGGCCGCGAAGCTGAAGGTGGCATACATCCCTGGCTTGAGCGCGAGGCCCGGGTTCGGCAGGGTGACTCGAACCCGCGCCGTTCTGGTTGCCAGATCGATCGTGGGATAGACGTACGTGATCCGGCCGGTCCGGGGCCCGCCGGGAAGGGCCGAGAATTCGGCGACCACCTCCCGGCCGAGGCGCACCGAGGGGAGGTCGCGCTCGAAGACCTCCCCATCCAGCCAGACCGTGCTCAGGTCCACGATCTGGTAGACAGTCTCTCCGGCCATGATCCGTTGGCCACTGAGGATGGCTTTCTGGACCACGAAGCCGTTCACCGGGGACCGGAAAGTGATTGCTTTCCGGATCTCACCGGATTCCTCTATTCGGCGTAGCTCCTCCGGCGGAACCTCCCAATAGAGCAGCCTGCGCCGGGCCGATTGGAGTACATCGTCGGAAGCGTGGACCGCATCGGAGGTCCCGGTGGCGACGTCCCGGCGGAGCTGCTTGGCAAGTAGCAGCTCCTGCTGGGCGGCGACCAGCATGGGTGAATAGAGCGCGAACAGCGGGTCCCCAATTCGCACGGACTGACCCGAGAAATTGACGTAGAGCTGGTCGACCCACCCGTCCACCCGGGTGGTCACCGACTTGATCCGGGTCTCGTCGTAACTCACGATCCCCACGGTCCGCACTACACGCCCGATGGGACCCAGCCGCACTGGTGCATAGGTCACCCCGATCTGCCGGGCCGCCTCAGTCGTGAGCATCACCGCGCGGGCGCTGTCGGAGGTGGGAGCCGCCCCGTGATCGTGGCCGGCCGCATCGGAGGCGGGTGCCGACCGGTGGCTGAGGTACCACGTGAGGAATGCGGCGGCGGTGAGGACCCCGGCAAAAGCCAGGATGGCTCGGAATCGCGAGCCGCGGCGGTGCCCTTGGGGCTCGAAGGGTGAAGACTCCGGTGTCGGAACCGTGGGATCGCTGGGCATCCTCATCGTCCTTCTCCCGGCGGTGTCACCGAGTTGGTCAGCTTGGGGTCGAAGAGCGGCTGTCCGAGGAGCATTTCGAGCTCGGCAAGGGCGGCACCCTCCTCGGCTTCCAGTTGGAAGACCTGTTGGCGGTAGCGGTTCACAGCCATCTGGGCGTCGAGCAGCATCGGCAGATCCACTTCGCCAACGCGGTACGCGGAAAGAGTGGAAGTCACTGTGGCAAGGGCCTGGGGTAGAATGGTGCCTTGGTACAGCGCGCGCAGGTCTCGACTCCTTCGAAGTGACGCGAGCAGCTCACCCAGGCGGCCCCGAGTCTCGGCGCGCATCGCGCCGAGGTCGGCTTCGGCGCCAAGCCGCATGGCCTCGGTCTCCTGGCGCAGCTTGAGTTGCCGGCGCCCGGCCCAGATCGGGACCGAGAAGCCAACCATCAGGCTGAGCATCCGGTCAGTTCCAGCCCCCATCGGCTGCTGGCCGTAGATGGCGCCGAGTTCCAGGTCGGGCCAGATCTCCCGGCGGGCGCGGCGCTGGGCGGCGACTGCGGCCTCGATCTCCAGCGCGCCGGCAGTGAGTGCTGGCCGCCCCGCGAGCGCCAGCCGCTCAAGCGAGTCGGGTAACGCCAGGTCGCGAGGGTACTGCGGCAGCACGGGCGAGGGGACCGGCGTATCAAACGGCCGGTCCAGCAGGGCGTTCAACCGGGCCGCCGCCGCATCACGCTGCGCACGCATACGCATGATCTCTTCGGTCATCCGGTCGACTTCGACCTGGGCGCGCAGCACGTCGGCCTGCCGGCCCTGGCCAACCGAATACATCGTCCGTGCGGTCGTCCCGATATCGCGGAGGAGCCCCTGGGTGGTCACCGCCACTTCGATGCTCCGGTCGATCTGGTAGAGCTCATAGAATGCCATTGCCGCACGCGCCCGGAGCTCCCAGCCCAAATCAGCCGCTCGTGCCCGGGCAGCGCCTGCCAAGGCCGTCGCCGCGCGCCCAGCGAGGCCGAGTTGGCCGGCGATCGGGAGCATCTGCCTCACCTGCACCTGGTTCATGCCAAGCGGGCTCTGCAGGCCGAAGCCAGGAAGATTCCGATTCATCAGCCCGAACTCAATTCGCGGATCGGCGAGCGTGCTCACCGGCTTGATGCGGGCCTCGGCGGCGAGAGCAAGCTGCCGAGCCGCCTCGAGCCGCGGGCTGCCTGATTCGAGCGAGCGGTACACGTCACCCAGCAGGAGCCGAGGCGCAATTTGCCCCGTCTCCTGCTGCGCCTCGAGCCAGCGAGGCCAAGGGAACGCGATGAGGAGCGCCGCTCCGAAGCGACAACAAACCTGGCGAGTGAAGCCGCTGAGCCCCTTAGTATCGAAAGTCGCCATTCCAGACATCCCATCCTGGGACAAGGAGCGGACTGGGGAGACCAGCAACGCCTCTCCATGATCAATGCCTGATTCGCCCAGCCGTACCGCTGCGAGGGCAGTTTGCTCAGGAACAAGGCATGGCCGGCCGGGCGTGAAGGTTACCCGGGCAACCAGGCTACTGCCTTATGATCAGGCTCGGGGAGGGTGGAACGGAGGAGCGGAAGAGATCCCGAAGAGTGGGGCTGCTGCCAGGATAGGCGATTCGGAATGGAGCGCGATGACCGACTCGAGACGCTCGGGTAGACTGACCACTGCAAGCGGGCTCGGAGCACAAACGGAGCCCAGCGCGCAGTTCGGCGCCGGCGACTCGCACTGGGCAAGGGTGCTACTAGGCATCGCGCCGTCCTCCGGCATTTGGCACTCCGGCCGGCTCGCCCGGTGTGAGATACCCAAACACGCTGCGGTCCCGAATAGGGGCTGCAGCTGGAGCAGCAGGAGTAGAATAGCGCAGGTGGACTTCATTGGCCTGAACCTTATCGGCAACGATCCTCAAGAGCAAGACGGCAGTCTGAACGTAACACCGGGCTCCCTCGGTTTGCGGTGCAGGACCGGATATGAAGGTCCTTTCACGGCGGCTTCACGCTCAATTCCGCACCGGATTGCCAGGTTATGCACGCAGGCCAACCTGAGTCGTTGGGTGACGCGGGAGGAGATATGCGAGTCAGCGAACTGATGCAGAAAGCTGTCAAGACTGTGAACCTGGATGCCGCGGTGAACGACGCGGTGGTCACGCTGGCCGACTCCCACATTTCCGCGCTGCCGGTGGTGGACGGTCTGGGGCGCATGGTCGGGGTCATCTCCAGCACCGATATCCTCACCTCGGAGGCGGAGGCCGAGGACGCGACCGCGAGGCAAGCGTTGCTCAAGGAGAGCACGGTTCGCGACCTCATGACCCCGCACCCGCTCACGGTGCCGCCTGATGCCGACGTCAGGGAGGCCGCCCAGCAGATGCTGTACGCCGACGTCCATCGCCTCTTCGTGGTCCACGGCGAGCGGGTCGTTGGCGTGATCTCGACAACCGACATCATGCGCGCGGTCGCCACCGGCCGCATGTAATCGCCCTGTCTCAACCGTGAGTCGCGTATGCACGCAACTGCCATGTCTCCTCAGCTCAACTCCAGGGTCCCGGATACCCTGAACACCAGGTTCACCGTCGCACACGACAACTGGATGGCCGATGGCGACCGATTCCTCCTGCCGGTCACCAATGCCGATGCCACATTCTGGGAGAGATGGGCAGCGGTGCGGTACGTCGAGGACCAACTGCGGCAGCGGTTCCAGGTCGAGCGGCTCCTGCTTGAGGAACTTCGCGCCTTTCTCACGCCGGAGATGAACGAGCGGCTATGGATGCAGGTCGATCGTCTGACCCGCCTGCTGGGAACATTCGGTCGGCTGGGCCGCCAGCGGGAAAGTGCGAGGGAGCTGGCCCACACGACCCGCGATCTGCTGGAGGCGCTCCGGCTCTGGTACGCCGAGGTCGAGCTTGCGGCCGGCGGGATCCGGTGGAGCGATGTGAGCCGGGAGGGGATCCGGCTCCTGGCTGAGCTCAATCCGGCTCGATGCGGCTGGGCCGACGCGCACGCGTAACGGGACGGGAAAGACGGGAAGGGCGGGTCGCTCGCAGGCGGCACACCCGTAAGCGAGCGGCCGGCATGTCATCGGCCGCTCCCATTCCCTGCCCCGCACCGTGGTCATTCCTTATGCGTGATCGGGTTGGTGGGCTTCCCGGTCTTGCCATCCAGGGCCGGCGGGGTCTCGCCGCCACGGTGCTGGAGCGGGTCCTTCCCCGAGTCCGCCGACAGGGTGCTCTCTTCCGCCGGGGCCGCGCCTGCCGCATGATGGCTCAGCGGCTCCCCCGCCTGATCCGGACCAGCCCGCCCGCGCTGGAGTTCCGCCGGGAGCCGGTATTCGGAGTCGCCGAACCGCGCGCTCGCCCGGGCGCGTT
>Ga0105106_10003716_pt1 | contig 10859 bp, 13 predicted proteins | sample PPLLaktember2015_5_FD_79109 | JGI IMG/M metagenome (GOLD analysis project Ga0105106, IMG submission 79109) | Freshwater sediment microbial communities from Prairie Pothole Lake near Jamestown, North Dakota, USA - PPLs Lake P8 Core (1) Depth... | ecosystem: Environmental > Aquatic > Freshwater >... | reverse complement strand
TCATAACTCTTCGACCAGCAACTTGAGCGCTTCACCCCGACCCAGCGCAACATGCGTATCTCTCACACTGACCAGAATCGGACCACGCCCGTAATTATGCACGACCGTCACTTTAACACCAGGAGTAAAACCCAGGGCAACCATGCGGTGGGTGAAATCCTCCCCGCCGCACAACAGGCGCACCACACCACGCCTTCCCGCTGGTAGATTGCTTATAGCCTTCAAGCCCTGCTGTTGAGCCATTTGATTAGAATCCATAATTGGATTTTTCATTATGACGACTGCCTCAAGATGACCGGTTATATATTTCCATGGGAATGGTGCTCTGGGTTTGGCTCAAGGGAAAGCGCTCCTCCTAATTTCTCCAGCGCAACAGCCAGAGCTTGATTGACCAAGCCCATATGTTCAGCTGCTTCCCGCAGGTCAAACGCTGCATCCCCGGCTGTTTCTATAAAACGCAGGAACTCCTGGGCATGTTCCTGATTGTGCTCAATCCAATGTGGAATCAGAACCCTCAGCTTCTGGTCTTCTTTCATGGATTTCAGCTCCTTTCTGGGATGTGAGGAAAATTCGATGCTTGATCAGATCAATCTGGCGGATAGCTGCTGGGATTACCTGCACCGGTTCGAATAGGGCAACCAAACGTATACCCTCGGGTAATAGATCAACCAGCAATACATCTTTCATTATTTCTTTATCATCCAGGTAAACTGTCGCCTGACACATGTAACTTCTCCTTTCCAATGAGCATTGGCATTCATTCTATCGGGTGAGGCTGGATCATCTGCTGGACACGCTCTGGGGTGTAGGGTAGTTCGTGCATCCACACACCTATGGCATCGTGAATCGCGCTGGCGACTGCAGGAGCTACACCGTCTGTGGAAATTTCAGCCACCGATTTAGCGCCAAAGGGACCACTCGGCTCATCCGTCTGGACGAAAATAACGTCCATGAGCGGCATCTCCTGGGCGCGAGGTATATGGTAAGTGCCAAAATTCGGATTGAGCTGGTGGCCTTCTTTATCGAAGCACATCTCTTCCGTGAGTGTAAATCCCAGGGCTTGCGCCATGCCGCCTTCCACCTGCCCGGCAGCGGTAAGTGGATTAATCACCCGGCCGCAATCCACCACCATCAACAATCGTTCGACAGTGATTTCCCCGTTTTGGGTATCCACGACCACCTCGGCGAACTGGGCGGCAGTTGGCGGTGGGCTGACCTGGCTGGTATGGGAAGCCGTTGCCATGATCTGGTGTTGATCCATCTGGTGCAGGCTGCTTAGCGCCACCTCCGCCAGGGTTACTAAACGACCGTCAGGGGCGATCACTTTGCGATCTTCCAGCCTCAGGCTGTCCGGTTCCGAAATGCTCAGCATGAGTGCGGCATGTTCCAAGATCTGTTCTTTGACCTGCAAGGCGGCCTTGCGCACTGCGCCGCCGCTGATGTAGGTGGTGCTGCTGGCATAAGCTCCTTTGTCGAAGGGTGTGAAATCGGTATCCGAGGAATAAACAATCACATCCTCCAACGGAACGCCCAGCACCTCGGCGGCCATCTGCGCCAGGATGGTGTCGGAGCCGGTGCCCAGATCGGTTGCGCCAATCAGCAAGTTGAAGGAGCCGTCATCGTTCATTTTCAGGGTTGCGGCGGCCATATCCAGACCGGCAATGCCGCTGCCGTGGATCATCACCGACATGCCAATGCCGTGTCGCATGCGCCCGGTTTGTTGGCGATGAGACTGGCGCTTGGTATAGAAATCGGTGGCACGCAAGCCTATCTCTACACATGCTTCTAATGCACTGCTTTGCAAGGTTTGTTCGGTGCCTTCACGACCTTCACCGAGCGCTTTCGAAAGGTACATTTCTTCACCGAGTCTGATCCAATTTTTTCTTTTGAATTCAACTTCGTCCCATCCCAATTTTTCAGCGATTTCAGCCATCAGGACTTCGATCCCAAACTGGCACTGCATCGCCCCGTAGCCGCGAAAAGCGCCAGCAGGCGGTGTGTTGGTGTAGACTACATCACAAACGAAATGTGCATTAGGCGGGTTATAAAGGGTCAGCCCCTTGAACCCTCCAACCATGTTGACTGTCAGCCCGTGGCAACCGTAAGCACCTGTATCGCCGATCAGGTACAATTCCGCTGCAGTGACTTTTCCATCCTTTACGCCGACTTTGTAACGCATGATCATTGGGTGACGGCTGCGTGAACTGGTAAATTCCTGAGTGCGGGTATATTCCATCCTCACTGGGCGACCTGTCACTTGCGTGAGATGGGCACACAGGTCCTCTAAAATCATTTCTTGTTTGTTGCCAAAACCGCCGCCAATGCGCGGCTTGATGACGCGAATGCGCTTGATCGGCAGCCCGATCAGCGGTGCAACCATGCGCCGGATGTGGAATGGAACCTGGGTGCTGGTTCGGATGACCAGGCGGCTGTCTTCGTCCCAGTAGGTGATGCATACGTGGGGTTCGAGGTGGGCGTGCTGCTGCTTGGGAGTATGGTATTCGCCCGTAAAGATGTGCTCGGCTTCTGCAAAGGCAGCTTCCACATCCCCAGCCGCAGCTTCGATGTGGTGGACAATATTGCGCTCCGCCTGGTGAATCCCCACGGTGTCTGTTTCGTCGTGGATCACCGGAGCGCCTTTTTTCATCGCTTCCAGCGGGTCCACAACGGCTGGCAGGATTTCATACTCGACATCGATCAACTTCAGGGCCTCTTCGGCCAGTTGCGGGGTTTCAGCGGCAACTACTGCCACGCGATCGCCCTCGTGACGGACTTTATTATCCAGGCACACCTGGTCATAAGGCAGCGGCTGGGGATGGCTTTGCCCACCGGAAGCATGTTTGACGCGCGAAATATCCTGGTGGGTCAAGACCGCATGCACCCCTTTTAAGGCACGCGCCCGGCTGGTGTCAATTCGTTTGATGCGGGCATGGGTGTGCGGGCTGGTGAGTAGCGCGCCGTAGAGCATACCCTCCAGACGAAAATCATCGGTGAAAACAGGTTTGCCCTGCGCCAGCTTGACAGCATCCACCTTGATTTCCGCTTTGCCAACCACATGAGCTACAGGGTAGTTCGCCGGCGTGAAGACCAGCGGCGGCAGCGGGTCGCGCGACCCATCCCGCCGATAGTAGGCTTCAGGCAGCGTGACATTGTGGATATCGGCCGGCAGCAGTTGTTCTAAATGTTTGATTGGGGTTACCGATTCGCCACGTAACCGTGCTGCGGCGCGCTGCACAGCTTCCACCGGGCGTACGTAACCGGTGCAGCGACAAAGGACAGGATCCAAGGCCTGGCGGATTTGGGCTTCGCTTGGGGCAGGATTCTTATCCAGGAGCGCCTTTGCCACAAGGATTTGAGCCGGCGTGCAATAACCGCATTGGATGGCACCCGTCTCGATAAAGGCTTTTTGGATCGGGTGCAATTCCTCATTTTGGCTCAGCGCTTCCAGTGTGGTGATCTCTGCCCCATCTATGTCAGCAGCATTGATTTTGCAACTGCGAACCGGTTTCCCGTTCAAGAGCACCGTGCAGACCCCACAAGTGCCATCATCGCAACCAGATTTTACGCTGAAGTAAGAAGCACGACGAAGCGCATCTATAAGGCTTTCGCCTGGGCCGACCGAAAGTGTCCGATTCACGTTGTTGATGGTGAGAGTGATCTCAATTATCTGAGTTATCATGAAATATCCTTATTGATTAAGAGCAACCACCGTGCCCACTCCAGCCTGGATGAACGCCTCCCCATATTCAGCAGCAGTCAAAGCGATTGCACGCTCCCCAGTGCAATGACAGGGAGCGATTTTCTGCACCCCCAACCTCCGGAAATCGGCGAGGATGGCAGAAATCCCGAATTCACTCGTACTGCCGAGATGGAACCCTCCCAACACCATAAAAACCGGATCGCCAGTAAGTTCAATGGTGCGCTCGATAATTCGCACGATCCCCGGATAGGCGCAACCGGTAATGACCACTAAACCCTCCCCGCTGCGGATCACTAACGCCTGTTCGGGTGTATTTACAGCGATCTCCCCGGTGGTCAAAATGCTGTCTCCGATGGACTGCCCGGGTGTTACTTCGATGACCTGCGTCAACTGTCCAACTTGTTGTTTGTAGGTGTCTGAAAAGGAAGGTAACAGGTAAACAAGCGGCTGAACACCGCCATTCAATAGGGGGGTCAACCCGCCAGTGTGATCCTCATGCCCATGGGAGAGGACAATGGACTGGAAGCGCTCCACATCAATATCAAGCGTCTGCATGTTTTCCAATACGATCTGCCCATCTCCACCGGTGTCAAAGAGCACGACCTGGCCGCGGTACTCGATCAAAGCCGAGAACCCCCAAGCGGTCTTCAAGCGTGGGTCGAACGGGTTATTGTCGTAAACAATCATTATCCTCAATATATCAATTGAGGGGGGCATGGTTGGTGTTTTCCTTTCCCCTGGGGTCGGGGATGGAATAATGAGTGGCGTGGTGGTTTGGGTCGCTAGTGATGGGATCTCCTGGGGCAATGAGGGTAATGGAGTGGGAAAAACCTGCGTGGTATCCTGGAATGATGAGGGTAATAAAGTGGGTAAAACCTGCGTACGCTTCGTGGTTATAGCTCCACCGCAAGCGCAGAGTGTAACTCCAATGATTAATAACTGGAAAGAGCGAAATATAGTCGTTGCAACGTACGCGAGCCTATGTAAGCCTATCATTGAGCAGAACCTCGGACTCATTCAGTATCTAACCTTCGCTACAATTGTTTCCTTGTAGCCGCTACTTTTTTGTTCACTTGGATGGCTCAAATTCATCTTTTATTTCATCTATGGGTCTTGTAAGTACTCGGAGAGTACAAATCGGTTTTGGTATGAGCATAGGCACCAGTTGCCTATAGGCTTTGTATTCCGCTCCAAACTTTTTCACCAATTCTGGCTCTTCTACGATAAATAAGAACCCAAGGACCCATGACCACTGGATGACGGTGATGATCAGGAAAGACCACGGATGCCCAATAAGCAGGCCAAGGGAGGTCATAAAAATGCCCACACTTAAGTGGTGAGGGTGCCTTACGCATTGATAGAGGTCTATCGTGACTAATCGGCTTGTGCAGCCCCATTGTTTAGAATCTCCCAATAGTTTGAGCAGCTTTCCTGTTCTCTTCAGTGGAAAGTGAGCCAGCACCATACCAGCGAGTCCTAAGAAACGCACGAGTATGGGAAAAGGTTCAGTCCGAAGGATAAAGTCGGCGGCAATCCCTCCGGCGATGGAGACACTAACCAGAATTAGCCAAAGAATTAGACGGACCCGACATACAGACATATTTCTCTCCAATTATTAATTCCTAGGGTACAAAGCCATTGATTAGTTATTGTGAATGGTCGCAATCCTAGTATTATTTTGGTTTAGACCGGGTGGCTTATCTACAGGTGTTAACAGAGCGTCTGTCAGCAACCCCTTGAAACGGTCAAGGGTGATCGGGTGAAATTCAACCTCTAAGCCTGTCCAATCAAATAATTCCAGAATCTCCTCAGCATGTAGCGTCATATACTTTTCCGAGAGATCAAGGCTATCCAAGACGATGATCTTATCGTAATATCCTGGAAAGTTAGCATTGGCGTCAGCTGGGTCCCAATGAAAATACCTTTGGAAGACAGTCTTCCAACTCTTGAGCCAGCCTGGAGTGAACCAAAGTATTTTATCTTGCCTACCTCCACTGATGCGTTGTCGATCCTCCAAACCAGCCAGCATATCGAAACCATAGTCTCCCTTAACTCTGACAATCCCCTGGCCGGCTGCTTGCAATATCGAATCCACTCGCTTTAGCGGCTCATCAGTGCTAACATGGCATTTTTTCCCATATACGACGATCATTTCCTTGTCGGAGCACCATTTCCTGGCAGTTGCCAGTCTCTTGAGCAGATTCTCCTCCAGCCTTTCTGGGATGGCATGCAGACCTGGTGGTGTGAAAAGAACCTGACGCGGATTTAGAAAACCGGTTTCACGCAAATAGGTCAATTCGGGGTACAACATCCCGCAGGAAATAATGCATCGGTCTTCAAATGTGGGCTGGCTCATTAGGTTAATCCTCCTTTCACAGAATGCGGCCTTGATTTCAGTGTTTCTGGTATTGTGGTTAATACTGGAATCCTAATGAATAGATCTACCACCAGGGGTAGAAGAAATACGTAGATTGGTCCTAGCTCTTTCCATATAAAACCACCAAGAATGGGTGCGGGGATAGTGATCAATCCCTGGAATAGACCAAGCACTCCACTCCACCGACCAATTCGCTCTAATGAAACTAACTCAAGGGTCATGGCCGCGGTAATTCCTGAGGAGATAAGGTAGAAAGTCTGTAGAGCACCAGCCAAGATCAAGGTAGCCGAGTTTAATGAGAATACCAGCAGCAAACTCGAGGCATACCAAAGCGGTGTTAAAAAGTAGATGACTTTCTTTCGTCCGATCCTGTCCGCCAACCGACCTAATGGGATCCCAAACAGAAGGCGAGTAAGGACTGCAGCTGAGGTCATACCCCCCAGCAAATACTGATCCGCCCCCTTGATTTCGTAGGCAAAGAGTAGAAAGAAGGGAAGGGTCATAGCTACAGGAAGCCCGGTGAGAGATGTGACGACAATCCACCTTTTGAGAGGTCCACGTTCCTCAAAAAGCCACTTAAAATCGTCGACAAAGGAGGTGGTAATTCTCTCTTCAACCACCTTTTCTCGCTTTGGTTCTCTCAGTTTAGCGGAAACCAAAATGAATATAAGGACATAGCCAATAAAAGCAAGATAGTAAAGCGGTCGAATGCCCTGAGTATTTAATCCCCCAAAGAGGGTGACCAGGCTAGCAGCGACCAAAGGAGCGACCATCGAGACCAGAGAGGCAAGGGTCACGCATAGATTCTGCGATGTGGCTCGGTCTTTGTTCTTCACCGAGTCAGCGCAAATTACACTGCATCCTGTATTTGTTAATCGAATCGAGATGGAAAACAGGATGATACCGATAATAATTATCTGCCAGGTAAAAGATAGGGCGTAGATTAACACCCCACCAGCTGCCAAGGCTATCGCCAGGATGTATAACCGTCTGATTCCGTAGCGATCCATCAGCCATCCCACCGGGGTAGAGATGAGGGCACTGATAGCGTTCCCAATACTGTTGATCATTCCCAACCCAACGGGATTGACTCCAAACGACACGATATATATAGAATCGTACTGGGCAGTGAGGTTCATCAAGAAACCGCTTGCTGCAGAACGCGTTATCGCTACCCAGTAATTGTGTTTTTGGCGACGGACGAACCCCATTATTCTAATGGTCGCAGCAACCATCATCCCTGTCACATGATCTCCTCGTTAGTTTCTCCCTATCATGTTATTCCTCACGCCGGTTTCAGATCTAAAACAGGTGTACCATCGATGGCATCCAGGCCACGAACTCGCAGAACATTTCCTTCGATTCCAATTAGATCGACGTTGGTCACCCCGATTGGATTAGGACGGTTAGGGCTGCGCAGACTAAAAACACCGCATTCAGGTCGGCTCTGATCGCCGCGAGGGTGTTGAAGCAAGTTGTAGCCCTCTGAACGATGAAAATAGAAGATAACCATGATCTGCTGGCATGCTTCGATACCACTTAACCCTTCGACCAGATAAGGATCAAGGATAATGCGCGACTCGACCGAGCGGATATCTTCCGGTGCGGTGGGTTCATCAAACTCGTTTTCCACGTAACCAATTGGATAAAAGGTAACCGAATGGATCTTCATACCCGATTCCCGACATCGAAACCCTCTTGAATCGCCTCAAGTGCCTTACGCGGCTCCACGGCGTCACCAATCACATAAATTTCCAGATCACTTCCGGCCAACGCATTTGGTAAAGTGCCGTTCGACCGAACACCCACCGCAATGACAATCGTTTCAATGGGAAACGTAATTTCCTGCCCCTCCTTTTCGGCTACAGCAGTTGTTTTCGTTAAGCGCAGGATCTTCGTGCTGGTGTGGATACTCACATGGTGTTCTCGCAACCGTGCGGAGAGCATCGCTTTGGCTAGCAGATCCATGTCCCCACCAACTTCGTGTAGCATTTCAACCAGCGTTACCTGCACTCCCTTGGCGGCGAGGAAATCAGCGGTCTCCAGGCCAACCAATCCACCTCCGATCACCAAGGCGCTTGGTGTCTTCACCTGTGCTTCGTTGTCCAGGAGGTCGGAAGCCAATATCCAGGGAGCACTTTCAAGTCCGGGGAAAGGAATGGTTAGTGGGATGCCACCGGTCGCCAGAATAACCGCGTCGGGCTGGTTAGCAGTTATCATTTCAGGAATAACCTTAGTATTCAGGTGGATATTTACAATAGCACGGCTAGTCATCAACGTCTGGTAACGAATTACATCTAAAAATTCTTCTTTATGCGGAGCCATGGCAGCCAGATTGAACTGACCTCCCAGGCGGTTTCCCTGCTCATACAGGGTGACATGATGGCCACGCTGTGCTGCCATCATTGCCGCTTCCAATCCTGCCGGACCACCACCAACTACCATTACATGCCGCGGCTTTTCAGCAAGTGCAATCTTTACCTCAGCCTCTCGCCCGGTGAGAGGATTAAACATACAGGATGTTCCCTGCCCCTTACGTAATTGAGCCAGGCAGCCCTGGTGACAGGCTGAACACAACAAGATCGCTTGCTCATCTCCAGCCTCTGTCTTGTGCACCCAATCGGGATCAGCCAGGAGAGGACGTCCTAACCCAATCAGGTCAGTTTGCCTGGTGTCCAGTGCTTCCCGCGCCACCGAAGGGGAGCGGATACGCCCGGCTACAATCACCGGCAACCGTATGGCTTCACGTATGCGAGCTGCCATTGGGAGCAGATGGGCCTTAGGTGTGCCGTTGGGGTATAGGCAGAAGGGCACTGATTCGCACATGGTACCGGAGGTGACGCTGATGGCATTAACTCCAAACTGTTCCAGGTCATGGGCAATTTCGATTGCATCCTCAATGTTCAAGCCACCCTCGACATAATCGTGAGCATTCATCCGTACTATGACAGGGAAGTTGCTCCCGACCTGCTCCTGCACAGAAGCAATCACCTGCCTGCCAAAACGGAGACGGTTTTTGAATGTGCCGCCGTAATTATCCTCGCGGTGATTGGTGCGCGGGGATAGGAATTGGTGGATGAGATAGCCATGGCTAAAAGGGACCTCAATAGCGTCAAAACCTGCCTTCTTGACGCGGCGGGCGGCAGCGCTGAAAGCAGCAAGTATCTCAGCGATTTCGCCTTGGGTCAGTGGGTGAGGCCTGACCTGATTGGCTGGGCAGAGTATATCGGAGGCGGAGATTAATTCTCCGGCTGGTACTAATAGGGGATTGGCTGCGCGACCGGCATGATTAATGTGCGCCATCATCAGTCCACCCGCAGCATGGACCGCCTCCGTTAAACGCCGTAGACCCGGCACCATAGCTTCGGTGTAGATTCCCAATTGGGTGGGTAGTTCCCGACCGCTAGGTTGCACATACAGAGATTCGCTTGTGATCAGCCCAACACCCCCTTGGGCACGACGAACGTAAAAAGCAATGTGTCGATCTGTGACTTCTCCTTTTTCATTGCTATAACCCAGCTTAATGGTTGTCATCACTATCCGGTTAGGCAGTGTCAGACTTCCTAATTGAAACGGCTGAAGCATTTTATGGCTCACAAGGCCACCTCTCTTCTCATGGATTTCTCTTACTTTATATGTCAGCCGCGGGCACCGGGCAGGCATTGGAAAAGGTCACTACCATTACCACCCGCCCTTGCCCCGCAGCACGCTGAAAAGCCGCCTGTAGCCCAGCGAAGAGGTTCTTATCATCGCCAGAGATCAAAGTGCTCATTGGACCAGGACTCACGACCAGGCTATGCTCTCGGAAGGTGTTTAGGACTTCATTGATTGCCAGTGATAGATCCTCTTGCCCTAACGGATACAGACTGACTTGAGCTGAAATATCGATCATGTTGCCTCCAATAATTTCCCTATATTTTCACCGCCATTCCAATAAAACCGCCCCAAGGTAGCGGTAACGCACACGGTGAGAGTGGCCATAGTGTGGTGCGCCAGACAACCGTAGCCTTTTCTCCGCTGATTTCCAAGATCATTCCCTTCAGCTCATCAGGTGTATAGAATCGGGCAGCCTCCCAGATCTGTCCGTCTTCGCGTTTGTACTGGCGCCCCAAACGACTGTGTGCATTCAAAACACCCAAGATTGTTCCAAGTCGAGCGACGCGCAGCGCTTCGCACAAAGCCTGCCGTGGCTCGAGAAGAAACTCCAAAGTCGTAATCAAGGTGGTCATATGGAACGAATGAGAAGGAAAGGGGAGCTTCAGCGCATCCCCTTGCACGTAAAACGTTTCTCCCAGTCCGTTTGCCTCGTCCAGCATCGGTTGTGACTGATCTAAGCCAACTGTCTGAAGTCCCATCGTTCCAAACCACCGTGTGAAATGCCCCGTTCCGCAGCCTATATCCAGGAGGGTGTGCGCCGTTGGGAAGATGCACAATAACTGCTTTAAAAGGACCTTCTCTTGACGGTCAGCACTGCAGCCATTGGTCAAGTACCAGTTTTCATAGCTGGTTGTAATCCCGGAATCAGCAAAGGGATTGCTATGTTCCATACGACCTTTAATAAACCTCCTTACTCACTTTAGTCCCTGCTGTTATGAGACTTGCTGCCAAACCCGGTATCTACTCCGTCGATTGTAGCTAATTCGGATCTAAAGCCATACGGTAGGAGATGTTCTATTCAATGGCTAGCCTTCCAGACGGAAATTTGTGATCCGATCCAACAACATCCTCATGATCTGCTGTTGTATCGAAAAGCCTAGAGAACAATCCTCCTTCATCAACTTT
>Ga0105106_10003715_pt1 | contig 10859 bp, 9 predicted proteins | sample PPLLaktember2015_5_FD_79109 | JGI IMG/M metagenome (GOLD analysis project Ga0105106, IMG submission 79109) | Freshwater sediment microbial communities from Prairie Pothole Lake near Jamestown, North Dakota, USA - PPLs Lake P8 Core (1) Depth... | ecosystem: Environmental > Aquatic > Freshwater >... | reverse complement strand
TGCATTCGCTGCTGGCATCACCGCGAGGATGTCGGTACATACAAGGATCATCCGCAGATCTGCGGGCGCTGTGTGCAGAACGTCACCGGCCCGGGCGAGACCAGGAGTCATGCCTGATGTGGCCGATCATATATGATGGCGCGCACAGCGCGCATCGGCTCGCCCCCTTCTCCCCTTGCGGGAGAAGGGATGGGGATGAGGGGTGAAAGCATGCGTGATTCAGCATTCAAATTTCCACGTTTATTCAAGATGAATGCCATATGGCGTTATCTGTGGATTGCTGTGACCGTTGTTGTCCTGGATCAGCTGACGAAATTCGCGGCCACTGATTATTTGTCGCAGCACGGCGAGATCCATCTCGCGCCTTTCCTGAATCTGGTGCTGGCGCACAACACCGGCGCGGCATTCGGTTTCCTGAGCAGCGCGGGTGGCTGGCAGAATGTTTTTTTCATCGTCATCGCCCTGGCCGCCAGTGGTTTCATCCTGTGGATGTACCGGCGTTTGGGCACGCAGGACAGATTGCTTGCCATCGGACTCATGCTGGTGCTCGGTGGCGCCCTGGGCAATCTCCTCGATCGCCTGATTCATGGCTATGTGGTTGATTTTATAGATGTCTATTACGGCACTTGGCACTGGCCGGCGTTCAACGTAGCCGATTCCGCCATTACAATAGGTGCCGTCTTGCTGGTAATCGATGCCCTGAACCCGGGCTCACGTCATCGAAACTGATGTATCCCATTGTGAAGCACCACGCATAATTACTGCATGCAGGTTTATTTAGCCAATCCCCGCGGTTTCTGCGCCGGCGTCGATCGCGCCATAGAAATTGTCGAGCGCGCGCTCGAATTGTTCGGCGCGCCGATTTATGTACGCCACGAGGTGGTGCATAACCGTTTCGTGGTGGACGACCTGCGCGCCAAGGGTGCCGTGTTCGTGGATGAGCTGGATCAGGTGCCGGCGGGGGCGACGGTCATCTTCAGCGCCCACGGCGTATCACGCGCGGTGCAGGAAGAAGCGCTACGGCGCGGCCTGCGTGTTTTCGATGCCACCTGCCCGTTGGTCACCAAGGTGCACATGGAAGTGGTGCGCCACCGCAACAACGATACGGAATGCATCTTGATCGGCCACGCTGGGCATCCCGAAGTCGAGGGCACGATGGGGCAGGCTGGTGGTGGCATGCACCTGGTTGAGTCGGTAGAAGATGTTGCCAAGCTGAAGCTAAAGGATGAATCCAGTCTGGCCTATGTCACCCAGACCACGCTGTCCATGGACGATACGGCGAGGATTGTTTCTGCCCTGCGCGCACGTTTCCCGGATATCAGGGGGCCGAAGAAGGATGATATCTGTTATGCCACCCAAAACCGCCAGGATGCGGTCAAGGCCCTGGCGAAATCGGTCGATGTGATGCTGGTCGTCGGTTCGCGCAACAGCTCCAATTCCAACCGTTTGCGAGAAGTGGCGGAGGGCCAGGGCGTGCGCGGATACATGATCGATGGGCCGCAGGACATTCGCCAGGAGTGGCTGGTGAACGTGAAGCGCGTCGGCCTCACTGCCGGGGCGTCGGCACCGGAACTGCTGGTGCGCCGGGTGGTGGAGCACCTGCAACAGGAATGGAACGCGGTATTCGTGCCCGAGACGGGGGTAATCAGCGAAAACGTCGTATTCCCCCTGCCCAAGGCGTTGCGCCGCGTCGACTGATGACCTCCCCGGTCATTCAGGAAGGCTATTTGTCAGTCCACTTTTTCGAGTAGCTGTTGTCGTTCGCCTTGTCCCAATCCTTTCTCCCTGTGGTGTCGATTCGCAATTTTCCGTCGCCCGCCTGCCGGCCGCTGGCGCCGGCGCCGTTGGGATTGGCGATCAGCGTGTAGCCGCAGGTGATCGTCGAACAAGTGGCGGCATTGATCAGGCCGGGAGTGATCGACAAGGCATAATGTCCGTCCGGCGATGTAGTCGAGAGATTGATTTTGCCGCCGGAGAAGGGAGGTGAGTCACCGGTCGCGCCGCATCCCCGCGGACCCGCCAAGGAGGTGGCGTAATGATTGCAGTCGGTGAAAAACCGCTCCTGCATGTTCGCCAATTGGGTCAGCGCGATTTTGGCGTCCGAGCGCCGCGTCTGGGTCATGTATTTCTGGTAACCGGGATACGCGAGGCCGGCGAGGATACCGATGATGACCACGGTTATCATCAGCTCCACCAGGGTAAAGCCCCCCCGGCGACGTAACCCGGAACGAAAAACTTCGGTGGGGAATTTATCGATATACATGTTCATGTCTTGATCCTTGTTGAATGCCGGACGCCACTGCAGGTTGCGTGGCGGTAATGTGCTCATCCCCGGTCAGCTTGTACCCGCGTCGACCATTCTTCCCGGCGAAGGACATTGCCGTCACCAGGAAAGAATATCGTATCGGTGCCCGGGCCGGGTCTCAAGCTTCCCGCAGGATATCACTTGAGCTGACGCCATGACCGGCGGCCGGTGGCCGAGGACGTGGGCCCCGGGTTGTTGGCGACAGCCTGCACCAGGCCCGAAGAGCCCGTCAGGATCTTGATCTCGCGCCCCTTGGCCGGGTCGTCAATGATGGTCGGATCCGGCATCACGCCGAGGCCGGTCTTCATGCCGGATATCACCGACGATTGTCCGGCTCGATCCGAGCTGTTGAAGACGCCGTCATTGTTGAGGTCGAAGGCGTCAAATGGCAGAGCGCCGCCGTTCTCGTAATTGATTTCCATCAGGAACCCGCTGCCGCCGAACGAGCATGCCACGCTTTCCGGGATCAGCGTGGTGAAGATCACGCGCGTGCTGCGCAACACCGGCTTGAACACCACCATCTCGCCGAGGCTGGTCGTCTCGGCGGTGAGCAGGTCGACGCGCCAGCCCTTGTGCGTGCCACTGGCGACGCCGTCCCATAGAATGGGATTCGATGTCAGTGTGCGGTAAGTCGCGCCACTCGCGGTGAACTCCGTGATGGTCTGTGCCAGCAGGTCGCCGTTCCGGTCGGTGATCGGCGTGACCAGACTGCCGGTCGTGGGATCCTTGTCCCACAGGCCATAGAAGGTATGTACCGGCGTGGCGCTGGGCGTATTGTCATTCACCTCGACGTACTTGCCGGTGCCGAAGTAGACCATGAATCCCGGCTGCCCGCCGGGATGCTTCCCGACATCCGGACGCGAGGTGATCGGCTGGACGTTGCCGGCACCATCCACGGCGGTGAACAGCGGATTCGGCGTGGACCCGGACCTGTAAAACGACTCCCATTGGCTCGGACTGGTGTCCTTGACGTCGATTTTCCACATGTTGCCCTTGAGATCGCCGGCATAGACATAGTCGGCGATGAAGTCGCCATCCACATCGACCACCGCCGGCGTCGACAGGCCGTTGCTGCCGGAGGAGTCGAGTACGATCGGTCCGGTCATGCCGGACATGATTTGGCCGGTGATGGCGTCGAGGATAAACAGCGCCGCCTTGTTGGTGCCCGTGGCGCCGTCCGTGTAACCGTTGCTGAAGATCACGGCCCACTTCCCGTTATTCATGCGGGCGATGGTCGGCTCGCTGTAGGAATACCCCATGTCCGGGTGCGAGAACTCCCACAGGACTAGGTTCGGGGCATTGGCCTCGCTGAACTGGCTCGGATCGGTGATGTCCAGGGCGAAGTATCCCGCGCCGCCGCCGCGCAGTCCGCCGACCACGATGGTGCGCCAGCAACTGGTGGTGCAGGAGGCGACGGTGGCGCTGAAATCGCCGAAGACATCGCCCGTGGTCGGACTCAAGTCGACAAAGTATTGATGCAGGTAGGAGGGATTCGACAACCCCGACAGGTTCGGGTAAACCATCGACGGCACGTAGGCGATCTTCTCCAGCCCGTGTTGTGACGCGTCGCCGCAACCCGGAAAGGTCGTGCTGGTGCAGGCGTTGAATCCGTGCAGCATGCCGTCATTGGCTCCCACGTAGACCATCGGCATTCGCGAGCTGTTGTTGTTGCGGAAGGTCGAATACGCCGCCGCCTCCATGCTGTCTTGGTACAGGAATGGCGGTGGGCCGACGAAAATCGGCGCGGAATTGACGATATCGCCGAGCTTGAAGTCGAGCCCGTCATCGTCGCGATCGCGGAATATGCCGCCCTCGTTCGAGGTATCGCCGCGCAGGAAACTCAGGCGCGAGGCCCCGTTCCCGTCGGCGTTCAGGATCGCGGCGTTCGTGGTTCCGATATTGTCGCTGGTGGTATCAGGGGTGCCGTAACGGAACTTCGCGCCCTTCTTCGCTGCCGTGATATCGGGGTTCCATGTAATGATGGTGCGTTCAGTGTCCCAGTCCTGGCCTCTGAGTTTATCGGCTCCGTCCCAGGTGGGAGACGTGGACACCACGCCGGTGAAGGGATCGATGGTTTTGGCCTCCAGCTTTCCCGACCACGTGCCGCTGGTGAATTTGGCCTGGTAGATCGCGCTCTCGGTGTTGAGCGTGGCTGTGTTCACGGCCACGGCCGAGGCGGTTCCAGTCTCCTTCAGGATGTTGGTGAAGGCGGTGGTCATGGCGGTTTCCAGGCCCGCCGGATCAGTCACCAGGAAGTAGTTGTCCGGAATGCCATCCGGCGTGCTTTGTCCCTGGGTGTTCTTGCGATCCCATTCGGAAGTCAGGTTGGGCATGTTGTTGCCGTCCGAGTCCCGGAAACCGCCCCACTTGGCGGCGTACCACAGCGGGTTTTTCAGCAACCCGGTGGTGGAGGTTCCGGCCGTGTGGGTCTTGACGCCGCGCAGATATCGGTCCGCGCCGGAGAAGTTGTAGTGGCATTGTTCGTTGGCCACCGTCGTCGGATCGGCTGCAAAGCCCGCGCCCTGACAGGCGGTATCGATAGCCGCCTTAGTCGTTGTGTAGGTACCTCCACCCTGGTTGGTATTGCTATTCACGTTCCGGTTGGACACGAGGTAGTGCGTCCCGGAATCGGTGACGCCGTCGATCACGTAACCCATGTGCATGGTCGAACCAGCTGAAGAGCCAGTGTCATGCATGATGACCTTGATCGTGCTGCCGGAAACGATGTATCGCAGGTAGCCCTTGAAGTCCGAATCGTGGTCGGCGCCGGCGGGGGCATTCTCGTAATTCATGAAGAACTCGCCCTGGCTGCCGTCGGCGGCCTGGCTGATGACCTGGAAATTCACCAGCACCATGGCGTTGTTGTCGCGCCAGTTATGAGCGGCAGGAATGAGCTTGACGGTGGTGCCGCCGACATTGATTGCGATCTCCGGGATCGGCGGCGCCAGAGCCACGGCGTAGGTATCGGTTGTCTGGCTGCCCTGAACTGTGTTCAAGTCAGTGGTGCTCTTATGGGCGTGATAGGCCAGGCCCGCGACCTTGAGGGAGCCCTGGAGGCCCGCGGCTTCGGGGCACAAGCCGGTCACTGTGCTCAGATTATTCACGGTTTGCGCCTGGCAGGTATCATTGGCAGAGCCGCCGGTCAGGCTGCCGACGAACCAGCTGTTGCCATGAATGTTTTCACCCGCGCCAACGGCATCGGTGGAAGTATTCACGTCGAGACCTGGAACGTTGGTCGCACCGGCGTATTCATCGTGATCGAATCCGAGCACGCCGGTCGAGAACGTGATGATGTTCGGCTTGGCGCACCAGGGCGCGCCGCCCCCCGGCGGCGAGGATTGAGCGGCGCCGTAAGGATTGACCCAGCTGACCTCCTGCAGGCCACTGATCCAGGTCGTATCGTTAACGCTGAAATTGCCGGTCTGTCCGCCGACGAAGTAGCGCAGAGATTCGAGGTAGATTTCACCCATGGGATTGCCCCAGTTGGAGCAAGAACCGTTGTTCCAGGTATTCTGGCCGAAAGGGCAGTTGTCCGGGCTGGAGCCGGAATAGCCCGGTTGGCTATAGCTGTAGCGTGAGATGCGCAGCCTGTTGAGGGCGCTGATGATGCCCCAGGTACCCGTGAAGGTGCCGTTCGCCATGCTTATTTCGCCGTTGGCAGCGGTTACCGGGTCCACCAGCTTGGTGGTGTTCTTGCGCAATACGCCGCCCGATTTGCCCTCGCCGTAGGTTCCCGAAAGCATGCCGAAGTGAATCTTGTCATCGTCGCCGAAATCCTGCAGCAGGCCGATCGGCTTGATGCTTGTGCCGTAGGTCTTGCACTTCTCGGCACCCAACAGGCCGCTGACGCACGCCTTGATGCGCACGGTGAACTCGGAGAGAAACTGGGTGGCGTTGGCACTGTCCGGATTTTCAGTGGTGTTGAACTCACTGTCCCACAGGCATTGACGTGATTCCTGGGCGGCCCAATCCGGCCAGTTTCCCTGGGCGATGCGTAGCCGCGGGGAGGTGGTATTGGTTTGCGAGAGATCCGTACTGCTGCCCCTTGGTGTCACGTTGCACAGAGTGATGCCGCTGGGGTAGGTGGCGTTGCTGTAAGGCGTGTATTTGTTCAGATCGACGCTGCTGAAGAACTTCGACCACGCGTGGTTGTCCGGCGGAACATAGGCGCGTTCAAGAATGGTGTTCGTGGAACTATCGGTGACGCGATAGCCTCCGTACAACACCTTGCGCAGGATGTCCATGCGCGACATGGTCACCCAGTTCAGGAAATTTCCGCTCCAGCGACCGGACGACGTATCGCAATGGTGTTTATTGGTCCCGGTCGCGTCTGAGGCCGGCTCAAACTGTCCGCTCGTCACAGCACCCTGGTAGGAGTAGCACTTCTCCGAATCAAAATAACCATAGTAACTGATGGCGTCGTTGTACGTGGTGTCGAGCAGGCCGTCGCTGTTGATGTCGCTGTAATCCGTGTAGGCCTTGTAATACAGCTGATGGTCGTTGGACATGGCCAGCATGACCAGCGGCTGGGCGTTGGTCGCCAGGAACAGGGGCTCATTCGCGAGCGTGAGTGCCCCGGCCGGCCGAGACAGCCCCAGCGCGCCGATCATCAGTGCGACCGCGAACAATAATGTCGTTTTCTTCGCCAGAGATTCAGGAATCATGATTGTCACTCCCACTGCATGCGGCCGAACTGATGACGTGTATCAGGTGACACACGTTGTCAAAAACGTTTTTCATAGGTGGATTGCACCATGACCACCGCGCTCACCGTGCCGCCGACGCCGCGGCCCGTGATGCGGAACAGGTTCTTGCCCGTGCTTTTATAATTCTGCGGCAACACCAGACTTCCGCCCTTGTCTTGTATCTGGCCGAGGTCCTCGATGATGTACTTCGGCTGTTCCGCGACCTTCGTCAGCCCGGCATAGGTCCGGTAATCGCTGCCGCTCCACACGCCGGTGCTTTCGTCCCATACCGGCGTGGACGTGGTCGATGACTTGTGCAGGCCATCGTTCGTGACCGTGGCGCTGGCAACGACGGCATTGACCATGATCGCGCTGCCGACGGTGTTTTCACCGGCGAGCAGGGCGGATTCCGTCGCTTGGAAGGCGAGGTCCCGGTCCTTGGTGTTGCCCGCCATCTTTTCCTCAAGCGAGGTCATATTGAGCGCTGTGATGCCGAGCATGGTCAGCAGCATCAGAAACACGAGCGCCATGACGAGCGCGATGCCACGTTGTCCGAGCGGTGCTCGCCTGCGGATCTCCGGAGCCGTCGTTGCTTGCTGGAACGTATTCATGGATTGCGCAATGATATCGTGGAGTTGTAAACCTGCCGCCGGTACTTGTCGTTCACGGGCCCATAGGAAACGCCGGCGACATCGTATGTTTTCGGATCTGGCTGGGACTCGACCGTCGCCACCGTCCTGACCAGTATCCCGACCCGGGCGTTGAGGACATTGGCGAAATTGGTAACGTTGTTGGCGCGCTTGTACTGGTCCGCCACACGGTTGTTGTCGGTGTCCTCGCCGAACATCACGTTCATCCGTTCAACGCCCTCGAGCAATTCCTGGCTGACGGCGATGGAGCCGCCGCCGGTGGTACCGGCGAGTTCCTTGCGGAACAGGGCGGGAGGATTGGTGGCGACGTTGCCGCGCCGGCCGATGTAATAGATGCTGGTGACCAGCTTCAGGATCTCGGCGTTGTTTTTATAGGCCTTGGAGAAGGGCTTCACCAAATTGCCTGGCGTGCCCGCGCCCGTGTTGTGATTCAGGTTGTTGTCGTTCGAGCCATCGAGTGAGGCCGGGCCGGTGATCTGGAAGATGTCTGCGCTCTCGCAGTCACCGATCATGACGATGTCGAACTGATTAAGCTTGGTGGGATTTCCGCTGATCTTGAGGTCCGCCGAGGTGTCCGGCATGGGGTCCTCGATCTTGACGCCGGCTTCCGCCGCACGGCGGATGACCAAGACATCGGTGTTCTCCACGACCTCCCCAGCGACGAAATAGGCGGCGGGGAGGTCGGGCTCCCAGGCGCTCGGGGCGTTGCCCGGGCCCACATAGGCATGTCCGGTCAGGTGCTTGCCCGGGCCGAAATCCGTCATGAAGTCCGTCGGCGTGTCCAGGTTGTTCGTCACCGTCACAGACTTGTTCAGGCAACCCGAGTATCCCGCCATGCGCACGTCCTTGGAAATGAACTCGTAGGCAAAACGGCCCGTCTCCTGCATGCGTGACAGGCCTTCATCCACCTTGTACGTCGCGCGACTGGTAGCGAATATCTGTGACAGTCCCGCGAGAATGATCAGGCCGATGGTGACGGCCACCATCATTTCGACGATGGTGAATCCAGCCTCTATTCCTGCCGAGGTTGGTTGCGATATCTGGCCGCGAGAATTCAGGTACGGGATAACGCCCGGGTTGTCATGCTTGCGTAGCACGGTCATTAGAGCTGCGCCTCCGTTACCTGGGCCATGGGAATGTCGTTCTCCACCCACCGGATCGTGATCGTACGAATTGCGGTGGCGGCGTCAGTAGCTATCTCCCCCGTACCCTGTGAGAGGAGCTGGGCGATGGCCGTGTTCCAGTTGGCGATATCCCAATCAGCCATTTCGGTCGATGTGCATGTCCCCGCTGTACATTTATTCAGCGCCACGGAAGGAATCGAACCGGCCGCCACGGTGTCATATTTGCCGAGCAGTTTGCCCTCCGGGTTGGTGCGGATGCGGTCGAACATATCGTAGGAAAGGATCACCGCCTGGGTGCGCTGATAGGACTGCTGGGTGAAACGCAATCCGGTGGTCTGAAGCGCGGCGAGCCCGAGCAGGCCGATGGACAGAACCAACAATGCGACCATGACCTCTACCAGGCTGAAGCCTTCTGTTCTGCCCCGGCCTGACCTGACATGCATATTGTTTCGGTTCACAGGTTTCATGTTCCTGATCCTGAAAAAATTAAGGGCACGATCCGGCGTCAATATTATTTCCGTTGAGATCCTTGCCTTTGTCGGCCACGCGCACGCGCCCGAAGCGACTGATGGCAATCGCGCGCGCCTCGCCGGCACCGCGGTCGTCACACAGGATCAGCTGGTTATCGCTGTCGCCGGCCTTGGGCACCAGCGTCGTCACGCCGGTGCTCGTGAAAGTCACGCGGTTCGCCGTTCCGTCGGGATGGCCGGCGTAGACCGAATCGCCATGAAGCTTGTTGCTTTTCCCATCGAGGGCTCCATAGGTGCGCAGGATCGTCTCGTTTGCATCGAACGCGTTGTTGCGGTCGTTGGTGCTGGTTCCGCTTCCGGAATCGACGAAGACGATCCGCCCCGCAGTCCATTGATCAGACGCCGTGGTGCCGCAAACCGGGGTCGCGTTCATCGGGTTCGAGGACTTGCAAACCACGACATTGGTGACGCGCCGGATCGCTTCGGCACGTGCGTACATCAAATCAGAAACGAGATCGTTGGCCTGACCGGCTATCCGCTGGTTTTTTATAAAAGTTGCCATACTCGGTGTTGCCAGGGCCGCAAGGATTCCCAAAACAGTTAGTGTGATGATCAGCTCAATGAGCGTGATTCCCCTTTGTTTTATTGGTATTCCGACAAAAGGTGTAAAATAGCTGACGAAAGGCAAGAAAACTGGTTTTCTATTGCTGATGAACGGTAGTAATCGGCAGACAAAAGGCGATTCATCAGGGGAGCTGTTTCGTGGATTGATGTTTCGGTAATACATATAAATACAGATATGGCCTTGGAAAGAAATATTTCTAATCTTCGATGTTGCTCAATCCTTACAAGTCTAATCTCGCATTTTCGCTCTGCAATTGCCGTGAATTGTCAGTAAAACCAAGAGCCCGTATATTTCCAGGATGTGGCATGAGTATCGAAAGTGGATGAACGGTGAATTGAGGCAGATGAGCGGTAATATTTTTTCCTGATAATTTTTTTGAGAATAGCTGGGAAGTATTTTGATTTAATTATGAAATGTAGTCATTTTAGGAAGGTTTGCCATCGTTAGACTTCGCTTATTCCTTTATTTATAATAATTCTAAATGAGCATGAAGCCACAGCCCAAGTCAGACGCGGAAATAATCGAACTTCTGCGTAGCCATGATATTTACCCTACGACTCAAAGGGTAATTATCACCCGCCTGCTGTTTGAAAAATGCACCCACCTGTCGGCGGAGGACGTTTTCCGTCTGGTCAATGTGGACAACCGTCATGTCTCCAAGGCCACGGTGTACAACACACTTGGTTTGCTCGCGGAGAAGGGCGTGGTCAGGGAAGTGATCGCTGATCCCACGCGGATTTTTTACGACCCGAACACGCAGCCACATCACCATTTTTTCGATGTCGCCACGGGCGAGCTGACGGACATCAGTGCGGACCAGATTCACGTGAGTAGCTTGCCGCCGCTTCCGCCGGGCGCCCGGCTCGAAGGGGTGGACGTCATCGTGCGCTTGCGCCCCGAGAAGTAATTCCTGCCTTGTCCCGGCTGTGCTGCGGTTGGTTCATCCGCAAGAACCGCTTATACTTCCGGCCCGCTTCAAGATTACTCCAGGCCGGTGTAG
>Ga0105106_10003713_pt1 | contig 10863 bp, 6 predicted proteins | sample PPLLaktember2015_5_FD_79109 | JGI IMG/M metagenome (GOLD analysis project Ga0105106, IMG submission 79109) | Freshwater sediment microbial communities from Prairie Pothole Lake near Jamestown, North Dakota, USA - PPLs Lake P8 Core (1) Depth... | ecosystem: Environmental > Aquatic > Freshwater >... | reverse complement strand
CGATAAGCATAAAGCTTGCCGGATAGTCGCATGTCGATTTTGCCCTCGAGATTGTAATTATCCTGTCTTCCAGCGGCTGTCTCATAACCTCGAGGACACTTCTCTTGAATTCAGGAAGCTCATCAAGGAACAACACTCCGTTATGGCCGAGAGATATTTCACCCGGCTGGGGATAAGTACCGCCCCCGACAAGGGCGACATCCGAAATTGTGTGATGCGGGCTCCTGAACGGCCTTCTTGTCATCAGAGCAGTATGATCATCTATCTTACCTGCAACAGAATGGATCTTAGTGGTTTCAAGAGCCTCCTCCAGCGTCAGCGGCGGCATTATCGTGCCAAGGCGCTTTGCGAGCATCGTCTTTCCTGCACCCGGAGGGCCGATCATCAGGAGATTATGATGCCCTGCAGCAGCGACTTCAAGCGCCCTCTTCACGTTCTCCTGTCCGCGTACATCTGAAAAATCAACATCATATTTATTTGCTTCACCCTTAAATATCTCGAGCAGGTCAACTTTCACAGGATCGAATTTGCGGAAACCGTTAAAGAAATCGACTACATCACCCAGCTTTTCCATTCCATATACATCAAGTCCTGTTACAACGGCAGCCTCACGGGCATTCTTCATCGGTACGATCACCCCCTTGAAGCCCTCCTCCCTGGCTCTCAGCGCAATCGGAAGCACGCCCTTGACAGGCTGCAATGTGCCGTCAAGCGACAACTCTCCCATTGTAACATATGACTGGATTTCCCCGCAGGCCATCTTTTCATCTGCAGCCATGATACCCACGGCTAGCGGAAGATCATATGAGGATCCTTCCTTGCGGATATCCGCGGGAGCCATGTTGATAAGCACCTGTTTACCAGGCCATTTATAACCAAGCGTTCTTAATGATGATTCAATTCTCTGCTGGCTCTCCTTAACCGCCACATCGGGCAGCCCGACAAGGAAAAATCGGATGCCGCGCGAGACATTGACTTCGATTGTTACTGTTACGGCATCAATACCGGTGACAGCACTCGCAAATGTCCTTACTAACATAATAACTTAAACTTGCACGATTAGCGAAACACAGGATCAAATATATAAAAATAAGTCGAAAGTCAAAAGTCAAAAGTCAAAATAGTGTAAATTTATTGGGCTTTTGGTATAGGAGAAAAGTCAGTGGTTAAAATGCAGATAATAATCACAGGTTAGAAAGCGCTTTTAATCAATTTCAGAAAATCAATTACAATGCATATTCCCGCAATTTTGAAATATATTCCACTGCTTGTTCTCATTCTAAAGGTTTCATGTGGTATCTTATATGCCCAGGAAACAACCATTCACAGTACGGATTCCGTTATACTCCGCCAGCTATCTGCTGACACCATTGTTTTAAATGAAAAAGTGGCTACGGGCTACTCTTTTCTAAGGAAGAGGGAAATAACCGGTTCGTTTTCAATTGTTGAGCATGCCAGTCTCATTGCCATTCCTGCAGGAAATGTGAGCAACCTTTTGCAGGGACGGGCGCCAGGCGTTACTGTAACGGGGAGCGGCCGGCCGGGGGAAACATCAAAGGTAAGGATCAGGGGCTTTTCTTCGTTCTTAAACAATGACCCTCTGTATGTTGTCGATGGAGTCCCCACGCAGGACATTTCTTCAGTTAACCCCTATGACGTTGCATCAGTTTCGGTGCTCAAAGATGCGGGTGCAGCATCCGTTTACGGATCCAGGGCATCAAACGGGGTGATTGTCGTTACAACCAGGCATGGAGAGAAAGGAATTAAGGTCACCTACGACATGTCAATGGGAATACAGCAACCCGGCAAAGGCACAGGATCTGACCTTCTCGACACAAAAGAATATGCAAGCCTTCAATGGCTTGTTTATAAAAATGACCAGACGGTGGAAACCCATCCAACTTACGGAGATTCTAGAAATCCGACCCCTTCAATACCGCCATGGGCCGCAAATACTGACTGGTATGATGCAATAACTAATGCAGCCGTAATTCAAAATCATAATCTTTCTATATCAGGTGGTGGCGAAAATGCCAGTTTTTATACCGCATTCGGCGCCTTCAGGCAAAAGGGGATAATCATTTTTACTGATAATAACAGGTACAATGGACGGTTAAATTCTGAATTCAGGTTTCTTAACGGACGGCTGAAAGCAGGTGAGAATGTTAATGTTACTTCCCGCTCGTACCTCAGTGTTCCTAATCTGAATGAGAACAGCCCGGTACTGACAGGGCCTTACAGGGCACAATCAATTATACCTGTGATCATCACCCAACCCATATCAGGAATTTCCCGTGATTTTGTTCCAGGTGAATGGGGAGGAACAGGAATTGCTCATCGGCTTGGAAATTCAGGAAATGCAGTAGCTGATCTTACAAGGAGGAAAAACGACAAGTCCGGCGATACATATATGACAGGCAGTATTTACCTGGATATAATGATCATTAATGGCCTGAACTTCAGATTGACTATGGGAGGAACCACGGATAAAGGTTTCATAACAAACAATAACTACGCTACTTATGAAAGGTCAGAAAATACAGTGACCACCAGTCTTGAAAAAAGCAGATTCAGGAACAGTGACTGGGTGTGGACCAATACTGTCACTCTAGACAGGGAGTTCGGCCAGCATAAAATACTTGCAATTGCAGGGTATGAAGCGGTTAGTTATGGCCTCGGCCAGATTATATTAAATACTGATTCCGTCAAATATACTCCTTCCCGCCTGGCCTCATCGTTTATTTCTGCCAATTATGCATTCAGGGATAAATACCTGCTTGGAGCCACTATACGAAGGGATGGCTGCTCAAGATTCAGTGCGTCTCAACGTTATGGGATATTCCCTTCATTTTCTGCAGGATGGCGTATCAGTAATGAATCATTCCTGCAGGGAATAAATTGGATTTCAGATTTAAAAATCAGAGGTTCATGGGGAAGAATGGGAAACCAGTTCGCCCTTTCCCCGCAGAATACAGTCTACCTCTTCGGAGAAAGTATCGGAGGTTCATGGTATGATCTGTATGGGACATTCAATTCACCTGTCATGGGATATTTCCCTTCACGGATTGGCAATCCCGACGCCACATGGGAAACAAATACCACAGCAGACATAGGATTTGATGCTGGACTTTTTAAAGACAGGATCACAATAGTTTTTGACTGGTATTCAAAAATAGCAGATGATCTTCTGTACAACCCGAAAATGCCGGGAACCGCAGGTACAGGTGAAGCGCCTTTTGTCAACACAGCTTCAATGAGGAATTCAGGCATCGATATGGAATTAACGTACCGGAATAACCGGAGGGATTTCAGGTTTCAGGGCAGTATTGTCTTTACCACCTGTAAAAATGAAATCACGCGTATCGCAGATGGATTGGACTACTTTTATTCCGGAAACTCAAGGTTTGGGTATATGCCTATGGTCAGGAATGAATCGGGGCATCCCTTATCATCATTCTATGGTTACCAGGTAATGGGTCTGTTCCGGAATGCTGCAGAAGTAGCCGATGCCCCTTACCAGGACGGAGCTGAGCCAGGATTTTTCAGGTTCGGTAATCTGAATGACAATACCGAAATAGATCCCGGGGATATGAAATTCATAGGTAACCCAAATCCTGAATTCACATATGGATTGAATCTGGCAATGTCATGGAAAAATATCGACCTGACTGCTTTTTTGTATGGTTCAAAGGGTAATGATATATTTAACCATAATAAATGGTGGACTGATTTCTGGCAATCTTACCAGGGACAGAAGAGCAAAGATCTCCTTTACCGCAGCTGGACAGAATCAAATACAGGTGCAACAGTCCCCAAAGCATCCAACCGTTCAAACTTTTCAACAAACACACAGGCATGCAGCTATTACATAGAAGATGGTTCTTATCTCAGGCTTAAAAACCTGCAGGCGGGCTATACCTTTCCAAAAAATATAACTGGCAGGATTAGGATCAGATCCCTCAGGATCTACTTTCAGGCGGTAAATCTTTTCACCCTTACAAAATACTCCGGACTTGATCCGGAGATTGGAGGGAGTGACCTGGCTTCCGGCATTGATTATGGCAACTACCCTAACGCAAGACAATTCTTATTAGGGCTTGGTCTTACATTATAACTGACAGATTATTAATATAATGAAAATTAAAGGTTTTGTAATTCTGATTATATTCAGCTCCTTCCTGACGCTGCTTTCCTGCGGAAAAGAGTGGCTTGATGTCAGGCCTGAAAGTACAACGGATGAATATTCACTCGCAAATAAGGAAGGCATTGAGGCCATTCTTATCGGAGCTTATTCGATGCTTGACGGAGTAACAGATGTATCTTTTTTAGATTGGGACGGAGCCTCATCCAACTGGCTGTACGGCTCAATCCGGGGTTTGGAAGCCAATAAAGGAACGGATGCAGGCGATTCCTGGGAAGGCCAGCCGATAATTCATTACAGGGAAACAGCTGCAAATGGCATGCTGAATATGAAATGGAGATCGGTCTATGAAGCTGTTTCCAGGTGTAATTGTGTAATCAGGGTGACAAAACAGGCCCTGGCAGATGGCGCTGTCTCACAGGACGAGTCTGATATGTTCATTAAACAGGCCAGAACGCTGCGCGGATGGTATCATCTGGAGGCATGGAGGATGTGGAGAATGATACCTTATGCAGATGAAAATGCAGATCAGAATTTGCTCTCAAATACTGAGGATATCCGTGAAAAAATAATAGCTGATTTGCGTGAAGGAATTTCATTGCCTGATGATATGGGAGCTATTGGAAGGTTTAACGGAACTGTCTCCAAAGTGCTTTTAGCCAAAGCATTAATGCAGATGAACCATGATTATTCAGGAGCATTAATTCTGCTGTCGGATGTAAAAGCAAATGGTAGAAAACCTGATGGCTCACCAATCGGTCTCGCCCCGGCCTACGGTGACATTTTTGATATAGAAAACAGGAACGGGATCGAGTCAGTTTATACAGTTCAGTATTCGGTAAATGACGGTTCAGGAGGATGGAACGGAGGGTATGGAGAGGTTCTGAACTTTCCTTATAAAACAGGAGGTTCCCCTGCAGGATGCTGCGGGTTCTTCCAGCCTGCTCAGGAGTTCGTAAATTCATTCAGGACATCAGGCGGTTTGCCATTACTGGATGGTTCATATAATAATGATCCGGTGAAGAGCGATCAGGGACTTAAGCCTTCGGATCCTTTTACTGAAGACACGGGACCGCTGGATCCCAGACTTGACTGGTCAGCTGGCAGAAGAGGAATTCCATACTGGGACTGGGGAGTTCATACCGGTTCAGACTGGGTACGTGACCAGTCATATGCCGGACCATACAGCCCGAAGAAACAAGTCTATAAAAAATCACAGGAGGATATATTTACCGAAACAAGCAGCTGGACTTCAGGATTTACTGCCAATGGATACCGTATGATCCGGTTTGCTGATGTACTGTTATTACTTGCTGAATGCCAGATTGAAACAGGGGATCTCCCCGGCGCGCTTGCCAACATAAATCAGGTACGACGACGAGCAGCAAATCCTGCCGGATTTGTAAAAGAGGCTGATGGAGTTACAAATGCAGCTAATTACGTGATCTCCGAATACCCTTCATTTCCTGATGCAGATTACGCCAGGAAGGCCCTCAGGATGGAGAGAAAGCTGGAACTTGGAATGGAAGGACACAGATGGTTTGACCTTAACAGATGGGGCAATACGGTTGAGGAACTGACAAGGATCCTTGACTATGAAAAGAGAATGCCATGGGGCAGTAGTATGTATGGATCATGGACGGTTGTAGGACCCGAAGATGTGACCTATCCAATACCACAGGCTCAGATCGACATCAGTAATGGAAGACTGGTTCAGAACAGGTAAAAACAGTTACTGGTTGCTGGTTGCTGGTTGCTGGTTTATCAGGCAATTTCAGGTTTATCCACGGGATCGAGGCTCGCATGAACCAGTTTGAGAATATCTGCATTCTCAGCAATTATTACAAGGATGTCGTCCGGTTCGAGAACTGTTGATCCGTTTGGAGTAATAAAACTGCCTTTCCTCTTGATCAGGGCTATCAGGGCAGCACTTGGAAATCCAATATCCAGGATCCGCTTCCCTGCTGCAGGGCTCCTTTCATCAATTTCAATTTCAGTAAGTTCTGATTTCATCGTGTCTGAAAGCTCAATGTCGGGAGGAGTTCTGTGTTTTGCCTTTTCAGGTACCGTAACATGGAGCCACTTTGCAAAAAATCTCAGAGTGGTGCCCTGCAAAAGTACGGATGTAAGTGAAATAAAGAAGACAAGATTGAAGATCATATGCGATTTGTCAATGCCTGCAAGAAGGGGGTAAGTTGCGAATACAATCGGGACCGCTCCGCGAAGGCCGACCCATGAAATAAACGCAATACTCTTCATCCTGAGCCTGAATGGCAAGAGGCAGGCAAATACGCTGAACGGCCGTGCTACAAACATCAGGAAAGCAGAAACAAGAAGCCCCGTTCCAAGGACAGGAACTATCTGGCTGGGGAAGACAAGCAAGCCCAGGGTGAGGAAAAGGACTATCTGCATAAGCCAGGCAAGTCCGTCAAATACCTGCATGATTGACTTTTTATGAATAAGATACTGGTTTCCAAGATACATGGCAAGGAGATAAATCGCAAGGAATCCGTTCCCCCCCAGGAAATCGGCAATTGAAAATGTGAAGAACATCAGTGCAATGACCATTACGGGGTAGAGCCCGACATAATCGAGTGATATCCTGTTTATAAGTTCCTTCCCCAGCTTGCCGGTCAGAAATCCTGTTACCGTGCCTATAATCATCTGCTTGAAGAACAATGGAATTATGGTGAGGGCCGACTGTTCTCCCGACAATATCAGTCCCATCACGGCAATTGTAAGGAAATATGCCATGGGATCGTTGCTTCCGCTCTCAAGCTCAAGTGTCGCCCGTATGTTCTTTTTAAGTCCGAGGCTTCTTGCCCTGAGTATTGAAAAGACGGCGGCAGCATCGGTCGATGATACAATCGATCCAAGAAGCAATCCTTCAAAAAATGTAAAATCGGTGATAGCCCACACAAAAACACCGACCGAAACAGCTGTCAGAAATACTCCCACCGTCGAAAGTGTCAGTCCATGCCAGATAACAGGTTTTACAACCTCCCATCGCGTTTCAAGGCCTCCCGAGAAAAGTATCACATTAAGCGCAACAATACCAATGAAACGGGCAATGGCCGGATCACTGAAATTGATCCCCCCGAAACCCTCCGATCCAGCCAGCATCCCTACTATGACAAACAGAATCAGTGTGGGAACACCCAGACGGAAAGATGTCTTGCCGACCAGAACGCTTATTCCCAAAAGGACCGAGCCAATAAGAAGTATGTTTTCGAATGTGATATTCATCGGTCAGAAAAATAATAATTATTTCTCAGAAACCCTATAAATGTAACATATGTTACAATTCCCGTAAGGTAATTTTGGTTTTTTTGCTGAACTTTAAGGCAGGAAGTCTTACCGGTACTTAGGAAAGATATATTACAATCAGAATATAATTTAAACCAATAAATATAATTTAATATGAGTATGTTTTGTTTTCAGTGTCAGGAGACCGCAAAAGGAACCGGGTGCACAATTGCCGGGGTTTGCGGGAAAACCGGGGAGGTTGCAAATATGCAGGACCTTCTTGTTTTTGTTTCAAAGGGAATTTCATTTTACACAACAAGGCTCAGGGTGCTCGGAATTGAAAATGATGCAGCAAACAAGTTCGTTGTCGACTCTCTTTTCATGACTATCACCAATGCGAACTTCGATAAGGAAAGATTTGTTGTAAGGGTGAGGGAAGCACTTAAGCTTAGGGATAAGCTTAAGGCATCATTAATCAAGGCAGGCGGAAAAGTTCCTGATGCTGTTCATGAATCAGCAACCTGGACAGGCAGCACTGTTGAGGAATTCGAATCAAAGAACATATCGGTCGGGGTGCTTTCAACCAGAAATGAAGATATAAGATCATTAAGGGAGCTTGTGATCTATGGAGTGAAAGGAATGGCTGCATATACCGAACATGCATACAACCTTGGATTTGAAGACAAATCGATTTACAAGTTTATCCAGGATGCGCTGGTAGCCACCACTGATGACTCTCTGGGGGCCGATCAGCTGACTGCCCTTGTACTTGAGACCGGAAAATTCGGTGTTGCTGCAATGGCACTTCTTGATAAAGCGAATACAACCAGATATGGCAACCCTGAAATAACAAAAGTAAACATCGGAGTCGGAAAGAATCCGGGTATCCTCATCAGCGGACACGACCTGAGGGATATGGAAGACCTCCTTAAACAAACAGAGGGAACAGGAGTTGATGTGTATACCCACAGCGAAATGCTTCCTGCCAACTACTATCCTGCCTTCAAGAGGTACACTCATTTTGTTGGAAATTATGGCAGCTCATGGTGGAGACAGAAGGAGGAATTTGAAACCTTCAACGGTCCGGTACTCTTTACTACAAACTGCATCGTCCCTCCGAAAAAGGATGCTTCATATTTTGATAAAGTATACACAACAGGTGCTGCAGGATTCACGGGATTCAGGCATATAGCCGACAGGCCAACGGGAGGACGGAAGGATTTTTCTGTAATTATCGAACATGCAAAAAGATGCAAGCCTCCCGTTGAAATAGAGAAGGGAGAGATAGTGGGCGGGTTCGCTCATAACCAGGTCATTGCCCTTGCCGATAAGGTTGTTGATGCAGTGAAATCAGGTGCAATTAAAAAGTTCTTCGTGATGGCAGGCTGCGACGGCCGCTTCAAGGACCGCAATTACTACACCGAATTCGCACAGGCACTTCCCAGGGACACAGTTATTCTAACGGCAGGATGTGCGAAGTACCGCTACAACAAGCTTCAGCTGGGTGATATCAATGGCATCCCGAGAGTACTCGATGCCGGTCAGTGCAACGATTCATACTCCCTTGCAGTGATTGCTCTTAAGCTGAAAGAGGTATTCAATCTGAAAGACATAAACGACCTTCCGATAGCTTTCAATATTGCATGGTATGAGCAGAAAGCGGTTATAGTACTGCTCGCTCTTCTGTATCTGGGGATTAAGAACATTCACCTCGGACCAACGCTTCCCGGATTCCTTTCGCCGAATGTTGCAAAGGTTCTTATCGAAAAATTCGGAATTGCCGGTATCGGAACCGTTGAGGATGATATAAAATTGTTTATGAATTAATCATTCCCTTCTGTTAAAATAGGGACATGCCATGGCATATCCCTATTTTATTTGTATGTTGTTGTTGTAGAGACAGGTCTGAATTGCCGGGAAATGTAGAGACAGGTCTCAGACCTGTCTCTACAATTATATCGCCGACCCGCCTCTTTCCCCGGTACGGATCCTGATGCATTCCTCAAGCGGTGTGATAAAGATCTTGCCGTCGCCGACGTTTCCTTCCTCCCCGTCGGTTGTTCTGGCTGACCGGAGAATCGCATCGACAGTAATATCAACAAAATCATCATTTACACCTATCTCAATCCTGATTTTTGGTATCAGGTCAGGAATTATCCTTTGTCCCCTGTACATCTCCTCGATTCTCTGCTGGCCATGTCCTGATACACGGCTCACTGTAATTCTGGTTATTTCTGCAGCTATAAGCGCCTCACGCACTTTGTCCAGCTGAACTTCACGTATTATTGCAGTAATTAGTTTCATTGCCTTGTTTATTATTCTTGTCTGATTAGCTTGGATTGAGCATTCCATATCCTCTCTCCCCGTGATATGCTCTGTCGAGGCCAGCCATTTCGTCATCTTCGGTCGATTTAAACCTTATGTACTTATTCAGCAAAAAGATTATAATGAATGTCATTCCTGCCGAAAAAGCAATTGCAATCCCGACAGCGATCGCCTGAACACCCAGCTGGTTCCATACCGACCATGAACCTCCGTTTGCAGCTGCGGCTTCAGCCATCCATGAGGGACGCATAAAAAAGGTCAGGAAAAGAGCTCCTGTTATACCTCCTACTCCGTGAATCCCGAATGCGTCCAGACTATCGTCATAACCAAGTTTGTTTTTAGCCTGGATGGCCATATAACATACTGAGGAAGCCAGTATTCCGAGTATCATTGCTCCATAGGGTTGAACCACGCCCGCAGCAGGTGTCACGGCTACCAGCCCTGCAAGTATTCCGCTGGCAAATCCGAGGGCAGTTGCTTTTCCCTGATGGAAGCTTTCAATTATTATCCACGACAGGGCACCGGCAGCTGCGGCAACCTGAGTTGCGGTTAAAGCCTGGGCTGTACTTAGTCCGCTCGATATGGAGCTTCCGGCATTGAATCCGAACCATCCCACCCATAACAATCCGGCTCCAAGCATAGTGATCACAAGATTGTTCGGACGTATTACCTGGTAGGGATAACCCCTGCGCGATCCAAGGAATAATGCTGCGACAAGTCCGCTTACCCCTGCTGAAATGTGAACGACTGTTCCTCCGGCAAAATCGATTGCCCCTCTTGCGCCAAGGTTAAAAAGAAAACCATCCGAAGCCCATACCCAATGGCAAAGCGGATTGTAAACCAGTAGGCTCCATAAAGCTATGAAGAAACAGTATGCCTTGAAATTGACCCTTTCTGCAAAAGCTCCTGCTATCAGTGCCGGGGTTATAATTGCAAATTTGAGCTGGAACATCGAGAAGACATATTCCGGAACTTTTGCCTCCATGATATTTGTATCTATCCCTTTAAGGAAGAAATAGTCGGGGTTCCACCCAAACAACCCTCCAAGGGTGTTTGGTCCGAAGCACATGCTCTACCCGGCGATAATCCACAATACGGTTATTATCCCCATCGCAACGAAACTGTGCATTACTGTGCCAAGCACATTCTTG
>Ga0105106_10003711_pt1 | contig 10867 bp, 6 predicted proteins | sample PPLLaktember2015_5_FD_79109 | JGI IMG/M metagenome (GOLD analysis project Ga0105106, IMG submission 79109) | Freshwater sediment microbial communities from Prairie Pothole Lake near Jamestown, North Dakota, USA - PPLs Lake P8 Core (1) Depth... | ecosystem: Environmental > Aquatic > Freshwater >... | reverse complement strand
ACAAATTAAAACTGAGCAACGTGAGGACTAATTTATTTCAAAAGTTTATTCCTGCATCAATCTCGTTATTATTCACTGTCTGGATGCCCATTTGCTCACAGGATCGGTCATCACTGAATCTTGAATCTGCGGTTGAAATGGCTCTGAAAAACAATCATCTTATTAATGTTAAAAGACTTCAGATTGATGAAAAACAGCAGAAGGTCAACGAGGATAAGGTGAAATACCTGCCTGTTATCGGCATCGGCGGATCGTACCAATATAATACTAACCTCCCTGGCTTTACTATTGATCAGGGCAGATTTGGTACTTTGCCGTTTGGCGGATTGCTTTATCCTCTTCCACCTGTTGACGAAATCATTGTAGTGGGTGAACATAACATTTATAACGCAGGCCTTACCTTTTATCAGCCACTGACACAGCTGGGCAGGATCAGCTCGGGTGTAAAAGTTACGAAAACTGAACTGCAGATAGCCATGACCGAAGAAAACAAAACAGCTATTCAGATAAAGCAGGCAGTTGAAAAGCTCTTTTTCGGTATCCTGATATTGCAAAAGCAGATTGAGGAAGCAGAGCTAAAGGTCAGGATGGCTGAAACAAAACTCAAGGAAGCAGAAAATGCATTGCTTGCAGGAAAGACAACAGAATCAAGCAGGTATGGGCTGGCTGCAACCGAAGCTGATGAACAACAGAATCTGCTTAGATTAAGAATGCAATCCGATGATTATATAGCTGATCTTATGCAACTTACAGGAATCTCCCGAACAGTTGATCTGCATCTGGAGCCTGTTGCAGCTGAGTATCTTGCCGAAAAAACTGAACCTATCGACACCTCCCTGAAGGAGGCTTTACTCAGGAACAATGACCTGAAATTAGCCGCCCTGATCAAAACCAAAGCTGTTTATGCCATTCAGGCAAGCAAATTAAGTTACCTGCCCGATCTTGGGATCCTTGGGGGGTACACATTCCAGAAAGGGACAATGATCTATCCCAAATACAATTCTTACATCGGTGCCTCAATAAAATGGAACCTGCAGGACATGATTTCAAACAGGACACTTCAGCGCCAGAGAATATACCTGAAGGAACAGGCTGAGGAGAATCTGGCAAATACAAGAGATCAGATAAATAAAGATATCTCAAAGGCCTATCGCAGGCTTTTACAGTCGCAGGAACTGATAAGGGTAGCTGGGAAAGTGGTTGAATACCGGGCTGAGGATCTGAAGATTCATAATAACAAACGGATTGCAGGATTGAATCTCGAATCGGAACTTCTTTCAGCAAAAGCGGCCATGGCTAAGGCAGAAGCAGATTATTTTGCAGCTCAGCTGCATTACAGGCTGGCACTTTCGGAACTGAAGATCCTGACTGGCAACTATTAACTAATTGCGCATTGTAAGTCTATTTTTATCCCAAAGGACCAAAACATGTAATTACAATGTAATTACATTGTAATTACGTCAAAATTAACCGTGAAACTCCCTGAAAACTCAGGAAAGCTGCAACAGCTAATATTTTATGCCCTGATCGTTCAGATATTTAATGCACTCCGCCAGTTTTGGAGCATCAGAAATTTTAAATTTCCTGAACCATTCTCCTGCCCTTGTATCATCCCCGGTCTCCTTTGCAAGTTTTATTATGTTGATATAAAGCAACCCCTCAATACCGGAATTGCTTTTATCGACATCCTCCAGTATAGCTATAAAACTGACCATGGCTTTCATCGGTTCATCATTTTCAGCCAGGGAGAAAGCGTTATCAATCCTCCCGTTGAGGTCATTATCCAGGCATATTCCGTAAAATGAAAAACAATTGTCGGTGCACTCCTCAACCAGGTCGATCCATTCAGTACCCTTTTTCAGGGGAGGAAATGTAAGAACAAATTCGAGCTTCTCTCCTGGCGCTTTGAACTGATGGCTATCAGGACAGACAGGAATATCGGTGGAAGAAACCAGTTTGCTCTTCTTTCCGTCGGGATAAATGATAAAAATATTCTTGTCAGCACAGAAGCTTCCATTCTGGATCTTGTTTTCAATACTCAAATAAAATAAAGTTGCTTCAGATCTGACTTCAATCTTGATTATATTAAGCGTTGAATGGCTTTTAAGCGAATAATTTGGACTAATGATTGTCTGCGAATTTAAAGATCCGCTTACAATCAAAAATAAGTTGCAGAAAGCAAAGATTCTTTTCATAATGAATATAATTCAGGGTGCAAGATAAAAAAACTCTGTGACTCCGTAATTTTCTTACTGAGTGCACAGAGTATAAACAACCTGTCAGCAGACTGGAGATGGAGATATCTGAAAAATCACCCGGACATGGTTGTCTTTTTCACTTATTAGTAATCAGTGTTTTGAGGATCGAAATTACACCAGCCGGCAGTCCAGTTTGTGGTTCCGAAAGCTCCCCTGTAGGTAACAGGAGTAAAGAAAGAATCTGTCAGCCTTGTGTTTGTAAATGCAGCGCCGCTAAGCAGAGGTGAACCCGATGCAGGGAGGAAATTTGGTGCTGTAAGGTTAAATGGGGCCGTTATCTGAAGCAAATCGTTTGTTGCCAGTACCTCATTATGCCTTGATGCTTCGGTATACCATGTTTCAGCAACGGTCAGATAAGCAGTGTTGTAATTTGCAGTCATTCCTGCCATTACGCAGTTCTCGATCTGAAGCACATTTGCGGTTGCCTGTGCAGGAGAGTCTCCTTTCTGACCATCGATATAAAGTCCGGTAGAATACCCTGCGAACACTGTATTGTAAATCGATGTACGTGTTCCCCGACGTAAATGCATTGCGTTTCTGTACAGTGAGTTAATTGTTGTTGAAGAGGTTGCCAGAGGTCCGAACATACTGCCGTTTGAAAATAAAGGGGCAGTGACCGGGGAAAGCGTTGAACCGTCTGCATCATTGTCCGATTCGAAACCATTTGACTGCGACTGGTCGGCACTGGCCGGATCGCGAAGGCTCACAAAAAACTGAACCTTTCCGGTGAAACCGTTGTCAGTATCAAAATCATCATCCCAGCCTCTGAAAGCGACCACATATTTTGCATTTACGGTTCCGCCGAACCACTCGTATGAATCATCCCCTGAATATGATACCTGGATGTGGTCAATCGTAGTTCCTGAACCTACCGAGTAAAGTGTTAATCCATTGATTTCGCTGTTTGCCGTTGCAGTGAGAGGAATACCCGGAAACTCAATTCTTACATACTGAAGAACGCCAGAATTATCTGCAGGATTGGTCCCTCCGTAGGTTGAACCTATGCCGCCTTCAGCAATGCCAACACCGGTGCCATTATCATGTTTATTTGTCGGAGCATTGCCGCAAATTACAAGTCCACCCCAGTCACCGTATCCACGCTGTCCCTTTGGCTTATCCGATGTAAATACGATTGGCTTTGCTTCAGTACCCTGAGCCATTATCTTTGAACTTTTCTCAATTATCAGGGCGCCTTTCGTGCCTGAGACTCCTTTTATTATTGTCCCCGGTTCAATAGTAAGAGTTGCATTGTTTTTAACATAAACAAATCCCGAAAGGAAATAGCGGGCATTTGCATACCATCTGGCATCAGATGTAATATCGCCACTTACGGTTATCTGCTGTCCGTTAGAAGGAATGACCGTTACTTCACACATTACATGGAAAGCGTTGTTCTCTTCTGATGTTGCCTTAATAGTCGCAGTTCCGAGGGAGACTGCGGTAACAATCCCATTGTCAACCGTTGCCACAGTCGGAGCTGTTGACTCCCAAATGATGTTTTTGTTAGTTGCATCCACAGGAGTAAATACAACTGTCAGGTTCTGAGTTGCACCGACCATGACTTCGGCAGTTATCTTATCCAGATCTATTCCTGTAAGGGCTACATCCTTATCGCACGCCGTTAAAAAGACGGTCATCATACTCAGAATTGTAAAAAGCTTTAATAATTCATTTTTTGTTTTCATCTTTTTTGTTTTATTTATTACATAGTTATCCTTTACATTATGATTTAGTTTCTTAATGTTTTAGTAGAATTGTTTTCATAATACTCACCGCCATACACTAGTTGGGAGAGTATTTATCCTATTTACCCACCCCCAGCCCCTCCCAGGAGGGGAGCCGTTTAAAATACCCTTTACCCAGACATTTTGCCGTTACACCTTTATACCGTCATGCCTTTACGCCTTTTTACAGCTTCACTGTTAAACCAATACTGAAGTACCTGCCAGGATAGTATATTCTTGTATACTGGTTCCTGTTAAATTCTTTAATCCCCTGTTCTTGACCCTGTGAATATGTTGCCATATCCACTGTGGCATTGATCGCCTGCATATATTCAGCTTTCTCATTCAGCAGATCCCTGATACCGCCCTTGAGCTCAATTCTTTTCCCTATTGTTTTACTGATTGTCAGATCAAAAACATTCCTAGGCATTTCGTAGATATCAGGAATATCTTCCCATGCATTCGGAGATGGCCTGCCGACAGCAACAATCCTTTTCCCGATAATGTTGTAGAGAAGGCTTACCATCATCCCGTTGCTCTCTCCCTGATAGTAAAGTCCTGTATTAACAATATAGGGAGACTGACCCTCAAGTGGCCTGTTGCGTGAAAGTGATCCTTCGGGGAAAGTTACCCTGCTCTTTATTACAGAACTATTCAGTACTGCAGTAAAATTCTTCATACCCGGAATAAAGTCGAGCGATTTTCTTAATTCGGCCTCAATCCCCATGCTATAAGCTGATTCAACATTTTCGAATGAGTATTGTGTAGGATTATTCCCAAGGATTATCTGTTCAATAGGATTAAGGAATTTTTTGTAGAATACGCCTGCATTGAAGGTTTCCCCGGGATTCGGATAAAATTCATATTTAAAATCATAACTGTGAATATATGCCTGTTTGATGTGAGGGGCGCCATATATTCCGGCATTCTGTTCAAAATCAACATAGTAGAAAGGGGCAATCTCCCTGAACTCCGGCCGGTTTATTGTCATACCATAAGCTGCCCTGAAAAGGCTTTTTTCAGACACATTATAAGTTAAGTTGGCAGATGGGAATAAGTTAATGGTATCCCTGTCGACATTTACTCTTATGTTTGAAGCTTGTTTATAGCTTGCAAGAGTCTGCCTGTTTTTTTCAGCCCTGAGTCCTGCGTATATATTAATCTTCTCTCCCACCGGGATTCGGGCAGAAAGATAGGCTGCAATCTGATCATTGCCTGCATCATAGGAATCGGAAAGTGCAGTGACCTCGGTAAGTTTAATGCCGGTTGTCAGATTTATATTTGCATCAGTGAAAATCTGGTCAACAGACAAATAGGTCTGTCCGAATTCTGAGAGTGAGCTCCCTTTTGCATATCCGAAATTCCGTGCATTAAAGGTTCTCTCCTTGTTTTCAAGATATACACCAGCCTTGATCTCAGGCTGAAATCCTCCCAGACTCAACTGTCGCGTAAAATTGACCATGCCTGATAGTGTGTTCTCTCTCAGATTGATCCACATTCTTGATTGCGACGACAGATCGGCCTGGTCTGAAAACAGTAGCATATATTTATCCGTTTCCGTTTCATCGCGCAAGTATCTGTATCTTTTTGTGTCAGGCTCTCTTTTATTTGAGGAAGCGTAACCAAGTATCCAGTCTATTTTTGTCTTGCCCTCCCCGAATGTATGGTCACCCGCAAGCTGGCCTGTATAAATTGACCTGCTCAGGTATCTCAGCTCTTCCGATCTCACATATCTTCCGTTGTTATACCATTCTCTTCCGTTCCGGATAATATACCGGGACGATCCGGCCTGGTTGAAAAGATTGCGCAGTTCCAGCTTCGTGTTTTTACCAAGAAAAAGTGATGTATTGTTCATTACTGCAACTCTCGCCGAATTCGAAAAATGCTGATCAACAAACTGATTCAGGTACGATGGTTTATCGGTCGAATAATCATAAATAGAATAATCGGTATTCTGGAGCTCCTCGGAACTATTTGACAAACTGTATGTTATTGCAGTAATATTTCCAAGTGTATGATTCCCGATCCTGAATTTTCTGTTTATTCCGGCCAGGAATTTCTGATCGGGATAAGCTGTTGAACGTACGGGGGACCAGTTGTTGTTCAATTCCCTTCCTAATGTGGTAATCCTGTCCCTTACGCCCGGATTTGTAGCCAGCTCGTACTCGTTAAGATGAGCAGGCATGTCTGCAGGCAATGACCTTGAACCGTTATCAAAACCGAGCCAGTCAGCATTACCTGAAACAGGTTTATAGAATTCACGGAATGTGGTATTACCGCTAATTCCAGTACTGTATGAGAAAAAAAGGCTATTCTTTTCCGGAAGATTCCGCGTAGTTATCTTTACGAACCCTCCTGAAAAATCGGCTGGAAGTTCAGCAGCAGGCGATTTGAAGATCATTATGTTCTCGATCATTGAACTTGGGATTATGTCAAATGAGAAAGCCTTGACATCGGCTTCAGCGCTCGGAGTTGCTGCATTATTCAGCCAGACATTGTTATACCGCTGAGAAAGACCTCTGACAATCAGGAATCTGTTATCCATTATTGTTATCCCAGGGACCCGCTTAACTACTTCTGACGCATCTTTGTCGAGTGTCTTTGAGATCTGCTGCCCTGAAATGCCTGTCGATACAAACTGACTTGCCTTTATATCAGTTATCATCGAGATCTCGGTGTTGGTCCTCCTGACTGCAGAGACAGTAATATCACCAAGGCTTACCGTGTTGCCTGCGAGCTCAATATCAATATTTGCCGGTCTGTCATTTTCAACAATTACATTTTCTATCAATCTGGTAGTATATGAAACATATGATACTTTAAGATTGTACTTTCCGGGTTTAAGGTTTTGCAGTTTAAATTGTCCGTTAATATCAGTTGTAGTCCCTATTGTCGTACCATCGATCTGCACTGTAGTTCCGATAAGAGCTTCTGAATTTAATTTGTCTTTTACGGTACCTGAGATTGATCCGGTTTGTCCCTTTGCAATTGTAACCATAAAGAAGAAAAAAAGTATTCCAGGGATGACTGATTTGATAAAGTTTTTCATTGTTTTCAATTTGATGATTTTTCAAAATATCTCCGCTGCAAATATCCGCCTAATTATCCTTCAGGGTGGTTACAAACCGTTGAAGGTTTAATTACGATTATGTTACACTCTGTCTGAAAATTGTAATAAAATTGTAATGCAATTATTCACATATAGCTCTTACCTTTGGACTGGCATAAGGTCCCCCTTTCTTATACCACAAAACGGGATGGGAGCAACATTCACCTTCCCCTGTGGGGGAAGGGAGTATAAACTAATTCAAAAAAAACTTGTTATTTATGGATACAAAAAACAAGAGAATCCTGATAGTTGACGACGAGGAGGATCTTTGTGAAATTCTCCAGTATAATCTGAACAATGCCGGATACCAGACAGAGGTTGCCCGTTCAGCTGAAGAGGCAGAAAAAAGATCACTTCATACCTTTGACCTGATCCTACTTGATGTTATGATGGGTCCTATGTCGGGATTCAAACTTGCTGACAAGATCAGGAAAGAAATCAATCTTAATGTCCCGATTATTTTCCTTACTGCAAAGGATTCTGAAAATGATATCCTGACCGGTTTCAGCCTGGGAGCAGATGATTATATTGCAAAACCATTCTCTGTTAATGAATTAACAGCAAGGGTAAAAGCTGTGCTTAAGCGTTCCAGGTCCGATAAGGCCAAACAGCAGCCTGTAATCAGGTATGGTGATATTGAAATTGATATGATACGCAAACGGCTTATCATCAATGATGAGAAAGTCGATCTTACCAAAAAGGAGTTTGAAATACTGAGGCTTCTTCTTGAGAACCAGGGCAAGGTATTTGGCAGGGAGGACATACTTGGAATAGTCTGGGGACAAGACGTAGTTGTAACAGAAAGGACCGTCGATGTCAACATCACCAGATTAAGGACAAAACTTGGCCCCTACGGACAGAATCTGAAGAACAAGACAGGATACGGATACTTTTTTGAATTCTGACCCGGGACCCGTTATGTTCAACACAAGAAATAAATTCAGAAACAATCTTCTCTTCTTCTATTCGGCAATTTTCCTTATTGTCGCCCTCCTCATTATTGCCTACCTCTACAAGAGGGAAAAACAGTACAGTATTTCAACACTCAACGATGAATTGTATAATATCACGAGGATTGCTGATAATTATATAAAGCTCAATTTCCTATACCAGGCAGGTGATTATCATAAAATTGATTCACTGAAACTTCTCCTTCCCCATCCCAACCTTAGGATCTCAATTATTGATACATCCGGGAAGGTCCTTTATGACAGTTTTGTTTCTGAATACGGATCGATGGAGAATCACAAGTCAAGGCCTGAGATCATGGAATCGCGTACTTCAGATTTCGGCTCCACGATCAGGCAGTCAGGCACAACAGGTCAACAATACTATTACTATTCAAGATTCTTTAGTAAGTATTTCATCAGGGCCGCATTAATCTACGATGTAAATATTGCCAGTTTCATGAAGGCAAACCTCAATTTTCTTTTTGTGATACTGGGGTGCTTTATTCTGATCGGGGCTGTCCTACTTATTGTCACAAACAGATTTGGTGAATCTGTAACAAGGCTGCAGGATTTTACTTCCAGCCTTAAGAATGACGAGCCGTTTATTTCAGATTTTCCAAAAAATGAGCTCGGGGAAATCGGATCCGAAATACTGGGAATCTACAATAACCTTTTAAAAGCAAAGAATGACCTTGTGATTGAGAAGGAAAAACTCTTCAATCACCTCAATGCACTTAATGAAGGTGTTGCTTTCTTTTCAAATGAGAAAGAGATTATTTTCAGCAATGATCATTTTATCCGTCATATGAACCTGATCTCCGGCGATCTCAAGATATTCTCATCAAATTTCTTTGAGATACCGGAATTCTCTGAAATCAGCGATTTTATAAACAAGTACTCCAGTACAGAAATTAAATCATCCGATCTTCCAAAAATGGAATATCAGATAAATAAGGACGGCAGGTTCTATAGCATTCAATGTGTAATATTTAATGATAAGAGCTTTGAAGTTATTCTGAATGACATTACGAAAATCGGAAAGAACAAACTTATTAAGCAGCAGATGACTTCCAATATAGCCCATGAACTTAAAACACCTGTATCATCAATAAAAGGATACATTGAAACCCTCTTGAGCGACACAGCCATTGAGCCAAAGAAGCAGAAATACTTTCTTGAAAAAGCCCTTGCGCAAACCGACAGGCTGACAGACCTGATCAATGATATCTCGGTTCTGAACAAAATCGAAGAGGCAGGATCACCATTCCATCCTGAAAAAGTTAAAATTAGAAAGATCGTGAGAGAGGTGCGGGACAATTTCAAGTCGGCAATTGATGACAGGTCTATGAAAGTTGAAATGGACCTCGACGAAAAAGTCACGGTTAAAGGCAACAAATCGCTTCTCCTTTCAATTTTTCAGAACCTGATGGAAAACGCAATAAACTATGCCGGAGAGGGTACTACGATAAGAATCCTTATATACAATGAAGACAGAAAGTTCTACCATTTTAGCTTTTCTGATGATGGAATAGGGATTCCCCGTGAGCATATCAACAGGGTTTTTGAACGTTTTTACAGGATTGATTCCGGCCGGTCAAGGAAGAGCGGCGGTACAGGCCTGGGATTGGCTATTGTAAAAAATGCAATCCTGCTTCATAAAGGAGAGATTTCCGTCCGTAACAAGGCAGGCGGAGGAACTGAATTTCTTTTCTCGCTTCCTAAATAGCAGTTTATCAAACTACATCGGGAAGTCATAATTTCATGCAACCTTTATCTGGATGGTCCTCATTATCTCTGCCACATTATTGACTTCCTGAATACATTTCATATAAGTATCCAGTATATCCTTCTTCTTTGTCATACTGACAGCATCTTCCTTCTTGATAAATAGATTTAAAATCCCGGTATAGAAAACTTCATCTGCCCTTTTTACAAGATCCCTGATATTTCCGCAGTTTTTTATTATCAGGTTTTTATTGTTATTAATATCTTTAAGATGATTCAAACAGATGCTGATCTCCTTTGAAGCAAGATACACAATCTCAGCCAGTTCATTGTAAACCGAATATACTTCAGTAATCTTATAAAGTTTCATCATCCTGGCCATATTGTTTATATATTCCAGGACATCGTCTATTTTGTTAACCAGCTTACTTATGTCCTCCCTGTCAAATGGCAGAATAAACAATCTGTTGAGCCGGGCATTGGTATCTTTTAATATTATATCGCTGTTCTTCTCAAGTCCGCCGATTTGCCGGGCTATCTCTTCCTGGTTTACAGGATCATTTGTTTTCATGAGAAGCATAAGCTGCTCAGCAGCTTCAACAAGGTTCTTTCCATTGCCGTCAAAAAGCGGGAACAATGAATAATATTTAGGTGTAAAAACACTCCGTAAATTCTCTCTGGTCATTTTGTAAGATTCTGTAAAGGAAATTAATTAAACAATCTGATAAACTCTTTGTTCAACTCAGATTTAAACGAAATTTAAATCACTTCAGACAATAAACATGTCATTTCATATGAAGATTTTGTTACATTTCTGTTACAAAATCCACATCTCACTATCAATGAATTCTTTTGGCACAGAAATACCAACCTGGAAATCAGCCTATAGCCTGAAAAGCAAAATACATTATTGCTCCGATGCAGGCAGAGACCGGTATAGTCAATATCCAGGCCCAGAATATTTTAGTTGTAACGCCCCATTTTACAGCTGAAGCCCTTTTTGTGGCTCCAACACCAATTATTGCTCCCGTTATTGTGTGAGTTGTGCTGACAGGGATACCGAGTGATGTAGCCATAAATAGCGTTAGTGCACCAGATGTT
>Ga0105106_10003710_pt1 | contig 10869 bp, 7 predicted proteins | sample PPLLaktember2015_5_FD_79109 | JGI IMG/M metagenome (GOLD analysis project Ga0105106, IMG submission 79109) | Freshwater sediment microbial communities from Prairie Pothole Lake near Jamestown, North Dakota, USA - PPLs Lake P8 Core (1) Depth... | ecosystem: Environmental > Aquatic > Freshwater >... | reverse complement strand
GAGAGTGCCGAAATCATAAAAGAGATAACCCGTGATTCTGAAAAACCGGAAAAATACATATCATCATCAAAATCAGGATTCGGACGTGGAGGCATGATGACAAAATATTCGACTGCACGAAAGATTGCATCTGAGGGTATAGATGTTTTTATCGCCAACGGGAACCGCGACTCCATTGTGACGGACATCCTGAGGGGCAGGGATGTTCCGTTTACCCATTTTATTGCAAGCGACAACAAAAAGAACAGTGTCAAAAAATGGCTCTATCACTCCGATACATTCGCCAGGGGAGCTGTATATATAAATAACGGGGCAAAAGATGCTCTCCTCAATGACAAGGTCGCCAGCCTTCTGATGATAGGAGTGACAAAAATCGAAGGATTTTTTAAAAGAGGTGATATAATAAGGATCCTTGATGAGAATGGCAATACAATAGGTCTTGGGAAATCACAGTATGACTCGGAGAAAGCTTATTTCAATATTGGTGAAAAGCAGAGCAAACCTATTATTAAATATGATTACCTGGTTATTAATGAGGAAATAAATAGTATTGTACAATCCTGAAGAGGATTTCATAAATGTGTTTTCGGATGAATCTTGAACCACTGCTTAAAAGAGCACTAAAAGCAAGCCGGGAATTAATTGTTCTGGATCGCGGTAAAATCATCGATGCCTTATTGATGATAGCAGACGGGACAGATAAAAGTAAGGAATTCATTATTTCAGAGAACGCGAAGGATCTTGCTCTTATGGATAAATCCGATCCAAGATATGACCGGCTGTTGCTGACCACTGAAAGAATAAAACGGATAACATCAGATATACGGGATATGGCTCAAATGCCATCTCCCCTTGGCAGGATAACTGCCATAAACACGAGGCCCAACGGGCTCAGGATATCCAAAGTCACAGTGCCTTTTGGTGTAATCGGAATTATTTATGAGTCAAGACCAAATGTTACGCTTGATGTCTTTTCATTGTGCCTTAAGTCGGGTAATGCATGCATCCTGAAAGGGGGGAGTGATGCTATAAATTCAAACAGGGCCATTGTGGGATTAATAAGGAATTTCCTCGGGAAACTGAATATTAATCCGGATGTTGTTACTCTTCTGCCCGCCGGACGCAAAGAAACCCATCAGCTATTGAATGCGCGGAAGTATGTTGATCTTATAATCCCCAGGGGAAGCCGTGAATTAATTGATTTTGTCAGGGAGAATTCCTCCATTCCGGTGATAGAAACAGGCGCCGGTGTATGTCATACCTATTTTGACGAGTATGGGGATAAAGCGAAAGGAAGGGACATAATAAACAATGCAAAGACAAGGCGGGTAAGTGTATGCAATGCCCTCGACTGTCTGATAATCCATGAAAAGCGCCTTGGTGATCTTCCATACCTTGTTGAACTTTGCACCGGATCGGATGTGGAAATATTTGCTGACAGAAGGTCCTTTTCATCACTGAAAGGTAATTATCCTTCCGGACTGCTTCATAAAGCCAAAAAAGAATCTTATGGCACTGAATTTCTTTCTTACAGGATGGCAGTAAAAACCGCAGGCTCATTTGAGGAGGCTCTGGAGCATATTGATAAGTACGGATCGGGGCACAGCGAGGCAATAATTTCGGAAAATGATGAAAGGACCGGACTTTTTCTTAAACTTGTTGATGCTTCATCTGTTTATTCAAATACATCGACTGCTTTTACTGACGGCGGGGAATTCGGTCTCGGAGCAGAGATTGGAATTTCAACCCAGAAACTGCATGCAAGGGGACCAATGGCGCTTGAAGAAATGACAACATACAAATGGATAATCGAGGGTGATGGACAGATAAGAAAATAGAAACGAACCTAAAGCTCATCATGATTTTTGATATTGATATAATAAGATCTTTTTATAAGTCGCTTCCCGGCAGGATTGACGGGATTAGGGATCTGCTTGGACGTCCCCTGACACTTACTGAAAAAATTCTTTTTGTTCATCTTGCCGATTATTCGGGATTGAAGGGATTAAGAAGGAAAACAGATTATGCGGAATTCCGTCCTGACCGTATCGCAATGCAGGATGCCACCGCTCAGATGGCTTTGCTGCAATTCATGGTAACCGGAAAAGATCAGTCCGCCGTTCCGGCATCTGTACACTGCGATCATCTTATTACAGGAAAGCTGGGAGCTGATGCAGATCTTAAATCGGCTCTCGGGATCAACAGGGAGGTTTATGATTTTCTAAGTTCGGTTTGCAGCAAGTACAATATTGGATTCTGGGATCCCGGTGCAGGAATAATCCATCAGGTTGTGCTTGAAAACTATGCGTTCCCGGGTGGGATGATGATCGGCACAGATTCACACACTCCGACTGCCGGCGGTCTTGGCATGATTGCCCCGGGCGTTGGAGGCGCAGATGCTGTGGATGTCATGACAGGTATGGCATGGGAGCTTAAGCTTCCCGGAATTATCGGAGTAAAACTTACAGGCAGGCTTAACGGATGGACATCAGCCAAGGATGTAATTCTTAAGCTCACAGGAATGCTTACCGTTAAGGGAGGCACAGGATCGGTAATTGAATACTTCGGCGATGGAGCTGAATCGCTGTCATGCACCGGAAAGGCAACCATCTGCAATATGGGTGCAGAGACAGGAGCCACATGTTCGGTTTTCGGCTTCGATGAACCGATGTCAAATTATCTGAATTCAACGGGCAGGGGGGAGGTGGCTGAACTGGCGGAACAGAACCGGAAGAACCTCACCGGGGACCCTGAAGTATATGCTTACCCTGAAAAATATTTCGATCAGGTGTTCGAAATAGATCTGTCAGCGCTTGAACCTCATATTAACGGACCATTCACTCCTGACCGTGCCATTCCGATTTCGCAGATGAAAGAGGAAGCAGCAAGGAACGGATGGCCATTGAAAATCAGTTCAGGTCTTATCGGATCGTGCACCAATTCTTCATATGAGGATATCTCGAGGGCCTCATCAGTATTTGAAAATGCATTGTCAAGAAAGCTTTCCGTCAGGTCGGAATTCATTGTAATTCCAGGCTCGGAAAGGGTGCGAACGATTTCTGAAGAGGCCGGATTTCTGGAAGTTTTCAGAAAAGCAGGGGCAAGAATTTTTGCGAATGCCTGCGGTCCCTGTATCGGTCAGTGGGACAGGGGTGGCAATGAAAGCAGGGGAGCAAATTCAATTATCCATTCTTTCAACAGGAATTTTGCCGGCCGGGCTGACGGGAATCCTGATACCCACGCTTTTGTGGCGTCCCCTGAAATAGTGGCGGCTTTGTCAGTCGCTGGCAATCTTATGTTTAATCCGCTGACCGACATGGTTTTAAGTTCCGAAAGGGAACTGATAAGATTACCTGAGCCTTCAGGCCCGTCTCTTCCACAGCATCAATTTAATTCAGAGATAAGCGGTTATAAGCCTCCTCCGGACGACAGAGCAAATATTGAAATTAAAATAACACCCGGATCACAAAGATTACAGCTTCTGAAACCGTTCAGAGAGTTCGATGAAAAGGAATTTCATAAAATGCCTCTTCTCATCAAGGTCAAAGGAAAATGCACTACTGACCATATTTCACAGGCTGGTTTCTGGCTGAAATACCGCGGGCACCTTGAGAATATCTCCGACAATTATATGACAGGGGCAGTAAACTGGTTTAATGAAAAGGTGAATTCGGTGCTTAACGTGCTGTCAGGTAAATATGGCACCGTTCCTGATGTTGCCCGGACCTACCGCGACAGCGGCCTGAGCCAGATTGTTGTTGGCGAGGAGAATTTCGGGGAAGGTTCATCGCGTGAACATGCTGCAATGGAGCCCAGATTCTTTAACGTAAGGGTTATACTTGTGAAATCATTTGCACGTATCCACGAGACGAACCTTAAAAAGCAGGGTGTGCTTACTCTGACATTCGTCAACAACGGTGACTATTATAAAATAAGGGAGGATGACTGGTTCGATATCGATGGTCTGGAGGAACTTGTACCAGGCAGCAAACTGAAGCTGACCCTGAATCATTCGGATGAAACAGTTGAATATATTGAAGCCGGCCACTCCTACAACGAAAATCAGATCACATGGTTCAAAGCAGGAAGTGCCCTTAACATTATCAAAAATAAGACAGTAACATGACTTCTGAGAAAATAAAGCTGACTGATGGGAAATTAATTGTGCCGGATAATCCGGTAATTCCTTTTATAGAAGGAGACGGGACCGGTCCTGATATCTGGAGAGCATCGGTAAGGGTGTTTGATGCTGCCGTAGCAAAGGTTTACAAGGGTAAGAGAAAAATTGCATGGAAAGAGGTTCTTGCAGGTGAAAAAGCATTCAACCGGACAGGAAAATGGCTCCCTGAGGAGACATTGGAGAGTTTCAGGGAGTATCTTGTGGGGATCAAGGGTCCGCTGACTACTCCTGTCGGGGGAGGGATGCGGTCACTTAATGTTGCGCTCCGGCAGGAACTCGATCTTTACACCTGCTACCGTCCCGTAAGATATTTCAAAGGGGTGCCAAGTCCTGTTAAAAATCCCGAAAATGTCAATATGCACATTTTCAGGGAAAATACTGAAGACATATATTCAGGAATCGAATATATGTATGGTGACCCTGCAACCGAAAAGCTTAAAAGCTTTCTGATCAATGAAATGGGTGTAACCTCGATCCGGTTCCCCGGGACCTCCTCCATCGGGATAAAACCGGTTTCCCTGGAGGGAACCGAGCGACTCGTCAGGCAGGCTGTTAAATATGCCATTGAGAAAAAACTACCTTCAGTTACTATCGTTCATAAAGGAAACATTATGAAATACACCGAAGGCGCTTTTATGAAATGGGGGTATGCACTTGCTGAAAAGGAATTCGGGAATGATGTTTTTACCTGGGAGCAATATAAAAATATTTCCAGGGAGAGAGGGGAGGAGTCTGCCTCACAGTCCTTGAAAGAAGCTGAATCAGGAGGGAAGGTGATAATAAAGGATGTGATAGCTGATGCATTCCTTCAACAGATACTTACCCGTCCATCGGAGTACTCAGTCATAGCCACTCTTAATCTGAACGGTGATTACATATCCGATGCCCTTGCCGCTATTGTGGGAGGTATTGGCATTGCTCCGGGAGCCAACATTAATTTTGAGACAGGTCATGCGGTTTTTGAAGCAACACATGGAACGGCACCAAGGTATGCCGGTCAGGATAAAGTAAATCCCGGATCAGTGATACTTTCCGGCGCTCTGATGCTTGATTACCTGGGCTGGAAGGAAGCAGCCTCAGGTATTTACCGCGGTCTTGAAATGACAATACAGTCGGGGAAAGTGACATATGATTTTCACCGCCTGATGGATAATGCAGTTCTTTTGAAGACATCAGAATTTGCAGATGCGCTGATCTCAAACATTACCTGATATAGTACTATATCCCGGCATATACCAGAAGGGTCAGTCCTGCCAGATATGCAAGGAACATGAACAATATGAGAGCATTAACCTGTTTCGATGCACCCCTGAATTCTTTCCATATAAATACCCCCCAGAGGGCTGCTATAAGGGTTGCCCCCTGTCCAAGACCGTATGAAATAGCATAACCGGCTCTCCCGGCCGCAATAATGCTCATCGCCATCCCGATGTTCCAGATAACGCCGCCCAGAACTCCTGTCAGGTGCACTCCGAAGCTTCCTGCCTTATAGTCACTGAATGTCAGGGGATTCCCCTCAAAAGGCTTCTTCATAATCAGGAAGTTGAAAAGTAAGTTACTGACGAATACCCCGATTGCGAAAAAGAAGAGAGCAGAATATGGTGTCAGCTTTCCTGCTTCAGGATTTACAAAGTCAGCAGCCATGGAGCTGGCAACAAACCGATAGAAAAGAGCCATAAGCACCCCGGCGCATACTGACAGCAGGATCCCTTTTCCTGATACTCTCTTCATCGAGGCGCTATGCTTTTTATATGCGGCTGCATCGATGATTATTGCAGCAACAATGAATGCCAGCCCGATGAACAGTACAAGCGGATCACCCTTGGGTGCAAAAATGTAGTTGATTATCACCCCAAGGGCAAGGGCGATCCCAACCCCAACGGGAAAGGCGACAGCCATTCCGGCAATAGCCATGGCGGCAACCAGAAGGATATTGGAGGCATTGAAGATAACCCCGCCAAGCATTGCCTTAAGGATATTCCCGGGCTCAGCCCCGGTAATGTCGGGAATAAAACTTCTTCCCTCCGGACCTGTGCTTCCAAGGGTAAAACCCAGCAGTATTGAAAACAGGACAATCCCGATCACGTAGTCCCAGTAATAAAGTTCAAAGCGCCAGGTTTTTCCTGCAAGTTTCTGGGTGTTGCCCCACGATCCCCAGCAGAGCATTGTTACGATGCAGAGGACAACGGCTAATGAGTAGGTTTGTGGTATGAACATTTTTCAGAAGATAAAAGATAAAAGTAAAGAGATTAAAGGATAAACTAATCTGCGCCGATCAGCGTAATCTGCGGGAAATATTTTTTGTTTTCCCGCGGATCGCGCAAATCTTCGCAGAAATAATAAAACTGTATTATCCTATTTTTCGAAAGAAAATTTAAATGCTTCATTTTTCTTGGAAGCTGTTTTGAAGATGGTTGCAGAGGTGATATAGACTCTGGATCCATTCGACTCCGGTCTCTTTTCGCCTTTTACTACAAGTCTGACAGTATGATCGCCTGGCGCCATGTGAAGTACATGCCAGATGCTTTCGGTATGCTGCTGGTTCGCGAAATCATAATACGTATCAATGGTGCGGTGGAGTATTCCATCAACGTAAATATCAGCCTTTCCTCCGTCCCTGAACCAGTTTCCTGTCAATGAGATCCCTGTTCCGTTGAAGCTGATTTCAAGCTCATCACCTGCTTTATCGGACCATATTGCCTGCTTACGCAGCTGATTACCCCTGTCTGATACCTCATTTACGTTCCATTTCCCCTTTATTTTCCATGGACCAGCTTCGAAAGCAGAAACACTTTTGTCAAATACCACATCCGGAAAGGCCACCTCAAGTTCAGGAGCAACAGGATCCTGAACTTTTATCATAATATTTTTGTCATTGACATATCCGCCGTTTTTGGTTATCAGTTCGTTTGCATACCTGAAAGTTGAAGCTACCGCTGTATTAAAGGAATAGGTTGTATGGATAAACAGGGAATCACCCAGGGATTTGACTCCCTGTTGCATATCCGCCGGAAGTCCCTTGAATCCTTTTATCACTCCGAGAACGGCAAGAGCATTTGAAGGATTACAGTCGGAATCCTGACCGCATCGGGTTGAAATTTCAAGAGTTTTCAAAGGATCACCGTTACCGTATAATAATCCCATCACAATATAAGCACCATTCAGCTTCGCATCAATATTGAAAGTCGAACCTGCCCCGCATATATCGACATCACCCCATTTTGTTTCGAGTTCCTTCCATGACGATTCCCAATCATCAGGATACTGGTTATGCAGCTTCATTACATCCTTAACAATTTTGTAATAATCGCTTCCGGAAGGTAATGAAAGGAGTGCTTTTTCAATAATTACTTTTAAATCGGATTCGAAAAAAGCCTCTGCATACAGGGCTGCTACAAAAATTCCTCCATAAACTCCATCCCCGTAATTCATGATTCTTCCGATTTTATCGGCAATTCCGGATGCAGTCCCTGGCATACCCGGGCACATGAATCCAATATAATCTGCCTCTATCTGAAAGTCAATATCATCGGCGTGAAGATTATATTCGGGACTTCCTGAGACCGGGGCAAAAATAGAGTCGTAATAGTTTTTTCTTGCCTGCATATTTGCATGCCACAGGGGATAACCGGCTTTAGCAAACATCTCCTGGTATTTTTTTGCAGGTGCATCTATGCCGTATTTATCCATTGACATAAGGAAAGTAAGCTGAACATATATGTCATCCTGCCACATGCTTCCCCTGATATCGGAGGGTTTCCACATTATTGAGTCAGAATATATTTTACCCTGGGCCCTGAATTCAGTTGGTGCTCCATAAGTAACTCCAATCATTTTCCCGGCCCAGCCTCCTGCGATTTTGTCCCTGAGAACGTCAGGACCGATGGATTTTAAATCGGGTGAAGAATCCTTACAGGAAGAAAGAATTGTTATCCCCGCTAGTACTGAGGTAATTAATAAAAGTTTTCTCACCTGGACTAAATTATTAAGTTTCATTTTTTCATTTGTTTTATTAAGCCCCCTTTACGGGGTAGGGGGGCGTGAAATCGGGACATGCATCATTCTATCCTCTATGAACTTTGTTATTTCCGGTACAGGCATCTTCTGAATTACATATTGATGCTTTCCTTCCGGATCATCCTTCCAGCTGTTGCTGCCGTCAGGATTAACAATGATTTTCCCTCTTTTCGTGTCGAAGAATCCTTCAGTGCCATAGACTCCAATCAGCACCGCTGTTTCGTCCCAGCTCATCCGTCCGTTCCTGTCCTCTTCCGAAAGAGGGATGCTTATCCTGAAAACATCCCTGACAGGACTGTTCTGAACGGGTGATTCTATTAATCTAAGGCCCGTAAAAATATTTTTACCAATCTCGTACCCTGTAAAAATGATCTCTCCCGGCCAGTTACCGAATGCATATTCTGAAGCTGGTGAATCAATGAAAACATTAAACTCCCGTCCTGCCGGGAAACTTCCTGCCATCGAAACAAGCACTCTGACCTTCATTTTCACAAGTTCAATGCCCGGCAGTTTGCTTATTTCGTCAGGCTGTGATTTAAGAAGATTTGCCAGGTTTGTAAGGAATCCGACTGTTACAATTGTAACGCTGTTATCAGGCTGGCCATGAAGTATTTTTCTGTAAATCTTAACAGCATCTGCTGCATCCGAAGTTGCTTTTATCCTGTGTGGATATTTTGCAACGATCGAATCGGCCCAGTGCTGGGATGATCCCATATTGGCTCCGTCAGATTTTGGTGAACCGATCTCCAGGTCAGGGCGTTTGAAATATGTATTTATTACATCAATTGCAGGAGCAACAAGCTCATGTTTGTTCGATGAAATGGTGGCAAGGATCTCTGCCCTGCCGCTGTCGGCCATTGAATGGAGGAACGCAAGTGCACCGACATCATCATAATCGGGACCGAGATCAGTATCAAAGATAATACTGACCGGAAGATCGGATTTTTTCTGAAGCTGGTTTGAACAGCTGCAGTTTAATAAAATGAGCAGCAGAAATAGGATGTGGGGTTTTTTCATATTATATTGGTTATCAGATTAATTACGTTGTAGGGGTGTTGCATGCAACGCCCCTACAACATTATCACAACATACTAATTTCTTTCCTGAATGGTGCTGATGCCTGAGCCCCCATCCGCGTTACAGATATCGAGGCGGCCCTGTTTGCAAAATCCACAGCTTCTTCAAGTTCTTTACCTTCAGATATCGCCACAGCAAGTGCGCCGTTGAATACATCACCGGCTGCCGTTGTATCCAATGCCCTGACAGGTACAACAGGAATGGCTTTTGAAACCGTATCTGTCAATAGATATGCTCCGGCAGCACCCAATGTAATTATTACATTCCTTACTCCTTTGGCCTTGAGTTTTCCGGCACATTTTTCCGCTGATGAGGCATTGGTCACCTTTATCCCCGTAAGAAGTTCAGCTTCATTTTCATTGGGGGTAATAACATGGATGCATTTTAATAATTCATCGGTAAGTTGTTTGGCGGGGGCCGGATTCAGTATGATCCTGTTGCCTTTTCCGCAAACTATTTCTGCCACAAACTCCACAGTGCTGATCGGTATTTCGAGCTGCATCAGGAAAACATCTGACGGGTCATTTCCATATACCTCTTCGGCAATATCATATGCCGACATGGTCCCGTTAGAACCCGGTGCAACAACAATACAATTTTGCCCGTTCTGATCCACCATTATTAAAGCTATTCCTGATGGGTTTCTCGGGTCTTTTACAATATAACTTGTGTTTATCTTTTCAAAGTCAAATATATGCTTTGCCTGTTCACTGAAATAGTCATTCCCTGTTTTTGTAACAAATGTTACATTTCCGTTAAGTCTGGCAGCTGCCACAGCCTGATTTGCACCTTTACCTCCGGGGTTCATAAAGAATGTACCCCCGATTATAGTTTCACCCGGAGTCGGTATCTTTTTTGATTTTACCACCATATCGGTGTTTGTACTGCCAATTACAACAATTCTGCTCATTAATCTAAGTCTTATTTAAACTTTTAACATATAAATCTAAGATATAATTTTCTTTTTGAGAATTTTTTTATTGATAGGGTCTGTTAAAGTAAATCACCTTCCTGCCGGTTTCGGACCAAATAAGTATATTTAAACACTTATAACCGCGAAACCTAATTACTGTTATGCAAAATAAGATTATTACATTCGGTGAGATTATGCTGCGTCTGGCAACACCTGAGCACCAGCGATTTACTCAGGTAACATCTTTGGGGGCAACTTTCGGGGGCGGCGAGGCCAATGTGGCTGTTTCGCTCGCCAATTACGGATTAAAAACAGAATATGTAACCCGACTGCCGGAAAACGATCTGGGGCAGGCTGTCGTTATGGATCTAAGAAAGCATAATGTCGGAACAAATCACATTATCCACGGTGGCGGGAGATTAGGAATTTATTTTCTTGAGACTGGCGCAGTCTCAAGACCAAGCAAGGTTATATACGACCGTGCAAATTCATCGATTGCAGAGATAAAACCAGGGATGATCAACTGGGATGAAGTATTCGAAGGTGCTGCATGGTTTCACTGGACAGGGATCACTCCGGCTATTTCAGAAGGAGCTGCCCTGGTATGCCTGGAAGGTATAAAAGCAGCAAACCAGAAAGAGATCACTGTTTCATGCGATCTTAATTTCAGGAAAAATCTCTG
>Ga0105106_10003709_pt1 | contig 10869 bp, 7 predicted proteins | sample PPLLaktember2015_5_FD_79109 | JGI IMG/M metagenome (GOLD analysis project Ga0105106, IMG submission 79109) | Freshwater sediment microbial communities from Prairie Pothole Lake near Jamestown, North Dakota, USA - PPLs Lake P8 Core (1) Depth... | ecosystem: Environmental > Aquatic > Freshwater >... | reverse complement strand
TAAATTCTTTCCCCGAAAACCTTCAACAGTAAACATATCAGTCAAGTATGCTTCATTGCTTTTTAAAGGCACGACTATTGACTTGTATTTGAATTCTATGAGATTTATCCACATGAACGCTGCAATTTCATCTTTGCATTTTATTGCAATACATTTTTCTTTTCCCTCCAATAAAGCTGGTATTCTTTCCAGGGGCCTTGACCAGCCTTTGCCAAGTGTTTCCAGAATCTTCATATCCTCCGGGCCGAGTAATTCGAATGAATAATCAGAGGCTGATCCTTGAATTTCAGGTATTTTTGTGATGTTAATACCTTCCTGAAACCAATAATATGGCGAAATATCGATTCCGATCCTGATTAACACATTTCTGATCGATTGCAAAGTCAAACCATATCGAATCTTGGACACTATCTTTTTTAAACCTGAAGCATCAGATCTTTTTTTTTCATTACCGCTCATTTTTATTTTAATTTTTGTTATAGATTCGACCATATTTGCCTTTGCCGCACTCCATACTCATTTTTTGCCTAAACTCCTCAGATGACATTATTTTCCTGTCATTTGCCTCAGCAAGTACATGGATCCGTTTAATAAGATCGATATTGGTGGCTAATTTTGATCTTAATGAATCATACCAGATATTGTCCTCAAGTCCTACTCTCACTCCTCCACCTATTGCAATCGAAACTGAATTCATCATAAGTTGGTTTTCTCCAATCCCGGCTATACTCCAGAGTGAGTTTTCAGGAAGATCCCGTATCATCAATCCAGCGTGTAAAATGTCTGCCTGGGCGCAAGCAATATTTCCAAGCAGAAGATTAAAATAAAACGGAGGATTAATCAATTCTTTCTTTATGAGATATTTCGCGTAATTTATCATTCCGGCATCAAATGCTTCTAATTCCGGTACTATTCCCAGATTCTTCATCTTTTCAGCTAATTTCTGGATCATTTCCGGAGTATTAATACTTGCAATTTTATTGAAATTCAACGAACTAAGGGTCAGACTTCCCATATCGGGTTTCAAATCTCCATTTAATTCCAGGGCTTCTGAACGCTCCTCAAATTTGTTGAATGTTCTTCCGCTAAGTGAAACGCAAATTACAAGATAAGGAGCGAACTTCCTTATTCCTTCTATTATGCTGGCATAAATCTCTTTTCTGAAGGTTGGATTTTCGGTCTGCAGATCTCTGGCATGGAGATGGACTTTGGTAATTCCAAGCTCCCATGCTGAATGAACATCCTCAATAATTTCAGTAGTGCTAACCGGGACCATTGGTGTAATACTCTTTGTGGGAATCATTCCTGTCGGAGTAAAATCGATAATTAAGTTTTCTTGCATAAAAAAGTATTATTTTGTACTTCTCCTGTCACCTGATTTACCAGATGATATAGCAAATGAACTCAAAAATGTAATTAATATTTTCAACCATGGCAACAATCTTGATTATACATAATGAATCCTGTTTTTATAGGGAAAATAAATGCAGCAGACTATTCATTTGTACAAAATTCTAAACACTGCCGGTAAACTATATCTTGCCTGAAAACCTCAAACTGAAATTCCTTTGCGGTTGAATATCACCGGGTCGTCCCATATATTCAGTGTTTGTTATATTTTTGACAGCCAGTGATAGTGAGAATTTTTCAGTTATACTGTATCCGATGTTAACATCAATAGCCCCATAACCGGTATTATGTCCTGCCCAGTATTCATCAAATCCCGGCAGGATAGGAATGGCAAGGAAAATCTCATCTATATTGAGGATTTTGGATTTGATATATAGGCTAAGCCCTATACTGAACTTTTTCCATTGAGTATCGAGAGACACTATTCCGGAATGTTTTCTCCTGTATTTAAGGTACACGTCTGAGGTTTCATTTGTAGTTTCATTATATTCAACAGGATACATAAAGGTGTAACCACCACTGGCAGTCGTCAGAAATGACCCGAAGGAGCGCGCCAGCAAAAGTTCGAATTCCAGACCGTACACTCTCGACTGCTCAACATTTGCAGCCCTGAAACCTAACCCTTCCGGATATAAACCGAACATGTATTCTATCATATTTGAGTTCTGAAGAAAGAAAAGTGAAAAATCGGCCTGACCGGTCATCTTACCCAGGGGGACTCCCTGCTTAATTCCCAGTTCCGTGCTCCATCCCGATTCTGATAAGAGGTCAGGATTGGCTATTATTTGGACGGAACCTAGTGTTGTGGCGCCAAATTTTTCAGCTATCGACGGGTATCGATAACCTTGTCCGAACGAGGTTCTGAGGAATGTAAATTCAGCAGCCTGCCAGTTAAGTCCTGCCCTCAGGATGGGAACAATCCCGTCGCTGCTGCCATCAAGCGAATAGTTTTCGAGCCTGATGCCTGCCACAGCTTTAATGCGTTTTACCGGTCTTATCTCAAATTGAGTAAAACCGGCAATATTCAAAACGGAATGATTGTCGAAAAAATTGGAATTCACCACGCTGTAATTCTCCGAAACACCTGCTGTAAGGTCAAGAAAATCAAACAGCTTGTACCATAGCTGGTACTCCGAATATAAAGAAATAGCATCACTGTTATTCTGTTCACTTTCGGGTAATCTGCTGGTGGTAGACTGAAGCCTCATCCTGAGGTCATGCTGGTAACGCTCCGGTTTTTTTAAAGAGATAAAAGGATCGACAGTCAAAAATGTACCATGATATTCACGCGCGGTAGTGGGAGACTGCTTTAGAGCCCCTGTTTCTGCATCTTCCCAGAGAATGAAATCCTGCTTATTGTTATAACCTGCATTCAGACTCACACCATAATTCAGTCCGTCAACTTTATTGCTGAAATGCTTCAATTTCAAATTGATCCGTCCAATTAATTCGTCATTAAGCTTTCTGTAACCAGGATCTGATAGAAGGTTGGCACCTATCCCGAAATCAGTATTTCCGAATTTCTGCAGATGAGAAAATGAAGCAGTTGAGAATACTCTGGGAGCATCCCACCATATCCAGTCTTTGTTTTTAGGCTTATCAAAAATACCGGCTTCTATAAAGAATTGAGTAACAGGAATATTGGTTGCATCTGCCGTGCGGAAATTTATTATTCCGTTCAATGCTGAGGAACCATAGAGAACCGATGAAGCGCCTTTTATTATTTCGATCTGCGAAAGGTTTTCCATCGGAAGATATTGCCATTTGATATTCCCGGCATCAGCCGACAACATCGGAAGACCATCGATAAGTGCCAGGACCCTGCTGCCGGCCCCATAGCTGTAGCCACTACCTCCCCTTACTGAGGCCTGCCCGTCCATTACCTCAATTCCGGAAGTCTTGTTAATAATCTCTTGTGCATCAGTAATATGATTATCTGAAAGCAAGTAGGGCTTGATGATATTTGTAGATACGGTAAGCTCCGCCACTCTTTTTTCAATTTTATCAGCGCTTATTACCACCTGGTCGATCTCAAGGATCTTCATTGCCAGTTCAATATTTAATACCAGAGTATCATTTGCACTTATAGTCACTTCTTTGGTAACGGACTCGTAACCAATAGACTGAAAAGTAACTGATAGTTTTCCCGCGTTGATAATAGCATTGTAATAACCTTTCTCGTCACTGGCCGTGCCAAGATGTTTCCCGTAAATAATATATGCCCCGATGATTGGGTCTCCGGTACCTTTATCAGTTATTCTGCCTCTGATGACACCCTGGCCTTCAGCAATATTTGAAATTGAGGAAACAAGAAAAATTATGGCTGTAATGATGTACCGGATCATGAGGTCAAAACTCCCTGATTTTTATATTCTTAAATGAAACCATATTCCCGTGATCCTGCAGAAGTATCCTTCCTTCGGCAGCTTCGCCAAAACCTTTGAAATCTTTGAATTTACTTTTTGCCACAAGCTCTCTCCATTCAGGAGTAGCTCTTTCAAATTCCACTGTCAGGAAGCCATTAAGCCATTGCTGAACCTTGGTGCCATTAACTATTATAATTGCCCGGTTCCATTGCCCGGCCCCATTATCCCTGATGTTTTTGGGAGCGATCAGATCATACAGACCTGCAAGTTTCCGGTTACCTTCCATTCCGGCTTTCGCATCGGGATTCTCCCTGTCGTCGAGTATCTGGTACTCGCATCCTATTGAAGAGCGTGCTCCATTATCCGATTCAGTATCAACAAAATATTTAATTCCGCTGTTTCCTCCGGTGACATATCTGAAATCGACCATCAGTTCAAAGTTTCTGAACTTCTCAGATGTAACTATATCGCCGCCTCCATCAGGTCCCTTTGATTCCGGATTTACGCTGAGAACACCTTCCTTTATTTCCCATCCGGTTGCAGGAAAGCTTTTTGTTTTGGCATTCATCCAGCCAGCAGAAGTCGATCCGTCAAAAAGCAGCTTCCATCCGTCAGCTTTTTCCCTTTCTGTGAGTTGGTTGTCAAGATAACTGGTCTGTGGTATCACCTTTTCATAAGGTGTGGCATATCGCTGAACATCCTTTGTTATTATTCTTATGTTTTTCCATTTGACCTGAAGACCCGTTCTTGTTGAGTCGCTTCCGATCCCATGCACCTGGAGCGCAATGAAACCAGAGGGTGTCATACTATCAATCAGGTCGGCACATGGTATCCCGTTCACCCATGTCCTGATTGAATTGCCTATAGCCTCAACCCTGTAATGGTTCCATTCGCCGACTTTCAGGGCTTTCTGTCCTGCGGGATTATTTTCAAGTGTATAAAGCCATCCTCTCCTGGCTTCGTCATAAATACCTCCTGACCATGCACGTGCTGAAGGATCCATTTCAACCTGGTATCCGTGAACCCTGCCATTCTGGTAGTCAGCCCTGCTTTCGCTACGGATCTGTACCCCGGAATTCATCTGCGGATCAAACCAGGTGTCGAATTCAAGTATGAAATCTCCGAATTTCTCCCTGGTGCAGAGAAAGGAGTTCGGGGAGCCGGGTACAGTTGTCCCGGTTATCTCACCATTGTTGAGTTCAAAGGGGGCTGTGCCGTTCAGCTGCTCCCAGTTGCTCAGGTCTCTTCCTACAAGATTTTGCCATTCTTTGTCATCTTTACATCCTGATATCAGGATTAATAATACTGCTATAAAAGTAAAAATCTTCTTTTTCATTTATTCTTTAGTTTAAAGTCAATTCCGAGAAGTTTAAAGATATAAATTTTATTTGGATTTATTTATTTACCACTGAGTTACACAGAGTAACACGGGGTAATGCACGGAGTGATAAACAGTGTAACTCCGTTAAAACTCAGTGAGACTCCGTGGTTTAAAGAAACAAGTAAATTTTTTAAAATTCTTGTCTTATTTAGAGTTCTTGCTGGATTTTCAATCATTTATGGCAATTAATAATTATGTTTCTTATTTTTGAGTTAAAAAGCAAAAAGATTATGAAAAATCATAAAAAATTCCAGAATAAGTTTTTAATAATATTATTAGCTGTTACCGGTTTGGCATCTCAGAATTCATTTGCACAGCCGGTCGCAGGACTTGATAACTGGTTCAACCGTGAGACGAATGCGAAAACCGGCCAGCCTTTTCATTATTTGTGGTCCGATGCTGAATGGAGCGGGTACTCCAGGTGGGGTGAAATATTTACATCAAAAGGAGCTGAAATTACAACAATAGAAAAGCCTTCAGCCTCTGTTCTGAAAGCCATTGATGTTTATATAATTGTTGATCCTGATACTACAACCGAATCAAAATCACCTAATTTCATAATGAGTGATGATATCAAGGCTATAAAGAAATGGGTTAAGAAGGGTGGTGTTCTGGCTGTGCTGGCTAATGATGCTCCGAACTCTGAGTTTACAAATCTTAACAGGTTGATGAAAAACTTCGGGATGTACTTCAACCACGTGACCCTGCATCCTGTGACAGGCACCAATTTTGAGATGGGGGCCATTACAAAATTCATTGATCATCCGGTCTTTAAAGGGGTTTCCAAGATATATATAAAGGAGGTTTCGGATATAAGCCTGTCGCGCAATGCAAAAGCAATTCTCACTGAAGACGGGAAAGTCCTGATTGCTGAGACCAGTTATGGGAAGGGATATGTGTTCGCGATAGGAGATCCATGGATCTATAATGAATATATTGATCATGACAGGTTGCCTGAAAGCTTTCAGAACCGGAAGGCAGCGGAGAATCTTACGGAGTTGTTACTGGGGAAAGTTCCCCCAAACCCCCCCAAGGGGGGCTAAAATAAGTCAACCTGATTTATGCCACCCCTTCTGACGAATTGTAAAAAGATGGATAAATTTATTAGTGTCTTAGGAATTTCAATACTCTCTTTCGGGTTTCTATCAGCCCAGTCCCTTTCAAAGGATAGAACCATGTCAGCCATGGTACTGGCAAATAAATACTTCATGGAGAAATGGCCGGATGTCGGCAAGACTATAATCACCGAAAGGGAACGTCCAAGCAACATCTGGACACGCGGCACATACTACGAGGGTTTAATGGCTCTTTATAATCTGAATCCCGTTAAGGAATACCTCAATTATGCAACAAGCTGGGGCGAATTTCATAAATGGGGATTGCGAAACGGTATCCTGACCCGCAACGGCGATGACCAGTGCTGCGGGCTGACTTATATTGACCTTTACCTTATGGATCCGTCAAAGGAAGAACGTATTAAGGACATCAAAGCATGTATGGACAATATGCTGGCTACCGACAAGATCGATGACTGGAGCTGGATAGATGCGATACAAATGGCAATGCCCGTATTTGCAAGACTGGGGTATATCTATAAGGATAACAGATACTTTGACAGGGCTCATGAGATGTATATGTTCACAAAGCTCAAACATGGCGACAATGGCCTTTACAGTACAAAAGACCATTTATGGTGGCGCGATAAAGACTTCGATCCGCCATATTCAGAGCCGAACGGCAAGGGATGCTATTGGTCGAGAGGTAACGGCTGGGTTGTTGCGGCACTTGTCAGAACAATGGAATTTCTGCCCGAAGATTCCCCCTACAGGAATGAGTATCTGAAAACGCTTAAGCAGATGTTCAAAGCTCTCGCGAAGGTTCAGCGTGATGATGGATTCTGGAATGTCAGCCTTCTGGACCCCTCAAACTTCGGTGGCCGTGAGGTGACCGGGACGGCTATGTTCACTTATGCAATGGCATGGTGCATTAATCGTGAACTGATCAGTGGAAAGAAATACCTTCCGGTAGTTAACAAAGCGTGGAACGGATTGGTTACAGAATCACTTCATCCAAACGGTTTTCTCGGATATGTTCAGGGAACAGGTAAACAACCGTCTGACAGTCAGCCGGTAGGGTACGATGTCGTTCCGAATTTTGAGGATTTCGGGCTCGGATGTTTTCTTCTTGCGGGATCAGAAATGTATAAATTGAAATAATCGACTCTGTGTACCTCTGTGCATTCTCTGTGTCACTCTGTGTAAGTTCTTAAATTTCTTCTTGTTACACAGAGTTCCACGGAGCCCACCTTCGCTTAAGCTTCGGCGGGTTAAAAGACACAGAGGGTCACAGAGAATCATAAAGCTAAAACTTAATATAGTATGAAAAAAACTCTCTTCCTTCAGTTGATTCCGGCTGTTTTGTTAGCCTGGTCTTGTTCAGAAAAGATTGACAATCAGGAATTAAAAGTCTCCACACCCGCATCGGTTCAGGTATCTGCCGAACGACTTAACCGTATCGACTCGATGCTTATTCAAAGTATTAAAGACAAATGGATTGCAGGAGCAGTCGGATTCATAGCCCGCGATGGCAAGATCATTTACAACAGGGCATTTGGTGAATACGATATTGAAAACAGGACACCAATGCAGACTGATGCAATATTCCGCATCGCATCCCAGACAAAAGCCATAGCCAGCATCGGCCTGATGATGTTGTTTGAGGAGGGGAAATTTCTTCTTGATGATCCTGTCTCCAGATATATTCCTGAGTTTGCCAACCCTCAGGTTCTGGATAAGTTCAATCCTAAGGACACAACTTTTACTGCCATTCCGGCAAAAAGGGAAATAACTGTAAGAGACCTGCTGACCCACACTTCCGGTATTGATTACGCCGGGATCGGTTCACCAACAATGAATGCTCTTTATTCCAAAGCCGGCATTATGGGAGGCTTCGGAAATGACAGGATTACGATAGGAGATGACATAAAGATACTGGGGAAACAGCCTCTCGTCCATCAGCCCGGTGAGAGATTTACATACGGATTGAATGTGGACGTGATCGGCTATCTTATTGAAATCCTTTCCGGTGAAAAGCTGGATCAGTACCTTAAAACGACGATCTTTGATCCTCTTGGCATGAATGACACCTGGTTCTATCTGCCAGAAGAAAAACACAGCCGACTGGTAAAAGTGAACACCGAGGATGCTGATCACCGTGTAGCTCCAATGCCCCAGGAATTCGCTAATTATCCATTGCTGAAGGGAACTTATTTTTCAGGAGGTGCCGGGCTGAGTTCAACAACGAAGGATTATGCAACCTTTCTCCAGATGCTCCTTAACAATGGTGTCTATAACGGAAAGCGACTCCTGTCAAGACGTACTGTCGAATTAATTACCTCAAACCAGATAGGCGATATTGACCTTGGCAGGAACAAGTTTGGTCTGGGATTCGAAATAACCACAGAAGAAGGGCAGGCTGTGCTTGGAATTTCGGAAGGATCGTTTGCATGGGGAGGGTATTTCGGAACGACTTATTGGGCCGATCCGAAAGAACGGCTTGTTTGCCTGTTGTTCATGCAGCAATCGCCCCTCAGCCATGGAGAGATCCAGAGCAAATTCAAGGCGATGGTGTATCAGGCCCTGGATGACTAATTTAAATTAAGGATTCGGTCATTGCGATCATGCAAGGCGTGAGAAGCAATCTTTATCTTTAACCACGGAGTCCCACGGAGTTACATGGGAGTCTCACCGAGTTTTTACATCCCCCTACCCCCCTTCCAAGGGGGAATTTGTCGTTGCGCCGTTGTGACGTTGCGCCTTAATGCCTAGTATTTCTTCAATAGTTCGAGCAGCTTGCTGTCGAGCTTATGCCCGTACCAATCGGTGTATTCTATATCTTTCCGTCCCGAATCGAGGATGCCGAAATCACCCCTGAAATTCCAGAGAGCATATCCGATCTTGTGGGGAGTAAGGATATCTAGTATATCTCCGAACCATGCAAGGAAAACAGGGTGAGGGGTTTTGTTATAACAACCGCCCTCACCACAATGTACTCCGACGCCCTTCTCAACCAGTTCGATCCATGGTTTATAAAATGCCTCCAGCTGTTCCCGGCCAAATTGTTTTCCATCAATGGTTCCTGGCCATACCGGCATGGGTGCTTGTGAGGGATCTTTCCATACCCAGGACGCTTGATAATGTGATACATAGCCAGGATAGTAGGCTCTGCAGCTTTGCGCGATATTCATATCGGCCAGCTCGGGAATGACATTGCTGCCTCCGCTGTTGCCGTCAGCCACAATCAGACGCTCTTTATTTGCTTTCCATATCACTTCTGATGCTCCTTCAGCAACCTTTCGGTATATCTCTCCGGGAACAGGTCCCTTCTTTGCATACTGGTCATTCATATCCTCTATGTAGGCTGGTTCGTTGAGGAGATCGAAGCTGAGCTTTTCAGTTGAAATACTTTTGTACCGCTCTGCCCACATTGCCCAGTGTGCATAGAATGCATCCTGTGCTTCCCTGTCTTTCCACAGGTTGAAAGGTTCATGGAACCCGGCATTGATGCAATATCCCGGACCTCTGTGAAGGTTAAGGCTTACATGAAGATTATATTTATGTGCCAAAAAAATCAGCTGGTCAACTTCTTCCAGCACTTTTGGATCAAAGTTGAGCATTTCATCCTTTGATATGTCCCTGGTGCGGTCGAATGAAAGGTACCGGGGATATGCCATTGGGATCCTTACAAAATCGAAACCCCAGCCGGCCATCCATTTCAGATCATCCTCAGTTGTTTTATTCGATCCCGGATTTCTGGGAGGATTGGGAGAGAAGAGATCCAGAAGGTTAAACCCCTTCCAGCGTGGCAATTTATTCTTAACCACCGGAACAGTTGATGATAATGCTGCATTACATCCAATTGTAAGTCCTGCAGCTGCAATTGCGGTATTCTTAACAAATACACGACGATTAATTTTGGTTGGGTTCATATTTAAAAGGTATTAAAGTTTCAATAAGTATTCAGTCATTGCGAGCGGAGCGAAGCAATCTTTATCTTTAACCACGGAGTTACACGGAGTTTACACGGAGTTTCACTGTTTTTACATCCCCCTAACCCCCTTCAAAGGGGGAATCACGCTGGCTCTCTGCCCCATGCTATTTAGCTTTCTTCACCGGAGTAAGCGTTACCGGTCCTATAAGCCCCGACTCCCTTGGCTCCCATGCTGATGCGTCCAATATTCCGTTTTTTGTGTTCTGCTTTAACCTGGCAGCCATATTAACATTATAGAATTTCTTCCATGGAATATTGTTTTTGTCCATATATGCAATTCTGTTTGCCATCAGATTCGAGACTTTAATCTCCAGCGTATTTTTTGTTTCAAGTTGTTTTTTATCGATAGTTATATGATAATCTGGACCAATTAGAATGCCAAGTTCTTTGCCGTTCAATGTGATATTTGCACTCTCACACACTTTCCCGAGATTTAGAATCCAGGCATCAGCTTTGCCCGAAGGCTTACTGAATGAAACAGTATATTTTGCAGTTCCCGAAAAGCTTTTGAAATCGTCGCCTTCCAGGTTGGTCCAGGAGCCGGGTCCCGAAACCTCCTTGGAAGCGGGAAGAGTTGGTCCGCCTTCAGTAAAATCGATCTTCCAGGTACCTTTTATATCGACAGGTGATGAAACAGGATCGTAAAACATGTAAGGTTTGCCT